>Ga0075319_1000014_pt1 | contig 13760 bp, 13 predicted proteins | sample MayberryNE_TuleC_FD_120046 | JGI IMG/M metagenome (GOLD analysis project Ga0075319, IMG submission 120046) | Natural and restored wetland microbial communities from the San Francisco Bay, California, USA, that impact long-term carbon... | ecosystem: Environmental > Terrestrial > Soil > Wetlands ... | reverse complement strand
CGCGCGCAAAGGTTGTACACAGCTGCGTGCTGCTCCCGGTAGAGGAGGTCGAGGGCGTCGCGGCGGCCTGCGTGCAGGCCTTCGACGAGAGATCGGTCTGAGGAGTACAGGCTCATCGCTCCCACGTGGTTTGGACTCTCAGGGTACTCACATCCGCTTCGCCTTCAACCGGACTGCGCATGGGCGCCGGCCTGCGGTCGGCGCCCATGCCTGCGGAGTCCTCAGTCGTGCCCGCCGCCGTCGTGCGAGCCCGAGTGGCTGTCGCCGCCGGTGTGGTCCGAGATGTGGCTGGTCTGATGGTCGGTCTGGTGGTCGGAGGTGTGGCTCGAACCTCCGGACGAAGTCGGGTGCGTGGTGGACTGCCCGGTGTGCGTGGCGGTGTGCTTCTGGCCGGTCGAGCGGTGCTGCGTCCTTTCCTGAGTGTGGCCGGCGTTGCGCGCGGTGGTCTTCGCCTGCTTGCCGCCGATGAGCGCGGCCAGCTTGGCGAGGTCCTTGGCGGACAGGTGCACGGTCTGAGCACTGCGCGTCTGAGCGGCAGGTGTGGCCGCGGCCGCACCGGCGGGCGCCTGGCCCGCGTGCAGGCCGCTGAACGCGGCGGCCGTTCCCCCCACGGCCAGCACGGTCGTCGCGACGATGGTCTTGAGAATGAGCATCCTGGTACCTCCCGCTGTTCCGATACGACGTCTTCTGTGTGTGGAACACGTGGGGAGGGGGTTTCTTACAGTCGGGTCTGGAGGTGTGTGGTGGCCGCGGCGGCGGCGGCGGCGGCTGAGCGTGTCAGCCGGCGTGGCCGTCCGCGAGCGGCAGGCGCACCGTGAACGTGGAGCCCTCGCCGAGCGCACTCTCCACCGTGACTTCGCCGCCGTGCGCCTGGACCAGCTCCTTGACGATGGAGAGGCCGATGCCGGCGCCGCCGGTCGCTCTGGAGCGCGACTTCTCGCCGCGCCAGAACCTGGTGAACACACGCGGCACGTCCTCCGGCGCGATGCCGATCCCTGTGTCGCGCACCTCGAGGACGGCCCGGCCGGCGTCGGGGCCCGTTGTCAGCGTCACCGTCCCGCAGGCGTCGGTGTACCGCAGCGCGTTCGAGAGCAGGTTCACGACGACCTGCTCGAGCCGCCCGGGATCGCCGTCCACCACCGCGGGCCGCACGCTGGTCGTCAGCCCGATGCCCTTGTCGGCGAACGCCTCAGCAAACGCCGCCGCCTGCGCGCCGGCCACGGTGGCGAGGTCGACAGGCTCGGTCTCGAGCAGCAGGCCCGGCCGCTCGGCCTCCGCGAGCGCGGAGAGGTCGTCCAGGAGCCGGGCCAGCCGCAGCGCCTCGTCGTGCATTGCCGAGAGATTGGCCGCCTCGTCGTCGAGCACGCCGTCCTGGGCGGCCTCCACGCGCGCGAGGACGCCCATCACCGGCGTGCGCAGCTCGTGCGCGAGGTCCTGCACGCTCTCCTTGCGCAGGCTCTCCTCCTGCTGCAGCGTCTCGGCCAGGCGGTTGAGGGCGTCGGCCACCGCGCGCATCTCGTCGTCGCCGCGCTCGGGCACGCGCGCGCCCAGGTCGCCGGCGCTCATCGCCTCGGCGCCGGCGCGGATGCTGCGCAGCGGCCGCGAGAGCGTCACCGCGAGGTAGAGACCGATGATCACGGCGACCGCGGCCGAGAGCACCCCGGCGACGAGTTGCATGCTCAGCAGCTCCTCGCGCAGCTGGATCTCCTCGGCGGTGAACAGCCGGCCGTCGTCGCGACTCACGGTCACGGTGCCGATCTCCCGGTCGCCGGCCTTGACCGCGGCGGTGGCGGCCGCGCCCTTACGCACGGGAGCCGAAGCCGGGTGGTACAGGATGCGCCTCCCTTGCGCGTCGAACAGGTCCACGGAGAGGAACTCGAGCTGTGCGAGGTGGTGCAGCGTCTCGACGGCCTGCTGGTCCCACGCGCCGTCGCTGGACACCACGGCCGCGACGTCGCCGAAGTGCACGGCCGAGTTGTGCAGCCGCGCTCTGGCGGAGTCCTCGAGGTGCGACGTCAGGCTCACGCTCGAGTAGACGGTCGTGATGGCCGTGCCGAGCAGCGCCACTGCGACCAGCGCCAGCACCAGACGGGCGCGGAGGCCCCAGTGGCGGCGGCCTCCGCTCATGACGCCTCGTCTTGCGGCGTACACGAGCGGGCCACCGCAGGCAGACCGCTCACAGCTTCGCCAGCCGGTAGCCCACCCCAGTCACGGTCTCGACGTAGCGTGGCCTCGCGGGGTCGGGCTCGATCTTCTTGCGCAGGTTCTTGACGTGCACGTCGATGGTGCGCTCGTCGCCGTCGTAGTCGTAGCCCTGCACGCGGTTGACGAGCTCGAAGCGCGAGTAGGCGCGGCCCGGGTAGCTCGCCAGCGCGAGGAGGAGCTTGTACTCGTTGGGTGTCAGGTCCACCGGATGCCCGTCGCGCAGCACGGCGTGCTTCGTGGTGTCGATCTCGAGGCGCCCCTCGTCGAACCGGAGGATCTCCACGAGGGGCGTCTCGACGCCGCCGGTGCGGCGGAGCACGGCGCGCACTCGCGCGACCAGCTCGCGCGGGCTGAACGGCTTGACCAGATAGTCGTCGGCCCCGGCGACGAGGCCGCCGATGCGATCCTCCTCGCCGGCCTTGGCCGTCAGCATCACGATCGGCACGTCCGACCGGCTGCGCACCTCCTCGCAGATCTCCTCGCCGCTCACGTCGGGGAGCATGAGGTCGAGCACGATCAGGTCTGGGTTCTTCTTCTCGGCCAGCACCAGGCCCTCGCGACCGCTCGCTGCCGTGAACACGGTGAACCCGTCCTTCTCGAGGTAGGCCGTGACCACGTCGCGGACCGACGCCTCGTCGTCGATCACCACGATGCGCCGTGGATCGCTCACGACTCGCCTCTACATATCTTCTTCACGACGACCCCCTACTGTGCCCGTACACGAGACAGCATGCCCGGTCCGGTCGGGCTTCGCACAGGAGGATGACCTTTGTCAGGCAAGCAGCAGAAGACGGTGCGGGACCAGAAGCGCGCCCAGTTCGAGCAGCGGAAGAGCGGCGTGAGCCTGCACCTCGTGCTCGCCGGCGTCGCGCTCGTGGCGGTGATCGCCGTCGCGGCGATCATGATGAGCAACCGCGGCGGCGCCGAGACCGCGACCGCCGCCGCTCCCGTCGCCTCCGGTGGCGCCGACGTCACCATCCCGGTAGCCGACCTCTCCGACGGCCAGGCGAAGTACTACTCCTACGACGCCGGCGGGGTCGAGGTGAAGTACTTCGTGATGAAGAGCGCCGACGGCGAGTACCGTGCGGCCTTCGACGCCTGCGACGTCTGCTACCCCAACAAGAAGGGGTACAGCCAGCAGGGCGGCGTGATGGTGTGCAACAACTGCGGCCAGCAGTTCGACTCCACGCAGATCAACGAGAAGCGTGGCGGCTGCAACCCGTCGCCGATCGAACGCACCGTGGACGGGCGGACCCTGGTCCTGAAGACCGCGGACCTGCAGGCCGGCGTCAAGTACTTCCAGTGAGTCCGGCCGGGATCTGACCCGCACCATCCGCAGCGCCTGAGCCTGTCGTGAGACTGCACACCGTCGCCCTGGCGAACCTGCGCCGGCGCTCGTCGCGCGCCGCGTTCCTGGTGGCCGGCCTCCTCGTGGGCATCGCCACCGTGGTGACGCTGCTCACGATGAGCCGCGCGCTCACCGTGCAGGCGCAGAACCAGCTCGAGACGTACGGCGCCAACATCGTGGTGGCGCCGCGCACCGACGACCTCTCGCTCAGCTACGGCGGCGTCGCGCTCGGCGGCGTGCGGCTGCAGGCGCGAGATCTGCGTGAGGCCGACCTCTCGCGCATCAGCACGATCCCGAACAACAAGAACGTCGCCATCGTCGCGCCCGAGCTGCTCGGCGCCGTGGAGGTGCAGGGCCGCCAGACGCTGCTCCTCGGGGTGCGGCCCCGGGACGAGTTCGAGCTCAAGAAGTGGTGGAGGCTGGACGGGCGGCCGCCGGCCGCCGGCGACGAGCTCGTCGCCGGCTCCACGGCCGCCCGCCGCCTCGGCCTGCGTACCGGCGACACCGTCGCCCTCGACGGCCGCGACTTCCGCGTGACCGGCGTCCTGCGTCCGACCGGCTCCCAGGACGACGAGCTGCTCGTCGTGGAGCTGGGCGCCGCCCAAGCCCTGCTCGGCAAGCCGGGCAAGGTCACGCTCGTGCAGGTCGCCGCGCTCTGCAGCGACTGCCCGGTGGAGGAGATCGCCGTGCAGCTCGGCGACGTGCTGCCCGGCACCACGGTGACCGCGATGCAGCAGGTCACCAGGAACCGGATGCAGGCGCTCGACGTGTTCCGGACCTTCAGCTACGTGATCGCCGCCATCATCATCGCCATCGAGGCGCTCGTCGTCTTCGTCACCATGATGGGCTCGGTCAACGCGCGCACGCGCGAGATCGGCATCTTCCGCGCGCTCGGGTTCCGGCGCGCGCACGTCACGCTCCTCGTGCTGATGGAGGCGGCCGTCGCGAGCGTGGTCGCCGGTGCGCTCGGCTACCTCGCCGGCATGGGCGCCAGCCACCTGCTGCTGCCGTTCTTCGCCGAGGGACGAGGCGTGACCGTGTCGTGGGCGCCGCCGCTCGCGGCGGCGGCGGTGCTGCTCGCCGTCCTCATCGGCTCGCTGGGCTCGCTGTACCCGGCGCTGCACGCCAGCCGCCTGGACCCGACCGTGGCCCTGCGCGCCATTTGATCCGGGGACCGGCATGACTCTCAGGACCATCGCCTTCGCCAACCTGCGCCGCCGCAAGGCCCGCGCCGCGTTCCTCGTCGCGGGCCTGCTCATCGGCGTCGCGACCGTGGTCGCGCTGCTCACGCTCTCGCGGTCCATGACCGGGGAGGCCGAGGCCAACCTCGAGAGCTACGGCGCCAACATCGTCATCACGCCCAGGGCAGAGGACGTCGCGCTCACCTACGGCGGCATCGACGTCGGCGGCGTGAGCGTGGGCGACCAGGGCCTCGACGAGACCGACCTCGAGCGCGTGCGCGCGATCCCGGCCGGCGGCAGCATCGCCGTCGTCGCGCCGGAGCTGGTCGGCCCAGTGGAGGTCAAGGGTCGCCGCGCCCTGCTCATGGGCGTCGACCCCACGGCCCAGTTCGCGCTCAAGCGCTGGTGGCAGATCGGCGCGGGCAGGCCGCCCCGCGACGGCCGCGAGCTGGTCGCCGGTGCGCGCGCCGCCGAGGTGCTGGGTCTCACGATGGGCGACTACGTGCGCATCCGCGGCGAGCGCTTCACCGTCACCGGCGTGCTTCGCCCGACCGGGGGCCAGGACGACGAGCTGCTCGTCGCCGAGCTCGCCGACGTGCAGCGGGTGCTCGGCCGCCCCGGGGAGCTGACGCTCATCGAGGTAGCCGCCGCCTACTCCGGCGCGCCGGTCGAGGAGGTCGTGCGCCAGCTCTCGGCGGCGCTCCCGGCGGTCGAGGTGTCCACGGTCCGGGAGGCGGTGGCGAGCCGCCTCCACGCGGTGGACCAGTTCAAAGGCTTCAGTCTGGTGATCGTCGGCATCGTCGTGGCCATCGAGATCCTCGTGGTGTTCCTCACCATGACGGGCTCGGTGAGCGAGCGCACCACCGAGATCGGCGTGTTCCGGGCCATCGGGTTCCGGCGCGAGCAGATCACCAGGCTGGTGCTGCTCGAGGCCGTCGCCGCCGGCGTCGCCGCCGGCGTGCTCGGCTACGCGGCCGGGATGGCGGTGAGCTACGCCGTGCTGCCGTTCCTGGCCGAGGGCGCGCCGGTGTCGTGGATGCCGCTGCTCGGCACTGCCGCCGTCGTGGCCGCCGTGGTCGTGGCCGGTCTCGCCGCCCTGTACCCGGCGCTCCGCGCCGGCAAGATGGATCCCACCGAGGCCCTCCGTGCGCTCTGACGCGCGACCCTCCCGAGGAGTGAACATGACCGTAGCGACGAGACAGACAGCAGACCCCGCGCCCATCGTGCCGGCGCCGGATGCGCCGGATGCACCGGACGCGCCGGAGCTGCGCGAGCAGCCGGCGGAGGCGCGGGGCGACGAGCGCGCCGCGCGGTTCATCGAGGCCCGCGGCCTCGAGAAGACGTTCTCGGGTGACGGCGCGCCGGTGCTTGCGCTCCGCGGCCTCGACCTCGTCGTGCCCGAGGGGACGTTTCTCGGCGTGATGGGGCAGTCGGGCTCCGGCAAGAGCACGTTCCTCTCCATCCTCGGCGGGCTCAGCCACCCGAGCTCGGGCGCCATCTCCGTGGACGGCATCGACCTGTACGCGCTCGGCGGCGAGAAGCTCGCCGACTTCCGTCGCGAGTACCTCGGGTTCGTCTTCCAGAGCTTCAACCTGGTGCCGTACCTGACGGCGCTGGAGAACGTCACCCTGCCGCTGGCGGTGAAGAAGATGCCGTCGGCCGACAAGCGGCGCCGCGCCCTCGAGGTGCTGGACCGCGTCGGGCTCGCCGATCGCGGCGGACACCTGCCGGGCAAGCTCTCGGGCGGCGAGCAGGAGCGCGTGGCCATCGCGCGCGCGCTCGTCAACGAGCCGCCGCTCATCCTCGCCGACGAGCCGACCGGCGCGCTCGACACGGAGACGACGGCCGAGATCATGGACCTCTTCGCGGAGCTGCACGCCGAGGGCAACACGATCGTGATGGTCACGCACAACGCCGAGATCCGCCGGTACTTCGACCGCACGATCGTGCTCCGGGACGGCCGCCTGGACGGCGATGGGGCGGCCGATGGGCGGCCGATGGGCTAGACTAGGGATCATGCCGGGGCGCGCGTACACGAGGGAGTCAGTCCGCGGCCGGCGCTCGCGCGCCGGCTTCCGCGCTGTCCTGCTCGTGCTCGCGGCCGCCGCCCTGCTCACCGTCCTGCCGGCCACGGCCTCCGCCGCCGTGGACGACTGGCGCCACGAGTGGGAGGTGCTGCGCCTCGTCACCTACCTGCAGCAGCAGGACCCCGTTTCGCCGCGTCCGCTGGTCTACGACCTCGGCGACTCCATCGCCCGCGAGTCCATCGTCAGCGACTCCAACTGGACCACCCAGCTCTCGAAGCGCGCGGGCAGGGCCGGCAAGGTCGCCCCGCGGGCGTTCACGCTGGCCGGTCACAACCAGACGTTCGGGATGGACGAGCAGCTCGTGGCCGGGATCCCCGCGACCCCCGCCGGGCAGTCCCCGGGCATCGTGCTCATCGGCGTCGGCATCAGCCGCTTCATCGGGCCGCCCCTCGGGACGCCGCGCATCGACCTCGATCCGTTGGCGCCCGGAGTCGAGCCGTTGCTGAGCCCCTGGGTGCGTCACGTCTACGACGGCCGCAAGCCGCTCTCGCTCGCGCGCAAGAAGGAGCTCGTCCCGCGCTGGATGGAGCGCCGCTGGACCGCCTTCAGGGCCAACCGCGCCAAGAACTTCGAGATGATCACCCGGATCATCAAGCTGTGCAAGGCCAAGGGGCTCCGCCCGGTGCTGGTCGACCAGCCGCTGGACATGAAGATCGTCGGCTCCGGTCTCGACAGGCCGCGTCTCTCCATCCGCAGCGGCTGCGACACGCTCGTCAAGCGGTACGGAGCCAGCCACGGCGTCAGGTACGTGCACTTCACCAAGGCCGTCGGCATCCCGAGCAAGTACTACTGGGACATGCACCACCTGTTCGCCCCCGGCGCGAGGCTCTGGCAGTCGCGCCTCTCTGACGAGTTGGTCAAGCTCCTGCCGCGCACCCGGACGCTGTAGCTCCCGCGCGGCGACGGCGCCGCGCGTCGCCCCGCGCGCTGCGGGGAACAAGCCGCCCATGACCGCCCAGCGCATCATCCGTACGTACTACGGCATCGCCGCGACGACCACGCTCGCGCAGGCGCTGATCTGGGGCGTCAACACGCTGTTCCTCCTGTCGGTCGGCTTCGACATCTTCGAGGTCATGCTGATCAACGCCGCCTACACGGTGGCGCAGGTGGTGTTCGAGGTGCCGACGGGGGTCGTCGCGGACACGGTCGGGCGCCGCGTCTCGTACATGCTGGCGGTCGCCACGATCCTCGTCTCGACCCTGTTGTACGTGGGCTTCGGCCTTGCCGGCTACGGCCTGTGGCCCTTCGCCGCGGCCTCCGCGCTGCTCGGCGTCGGCTACACCTTCTACACCGGCGCCGTGGACGCGTGGATGGTGGACGCGCTCCACTCCGTGGGGTACGAGGGCAGGCTGGAGCCGATCTTCGCCCGCTACGGCATCACCTTCGGCATCTTCATGCTCATCGGGACCACCCTCGGCGGCGTGCTGGGACAGGTGGACCTGTGGATACCGTACGTCACGCGGGCCGTCGTGCTGGTGCCCGCGTTCCTGCTGGGGTTGCTCGTGATGCGCGACCTCGGGTTCAAGGGTCGCGCGCTCACCCTCGGCAGCTTCGGCGCCGAGACGCGCCGCATCGCCCGGGAGGGCATCAGGTACGGCCTCAGCGACAGGGCAGTGCGCTTCATCATGTTCGCGTCCCTCGTGCAGGGCGTCTTCTTCATGTACGGCTTCTACTCGTGGCAGAAGTACTTCCTCGACCTCCTCGGGCAGGACCTCGTGTGGGTGACCGGCATCATCGCGGCGCTCGTGGGCCTCACGCAGATCGTCGGCAACATGCTGGTCGGGAGGATCATCGCGCGCTGGCCGGACCGCGGGCTCATCCTCATGGTCTGCGCCGGGGTGACCACGGTGACCGTGATCGGGGCGGCGCTCATCCAGAACTTCTGGGTCGCGGTGCCGCTGTACCTGGTCTCGACGGTCGCGTTCGGCATCTCGCTGCCGGTCAAGCAGGGCTGGCTGAACGCGCGCATCCCGTCACAGCAGCGCGCGACCATCATCTCGCTGGACGCCCTGTTCGGCGACGGCGGATCGACGGTGGGGCAGGTCGGCCTCGGCTGGATGTCCCAGAGGTTCTCGATCCCGCTGGCGTGGCTCGTCGGCGGCCTGGTCCAGGGCATCGGCGTGCCGCTGCTCGGCGCGGCGCGCAAGGCGGAGAAGGAGCATCCGGCCGAGTCGCTCGCGTGGGCGGAGGGGCCGGCCGGCCCGTCGGCAGCCACAGCCGGCATGCCCATGGAGATCGAGACGCCCGGCTGCTTCGGCCCGGAGCCGGCCTCTACGTGCGTGGCCGTCGAGGATCCGCCGCCCGAACCCGGCGAGCGCGTGGCCTGACTCCGGCGCGGCGCCTCAGCTCGCGGGCGCGGGCGGCGCTTGGGCAGCCGGCGGCGCGTTCGGCTCCGCCTCCGCCGCCTCCTTCTTCTTCCGCCCGCCCGGCAGGAAGCAGCTCATGACGAAGCCGAAGAGCCCGAGCACGCCGATGGCGATCAGCGCGTTCTGCAGACCCTTGTTGCGCGCCTCCTGGTTGAACTGGACGAACCTCTCCACCAGCGGCGCCGGCTCGTCCTTGCTCTTGAGATAGGCCGCGACCTGCGCGTTGCTCACCGTCTGGGCGTCCTTGCGCAGGTCGTGGACGACGCGCGCCTTCTCGCTCTGGGGGATGCCGCTGAACTGCTGCACCGCGCCGCTGAACGTGGCGATCAGCGTGCTCATCAGCACGGCGCCGGCGACGGCGGTGCCGAACGCGCCGCCGAGGTTGCTCATCGCCCGCGACAGCCCGGAGATCTCGCTCTGCTCCTTGGCCGGGACCGCCCCCTGGGTGATGTTCATCAACGGGGCGTTGATCAAGCCGATCCCGATGCCGGAGACGATCATGCCGGGCAGGAACGCCCACTGCTCGGCAGTGGCCTTGAGTTCCATCGCCACGAGCAGGATGCCGGCCACGAACACGAGCATGCCGATCTGCACGATGAGCTTGGGCGCCACGATCTCGGTGAGCTTGCTGACGCGTGTGGCCACGATGATGATCATGATGGTCATCGGCAGGATGAGGAGCCCGCTGTGGAAGGCCGTGTAGCCGAGCGCCATCTGCATGAACACGGGGCCGACGAAGAGGAACCCGGCCTGCATGAACATGAAGGCGATGATCGCGAGCAGTCCGAACAGCACGGCGCGGTTCTTCAGCATCGTGATGTTGAGCAGCGCGTCCTTGCCGGCGCGCAGCATGTGCCGCTCCCAGAGGGCGAAGAGGAGCAGCACGACGACGCCGGCGACGACGAACGGGATGACCGGCGAGACGCCGCCCTCGGGGATGAGCGCCTTGCCCCAGCCGATCATGGGCACGCGGGCGGCCGTCCAGCCGTACTTGCTCGCCTGCAGCACGCCGAGCACGACGAGCGCCAGCCCGAGCGCGGAGAGGAAGGCGCCGAGGTAGTCGAGCCGCGCCTTGGGGCGCTGCTGCTTGGGCACCTTGATGCGCGTCGAGAGCGCCAGCGTGGCGAGCACGACGCAGACCTCCATGAGGAACGACACCCTCCAGGTGAGATACGTGGTGAGGAACCCGCAGACGAGCGGTCCGAGGGCCGCGCCCATGGCGGCCATCGCGCCGACGGCGGCGAACGCCGAGACACGCGGCTTGCCGGCCGGGTAGATGGTGCCGACGATGGCGAAGATCGCCGGGATCATCAGCGCCGAGCCCAGGCCCTCGAGCAGCGACCAGCCGAGGATCATCATCGGCAGGCCCATGCTGAAAGCGGTGATGAGGGCGCCGACGCCGTACATCGCGATGCCGAGCGTGAACGTGGTGCGGCGGCCCCAGACGTCGCCGAGCTTGCCGCCGATGAGCATGAACGAGGCCATCACCAGCGAATAGAGGACGAGCGCCGACTGCACGCCGGAGACGGTGGTGTCCAGGCTCTTGACCACCGACGTCACCGCCACGTTCATCGCCGTCGTGTCGTACGCGTTGATGAACTGCGCCATGCAGAGCGCGACGAGGATCAGCTTGAGCGGGAGCGCGGTCGCTCCGGCCGTCGGTTTGCCTGCGGCCGCAGCCGTCCCCGTCGTCGACGCCATGTGTGACCCCTCCGTCCCCGCGCGGGCGGGACTCCGTCCGCCTGCGTGCCTGGCCCCTCGTCCGCCTGCCGGACCCTCCTGCACTCTGTACAGGAATCGGCTGCTCTAATCCCGTTCTTTACCCCCGGAGAGTATGACAAAGGCCGTAGGGGGTCCACGGAACATCCGTCGCCCGTTCTGAGTGTCGAGGGACCCGAATCGTGGAACGCTGCCAGTGGTATCTCGGGAAGAGGTCGGACATGAGCACCTACGACATCGCGATCATCGGCGGAGGGCCGGCGGGGCTGGCGACGGCCATGTACGCCGGCCTGCGCGGCCTCGGCGCCGTCGTGTACGAGGCCGAGGCCTTCGGCGGCCAGCTGATCAACCTGTATCCCACCAAGCCGGTGAGCAACTTCCCGACGCAGCCCGCGCTCCCGTCGCGGGAGCTGGCGCTGCGCCTGGCCGAACAGGCCGAGCAGTTCGGCGCCGAGCTCCGCGAGTGGCGCGCCGTCGAGGATGTGCAGCCGGAGGACGGCGGCGGCTTCAGGATCCGCGGCTCGCTGCGCCGCGACGAGGCCAGGACGCTGGTGCTCGCGATGGGTCTCGGTCGCTTCACGCCGCGGCGCCTCGGCATCGAGGACGAGGAGCGGTGGGTCGGCAAGGGCCTTGCGTACCGGCTGCCGCCGCTCGAGGAGGTCCGCGCGAAGCGCGCGGTCGTGGTGGGCGGCGGCGACACGGCGCTGGACACGGCGCTCTCGCTGCGAGAGGTCGCCGAGGTGACGGTGGTGCGCCGGCGCAACGAGTTCCGCGCCTTCGCCCACACCCAGGACCGCTTCGCCGAGGCCGGCATCGACGTGGTGAGCAACGGCGAGGTGGTCGGCCTGAAGGGCAAGGAGCGCCTGGAGAGCATCGTCGTGCAGCGCCCGGACGGATCCTCGGTCGAGCTCCCGGCGGACCTGGTGCTGGTCAGCATCGGCCAGGTCCCCGACCTCTCCGGGGTCAAGCACTGGGGCCTCGGTCTGCACGGCGCCAAGATCGACGTGGACTCGGCGATGGCTACCGGCCTGCCCGGCGTCTTCGCGGTCGGCGACTTCGCGGCGTACCCGGGCAAGGTGAGGATGATCGCGACCGCCGTGGCCGAAGGCACGACGGCGGCCGCCTCCGCGCAGCGCTACCTCTCCGCAGCCTGATCCGCGACGGCGGGACTGCCGCCGTCGTCCTGACCCTGCGTGGCCCCGGCTCCGACCGCGTGCGCCCCGGCGAGCGCCTCACGGCGACGCCGGTGATCGGCGATGAGCGCGTGCGCCAGCGTCACCTCGAGCACGCCCACCAGCCCGCCGACGATGATGGTGGAGCAGACGTCGACCGGCACCCGCACCCACACGTGTTCGATCCAGGCGAAGCGCTCGAACCAGGAGGAGAGCTCCTCGTCGAGCGTGGTCGGGATGAGCACCGTGACGATGACCAGCAGCGCATGCCTCTTCGTCAGCTGCGCGGAGCGCCTCAGCGCCCTTCTCACACCCAGGTCCTCGATCACGATCACCGGGCCGACGATCGCGAACAGCACCATGAACAGGAACCCCGGGATGAGGAAGAGGAGCAGGCCGACCACCACGATCGCGGCGGAGAGGATGCTGGCCGCGACGAGCCTGCCGGTGGGCAAGCCGCGCAGGACGTCGCCGAGAGGCAGGTCCTCCTCGCCCTTCTGGTCGACGGCGACGATGCGGTCGACGACGCCGGCGAAGAACACGAGGCCGAGCATCGTGCCGGCGATGCCCAGCGCGGTCCCCGAGGTCCAGAGGAACATGCTGAGCACGTCGGACCGTTCCGCGTAGGCGGTCGCCATGCTGGTCGCCAGCGTGACGACCAGGTCGATCGGGGCGAAGACGACGACGGCCGCGAGGACGATGCGCCAGAACGAGCGCCGGTAGGTGCCGAGCGCGGTCGCGACCACGCTCACGATGCGCGGCCGTGCCGTCCCGTGCGCCACGAGCCTTGCGTCGCCCGTCAGTCCAGGGTCCATGTGGCCGACACGGGGACGGAGTCGGCGGCAGGGGTGCACACGAAGCGGATGGGCGGGGAGGACCCCACCGAGAAGGCCAGCGTGGCGGTGAGGCTCTCGCCGGGCTGGAGCGAGACGCCGAGCAGGTCGTCGTCGCCGAGTCTGGCAGGAGCGAGCTCGTCGTTCTCCATGACGAGGATGAACGAGTCGGCGACCTCGAACGGCAGCGGGACGGCCGCCGTGCCTGCCACGCCCTCTGGGGTGACCGTGAGCTTGAGCGTGACCAGCCGTTCTCCGGAGTCGGGCGAGACGCCGTCGGCCTCGCCGGGATCCTGGAAGCCGTCCGCCTTGACGCGCACCACGGCGCCGTCGGGCGTCTCGAAGCGCACGGTATCTCCCAGGGCGACGAGCGGCGGCGTGGTGGAGACCGGCTTGGGCTTGGGCGTGGCCTTCGCGCTGGCGGCCGCCGTGGCACCGCCGGACGCGGCCGGCGCCGGCTGGTCCGCTTCGCTCCCGCCGCCGCAGCCGCGCACCAGCACCACCAGGACGACGATCACGACCACCACGCAGGCGACGAGCACCGCGAGGCGCATCTGGCCTCTGCGCCTGCGCTGGCGTCTGCGTGCTTCTCGCCTGTCCACGATGCTCCTCGTCCGGTTGTGGCGATGTTACAGCGTGTCGCGCGATGTCCGGGACGGGAACGCGAAAGGGGCGGGCCCGAGAGCCCGCCCCTTCCCGACGTCCGGCTGGTAGCCGCCTCGATCGTACCGCGGCGGCTACGGCTGGGTCACGCCTAGCGCAGCAGGCAGCCGCTGGACTGCAGGTACTCCTGCCACTCGGCCTCGCTGGGCTCGCCGCACTTGCGCAGGAGCTTCTCCCACTCGTTGT
>Ga0075319_1000013_pt1 | contig 13836 bp, 10 predicted proteins | sample MayberryNE_TuleC_FD_120046 | JGI IMG/M metagenome (GOLD analysis project Ga0075319, IMG submission 120046) | Natural and restored wetland microbial communities from the San Francisco Bay, California, USA, that impact long-term carbon... | ecosystem: Environmental > Terrestrial > Soil > Wetlands ... | reverse complement strand
GGCGCCGGCTGCGGGTACCACACGTCGCCCGCGTAGCCGGCGAGCTGCCCGCTCTCGAGCGCCTCCACGACCGCGTCGCGGTCGCAGATCTTGCCGCGGGCGGTGTTGATCAGGTACGCCCCGCGCTTCATCGTGCCGATCAGCTCCCTGTCGAAGAGCCCCTCGGTCTCGGGGTGGAGCGGGGTGTGGATGGAGACGACGTCGCAGACGCTCACCAGCGAGCGCGCGTCGGGGTGATAGGTGAGGCCGAGCTCGCGCTCCACCGCCTCGTCCAGCCGGTACTTGTCGGTGTAGTGCAGGTCGACGTCGAACGGCTTGAGGCGACGCAGCACGCCCAGGCCGATGCGCCCGGCGCCGAAGGTGCCCACCGTCATGCCCTCAAGGTCGTAGGAGCGCTCCACGCAGTCGGCGATGTTCCAGCCGCCGCTGGTGACCCACTCGTAGGACGGGATGTAGTTGCGCACCAGCGCGAGCACCATCATCACGACGTGCTCGGCCACGCTGATGCTGTTGGAGTAGGTCACCTCGGCGACGGTGACGCCGTGCTCGATGGCGGCGGCGAGGTCGACGTGGTCGGAGCCGATGCCCGCCGTGATCGCCAGCTTGAGGTTCGGAGCCTTGGCGATGCGCTCGGCCGTCAGATAGGCGGGCCAGAACGGTTGCGAGATGACGACGTCCGCGTCGGCGAGCTCTCGCTCGAACACCGAGTCCGGGCCATCCTTGTCCGAGGTCACCACGAGCGTGTGGCCCTGGCTCTCGAGGTACTCCCGCAGGCCCAGCTCGCCGGATACGCTGCCCAGCAGCTGCCCCGGCGTGAAGCCGACGGCCGAGGGCGTGGGGAGGGTCTGGCCGTTGGGGTAGCGCTCGAGGACGGGGAGGTCGTCGCGCGCGTACGTGTCCGGGTAGCCGGACACGGGGTCGGGATAGAGGACGCAGAGGATCTTTGACATGGTCGGGCCTCCTGAGTGCGATGGTCCTCTTCTTCCCGCGCGGCGCCGACTCCGGGCCGGGACGCCGTGTGCGCCCTCGCGCTGGAGGGGGCGCCCTCGCGCTCGAGAGCGCGCCCCCTTCGCGTGCGCGCAAGCGCGTGGGAGAATGGCCACTACGTCGAGCGCGCCGTCGCGAGCGCGCCTCAGCCCCGCAAGAGGAGACCATGAGCACAGCAGAGACCATCGCCGTCGAGAACGCCCACATGCCGCCGTTCTTCGCCAAGACGCCCATCTCGATCGCCCGCGGCGAGGGAGTGCGCGTGTGGGACGAAGACGGCCGGCGGTACCTGGACCTCACCGCCGGCTGGGGCGTGACCAGCATCGGGCACGCCCACCCCGTCATCGTGCGCGCGCTGGCGGAGCAGGGCGCGCGCATCATCCAGAACCCGGACTCCGGGCTGACGTACTCGCCGGCGCGGGCGAGCCTGCTCGAGCTGCTCGCCGGCATCCTGCCCGCCGGGCTCACCCGGGTCTTCTTCACCAACAGCGGCGCCGAGGCCAACGACGCGGCCGTCAAGCTGGCCCGCAAGGCCACCGGCCGCACCGAGGTGATCGCCACCGAGGGCAGCTTCCACGGCCGCACCATCAGCATGGTCTCAGCCACGGGACAGGCGAAGCACCGCGACAAGTTCCGGCCGCAGATGCCCGGCTATGCGTTCGTGCCGTACGGCCGGGCGGACGCCGTCGAGGCGCTGCTCGACGACCAGGTCGCCGCGGTCATCGTCGAGCCCATCCAGGGGGAGGGCGGCGTGCGCGTGCCTCCGCCCGACTACCTGCGCGAGCTCTCGCGGCTGTGCCGCGCCAACGGCTCGCTGCTCGTCGTGGACGAAGTGCAGACGGGCTTCTGCCGCACCGGACCGCTGTTCGCGACCGCCGCCGCCGGCGTCGAGGCGGACATGCTCACCCTGGCCAAGGGCATCGCCGGCGGCTTCCCGCTGGGCGCCTTCGCGATGACGGACGCCGTGGCCGGCCGGCTCGAGGCCGGCGACCACGGCGGCACCTACTGCGGCAACCCGCTGGCGTGCGCCGTCGCCGACGCGGTGATCCGTCACCTCATCGACGAGGGGATCCCCGCGCACGTGGACGCGCTGGGTGCGGAGGCGCTGGCGCGCATGTCCGCATGGGCCGGGCGGTTCCCCGGCGCCGTGACCGGCGCCCGCGGCGCCGGCCTGCTGCTGCTCGTGGAGCTCGCGGACGAGCGGACCGCCGCAGCAGTCGCGGGCGAGTGCCTGCGCCGTGGCGCGTTCGTCCGCCAGACGCAAGGCACCGGCGTCCGCGTGTTCCCCGCGCTGACGATCACGCGCGAGGAGTTGGACGAGGGTCTCACCGTGCTGGAGGAGTCGATCGCCGCGGTGGCGGACTGAGCGTGCGGCGCAGAAGGAGGGCGACATGGCGCAGGTGAGTGTGCTGGGGCTCGGCGCGATGGGGAGCACCCTCGCGCGGACGCTGCTGGAGCGCGGGCACGACGTGACCGTCTGGAACCGCAGCGACTCGGAGAGGACGGGGGCGCTCGAGGCGGCCGGCGCGCGGCGTGCCGCCTCGCCGGCCGCGGCCGCCTCCGCCGCTCCTCTGGTGCTGATGTGCGTCACCGACTACCCGGCGGCGGAGGAGGTGCTGGCCGCGCCCGGCGTGCTCGGCGCCCTCGCCGGGCGGACTCTCGTGCAACTGACGAACGGCAACGAGGAGCAGGTGCACTCCCAGTTGGCGACGGTCCGCGCCGCCGGCGCCCGCATGCTGGCCGGCGGCATCCTGGGCTATCCGCGCCACATCGGGCGCCGGGAGACGGTGATCATGTACGCCGGCGACGCGGAGGTCTTCGCGGAGCACGAAGCCACCCTCGCCGGTCTCGCTGGGGCGCAGCGCTACCTCGGCGAGGACCCGGGACCGCCGAACGCCGTCTACGTGGCGGCGTTCGGCTTCTACTTCGCCGCCCTCGCCGGCTTCCTGGAGGCCGCCGCCCTGGCCGAGTCGCGCGGCGTCCCGCCGGCCGAGTTCGCCGCCGCCATGCCCGGCATGGCGGCGCTCCTGCTCGACCACATCGACGACGCCGCGCGCCGTATCGAGACCGGCGACTTCGCCGGCGACCAGGCGACCGTGGACGTGCACCTCGTCGGCTCGGAGCGCCGCCGGCGCACGCTGGAGGACGCCGGCCTGCAGGCGCTCATGACCGGGGCCTTCGTCGGCTACTGCCGGCAGGCGCAGGAGGCCGGCGACGGCGGCGAGGACATCGCCGCGCTCTTCAAGCGCATCGCAGTGCGTCCGGACGCGTGACCCGTCGGTCCGGTCGCGGCCGGCCGTCGGGGGGTAGTCCTCCGGAGTCGCTCTGTTCCCGGATAGCCTTCGGCTAGACGGTTCCAGCCCTGTCGTCGGTCGCGCTCGACGTGGATAGCCCAGGGATAGCCGCAAACAGAGCGGGTGCGGTGACACCCCGGCCCAGGCGACGGTCTGTGTCCGCGGCCTGCCCGGCCGAGGCCGCCGGCACTCCGTACTGCTCGAAGAAAGAGGGGCGGGGCCTCTCGGCCCCGCCCCTCGGCGGTAGTGCTGCGCGGCGGCATGGGCGACGCCGCGGTGGCTGAGGCGTGGATTCCTCAGTCGCCTTCCGCCGTGGAGCCATCGGTGACGATGCCGTCGGTCGAGCGCGGAGTGAAGTCGGGGATCCGCGGGATGTAGCGGGTCTCGGGGCCGGGCATCGCGGTGGGGTTGTAGCCGCTGGTCGTCATGTGGTGCCTCCGTTCGTTCCACCCGTCTTGGCGGGGATGTCTGACGGTTCCGGAGGGGCACGAAAAAAGCCCCCCGGTCGTCGGTGACCGGAGAGCGCCGTTGCTCTCTGAGCTCGGCACGTCGTTGTGCCGACTCGCAAGATATCACGTACCCGGCCGCTTGGGCAAGGCAAACGCCGGGGTCCGCGGCCGGCGCGCCGCGCTGTCCGCCCCTACCGCTTCAGCTCGTCCGCGGTGATGACCGCCTCGGCCACTTCGCGCAGCGACTTGCGCTTGTCCATGGCCAGCTTCTGCAGGCGCTTGAACGCCTCGGGCTCGCTGATCCCGTTGGCCATGAGCACGCCCTTGGCGCGGTCGAGAGCCTTGCGCGTCTCGAGCCGCTCCTCGAGATCGCCCACCTGCTGCGAGAGCAGGCGCATCTCGCTGTAGCGGCTCACGGCGACCTGCATCGCGGGGGCGATGTCGTTGCGCGTGAACGGCTTGACCACGTAGCCCATGGCGCCGGCCTGGGCGGCCTCCTCTATCAGGCCGGCCTGCGAGAACGCGGTGACCATGACGACGGGGGCGATTGCCTCGGCGCTGATGGTCCGCGCCGCCTCGATGCCGTCGACGTTGGGCATCTTGACGTCCATGAAGACGATGTCCGGGCTGGAGGCGCGGGCGAGCGTGATCGCCTCCGCGCCGTCGCGAGCCTCTCCGACGACCTCGTGGCCGTCCTCCTCGAGCATCTCGCGCAGGTCCATCCGGATCAGGGCTTCGTCTTCGGCGATCAGCACACGCATCGGCGGTACTCCTTGTTCGTCGTCACACACTCTCCCCGGCATCGCCGAGCGGTACACGGATGGAGATGCCGGCGCCCTCGACGGGTCTGCCGCCCTCGCCGGGCGTGATCGAGAGCGACCCGCCGAGGTCCTCCTCCACGAGGGTGCGCACGATGGAGAGGCCGAGGCCCTTGGAGCGGGCCGGGTCGAAGTCCTGCGGCAGGCCCCGGCCGTCGTCGCGCACGATCAGCAGGAGGCCCTCGGAGTCGCGGGTCAGGTCCACGGACACGGTGCCGCGACCGCCGGGGCCGAACGCGTGCTCCAGCGAGTTGTGCACGAGTTCAGTGAGGACCAGGGCGAGCGACGTGGCCGGGCCGGCGTGGACGGGGCCGGTGACGCCGGAGACGCGCACGGCGATGCGCGGATCGTCGCCGACCACGCTGCTGCGCACCAGGCCGACGACGCGGCGCGCCACCTCGGCGAAGTCCACGCGCTCCTCGGCGGAGTGCGCGAGCATGTCGTGCACGGTGGCCATGGAGCCGGCGCGCTCGACAGCCTCCGCCAGGGCGCGCCGGACCTCCTCGTTGCCGCTCCGCCGGGCCTGCAGGCGCAGGAGCGAGGCGATGGTCTGGAGGTTGTTCTTGACCCGGTGGTGGACCTCACGGATGGTCGCCTCCTTGACGGTCAGCTCGCGCTCGCGGCGGCGCGCCTCTGTGAGGTCCTCGACGAGGACGAGCACGCTCGTGGCGAGCGAGAGGGAGCGATAGCTGAGGATGCGGCCGGCGACCTCCTGCTCGGTGGCCAGGGCGCCCGACCCGCCGAGCAGGGGGGCGATGCCGCGGCCGCCCCCTGGGAGCTCCGAGGCGTGCATGCCGGTGACGCGCTTCTCCACGCCGGTCGTGCGCATGATGCCGACGGCGTTGGGAGACGCGTAGGTGACGATGCCGCGACGGCTGACGCGCAGCACTCCGTCCCCGGCACGGCGCAGCGCCCAGAACGGCTTGCCGCTGCGCCGGTCGAGCAGCGGCCCGTCGCGCAGCGTGAGCAGCAACTCGCGGGCCGACTCGATGAAGGCGCTCTCCATGCGGCTCGTGGTGCTCTCGGCCTGCTCGCCGAAGGTGCGCAGGACGACGCCGGTCGCCACCGGCGACCCGACCGGGTACGCCTCCGTGGTCTGCCGGCCGCCGCCGGGGGCGTCGCGTCGCGCGCCCATCACGGGCTCGCGCCGTGCGGCGGCCTCGTAGGCCTCGGGCTCGTCCTCGCGCGCGAGCGTGAGCCCGGCGCGCGAGTCGGGGACCGGGTCGGCGGCGGTGGTGGGGCGGGCGTCGGCGAGGATCGCCAGCTCGCCCGCCCGGTTCACCACCGCCAGCGCCGCGTCGGCGTACCAGAGGTCGGCGATGAGCTGCAGGTTGCTCGCGACGTTCTCGAGGTGGTCGATGACCTTGGTGGGCAGGCCGAGCGTGGGAGTGGTCCTGGGCATGGCATCCAGTATACGTGGGGGGGTCGCTCCGCCGGCCTGCCCCGGGCGGCCCCCGGTCAGGCAGCTTGGCCGGGCTGCTCGCGCCGTCGCGATCTGCCCGCGAGCCGCAGGCCGACGGCGTCGGCGTAGCGGGTGAGGAGCGGGCCGCTCACCGCCGTGATGAGCACGTACGTGGCGGCGAGCGGCCCCAGGTCCGACTCGGCGCCGACGGCCACCCCGAGGCCGGCGATGACGATCGAGAACTCCCCTCGCGCCATGAGCGCCGTGCCTGCGCGCAGGCGTCCGGGCACGGCGCTCACGCGGCGCGCGGCGATCCAGCCCGTGAGCAGCTTGGTGGCCATGGTGACGACCGCGAGGATGACGGCGACGCCCAGCACCCCGGGGATCGCACGGACATCGATCAGGAGTCCGAACGAGACGAAGAACAGGGCGGCGAAGAGGTCGCGCAGCGGGCTCATCAGCTCGCGAGCGCGGTGGGCCAGAGTTCCCGAGATCGAGAGCCCGACGAGGAACGCCATGACTCCCGCAGACACGCCGATGAGCTCCGCCGCTCCGCCCGCGACCATGAGCAACCCGACCACGGTGAGCAGGACGATCTCGCTCTTGGGGTGCGTGATCCGGCGGCTGAGCAGATGGCCGTGTCTCCTCGCGGTGTAGAGCGCGACGGCCGCGAGGCAGCACGCGGCGACGGCCAGTGCGATGCCACGCGGCACGCTGCCGCCGGCGAGGAGCACGGCTATCAGCGGCAGATAGGGCGCCATGACGAGGTCTTCCATGACGAGGATGGAGAGCACGGATGGCGTCTCGAGGTTGCCGAGCCGGCCGAGGTCGTCGAGGACCTTGGCGGCGATGCTCGACGACGAGATGTAGGTGACTCCGCCGAGCAGCAGCGACGGCAGGACGTCCCATCCGAGCGCCAGTCCCATCAGCAGGCCGGGCGGGAAGTTGAGCACGATGTCGGCGACCCCGGGTCCAAGGCTGTCCTGCAGGCTGCGCACCACGTCGTCGGCCGTGTACTCGACGCCGAGCATGAACAGGAGAAGGATGACCGCCACCTGCGATTCGATGGCGATGATCTCGGGATCGATGCTGGGAGGAGCGGCGAACCCGATGACGAGCCCGGCGAGCAGGTAGAGCGGGATGGGGGAGAAGCCGGTCCGCGCCGCCAGGCGCGCGAGTACCGCCAATATCAGCAGGACGGCGCCGACTTCCAGCAGGAAGGCTGCGCCGTTTGCGGTGATGGCGAACACCGGGGAGCTTGCCGTCAGCAGCTGTGCAGGAGCGCGGCCATGTCTTCCACGCCTCGGGGAGTACCTATCACGACGGCCACGTCCTCAGCCTGGAGCTCGAATGCTGAAGGCGGTGTCGCGATGGTCGTGGCTCCCCGGATGACGGCGACGATGGATGCCGCTTCCTCGTCCAGGTGCTCGATGTCGTACACGGTCCGGCCGACGCAGTGCGAGTCCGGATGCACCGGCAGCCAGTCGATGGTGAGGCCTTGCGTCGACAGGCGCATCGACATGACCTCCTCGGTGATCTGCGACTGCCCGAGGACTTCGGCGAGCGAGCGAGCATCCTCCTTGGAGAGTCGCAGTACCTCGTGACAGGCGTCCGGGTCCTGCTTGCTGCACACGAGAATCTCGCTGCGCCCGCTGCGGTGGTTGACCACGACGACGCGGTCGCCGTCGCGCGTGGTGAAGTCGAAGCGGATGCCGACGCCCGGCAGGCTCGTCTCCCTGATGCTGCCCATGGGAGGAGTGTAGCGCAGGTGGTCAGGCCTGTGGGCGCCGGGAGGAGAGGCGCCGCGGCAGGAGGGCGCCCGCCAGGGCGCCCAGGCCCGCGGCGATCGCCGCCACCAGGAACGGCCAGCGGAAGGCAGCGGAGAACTCGTCCCAGAGGAGGTTCTCGAGCACGTCCTTGAGCTTGAGCAGCTCGATGCCCTCGAAGAAGCCGACGTCCTGCCCGATGTCCTCGGCGATGGGGTGGGCGATGCGACGGATCTCGCCGATGCCGGCGGTGGCGTCGATGGTCCGCGCCTCGTCGAGCGCGCCGGCGAGCTTGTCACGGACCGGCTCGCTCAGAGCCTCGTCGGCACGGACCAGCGCCTGGCCCTTGTCGGCGGCGGAGTTGACGGCGCCGTTCATGGTGTGCGCGAACACGGCGACGAGGATGGCGACGCCGAGCAGAAAGCCGAGCTGGCGCGCTGTGTTCAACATGCCGGAGCCGGCGCCCTTGACGCCGCCGGGCACGACGCTCATGCCGGCGGCGAGCAACGCCGGCAGGGAGAGGCCGATGCCGGCGCCGACGAGCGCGCTCCGCCACAGCACCGACACCAGCGGGTCGGAGCGGCCGAGGTACGCGAGCGCGACGAGGCCGGCGGCCGCGACGAGAGCGCCGGTCACCGCCGGCACGCGCGGGCCGATGCGGTCGGTCAGCCAGCCCGCAACCGGCGTGAGCACGAGCACCGCGGCCGGCACGACGGCGACCGCAAGGCCGGCCTTCTGCTCCGTGTAGTCCATCATCGCGATCATGAAGATCACGAGCATGAACATGGTGCCCATGAGGGCGGTGTCGACGGTCATGATGGCGGCGCTCGCGCCGGCGAACGTGCGCCGCCCGAACAGCCGCAGGTCGAACAGCGGGGCGGAGGCGCGCAGCTCCCACCAGACCCAGACCGCCAGGAGCGCGGCGGCCGCGGCGAAGAGGCCGAAGATGACGCCGGAGGTCCAGCCCCAGTCGTTGCCCTGGATGATCGCCAGCGTGAGGCAGAAGAGTCCGGCGCTGACGAGGCCGACGCCGGGCCAGTCGAGCGGCTCGCGGGTACGCGCGGGGGCGAGCGTGCTCACGCCGCGGCGGCGCACGAGCGCGAGCGGCAGGACGACGCCGAGCGCGCCGACCGGGACGTTGAACCAGAACACGGCCGGCCAGCCCCAGCGCTGGATGAGCACGCCGCCGAGCACGGGGCCGGCCGCGGCGGCGGCCGAACTGAGCGCGCCGAACAGGCCGGCCGCGAAGCCCTGCCGCTCGTCCGGGAACGCCTGGAGCAGCAGGGCGAGCGCCGTGGGCACGACGGCCGCCGCGCCCACCGCCTGCACCACCCGCCAGGCGATGAGCGCGTCCACCGTGCCGGCGAGCGCACACCCGACCGACGCCGCCGTGAACAGCGCGAGGCCGAGCACGAACAGGAGCTTGTGGCCGTAGCGGTCGGCGAGCCGGCCCATCGTCAGGAAGAGGACGGTGAGCACCAGGTTGTAGCCGTTCATCACCCACGAGACCGAGATCACGGAGCCCTCGAGGCGGCGGATGATCAGCGGCACGGCGACGCTCATCACCGTGGAGTCCGCCAGCGTGAGGAAGATGCCCGGCGCCAGCGCGAGGACGACCAGCCAGGGGTGGATGGTCGTGCGCTGGGGGGAGAGACCGGGCGCCGCGCCGGTCGTCTGCTCGAGTGAGCCTGCCATGCGGCGAGTGTATCCCGTGACGACGGACGGGGAACCGCTCTGCTGCTGGGGTAGTATTCGCGCATGTACGTTGGTGACGTCATCGCCGCGGTCGACCGCCTGGCTCCCTTCGGGCTCGCCGAGCCGTGGGACCACGTCGGGCTGCAGGTCGGCGCCGCCGGCGACGAGCTGCCGTGCGGCGGCGCGGGCCCGGCGGACGTGGCGCCGGTCGTGCTGGTCGCTCTGGAGGTCGACGACCGCGCGCTCGACGAGGCCGCGCGCCTCGGCGCGCGGGTGGTCGTGAGTCACCACCCGCTCATCTTCGACCCACTCGAGAGTCTCTCCGACGACACCGAGGCGGGGAGGCTGGCGTTGCGCGCGGCCCGGGAGGGCGTCGCCGTGATCGCCGCACACACCAGCCTGGACAAGGCGCGCGGCGGCATGGCCGACGTGATCGCCGGGTTACTCGGGCTGGAGGCCGTCCAGCCGCTCCAGCCCGCCGCGGCCGACGTGCTCAAGCTCGTCGGATTCGTCCCTGAGGACGACGCCGACCTCGTGCGCAAGGCGCTGTTCGCCGCCGGCGCAGGCGTGATCGGCGAGTACGAGCACTGCAGCTGGTCGGTCGGCGGGCAGGGCACGTTCTTCGGCGGCGAGGCGACCAGTCCGGTGGCCGGCGCCGCCGGCCGCGACGAGACCGTCAGTGAGCTCAGGCTCGAAGTCGTGTTCCCGCGGCGGCTGCGCCGCCGCGTCACCGGCGCCTACGTCGCCGCGCACCCGTACGAAGAGCCGGCGTTCGACATCGTCCCGCTCGAGAACGAGGTCGCCTCGCTCGGCCTCGGCCGGCTCGGCGTGCTGCCGGCGCCGGCGACCCTGGCCGCCCTGGCCGCGGACGTCGCCGCCGTGCTGCGCCTGCCGTCGGTGCGCTACGCCGGCGCCGGCGCCCGCGAGGTCCGCCGCGTGGCGGTGCTCCCGGGCTCCGGCGCCGAGGCCATCGCGCGCGGCGTGGCGCAGGTGGCCGACGTCCTCGTGACCGGCGACGTCAAGTACCACGAGGCGCGCGCCGCGCAGGCGCAGGGCCTGGCGCTGATCGACGCCCCCCACGGCGTTGCCGAGCAGGAGGGCGTGCTGCGCTGGGCCGGGCGGCTCGCCGACGCGCTCGGCCCGGGCGCGACCGTCGAGACGTTCCGCAACCCCGCCGTCGCGATCTGGAGTGAATCGTCCGGCGCGCCTGCCGCGACCGATCCGTCCGCGACGCGAGCGCGCGCTGCCGCGTCTGCGTCGGTCGCGACCGCGCCGGCGGCTCCCGCGCGCGATGCCGGCGCCGCGATGGCCCAGGCGGCCGCTCCGGAGCCGGCCGCGCCCGCCTCCGTGCCTCCCGTCGCCGTCCGTCCCGCGAACCGCGACGACGACCGCTACCGCCTCTACACCGACGGCGGCGCGCGCGGGAACCCCGGCCCTGCCGGGATCGGCGCGCGCCTCATGACCGCCGGCGGCGACGTGGTCGAGGACCTCGCCGACTTCATCGGCAAGGCGACCAACAACGTCGCCGAGTACCAGGCGCTCATCGCCGGCCTGGAGGTCGCCCTCGACCGGGGAGTGGAGCGACTCGACGTGTTCCTCGACAGCGAGCTCGTCGTGAAGCAGGTCAACGGCCAGTACAAGGTCAAGGACGCAGGCCTGAAGCCGTTGCACCAGCAGGCCTGCGTGCTCCTCAGCAAGTTCCACGAGGTGGATGTGCGGCACGTGCGGCGCGAGCAGAACGCCGCCGCCGACGCGCTCGTCAATCAGGCGATCGACGCCGCGACCAGCTAGAGGTCTCCACGTACGCGGATGGGCGGCGGCCGAAGACGCCGGCCGCCGCCCATCCGCTCCTCTGCGCTTCACGCGGCGCGGCTGCTTCCGCGCCGGGCGCTCACTCCTCCAGCGCGTGCCCTCCCCGTCGCCTCAGGACGACGAAGACCACGATCAGCACGACGACGATCACCGCCACCGCCGCGACGATCGCGACCGTCGTCGTCGAAGAGCTCGAGCTCTGCGCCTCGTCGGCGATCTTCGGCGTGAGCCCGGAGTACGGCCACGGCATGGACGCGGCGAGGAACGCTCCTCCATTGCCGGAGTTGCAGCGCTCCCAGCCGTTCCACTTGTCCGTGCGGTACGCCTCCAGCTTGAGCGGGAAGACGGTGGTGATGCCGGGGCAGTCCTCGTACATCACCGCCTGCATCTGCTTGATGTACTCGGCGCGCTTGTCCAGGTCCATCTCGGCGGCCTGCAGTGCGTCGAGCCTGTCGTACTCCTCGTTGGACCAGGCGTACTCGTTCCAGCCCTCGATCTGCGCGGTCGTGTAGCACGTGAGCGACTGGCCCGGGTCCGCGTAGCCGTCCCAGTTCCACAGGTAGGCGTCGAAGTCCGGGGCGAACGTGTCGCCGTCGTAGGCCCAGATGTTGTCGAAGTAGACGCCCTCGTCCTGCACGCTCAGGACCACGTCCACCCCGACGGCCTCCCACCAGCCGCTGATGAGCTTGCCGGCGCGCTGCGACTCCGGTGACTCGGCGGGGGCCCACAGGCGGATCTTGATCGGCTTGCCCTTGAACTCCCGGACGCCGTCGCCGTCGGTGTCCTTGTAGCCGGCCTCCTCGAGCTTGGCGTTGGCCTGCTCCGGGTCGAAGTCGCGCGCCTCTCCCTCCGGCGGTGCCCAGGCGTAGTCGGGGTCGCTCCAGTTGTCCGGCGGCAGGAAGGTGTAGCCCGGCCACGCGTGCCCGCCGTAGGCGAGCTCGACCAGCTTGTCGCGGTCGATCGCGTACTCGAGCGCGGCGCGGAAGTCCTTGTCGCGCAGCACCGGATTGCCCTTGGACTCGCCCTCGTAGCAGTTGAACCCGATGTAGTCCCAGTTGAACCAGCTGAACTCGATCGCCTCGATGCCTTCGGCGTCCTTGAGCGGCTGGTACTGCGCCGGCGGGAAGAGATAGGCGGCGTCGATCGCGCCGGCCTTGAGGTCCTGGACCATCGTGTCGCCGTTCTGGTACACGACGAAGATGAGTTCGTCGACCGTCGGCTTGCCGAGGTAGAAGTCGTCGTAGGCCTCCATGCGCAGGAAGCGCTCCTTCTTCCACTCCACGACCTGGTAGGGCCCGCTGCCGATGCAGGGCGCCGGGTTCTGGAAGGTCTGGCTCGCCTCCTTGGCGGTCATCTTGCCCCAGATGTGCTCCGGGAGGCAGGGGATCCAGAGCTTGGTCATGTTGGCGACGGGTGTCTTGCAGACGACCTTGTACGTGAGGTCGTCGACGACCTCCGCGTGGTCGATGCCGCCGACGAAGCTCACGTACGCGGCGATCTCGTTCTCGATGATGAAGTTGTAGGTGAAGACGGCGTCCTCGGCCGTGATGGGCTCGCCGTCGTGCCACGTCATGCCCTCGTTCATGGTGAAGGTCCAGACGAGCCCGTCGTCGCTGACCTCCCAGCTCTTGGCGATCCCCGAGTCGTCCGGCTGATAGGTGTCGGGGTTGCGCCCGACCATGAGCAGGTACTCCTGGGCGTAGATCTCGTAGACGTTGTTGGTCCAGCCGATGAGCGGGTTGAGGTTGTCGATGTCGCCCATCCAGCCGACCTTGAGCACTACCTTGCCCTGGCTGTCGGGCGACGGCGAGGCTTCGCCGGCCAGCGCGGTGCCCGGGGCAACCACGACCGCGAGCGCCAACAGCGTGAAGGCGAGCAGACTCCGCCAACTCCATCGTCGTGCAGACTTCTTCATCGCGGGTCCCCCTGTCGTCGATCCCCTGATCGCGACGCCCCCCTCCAGGACGCCCTGCGTTCATCGTCAGTCCGGATCATGGCGGCGTCAAGACGGACCGGGCTCCGCAGGCTCCCGCAACTTCCCCGCAAGCGCGGCGCTTACAAATCAATTACATTCCGGCGCCCCTCGGGCGTGAATTGCGCCCCGGCGCGGCCTCTGGTAGCATCTGCCGGCGCTGCGGGTGTAGCTCAGTTGGCTAGAGCGTCTGCTTGCCATGCAGAAGGTCGAGGGTTCGAGTCCCTTCACCCGCTCCAATCCCCCTCTCGGGGACGAGGCAGAGGACAGAAGCCATGTGCTTTGTCGTCTGCCTTTCGTGTCTGGGAGGTGCTGCGCCGGGGCGGCGTAGCCAAGTGGTAAGGCAGAGGTCTGCAAAACCTCCATCAGCGGTTCGACTCCGCTCGCCGCCTCCAACAACTTCCCTGCATATGGCGATTTGCGGTCGTGCGTATTCGCGCACTCTATTTCTGATTCGGCAATTCTGCCGACATTCTGCCGACGAGACCTAGGATGATAGGAGGGCACGCCCAGACACGGGGCGGCACGGCTGTGGGTCGTCGGGGAGCCCGGTCTGGGGACGGCCGGCCATCACCGGCGACGTCGGGCTGCAACGCCTGCCGACTCGACCTCCTGCCACTTCCACTGTACCGCGCGGATGG
>Ga0075319_1000012_pt1 | contig 14604 bp, 11 predicted proteins | sample MayberryNE_TuleC_FD_120046 | JGI IMG/M metagenome (GOLD analysis project Ga0075319, IMG submission 120046) | Natural and restored wetland microbial communities from the San Francisco Bay, California, USA, that impact long-term carbon... | ecosystem: Environmental > Terrestrial > Soil > Wetlands ... | reverse complement strand
ATCGTCACCGTCCTCTTCGTGCTCACCGTCGTCTACACCGACCGCATCAACCTGCCGGCGCCGGGGGCGCAGTTCACCGCCATTGGCAGACAGTGGTGGTGGGACTTCGACTTCAAGGAACTCGGGTTCAAGGCGCCCAACGAGGTGTACGTCGCCGAGGGCCGCACCACGCACATCCGGTTGCTCTCGGCCGACGTCATCCACTCGTTCTGGGTGCCGCAGATGGGCGGCAAGGTCGACATGATCCCGGGGCACACCAAGTACATCCACTTCGTGCCCCTCCACACGGGCTCGTACCTCGGCGAGTGCGCCGAGTTCTGCGGCGTGCAGCACGGCAAGATGCGGTTCCTCTTCGTCGTGGTGTCGGCCGAGGAGTACTCGGCGTGGGTGCAGCACCAGCAGGAGCCGGCGCGGGAGCCCACCGGGGCCGACGCCGTCGCCGGCAAGGAGGTCATCGGCAGCGTGGGCTGCGGCAGCTGCCACGCCATCCGCGGGACCGACCTCAAGGGCACGTTCGGTCCCGACCTCACGCACTTCGGCAGCCGCAGCGGCATCGCCGCGTACACCATCAAGAACACGCCGGAGAACCTGCTGCGCTGGATCCAGGACCCGCAGGGGGTCAAGCCGGAGTGCAAGATGCCCAACGTGCCGCTGCCGCTGGAGCAGCAGAAGCAGATCGTGGCCTACCTCGAGGAGCTGAAGTGAGCGTGCTGCCGGAGGCGCCCGCCATGGCGCACGCCGAGCGTGAGGGCCTTGGCGCCTGGCTCACCACCACCGACCACAAGAAGATCGGCCTGATGTACATCGGGACGGCGCTGGTGTTCTTCCTCATCGCCGTCGTCTTCGCGGTGCTCATGCGCACGCAGCTCATGCGCCCGGAGATGGGGTTCCTCTCGCCGGAGGCGTACAACCAGATCTTCTCGATGCACGGCACGACCATGGTGTTCCTCTTCGGCATGCCGATCCTGATCGGCCTCGGCAACTACCTGGTGCCGCTGCAGATCGGCGCGCGCGACATGGCGTTCCCGCGCGCCAACGCGCTCAGCTACTGGCTGCTGCTGGCCGGCGGGCTCGTGCTCTACAGCAGCTTCTTCTTCGGCGGCGCGCTCGACACCGGCTGGTTCAGCTACGCGCCGCTCACCCTCAAGGCGTTCTCCCCGCACGACGGCGTCACCTTCTGGGTGGTCTCGCTCTCGCTGCTCGGCGGCTCGTCGGTCCTCGGCGCGATCAACTTCATCGTCACCTGCCTGCGCTTCCGCGCCCCCGGCATGAAGTTCACGCAGATGCCGATCTTCTCCATCGCCACCTACATCAACTCGTACCTCATCCTGTTCGCGATCCCGAGCCTCACGGCCGCGCTTGCCCTGCTCTACTCCGACCGCCAGTTCGGCACCAGCTTCTTCGACCCGACGGGCGGCGGCGACCCCATCATCTGGCAGCACCTCTTCTGGTTCTTCGGGCACCCGGAGGTGTACATCCTCATCCTGCCGGCGTTCGGCATCCTGAGCGAGGTCGTGCCGGTCTTCTCGCGCAAGCCGCTGTTCGGGCGCAGCTCGATGATCGTCATGCTCGGGGTCATCGGGTTCCTCGGCTTCACCGTCTGGGCGCACCACATGTTCGCCACCGGGCTGCCCAACTTCTTCAACGCCATCATGGCCGGCGCCAGCATGCTCATCGCCATCCCGACGGGCGTCAAGATCTTCAACTGGCTGGCGACCATGTGGGGCGGCTCGCTCAAGTTCTCGACGCCGCTGCTCTACTCGTGCGCCCTCATCGCCCTGTTCACCGTGGGCGGCATCACCGGCGTCACGCTCGCCGTGGTGCCCTGGGACTGGCAGGTCACGGACACCTACTACGTAGTCGCCCACTTCCACAACGTGCTCATCGCCGGCACGGTGTTCGCCGCGTTCGCCGGCCTCTACTACTGGTTCCCCAAGATGACCGGCAGGTTCCTGAGCGACCGCATCGGCAAGGTGCAGTTCTGGCTCACCGCCCTCGGGTTCGCCCTGACCTTCCTTCCGCTGTACGCCGTCGGCATCCTGGGCATGCCGAGGCGCGTGTACACCTACGCGCCGGACCTCGGCTGGAACGAGATCAACTTCGTCTCGTCCATCGGCGGGTTCGTCCTCTCGGTGGGGTTCCTGCTCCTCTTCTACAACATCATCGTGAGCCTGCGCTCCGGCGAGGTCGCCGGCGAGAACCCCTGGGACGCGTGGACCCTGGAGTGGGCCACATCCTCACCGCCGCCGCACGGCAACTTCACGCGCCTGCCGCAGATCGTCGGCGACCGGCCGCTCTACGACGCCGAGCACGGGTACGAGGACGCCGGCGGCCGCGCCGGCGCGGTCGAGTGGCACGACGTCCCGCCCGAGCCCGAGCAGCGCACCATCACGCCGTTCTGGGTGGCCGTGGGGATGCTCATCCTCGGCATCGGCCTGCTCGGCGTGCCGCTCGTGTTCATCATCGGCTTCGCGCTCATCCTGGTCACCGCGGCCGTGTGGATGAACATGCGGTGGACGGAGATCGCACCCACGCCGCCGCCGATGGACGTGGAGCAGCGCTTCTCGTTCATCGGCCTCGGCACGCTCCTCCTCATCGGCTCGGAGGCGGTGTTCTTCGCCTCGCTCATCGCCGCCGCGATCCACCTGCGCATCCACAACTCGGCGCTCGGCGGCGGCTCCGGGGTGGAGGTCACGCTGCCGCTCATCAACACCGTCATCCTGGTCACCAGCGGCGTGACCGCCCACTACGCGCAGACGGCGTTCCGGGCGCGGCGCAAGGGACGGTTCTTCTTCCTGCTCGTGCTCACCATCGTGCTCGGCGTGGTGTTCCTCGGGGGGCAGGGCTACGAGTACCTCCACGCCGGCTTCGGGTTCGCCGACACGGTGGTGACGTCGTCGTTCTTCATCCTCACGGGCTTCCACGGCTTCCACGTGGCCTGCGGTATCGCGGCGCTGATCTACCTGCTCTTCCGGGCGCGACGCGAGTTGAGGCGCGCGCCCGGCCAGCGAGACCTGCCGCCCACCTCGCCCGGCACGGGCGGCATGGTGGACGGAGCCACCTACTACTGGCACTTCGTCGACGCCGTCTGGGTGTTCGTCTTCATCGTCGTCTACCTGCTCTGACGGATGAGGCGGCGGCGGGGAGTCGGGCGGGTGCCGGCCGCGGCGCTTGCGGCAGGGGCCGCGGCCCTGGTCCTCGCGGTCGCCGCCGCCCTCGTGCTGCCGGCCACCGCCGCGGCGCACGCCGTGCTCGACAGCTCTTCTCCCGCCGCGGGCTCCACCGTGGAGACCTCCCCGCGGCGGATCGTGCTCACCTTCTCGGAGGACCCGGACGTCGACCTCTCGCTGGTCAAGGTGATCGACGCCGACGGCCAGGCGGTGCCGGGCATCTCCGAGCCTCAGCCGGTGCCCGGCGACAAGCTCTCGCTGGAGGTGCTGCCGGGCACCCCGCTCGCGGACGGCACGTACACCGTCAACTATCGCGCCGTCTCCTCGGTCGACGGTCACGTGGATCCGGGGGCGTTCGCCTTCGGTGTGGGGCAGGAGGCCGGACAGGCGGTGGTGGTCGAACTGGTGCACTCATCGCAGGAGGCCGAGGTCCTCACCACGGCCGGGCGCTGGCTGCTCTACGCGGCGCTGGTGCTGATCGTCGGCGCCGCGACCACGAGCCTCTTCGTCTACCGCGGCGCGCTGCCTCGCGGCGGCGTGCCGGTGCTGCGCGCCGCTGTGGCGGGCGGCGTCGTCGCGCTCGCGCTGCTGACCTGGGGCGAGAAGATCCTCGTGGGCGTGAAGACGCTGCTCCCGCTGTTCGTGGCGAGAGAGGGCAGGCTCCTGCTCGCCCTGGCGCTCGCCCTCGCCTTCTGTGCCCTCGCCACGGTGCTCGTCGATCTCTGGCCGGCGCGCTGGAGCCTGTGGATCCTCGGCGCCACCGGCGCCTCCGCGGTGCTCGTCCACGTGGCGGCCGGCCACGCCGCCTCGCCATCCTCCGTGTGGCTGCTCAACATCTTCGTGCAGTGGGTGCACATGACCGCCGTCGGCGTGTGGGTCGGCGGTCTGTTCTGGCTCCTGCTCGGCTTCCGCGGCCGCGACCACGACGAGCGCGCGGCCGCCGTCGGCGTCTTCACGCGCATCGCCACCTGGACTCTGGTCGTGGTGCTGGCGACGGGGCTTCTGCGCGCCGTCTCAGAGGTGGGCTCGGTGGGCGCTCTCTTCGACACCTCCTACGGCGTCACGCTCATCGTCAAGGTGGCGCTCGTCGCCTTCCTGGTCGGCCTCGGCGCCCTCAACCACTTCTTCTGGGTGCCCGCGCTGCGCGGTGAGGGTGAGCGGCGGGGCGAGCGCCGGTTTGGCCTCAACTCGCGGGGCGAGCTCGCCGTCGCCCTGGTGGTGCTGGCGGCGACGGCGATCCTGAGCGGCCTCGCGCCTGCGGGCACGGCCGCCACCGCGAGGTCGGCAGCCGAGCGGCAGCAGAGCGGTGTCATCGCCTCCGGCAGCGACTACGCCACCACCGTGCGCGTTGAGCTGACGCTCACCCCGGGGCGGGCGGGACGCAATGCCTACGTGCTCTGGGCCGACGACTACGACACCGGCGACCCGCTGACCACGGTGACCTCCGTGCGTCTCGAGTGCTCGATGCCGGCGCGCCCGGCGCTGAACGCCGAGACGGTGGAGCTCGAGCCGGCGCCCGACGGGAGCTGGAGGGGCGCCGGCCTGGACTTCTCCGTCGCCGGCCGCTGGGAGGTGGTCGCGTACGTGCAGATGAAGACCGCCGGCACGACCGTCGACCTGGAGGTGCGAGTGCGGCCGGCCCCCTGACCTGCTCCCGGGTCGAGGCGGGTCCTCACCCCGCTTCGCCGGCCGGGGCCGCCCCCTCGTTTGGACCCGCCGGACCGCGGGCAGTCTCGGCACGACCCCTCTGGGGGGTCACAAGTCAAGGAGGGATCATGAGACGCATCAGCCTGGCAACCGGTACTGCGGTACTGCTCTGCCTCTCGCTCGCACTCCTCGCCGCGCCCACGTTCGCGCACGAGACCGCCGCGGCGGGGGAGATCGCCCTCGAGCTGGGCTGGGGGACCGAGCCTGCCTACGCGGGCCAGCTCAACACCGTGCAGCTCATCGTGACGCACAAGGCCGACGGCGATCCCATCAACGACCCGGGCGCGCGGCTCACCGCCACCGTGACCTACGGCGACCAGACCCAGGACTTCGAGCTGACGCCGACCTACGGCGTGGGCACCGGCACCGGCACAGGTACCGGAACGCCGGGGGAGTACGCCGCCCTGATCATCCCTACGTCGCCCGGCGACTACACGTTCCACGTCAAAGGCAAGGTCGAGGGCGTCAAGGTCGATCTCAAGGTGGCCAGCTCACCCAAGACGTTCTCGCCGGTGGAGGACGCCCAGGCGGCGCAGTTCCCGGTCAAGGTGCCGGGCACCGAGCAGGTCGCGCAGCGGCTGGACAAGGAGATGGAGAGGATCGTCACCGCCGAGGATGTGCGCGGCCAGGTGGCGAGCGAGGTCTCGAGCGCCAGGACGCTGGGGTACGTGGGCATCGCCATCGGAGCGGTGGGCGTGGTGCTCGCGGCCGTCGCGCTGCTGGTGCGCAGGAGGGCGTAGGCGAGAGGACCTCGGCGAGGAGGGCGTGGCCGGGGAAGGGCGCCAGCTCTCAGACCGTGGTCTCGTCCCCTCCGCTGACCTCGATGACGGTCTTGCCCCCGCCGCCGTAGCCGATGAGCCTATAGGCGCCGCCGTCCGAGCTGACGTCGTACCTGAAGTTGCCCTCGCCTCCGCCGGCGCCCATCGGCTGGTCGGTGAAGGGATTGACGGGCCAGGCGGTGACGTAGCCGCTCATCCCGACCGCGTTCATCTCGGTCGGGTCCGGGAACTTCCCTGCGTGGTCGGTCGCGTACGTCTCGATGCCCATCTGCAGGTTGTAGATGCCGGCGCTGACCGTCAGGTCCTGGGCCAGGGTCTCGGTGGTGCGGGAGATCAGTGAGGGCAGGATGGCGGCCGCGGCCACGGCGGCGATGAGCGCGAGGACGGCGACCACGATGACGACGATCACCCAGGTGGGGATGCCGCGCCGCGCCGGCTTCGCGCCGCCGGCTGCGGCGACCGCCGGCCCGGCGCCCGGCGAGACACTCATGCCGGCGGCCGGCCCAAGCGAACTGCGGCCGCCGTTCTCCCACAGGTCGATCTCGTAGGCCCACGAGCGGAGCGCGGGGTCAGGCCAGACCAGCTGCCCGCGCCGGTCGTAGTCCAGCACGCCGGCGGCGGGGATGGCGCCGTGGCCCACCAGGATGAAGTGGTCCACGTCCCAGATGATCTCGCGGCCCTCCCACGCGGTGTTCGGGCCGAACGTCGCGACGAGCATGTCCACCTCCCCGGAGCTTGCGCGGGGAGCGTAGCACGGACGGCTCGGCAGGCGTGAGGAGGCTGCGCCTCGCCAGTCGGGGTCTCTCGAGCGGCGGGCTACTCCTCGCCGTCCCAGTAGCCGAGCGGCTCCAGGCGGCCGATGACCTTGAGGCCGGGGAAGGCGATCTTGCGCGAGCGCGGGTACCAGATGGTGTCCGCGGCGACGCGGTCGCCGTAAGCCAGGTACGAGAGGCCGGCAGGGCCGGCGCGGAAGGCGTGCGCGGCGCCGGCGCCGGCGAGCGCGGCGACCGCATCACCGGCCACGACCGGGTGCTCCTCCGGTTCCCAGCCGGTCGCTCCCGGCGCCCCCTCGAGGTACACGCCGTCGCCGTCGAGCACCACGAAGAGCTCCTCGGCGCCGCTGTGGCAGTGCGGCGGCACGCCGAGCCTGCCCGGCGGCAGCGCGAAGTGCCGGAGCGCTGTGCGCACGGCGCCGGCGGCCGCGCTCACCGAGCGGCGGACCGAGCCGAACTCGCCGCGCGCGACCTCGAGCGCCTCGACCTCCTCGAGGTTGACGATGCTCGGCGGGCGCGGCGAGGGCTCCGCCGGGAGCTCGAGCTCGCCGGCCGCCGCCTCTTGCGCGAACGGGTGCGGCGTGTCGCCGGCTCTCACCCAGGTCGAGCCGACCCAGGCGACCTGCGCGCGCGGAAGGAAGCAGGCCTCGGAGACGCAGCGCTCGCTGAACGCGAGGACGTCCAGGCCGTCCTGGCCGGCGACGAGGGTGTGGGCCGGCCCCTCGACGAGGTGCACGAGGCAGTCGCCGGCGGCCACCTCGAAGGTCGCGCCGCCCTGCCAGCTCAGCCCGGAGCCGGCGAGCACGAAGAACACCTCCTCCTCGCCGCTGTGCGTGTGCGCCGGCGTTGATCTGCGCCCCGGCGCGACCTGGATGCGTCGCAGCCCGACGGCGCAGGTGCCGGCCGCCTCGCCGAGATCTCTCCACGTCCCCGAGATGGGCCCAACCTCGACCTGCCGCACAGGGGCGTCGTCCCAGTTGACCGGCGCTGCGCACATGACCGCTCCTCTCGCTCCCGCTCGCTGACCGCGCCCGATGCTAGCACCGGGCGGGGACGTTCGGGCCGCGACGTCCGGGCGGCGCGGTAGACTCGGGGCCGGCCGGGGAGGTGGCGCCCGGCGAGCGACCGACCCGGTGGGAAAGGAGCGCGGCATGGCGGTCAAGCTGGCCGACGACACCGAGAAGCGTCTCGTGGCGTCCATCAAGCGGTTCTTCGAGGAGGAGATGGACGAGCCCATCGGCGACCTCAAGGCCCTGCGCGTGCTGGACTTCTGCCTGCGCGAGATCGCGCCGAGCGTCTACAACCAGGCCATCGCCGACGCGCAGGGCTACCTCACCGAGCGCGTCGCCGACCTCAGCGGCAGCAAGTACGAGGCGGAGTTCGACTACTGGAGGAAGTGAGACCGCCCCGGCGCGCGCGAGTCGTGCCCCGCAGCCGGATCTTGCGACGAGCGTCGACGGTACTCCGCGGGATCCTTGTGCCATTCTAGGTGCATGGATGTGGAGCATCTCGCCCAGCAGTTGCTGTGCTTCGCGCACCGGCGCGACCGGCGACTCGACCTCGTCGTCCGGGCCGGCCCCGACTGCGCCGTCTTCTTCCGCTTCTGCGAGGGCAGCGCCGATCCGGAGCACATGATGAGCTGGGAGGCGCGTCCGCACGCCGACGTGTCTGCTGAGGCGCTGCGCGGGCAGGCCGAGTGGCTCACACGGATGGACTTCCGGCGAGACGGCGAGGGACCGGCCGGTCGCGCCGTGCGCATGCCCTTCACGCTCGGAGACGCCCGCGTCATCGCCGGGCTGGTCTCGTTCCTCCTCCAGCAGGCCTACGACCTGCCGGAGGACACCGAGGTCAGCGCCACTCTCGAGACAGCCTAGGCAGCGCCCGGCGGCGCATCGCGCGGCGGACGCTGCAGGATGTCTACGGGACCGCACCCGTCGGGCCCTCGGCCGGCTGAGCCGGCTCCCGGACGATCCCGGCCCGGAAGTCGGCATCGGTCGCGAAGCCCCACGACCTGCCCGCGTCGCTGGAGACGATCACCATGCGGTGCCCGTACCGGTGTCGCCAACGCGTGACTGGGGGGTAGTCCCTCGGGTTGCACCAGTTGAGCGAGGGGAACAGCCGGCCCGTCCTGTCCGCCGCCAGCTTCTGGTAGAAGATGGCGTACCCCGCCCGGGTCTTGTGCATCACGAGCCGCCGCGCCGGGCTCCAGTCCCCGCCGGCGGGCTTGGTCTGCATGCACAACGCGTCGTAGGCGCGGCCGCCGAACACGGTGTCCACGCCGGCCCGCTGCTGGCGGAAGACCACGACGAGCGTGTCGTCGGGCAGACAGCAGAGCGAGAGGTAGGTCTGTCTCCCGGCGCCGTCCGGGTCCGAGCCTGCGTCCCTGAATCCCGAGGACAGCATCGGATGGGGACGCGTCCATACCGACGCGTCGAGCGGTCGCAGGCTCTGTGCGTAGCGGAAGGACCGCTGGTGCGCCCCTGCGACGACGTGCAGGTACCCCTTGCCGTCGAGGCAGATGCCCGGGGTGCAGTGCACGTCGTTGGCAGGGTGAGCCGACGCCACCCGCACCGGCCGGGACAGGGCTCCGTCGCCGCGGTCGATGGCCGCGACGAAGGTGAGTGACCCGCCGGCCGACGCCGGCGCCACCTCGGTCCAGACGATGAACGAGGTGGCGCCTGACGTCGCCGCGAAGGAGGCGCCGCCCGCCGCCTGCACCATCCCGAGGTGGCGAGTGGTCACGAGTGTCGGCTCCGCCAGGTGCAGCCGGTCTCCCTGGAAGAAGGGTCGCAGCACGTACAGCCTGTTGCGCGTCGCGCGCAGACCGGGCCAGCTGCTCACCCGCTTCCACACCGCGACGAGCGGTGGTTCCTCGCTCACGTTCCAGCCGGAGAAGTGCTCGATGGTCGCGGTCCCGTCGTCGCGCGCTCCGGGAGAGGATGCCTTGCGCGCGAACGGCAGCGTAAGGGTCCTCCACGTCGCGCATCCGTCCAGCGAGTACAGCAGGACGTTGTGGAGTGTCCCATCGCGCAGCCTGATCTCGAGCAGCGTGTAGGCGCGTCCCAGCGCGTCGAACTCCACGGACTCCGCCACGTAGCCTCCGGCGTTCACCGTGCCGCGGAACCCGGGGCAGTCGCGGCGGACGGCGGCGAGCAGCGGGAACTGCTGCCAGTCGGCGGAGCCGAGTCTGTGCACGTGACCGGTGGCGTGTTGCGTGACGGTGCGGCTGCGGATGCACGCTCCTCCCCAAGGATCGAACGTCGGGACGTTGCGCTCGTAGCCCGGCCCGTAGCCGAACTGTTGCTGCAGCGAGATCCGGGTCTCTACCCGGATGGGGAGACGCAGCGACCCGGCGGCGAGTGCTCGAGGCGCAGCCGTCGAGAAGCCGGCGAGCAGCACGGCGGCCGCGCCGGCGACGAGAGCCCACGGCGGCATCTTCGGCTTCACGTCCGACCTCCGCCTCGCATCCTGGACCGGCGGGCGCCCCGGCGCATCACCCGAAGAGGGTGATTCAGCCGCCGCGGGTCGGGCTCGCGCGCTTCTCCCCCGGTCGCAGATCAGCGACGGGTCGGTACGCGGTGCCGGGCGTCCTTCGTCCTGGCCGTGACGACCATCGAGTACCCGCAGACGCCGGTGATCGTCTCACGCAGTCATATCCGGCTCTCTTCATGCGTGGAGGCGCCTGACCGCCAGCACCGTGACGTCATCGCGCTGAGGCGCCTGTCCTCCCGTCGCCCGGGCAACAAGTACGTCTGCTAGAGCTGCTGCGGTGCCCGGTCGCTCCGTCTCAAGGACTCGCTTCACGGCGTCGCGGTCGCCGTCGAACGCCGGACTGTCGGTCACCCCGTCCGTGTAGCTCAGGAAGATGTCGTTCGGCCTGAAGGGAAGGGCTGTGGTCGGGATCACGAGGGTCGGCTGGATGCCCACGGGCATTCCTTCTTTGGACATGAGGTCATTTGCTTCGCCGCCGTCGCTTCGCAGCAGGAATCCCGGTTCGTGTCCCGCGTTCACGTACGCCAGTTCGGGGTCGGAGAGCAGGCAGCAGAACATCGTGACGAACATCTCCGGCGGCAGTGAGGCATGCACTCGGGCATTGACGTGCCGAACGACATCTCCCGGGTCGCAGGACTCCTCCAGCGCAGCGGTCAATGCCGACCGGAGAAGGGCCGTGAACAGCGCCGCCGGAACCCCCTTCCCGGAGATGTCGGAGACGCAGAGGAAGAGGCCGCGGCTGGTTCTCCGCAGCAGCACGAGGTCGCCGCCCAGTTCCCGCGCGGCCTGGAGGCGACTGGCGATCTCGAACCGCGGGTCGTCCGGCGTGTCCACCGCGGTCGTAGCCTCGTGCAAGACGCTCGCGATCGCGATCTCAGCATCGTGACTCTGCTGAAGAGCCCGGACTGCCGTCAACTGCGCCAGCAAGCGCGCCGTCGCCACTGCCGCAAGCGCGAAGACGGCCATGTGGGCCGCGGCGTCCGCGACCATGAGCGGCTGTTGACGGACCGGCTGCGCCAGAACTTCCGCGGCCAATGCCGCGACGCCGAGAGCCAGTCCGAATCTGAGGCCGAACCAGTAGGTGCCGAGGCTGATGGGGAGAAGGTAGAGTACGGTGAGGTCGGGCAGGCCGCTCATACGATCCAGACCGTGAACCAGGATCACCCCAGTGACCAGCAGCAAGACCCTGAGCGCGTTGCGGCTGCTCATCGTGCCACCCCCAAGTCGGTGCGGACTCTCGTTCTGGCGGAGCGGCGGCCGTCAAGCCGCCGCACTCGACGCTCACACGGCGACGTCCGCATCCGGCGCACTCGCCCCCGGCCGAGTCGCCGACCTGCGACGCACCCACTTCTCGACCTCGACCACGACGAAGGCAACGAGGCCCACGCCTATGATCGGTAGCCACATCCACGCCTCGAGCGGCGCGCTGTCGAATGCCGTGTTCATCAGCGGCATGTAGGTGTACAGAAGCTGCAGGGCGATCATGAGGCCCACCCCACCCAGCACCCAGCGGTTCGAGAGTGGGTGCAACTTGAACACCGACACGGTCAGCGAGCGGCAGTTGAACAGGTACATGAGCTCGACGAAGACGAAGACGTTGACCGCGATCGTGCGCGCGACGGCATCACCCAGGCCCTGCCGTTCGGCCCACTCGAACAGTCCGAAGGCGCCCACCAGCAGGAGCGCGCCCACCAGGATGATGCGCTGGATCAGCACGCCTGTGAGGATGGGCGTCTCGGGACGCCGCGGTGCGCGCTCCATGATCCCCTCCTCCTTGGGCTCGAAGGCGAGCATCAGGCCCAGCAGCACCGCGGTCGTCATGTTGATCCACAGGATTTGCACGGGGAGGATGGGCAGCGTCGTGCCGAGGAAGACGGCGGCCAGGATGACGAGGCCCTCGCCGAGGTTGGTCGGCAACGTCCAAGTGATGAACTTGGTGAGGTTGTCGAAGACGCCGCGGCCCTCCTCCACGGCCGCTTCGATCGAGGCGAAGTTGTCGTCGGTAAGCACCATGTCGGCGGCCTCCTTGGCCACGTCGGTGCCGCCGACGCCCATGGCGACGCCGATGTTCGACTGCTTTAGGGCGGGCGCGTCGTTGACGCCGTCGCCGGTCATCGCCACCACCTGGCCGCGGCTCTGCAGCGCCTCGACCAGGCGCAGCTTCTGCTCGGGGGTGGCGCGTGCGAACACGGACGTCTCCTGCGCGCGCTCGATCAGCTCCTGGTCGCTGAGCGCCTCGAGTTCGCGGCCGGTGAGCGCGAGCGGATCTGCGTCGGCGGTCAGGCCGATCTGGCGCGCGATCGCCGCCGCGGTAATGGCGTGGTCGCCGGTGATCATCTTCACGCTGACACCGGCCGTGCGGCAGGCCTTGACCGCAGCGATCGCCTCCGGCCGCGGCGGGTCGATCATCGCCTGCAGGCCGACGAAGGTCAGGCCCGCGAGGTCGTCGTGGGTGAGCCGCGACGTGCCCGGCGGCAGCTCGCGGGCGGCGAAGGCCAGGACGCGCAGGCCCTGGGCGGCGAGGAGTTCGACGTCGGCCAGCACCGCCTCACGTTCGAGCGGCAGGCGCTTCCCGCCGGCATCCAGCGCGACGGTGCAGCGGTCGAGCACGACCTCGACGCCGCCCTTCACGTAGACGGCGCGCGGCCGCCCCTCGCCCGGGTCGTGCATCGTCGCCATGTACTGGTGCAGCGATTCGAACGGGATCGAGTCGACCCGCGGGGCCTCGGCCTGCAGGTGCTCGCGGTCGAGGCCGGCCTTGGCAGCGACGGCGAGCAGCGCGCCCTCGGTGGGGTCGCCCTGCACCGTCCAGCGGTCGTCGGCACGCACGAGCTGGCTGTCGTTGCAGAGGGCGCCGGCGACGAGGGTCGTGCGCAGCGCCGGGCGCAGGGCGCCGTCCCCCGGCGCCTCTGCCGAGTTGGGATCGGTGACCGTGCCCGCGGGCTCGTAGCCGGTCCCGCTGACCTCGTAGGGCCGCCCCCCGGCGACGATGCGCTGCACGGTCATCTGGTTCTCGGTGAGCGTCCCGGTCTTGTCGCTGCAGATCACCGTCGTGCTGCCCAGCGTCTCGACAGCGGGCAGCTTGCGGATGATCGCCCGCCGCCTGGCCATGCGCGCCACGCCGATCGCCAGGGTGATCGTCACCGCGGCCGGCAGGCCCTCGGGGATCGCCCCTACGGCGAGCGCGACCGCGGCCTTGAACATGTAGACCCAGGACTCGCCGCGCAGCAGCCCGACAACAAAGGTGACGGCGCCGAGGGCCAGGATGACCACCAGCAACAGCTTGCTGAAGGCGGCGATCTTCTGCGTCAGCGGGGTCTGCAGATCCTCGGCCCCCGAGATCAGCTCCGAGATGCGGCCCACCTCGGTGTCGTCGCCGATGCCGGTCACCACGCCGGCCCCCTGGCCGAAGGTGACCAGCGACGAGGCGTAGGCCATGTTGGTGCGCTCGGCCAGCACCTGGTCGTGGGCCACGGGCTCGGGGCGCTTGTCGACCGGCTGCGACTCGCCGGTGAGCGCCGACTCGTCGATCTGCAGGTCGCGGCCGCGGACGAGGCGCAGGTCGGCCGGCACCTTGTCGCCGGCCTGGAGAAGCACGACGTCGCCGGGCACGATCTCGGTCGCCGACACACGCACCTGCTCCCCGGCGCGCAGCACCAGGGCCTCGGTGGTCATCGTCTTGGCGAGCGCCTCGATCGCCTCGACGGCCTTGGCCTCCTGGACGTAGCCGATGGTCGCGTTCACCAGCACGACGCCGAAGATCACCGCGGCGTCGACCCACTCCCTGAGGAAGAGGGTGACGGCGCCCGCGGCGATCAGGATGTAGATGAGCGGCTGGTTGAACTGCAGCAGGAAGCGCTTGAGGGCGCCTGGCCCGCCGCGCGCCGTGAGCACGTTGGCGCCGTAGCGCTCCTGCCGGTGCGCCACCTCGAAGGCGTCGAGGCCGGCATCGGCGTCGGTCTCGAGCAGGTCGATGACCTCGCCGGCCGGCAGGTGGTGCCAGTTCTGACCGATGGTGTGCTGCACGCGCTTCCTCCTGTCATCGCCGTCCGTGGACGTCAACGTCATCTGCGCTGGAGCCGGCGTTCGGCGCGCACGGCGGCTTCGATGCGCCTGCACTCGAGCGACTCGCAAATGCATTGCGCCATCTGCCGACAGCTTTCGGATTCCTCCTCGTGTCCGAGCCGCTGATGGGCGGCAGCCAGACCTTCCCACGCGGGGACACAGAGCGTCTCCGCATCGACGCAAAGTCGGAACTCACGCACGGCCTCCCGGGCAAACCCCGCCTCCAGAAGTTCCCGGCCCTCTGCGACCCGAGCCTCCAGGCTGGCGATCTCCTGTTCGACGTGCAGACGAACGGCGTGCTTCTCGAGCAGCTTCACGACGGGTCCCTTTTCGTCTGGTCGTGTCGGACGGGGGTCTCGAAGCCCATGGGCTTGACGGTCAGCACGGAGCAGTCGACCTGGCGCAGCACGGTCTCGGCCGTGTTGCCGATGAAGAGACCGGGAATGCCGGTGCGGCCGATCGTGCCCATGATGATCAGGTCGATGCTCCTCGCGGCCGCCAGTTCGACGATCACCTCGGCCGGCTCACCCCTGAGCAGGTGGGCGTGGTGCCGGATGCCGCTGAGCAGGTGTCTGGCCAGGAGGCCGTTCAGCCACGACTCGTGCGTCGCGCCGGTGT
>Ga0075319_1000011_pt1 | contig 14816 bp, 11 predicted proteins | sample MayberryNE_TuleC_FD_120046 | JGI IMG/M metagenome (GOLD analysis project Ga0075319, IMG submission 120046) | Natural and restored wetland microbial communities from the San Francisco Bay, California, USA, that impact long-term carbon... | ecosystem: Environmental > Terrestrial > Soil > Wetlands ... | reverse complement strand
TACGGGATCGTGCAGAAGGTCGCCGACGGCATCCAGGTGGACGACGAGACACTGGCGCTCGACGTGATCAAGAGGGTCGGGCCGAATGGCACCTACCTCGCGGAGAAGCATACGCGGCAGCACATGAAGGAGATCTGGCGGCCCAGCGTCTGGGACCGCACCCCGTACGACAGCTGGCTGCGCGAAGGCAAGAAGGGCGCCCTGGAGAAGGCGACGGAGATCGCCGACGACATCCTGGCGAACTACCGACCCGAGCCGCTCCCGGAGGACGTCGCGATCGAGCTGCGCGCGATCGTCGCGCGCGCCGACAAGGAGCTGGCGGGGGCCTGAGGGCCGCCGCCTGAGCCGCCGATGCCCGCTCTGAGCCGCACTCGCACCACCGGCAGGCGCGCCTGATGCCCGGCGCGCGCCTCATCGTCTGGGACGACGCCGCCTGCTGGCGCGTGCACGAGGCGACGCTCTCGCTGCTCGAGGAGACCGGCGTCGAGGTCCGTCACGCCGGCTCCCGGGAGATGCTGGCGGAGGCGGGCGCGCGCGTCGAAGGGACGCGCGCCCGCATCCCGGCCGCTCTGGTGGACGCCGCCCTGCAGAGCGCGCCGCGCCACTTCAAGCTGCGGGAGCGTGGCGCGTCGGGCGGCGAGGGTCACGCGCGCCGCGGCGAGCTCGGCGGTCTGGAGCTCGAGGACGGGCGGAGCTACTTCGGCACGGGGTCGGACTGCGTCTACGTCACCGACCCCGACACCGGCGAGCGCCGCCCGAGCCGGACGGCCGACGTCGAGGGCATGGCCGCGCTCGCCGAGAGGCTGCGGAACCTCGACTTCGTCATGAGCATGGGCCTGCCGAGCGACGTCCCGGCGGAGGTGGGCGACCTCGCCCAGTTCGCCGCCATGCTGGCCGGCACGCGCAAGCCGCTGCTGACGACGGCGCACGACGCAGCCTCCCTGCGCCGCATGAAGGACATGGCTGCACTCTGCGGCGAGGCCCGCAGCTTCGGCTGCTATGCGATGCCCAACCCGCCGCTCATCCACAGCGAGGATGCGCTCGACAAGGTCCTCGCCTGCGCCGACCTGGACATCCCACTGATCTACGCGCCGGCGCCGGCCGCGGGCACCACGGCGCCGGCTTCCATGACCGCGACCATCGTCATCGGCAACGCCGAGACGTTGAGCGGGCTGGTCGTCCACCAGTTGGCCCGCGCCGGCGCGCCGTTCGTGTACGGGGTCGGCTGCGGCGCGTTCGACATGCGCACCGCCGTCGACGTGTACGGCGCGCCCGAGCACTTCCTCGGCAATGCGGCCGCGACCGACCTCGCCAGGTTCTACGGTCTGCCGAGCTTCGCCTACGCGGCGGTCGCGGACGCCAAGAGCTTCGACGAGCAGTGGGCCGCCGAGGCGGGGATCACGGCAGTGCTCGGGGCGCTCAGCCGCGCCACGCTGTTGCACGACGTCGGCTACCTCGAGAGCGGTCTGCAGAGCAGCTACGAGACCATCGTCCTCGGAGACGAGCTGGTGGGCTACGCCCGCGCGCTGCTCGTCGACGTCGGCGTCGACGACGACGCGCTGGCGCTCAACGAGATCGACGCCGTCGGCCCCGGCGGCAGCCACCTGGGCCGGGGCTACACGCGCAAACATCACCGCGAGACGTGGCAGCCGCGAATGTTCGACCGTGCGACGCACGACCGCTGGGCCGCCGCGGGCGCGACCACACTCAAGGAGCGCGTGGCGGCGCGCACGCAGGAGCTGCGCGACGCGCCGCGTGCGTTCGCACTCGAGCAAACGATCCGCGACCGGCTGCAGGCCGTGCTCGCCGAGGCAGAAGGGAGCATCCGGTGACCGACCCGACGACCGGCGCGACGAGGGACGGCGCGGATGTGTCGCCCGTGCAGGCGCGCCCTATCCTGACGACGCAGGCACGTCTTGCCCTGCGCGTGCTGAGCGAAGCCGACGTCGCAGCCGTGCACGCGGCCGCGCTGGAGTTGCTGGGCGCCGAGGGCGCCGCGGCCGAGGCCGCGGCACAGTCGGCGCCGTCCGCGTTCGTGCTTGCCGGCCGCCTGCCGGAGCACGACGTCGCGCTGGGAGCCGGCCGTGTGTGGCTGGCGGCCGGCGCCGCGACGGCCGGGGATGCCGGCGTGCCCGAGCGCGTCCGCCGGCTCGCCGGAGGCGACTCCGTGCCCGCGACCGCCGCCGACCTTGACGAGGCGATCCGGCTCGCCGACGCGCTGCCGGAAGTCGCCGTCCTCGCCGGCCCGCCGCTGCGCGCAGCCGGCGTGCCCGTCACCGCCGCGCTGGCGTACTGCCTGGCCGGCTCCAGCAAACACGTGCTGGCCGGCCTGCTGGCGTCGGTCGAGGACGCCGAGCTGGCCGTCGAGCTGGCGGCGGCCGTCGCCGGCTCCGCCGCCGATGCGCGCCGCCGCCCGCCGCTCTCGCTCTGCGGCGGCGCCGCCGCACGGGACGCCGCGCTCGTCTTCGCTCGCGCCGGCCTCCCCGTCGGGCTGATGCTCCCGCCGGCCGACGCCGCGGCCGGCATCCCGGCTCCGCCCTCTACGCCGGCCGCGACCGCCGGGATGGCGGTCCCCGCGTCGGCCGACCTCGGCCCGGCCCTCATCCGCCACCACGCGGGCGTGCTCGCCGGCTGCGCGGCCGTGGAGGCCGCTGCCCCCGGCGCGCCGTTCTTCTACGTCGCCGACCCGATGGCCGCGGGCCTCCCCGCGGCCGGTCCGCAGGCGTCGCTCTTCCAGCTCGCCGCCGCGCAACTCGCGGCGCACGCCGGCCTGCCGCTCGTCGCCGGCGGCCTGCGCACCACCAGTCACGAGCCGGACTGGCAGGCCTGCCAGCAGGACGCCTTCGTCTCGATGACGACCACGGCGTCGGGCGCCGATGTGACCGGCGGAGCCGGCCTGCTCGGCGCCGCCGCGGCTTTCAGCCCGCAGCAGCTCGTGATGGACACCGAGATCTTCAGCTGGAACGCATTCATCGCCGCCGGCATCGCGGTGGACGAGGAGACCATCGCCCTCGACGCCATCAAGCAGGTCGGCATCGGCGGCAACTACCTCGGCCAGCGCCACACCCGCCGGCACATGAAGGAGGTGTGGCGCCCACGCCTGCTCGACCGCACCATGTGGGACGCCTGGGTCGCCTCCGGCCGCGAGGGCGCGTACGAGAAGGCCACGGCGCTCGCGGAGCAGCTGCTCGCCGAGCACACTGCCGTGCCGCTCGGCGCCGAGGCCCGCGGCGTCATCGAGCGCATCATCGCGGGCCCGGGACTGTAGAGCAGCGCGGCAGCGGAGCGGCGCCGCCGTCGGCGCCGCTGTAAACTCCGTATACATCAGTGCATCACGTCCCGGCCACGTGGAGGCCAGGCGTCACAGAGCGAGTGAGCCGCGAGGGTCAGGGGCCTTGCGGAGAAGGAGCGTACAGATGATCAGAGACCGCAAGGACATCCCGCGATTCAAAGACGTGAGCGACGCCGACTGGAACGACTACAAGTGGCAGCTGCGCAACCGCCTCACCACTACCGAGGACTTCGAGGACGTACTTGCCCTCACCGATGCGCAGCGCAAGGACCTCGATGCCTGCATGGGCAAGTTCCGCGTGAGTGTGACGCCGTACTACGCGTCGCTCATGGACCCCGACGACCCCACCGACCCGGTGCGCATGCAGGGCGTGCCGACGCCGGCCGAGCTCGTCATCCACTCCGAGGACATCGAGGACGCGGTCTCGGAGGACTTCGACTCGCCGACCCCGCGCATCACCCATCGCTACCCGGATCGCGTACTCTTCGTCGTCACCGAGATGTGCAGCATGTACTGCCGCCACTGCACGCGCCGCCGGCTGGTCGGCGGCAATGAGGACATCGTCGCCAAGACCGAGATCGACAACGCGATCGAGTACATCGAGCGCGCCACCGAGGTCCGCGACGTGCTCATCAGCGGCGGCGACCCGCTGGTGCTCAGCGACGCGCAGCTCGAGAGCATCCTTGAGCGCGTCCGCGCCATCGACCACGTGGAGATCATCCGCATCGGCTCGCGCATGCCCGTGGTCTGCCCGCAGCGCATCACGCCCGAGCTGGTGGCGATGCTGAGCAAGTACCAGCCGCTCTACTTCAACACGCACTTCAACCACCCGCAGGAGTTCACCGCCGAGAGCAAGCAGGCTTGCGACCGCCTCAACGACGCCGGCATCCCCATGGGCAACCAGACGGTGCTCATGCGCGGCATCAACGACGACGCGCGCGTGATGAAGAAGCTCTCGCACAAGCTCCTCCAGTACCGCGTCAAGCCCTATTACTACTACCAGTGCGACCTGGCGCAGGGCACGGCGCACTTCCGCACGAGCGTGTCCAAGGGCATCGAGATCTACGAGAGCCTGCGCGGCCACACCACCGGCTTCGGCGTGCCGACCTACATCATCGATGCGATCGGCGGCGGCGGGAAGACGCCCGTGTTTCCCAGCTACGTCATCAGCCATGCGCCGGGCCAGGTCATCCTGCGCAACTACGAGGGCGTGATCAGCAAGTACACCGAGCCCAAGGACTACGTGCCCGGCAAGTGCCACTGCGAGGGCTGCGACGAGAGCCCGCGTCTCGGCGTCGCCGGCATGTTCGACCCCGGCCACGGCCCGACGCTGAGCGAGGTGTGGGACGCGCGCATGCAGAAGGTCGTCGACCGCAAGAACCGCATGAGCGACATCTTCGGCGAGGCCAAGGTCTGAGAAGACCGAGGTCTGAGCGCGGAGCCTGAGGGGTAGGACCGGGGGGACTTCGCCAGAGTAGAGTGGCTGGCGGGGCGGGCGGCCGGAAGCGCCGCCCGCCCATCCTCACGGAACACAAGGAGAAACCGGTGCCGAAAGTCTTCGTCGAGCCCATCGGGCTCACCCTGACCATCGACGAGCAGGACAACCTGCTCGAGGGGCTCGTACGCGCCCAGATCGACATACCGACGGACTGCGCCGGCCGCGGCACGTGCGGCAAGTGCCTCGTCCGTCTCGGCTCGGGCGAGCTCACGGCGCCGACCGAGCGCGAGCTCAAGCGCATCCCCGAGAAGCTGCGCAACGAGGGCTGGCGCCTCGCCTGCCAGGCGTATCCGCGCTCCGCGCGCGTGAGCGTGGAAGTCCGCGGCACCGCGGGGCAGCGGCGGATCCTCACGACCTCGCAACTGACGCACGGCGCTGCGCACCCGGCCGTGACCACCCGGTCCATCCAGCTCGAACCGCCGACGCTGGCCGACAAGCGCTCCGACCTGGAGCGGTTCGATCAGGGCCTGGGCGGAGTCGAGGTGCCTCTGCACGTGCTCGAGGAGCTGCCCGCCACCCTGCGCGACGGCAAGTGGAAGGTCACCGCGACCCTCTACGGCAAGCGCGTCATCGATGTGCACCCCGGCGAGCGCGACTGTGAATGCTACGGCGTGGCCGTGGACATCGGCACGTCCAAGGTCATCGCCTACCTCTTCGACCTTCGCAAGGGCGTGCTCATCGACCAGGAAGCGGTGGAGAACCCGCAGATGCGCTACGGGGAGGACGTCATCAGTCGCATCGCGCACGCCGCCCAGCACAACGAGACGGCCCTGCTGGCGGCGGCCGTCCGCGAGGGCATCAACACCAACCTCAAGGTGCTGTACGAGCGGCAGGACGTGCACCCGAACCACGTCTGCGACATGACCGTGGTCGGCAACACCGCCATGCACCACCTTGCACTCGGCCTCTCTCCCGTCGGCCTCGGCCAGGCGCCGTTCGCGCCGGCCGCCGCGGAGCCGATCACGCTCAAGGCGAGCGAGCTCGGCATCACCATGAACCCGGACGGCGGCGTGCACTTCCCGCCGCCCATCGCCGGGTTCGTCGGCTCAGACGCCCTCGCCGTGGTCGCGGCCACTCACCTGGTGGACAAGAAGAAGCCCAGCATGGCGATCGACATCGGCACCAACACGGAGATCGCGTTGGTGCACGACGGGCGCGTGACCGTCACGAGCTGCGCGTCGGGCCCGGCGTTCGAGGGCTATCAGATCCGCAACGGCATGAAGGCCGTGGCCGGAGCCATCGAGCGCGTCAAGATCGACGAGGACGGCGCGCCGGTCGAGATCATCACCATCACCGGCGCCGAGCCCATCGGCATCTGCGGCTCGGGCGTCGTCGACCTGCTCGCCGGTCTCGTGCACGCGGGCGTCGTCGAGAAGAGCGGTCGCATGAACTCCAAGCACCCGCGCGTGCGCAAGGGTGAGGAGGGGTGGGAGTACCTGCTCACCGAAGGGCCGCACGGCGACATCGTCTTCACCCAGCACGACGTGCGCAGCCTGCAGCTCGCCAAGGGCGCCATCCACGCCGGGTGGGAGCTGCTCATGGCGAGTCTCGACGTGGACATCGAGAACCTCGACACGGTGTACATCGCCGGGGCGTTCGGCAACTATCTGGACCTGGCCGCGGCGCAGTACCTCGGCCTCTTCCCGCCGGTCGAGACCGAGCGCGTCGCGTTCGTCGGCAACGCCGCCGGCGTCGGCGCGCAGATGGCGCTCATCGACGTGAGGGCGAGGCGCCGTATGGCAAAGGAGAGGGACAGCATCGAGTTCCTCGACCTCGCCACCGACAAGCGTTTCCTGGACGTCTTCTCGAATCGATTGGGGTTCGCAGCGGATTGACGGCTGAGGGCATGTCGTCGAGGGCCGCGCCGGGGGACGCGGCTCCGGAGGGCGATCACCGTCTCCGCGGCTACGCGGAGATCGCCGCGTCCTCCCTGATCCTCGGCACCTCGGCGACGCTCATCCAGATCTCGACGATGCCGGCCAGCCTGCTCCTCGTCCTGAGGATGGGGCTGGCCGGCATCGCTTTGGCGGCCGTCTTCTTCCTGACCGGCGGCGTAGCCGAGGTGCGCCGGTCCGGCCGGTTCCGCCGGATCGTCCTGATCGGCTTCGTCGTGGCGCTGGAGATGATCTTCTACTTCGCCTCCATCCGGGCCTCGAGCGTCACCGTGGGAGTCTCGCTCGAGTACATGGCGCCGGTGTGGGTCGCCCTGGTGGCGCCGCTGCTGTTGCGCACGCGGCGCCGGCGCATCGACATGGTCGCGGTCGCCGTCGCTGTGGGCGGCATGGCCGTGCTGGTGCTCCCCGCGGCGACCGCCGGCGACGGCGACGTCACCGTCGCCGGGGTGGTCTTCGGCCTGCTCGCCGGCGTCATGTTCGCCGCCGCCATGATGCTGGTCAGCAGCATGAGCGGCGCCGGCGTGCGCGGCTCGACTTTCGCGCTGTTCTACTGCGTGGGCACGGTCGTCCTCTTCACTCCGCTGGCGGCCTGGCAGGCCGCGACGAGCCACTACGCGCTCACGTGGCCCGACGTCTGGATCGTCGTCGTCAGTGGCCTCGTGTACACCGCCCTCTGCTTCAGCCTCTTCACGGACGGTCTGCGCTACGTGCGCGTGGAGCACGCCGGCATCCTCGGCTACCTTGAGCCGGTGACGGCCCCGCTCTGGGCGTTCCTGCTCATCGGCGAGGCGCCGCCATGGACGACGTACGCCGGCGGCGGCCTCATCGTGGCCGCCGGCATCCTGGTCATCGTCCTCGGCAAGGGCGAGGCTGAGCCGCTTCTGGAGCCGCTGACGTGAGCGGAGCCGGTGAGGCGCCCGTAGCCCGTGGACCCGCAGCGGGCGCCGCGGCCGGTCTGGAGCCTCCGGAGCGCCTGCGCGGCTATCTGGAGGTGGGGCTGGCCAGTCTCGCCAACGGCTCCATCGGCGTCATGGTCACCTACGCGGACATGCCGGCGACCATGCTGCTCTGCCTGCGCATGGCCTTCGCGGCCGCCGCGCTCGGCTTGGTTGTGGCCGCCACCGGAAGCTGGCGCGACCTGCTGAAGCGCGGAGCGCCGTTGCGCGTGCTCGGGATCAGCGTCGCGCTGGCGCTCAACCTGATCCTGTACTTTCTCGCCATCCGCTCCACCGGTGTCGCCGTGGCCATCTTCCTGAGCTATCTGGCACCGGTGTACCTCGCGTTCGTGGCGCCTCGCATCCTCAAGGAGAAGACGGAGCCGGTCGTGTATCTGGCGCTCGCGATCGGCCTGGCCGGCATGGCGCTCATCCTCGTGCCGGGCCTGCTCCTGGAGGGCGTCAAGCTCTCGGCGTCCGGCCTTCTGTATGCCTGGGGCGCCGGCGTGATGTACGCGGTGTACCTGCTGTTCGCGAAGAGCCTCCGTGGCCTCGCCGTTCGCAGCACCCCGGTCGTCTTCACCCAGAGCGCGTTCACCGCCGTCGTGATGCTCGCCCCCGGCCTGCTGGCCGTCGGCGCCGCCGACTACCGGTTCTCGGGCACCGACCTCCTGATGGCCGCACTCCTCGGCCTCGTCACCACCGCCTTCAGCTTCAGCCTCTTCATGGACGGACTGCACTACATCCGCGTGCAGCACGCCGGCATCATCGCCTACATCGAGCCGGTGAGCGCGCCGCTGTACGCACTGGTCTTCCTCGGCCAGGTGCCGAGCGGCTGGACGGTCGCCGGCGGCGCCCTCATCGTGGCTGCCGGCATCCTCGTGGTGCTGTACGCTCGTGGCGAGCCGGAGCTGGAGCCATTAGGGTGACGTTGTCGGGGGAAATGGGGTGATCGTAAGGACGTCGCCGCGCAGCGGCAGGGGCCACGAGCCCGGCTCCCCTCCGCCACGTCGGGGGGACCCGGCGGGGTACGCGCTCGTCATCGGGTCCTACATCCTGTTCAGTCTGACCCCGGTCCTCATCGCCTGGGTGAGCATGCCCGCCAGCCTGCTGCTCGTGGTCCGCTACTTCATCGCCGCGGGCATCCTGCTCATCGTGTTCTGGCGCCGGCGGCCGTTGAAGGGTGTGCTGCGGCCGGGTGTGTGGCAGCGGTTCGTCGTCCTGGCGGCGCTGGACGCCTCGCAGGCGCTCGCCTACTTCTACGCCGTGCGCGTCCTCGGCGTTGCCGTCGCCACCTTCATCTACTACCTGCAGCCGCTCTGGGTGGCGCTGCTCGCGCCCCGCATCCTGCACGTGACCACGGAGCGTGTGGTGTACTTCGCGATGCCGGTCGCCTTCGTCGGGCTGGCGCTGGTGCTTGGGCCGTCGTTCTCGGCCTCAGGGTCGCTCTCGGTGGCGGGCGTGACGGCCGCGCTGCTCGCCGGCCTCGGGTTCGCCCTGTTCCAGATCGTCATCAAGAAGCAGACGCGGGAGGTCTCGAGCGTCTCGGTCGTCATCGTGATGTGCGCCCTCGACGGGCTCTTCCTCCTGCCGCTCGCGCTCCTGCAGACGGGGGGGTATGCCCTCAGCACCAAGGACCTGCTCGCCGTGGTGCTCATCGGCGTGTTCACCACGGCGCTCGCGTTCACGATGTGGGTGGAAGGTGTGGCTCGGGTCCGCGTGCAGCACAGCGCCATCCTCGGGCTGCTCAGCGCCGTTGCGTCACCGGTGTTCGCGTTCGTGCTGCTCCGCCAGGGGCTCTCTGCCTGGACCGTTGCCGGCGGAATGCTCATCCTGGGGGCCGGCGCCGCCGTGGTGCTGCGCGGCGCCGGCGAGCCGGAGCTGGAGCCGCCGCTGTGAGCGGCCGGCCCGAGCCGGTGATCGTCCGCTCGCAGTCCGGCCGCGACCTGACAGGTTACGGCCTGGTCGCGGGCTGCTTCGTCCTCGTCGGGCTCAGCGGGGCCCTGGTCGCCTGGGCGGACGCGCCGGCCAGCGTGCTGCTGGTGCTCCGGCTGGCGATCGCCGCCGCGGCGCTCGGGCTGGTCTTCGCGCGGCGGCGGGCGTTCCGCACGTTCCTCCGCCGCGATCTGTGGCTGCGCTTCCTGCTCATGGGCGTGCTGGACGGCGGGTCGCTGCTCGCGTACTTCTACGCGATCAGAGAGACCGGCGTCGCGGTAGCGACCTTCCTCCTGTTCGTCCAGCCGGTGTGGGTGGCCCTGCTGGCGCCGCGCCTGTTGAGGGCGCCCACCGAGAAGCTCGTCTACCTGGCGCTCGGGGTCGCCCTGGCCGGTCTCGGCGTGATCATGGCGCCGGGATTCACCGGAGGCGGGGTCACGCTGTCCGCCGCCGGCGTGGCCGCAGGCCTCGCCGCCGGCGTGCTCTACGCGTTCTTCCAGCTCCTGGTCAAGGACCTCACGCGGCAGCTCCCCAGCACCACCATCGTGACGCTGGAGTGCACGCTCGACGCGGTCGTCATCCTGCCGCTGGCCCTCTGGCAGTGGACGTCGCTGGGCGTCGTCCTCACCGGACGCGACTGGGTCGCGGCCGTCGTCCTGGGGCTGGTGTGCACGGCCATCGCCTACTCCATCTGGGTTGAGGGCGTCGGCCGGATCCCGGTCCAGCACAGCGCCATCCTCGGGTTCCTCACGCCGGTGGTCGCGCCGCTGTTCGCCTGGCTGCTGCTGAGGGAGGCGGTCACGCCGGCGACCGTGGCGGGAGGCGCGCTCATCCTGGTCGCCGGCGCGCTTGTGGTGTGGTGGGGCGGCCCGGAGGTGGAGCCGGAGCCGCCGCTGTGAGTGAGACCCCGTCATCGCCGGCCGCGGCCGGAGGCCCGGCAGTCATGACGCTCCGTCGCCGCGACCCGCTCGGCTACGCCATCGTCATCGTGTCGTACATCGGCATGGCGGGGAGTGCGCCTCTCGTAGCGTGGGCCGATGCGCCGGAGGCGATCATCCTGTGCTTGCGCATGGCCTTCGCCGCCCTCGCGCTCGGCGTTGTGTTCCTGCGGCGCCCGATGATCGCCGACTGGCGCCGTCCTGGGGCCGCGTGGCGCCTGATGCTCATGGCGGCGATGTCGTCGCTCACGCTCCTGCTGTTCTTCTATGCGGTGCGAGAGACGAGCGTGGCCATCGCCATGTTCCTGCTCTTTCTGATGCCGGTGTGGGTGGCGCTCGCGGCGCCGCGGCTGTTCAAGACGTCGCGCGAACCGCTGGTGTGGCCGGCGCTCGCCCTCGCCCTCGCCGGCCTCGCCGTGATCCTCGTTCCTGACCTGCTCGGCGAGGGCGTCAGGGTGTCCGTCGCCGGTCTGCTGGCGGCGCTCTTCACCGGGTTCGGCTACGCGACCTACGCCGTGTCCGTCAAGGGTCTGACCAGGATCGTCAGCTCCTCGACCATCTCGATGGCCGAGGCCGTGCTCGACACCCTGTTCGTGCTGCCCCTCGCCTTGTGGCAGTTCCACAGCACCAGCTACGAGCTCGACGGAAGGGCCTGGATCGCCGCGGTGGTCATGGGCGTGTTCTGCACCGCGATCCCCTACACGCTCTGGATCGTGGGGACCAAGCGGGTGCGGGTCGAGCACGTGACGATCCTCGGCTACGTCGAGCCGGTCGCGGGCCCGCTGTTCGCGGTGTTCCTGGTCGGGCAGTTGCCCACCGTGTGGACGGTGATCGGCGGCGCCATGATCCTGGCCGCCGGGCTCATCATCGTGATCTTCGGCCGCGGCGAGGGCGAGGAATCCGCGGCCGCGGTCGTCGAGCCGGAACCCCTGTGATGAGCGCGGCGCCCCGATGAGCCGCGCCGCGCGCGGCTACCTGCTGGTGGCCGGCTCGTTCCTCATCATGGGGTTGATCGGCGCGCTCGTGGAGTGGGCGACGGCGCCGGAGAGCGCGCTGCTCGTGCTGCGCTTCGCCACCGCCGGCATCGTGCTCGGCGTGGTCTTCGCCCGTCGCCGGCCGCTCGCCGGCGCGGCGGACCGGTCCGTCTGGCCGCGCCTGCTCCTGATGGCGGCGATCGACTCAGTCACGCTCCTGCTGTTCTTCGTCGCCATCCGCGACACGAGCGTCGCCATCGGCATGTTCCTCCAGTTCCTGGCGCCGGTGTGGGTGGCGCTCATCGCCCCGCGGGTGTTCCGTGCCCGGACCGAGCCGATCGTTTACCCCGCTCTCGCGGTCGCCCTCGCCGGGCTCGCGGTGATCCTGATGCCGTCGCTGCTGGGAGAGGGCATCGAGCTGTCGGCCTGGGGAGTCGCGGCGGGACTCCTCGCCGGCGTCGGTTACGCCGCCTTCCAGCTGGTGGTCAAGGACCTGACCAAGCGCGCCTCGGCGGTGACCATCGTCTTCACCGAGGCCTGGCTGGACGCGCTCATCCTGCTGCCGCTCGCCCTGTGGCAGACGGTCGGCGCCGGCTACCGGATGACCACACGAGACCTGGTCGCCGGCCTCATCCTGGGGGTGGTCTGCACCGCGCTCGCCTACCTGATGTGGACGTACGGCATGAGCATGATCAAGGTCCAGCACAGCTCGATCCTCGGGTATCTCGAGCCGGTGTCGGCGCCCATCTACGCGTTGCTGCTGCTCGGCCAGGGCATCTCGGCCTGGACGATCGCCGGCGGCGCGCTGATCGTGGTCGCCGGTCTGCTCGTGGTGCTGCTCGGCGAGCACGAGGAAGAGGGCGCGGAGTCACTGGAGCCGGCGCCGTGAGCGACGGGTCGCACCGCCTGCGCGGGTACGCGATGGTCGGCAGCACGGCCGTCATGTTCGGCGCCACCGGCGTCTGGGTCGGCATGACCGACCTCCCGGCGAGCACCGTGCTTGCCTTGCGCATGGCGCTGGCCGCCGCCATCGTGCTTGCGCTGGGCGGCGGCCGGCGCTGGCTGCGGCAGTCCTTGCAGCCGGGCGTCCTGCGCCGCCTGATCGTCCTCGGCGTACTCGACGCCCTGCAGCTCTACACCTTCATACTTGCGTTGCGCCAGCTCGACGTGGCGCTGGCCGTCTTCCTCTCCTACATGTCGCCCATCTACATCGCGCTCATCGCGCCCCGGCTGCTCAAGCAGCGCACCGAGCCGGTCGTGGTCGCCGCGCTGGTGCTGGCCGTCTCGGGCATCGTGGTCATGCTGGCGCCGGGCCTCCTGGACCCGGGCCTGCGCGTGTCGTCGCTCGGAGTGGCCCTGGGACTGGGGTCGGGGCTGCTGCTCGCGGCCTTCTTCCTGGTGGCCAAGACGCTCAGCGGGGAGGTCGACGGCAGCACGATGCTCATCTCGGACGGGGTGATCGTCGCTGTTGTCATGCTTCCGCTGGGCCTCATCCAATGGGCGGGCGCCGGCTTCGCCTTCGCGCTCACCGACCTGTGGGCGGTGCTGGGGCTCGCCGTCTTCAGCACGGCACTCGGCGGCACGGTGTTCCTGCACGGGATGCGCTACATCCCGGTGCAGCACACCTCGATCGTCGGGCTCCTTGAGCCGGCCAGCGCACCGGTCTTCGCGCTGGTCTTCCTTGCGGAGCGGCCGTCGGTCTGGACGCTGCTCGGCGGCGCCCTCATCCTCGTCGGCGCCGTGCTCGTCGTGCTGCTCGGGGCGGCCGAGGAGGGTCTCGCCGGTTCACCGGAGGAGGCCGTGGGCGAGGCGGAGGCGTCGCGGTAGGCGGGCCGCAGGAGACGCGCGGGTGGACATGCTGGCAGCCGCCCGGCCGCGCCACGCTCCTACGCGCGCACGCGCGTGGGATGCCAAAACACGGCGCATCCGATACGCTCGGAGGACCGGGCCGCGGCGGCTGTCGTCACGGCTCCGGAGGCTCTGGAGGGAGCCCGGCGTGACGATCCTCCTCATCTACACGCGACTCTGGCCGGACCCCGGCTGAGACCAGGACCAGCGCCCGTCCCCGCAGTCACCTCCCGGACGGGCGAGCCGCCGACGGAACCGCCGGCCGCGCACGTCGAACTCCGTGCAGCGCGGCCCCAGCATCCGCCGGCCTCTCGCCCTCCGCGCCTCTCCCGGCCGAAAGGAGCCCCATGACGAAGACCGTCGAAAGCGCACCCAAGCTCGACCTCACACAGTCCATGGCCATGCTGGAGGACGCTCAGCGTCTCACCCCCGGTGGCGTCGGCGGCATCCGCCGGCCGTACAACTTCGTCGTCGGCGAGTACCCCGTGTTCATCACCCACGGGAGCGGCGGCCACATCGTCGACGTGGACGGCAACGAGTACATCGACATGCTCTGCGCCTACGGGCCGATCATCCTCGGCTACGTGGAGGACGAGATCAACGACGCCGCCAAGGCGCAGATGGACAAGGGCTTCTGCTTCAGCCTCGTGCAGCCGCTCCAGAACCAGCTCGAGGAGCGGCTCGCGGAGATCATGCCGTGCGGCGAGCAGACCATCCTCGTCAAGACCGGCTCGGACGCGACCAACGCGGCCGTCCGCGCCATGCGCGCCTACACCGGCCGCGACAAGATCGCGCGCTGCGGCTACCACGGCTGGGGCGACTGGTGTGTCGAGCACCACGGCGGCGTGCCACAGGCCGTGCACGAGCTGACCAAGGAGTTCGAGTACGGCGACATCGCCCACCTCGAGCGCGTGTTCGCCGAGAACCCGGGCGAGATCGGCGGCGTGATCATCACGCCGGTCGGCCACCCGATGGCCCTGCCGATCATCCCGCCGCCGGACGGTTACCTGCAGGCCGTCGTCGACCTCTGCCACGAGAACGACACGCCCGTCTGCTTCGACGAGATCCGCACCGGCTTCCGCGTCGCCATGGGCGGCGCCAGCGAGCGCTACGGCGTCACGCCGGATATCACCACGGTCGGCAAGGCGATGGCCAACGGCTACTCGATCGCTGCACTGGTGGGCAGGCGCGAGATCCTCAGCGTCTACGTCAAGGACGCGTTCCTCAGCTCCACGTACTTCCCCAACAGCCTCGAGATGGCGGCCAGCATGAAGTGCCTCGAAGTCCTCGAGCGCGAGAAGGTGCAGGACGCGATCTGGGAGCGGGGAACACGGTTCCTCGAGAAGCTCGGCGCGATCGTCGACGCCTCCGGCGTGCCGGTGACCATGAGCGGCATCCCGCCCATGCCGTTCCTCACCTTCGACAAGGCCGACGAGAAGTATCGTGAGCGGCGGACGGAGTTCTACACGCAGTGCATCCGCCGCGGGCTCTTCGTGCAGCC
>Ga0075319_1000010_pt1 | contig 14828 bp, 15 predicted proteins | sample MayberryNE_TuleC_FD_120046 | JGI IMG/M metagenome (GOLD analysis project Ga0075319, IMG submission 120046) | Natural and restored wetland microbial communities from the San Francisco Bay, California, USA, that impact long-term carbon... | ecosystem: Environmental > Terrestrial > Soil > Wetlands ... | reverse complement strand
GCGGCGAACCCCGTGTTCACCGCATCCCGGATCACCCTGCGCCGCGCCGCGGGTACCGGTACGACCTGCGCGAACTGAGCCACCCGGCCGTTCGCGTTGAGACGGCGGCGGCGGAGTGCTCGGCCGTCGCCGCCGTCTGCCCCACGGGCGCCGGGGCCTCCCGCAGACCCGCCCCGGTCAGCACTGCCCCGGCGCCCAGCCCACATCCCGCAGGCGCGCCGGCGCCGCCCCTCACTCCACGGGCTCCTCGTCCCTGAGGACGAACCCCTTCTCGCGGAACAGGCGCAGGCAGGCGTCCGCGACCTCCTGGTCGTAGCGGACACCCCTCCCCGACGCGATCTCGTCCAGCGCCGGCTCGATGCCGATCGACGGCCGATAGGGCCGGTCCGACGACATCGCCTCGACCACGTCGGCCACGGCCATGATGCGCGCGAACTCGCCGATCTCGTCACCGCGGAGCCCTGCCGGGTAGCCGCTGCCGTCCATGCGCTCGTGGTGCTGCAGCACCGCCTCGGTGACGCTCGTAGGCAGGCCGGCCGGCTCCAGCATCTCCCAGCCGGCCTCGCTGTGCCGCTGGATCAGCCCGAACTCCGCCTCGCTCAACCTCGTCGGCTTGCTCAGGATCTCGGCGGGGAGCGTGATCTTGCCGATGTCGTGCACGGTCGCCGCGAGTCGCAGCAGCCGAAGGTCCTGGAGGTCCATGCCGAGCTCCGCCCCGATGGCCACGCACAGGTCTGCCACACGGCGCTCGTGACCCCTCGTGTACGGGTCGCGCGTCCCGACGGCCGCGGAGAGCGTGGCCACGGTCCGCTCCATGGCCTGCTCGAGCTGGGCCAGCCCCAGCACGCGATCCTCGAGGGCGTGCCGCCGCTCCTCTTCGACGGCGGCGGCACGTCCCAGCACCCGCATAAGCTCCAGCTGGCTCTCCCGGAGCGGCACGTCGCCGGCGAACAGACACGAGAGCGCGCCCACCGCGCGCGCGCCCACCAGTACCGGGAAGCCGGCGTACGTCCGCGCGCCGAGCGCAGCGATCACCGGGCTCGTGTGCGCGTAGATGGTGTCCTGGAGGTCCCTGACGACGCGTACCTGCTCGTCCGCGGCCTCGACCAGGTCCGCGTCCAGCCGGCCCCGGAGCGGCGTCACACGAGGAAGCTCGTCGGGCACGTTCCACCCGGCCTGCAGCACGAGGTCCTCGCCGCGGCGGCACGTGTAGAGCACAACATCCGCGCCGGTGATGGCGGCCGCCGCCCTGCAGACCTGCGTGAGGTTGTGGTCGACCTCGGCCCCGAACGCGAGGAAGCAGTCCGCGATGGTGCGCAGGTTCTGCTCGTCCCAGCCCCACACCAGCAGGCGGACCAGCTGGTCGGCGACCATGCGCACGAGCGAGACGTCCTCCGTCGTCCAGGTCTGCCCTTCACGCCCTGTGCCGGCGCCGTCGTCCGGTCCCGCAAGCATGCCGTAGATCAGCGCACCGATCAGCGTTCCCTCCTGCACCATCGGGACGACCAGCGCGGACTCCAGCCCCAGCGCGGCGAGAGCCTCGCGCTCGGCGGTCGCGTCCTGCGGCAACTCGTCCGGCGAGCCCACGATCGCCACGTCACGGCTCAACGCGTGCTCCCGCAGCCAGTCGAGCCGCGCGATGTCGCTCACCGTGGGGTCGTCGGCCACGCTGTCGTCCTCGCGCCGCCAGACGCGTGCCGACTGGACCCGCACGCGGTCGGGCGCGAGCACGTAGAGGCTCGCGCGGTCGGCGCCGAGGTGACGCCCGGTCTCGCGGAGGGCGAAGTCCACCGCGAGCGGCACGGTCTCGAGCGTGGCGCCGGCGAGGCGCGTCGAGACGGAGGCGGCCATGCTCTCGAGCTGGATGCGGCGGCGGGCGGCCTCGGCCGCCGCCTTCCGCTCGGAGATGTCGTGGCCGACGCCGAAGTACCTCGGCCGCGGGCCGTCATCCGGCAGCGGGACGGCGCGCGCCTCGATCCACCGGTAGCCGCCGTCGGCCCCGCGCAGCCGGTACTCGCAGTCGTAGACTCCGCCCAGCTCCACGGTGGCCGACCACCTCTCGCGGACCCGCGCCCTGTCGTCGGGGTGCACCGCGTCCAGCCACCCCTCACCCTCCGCCTGCTCCGCGGTCTGGCCGGTGAAGGCGCACCAGTTGTCCGTCGCCCCGTCGAGAGCGCCGCCGGGAGCCGTGGTCCAGATCAGCTGGTTGGTCGCCTCCACGAGCGTGCGCAGGCGCAACTCGCTGCGCGCCAGCTCGCCCTCAGCCCGTCTCCGCTCGGTGACGTCGTGACCCACCCCGAGGATGCCGCGCACGGCGCCGCCGTCGGCGAGCAGCGACTCGAAGCGCCACTGCACCACGTGAGCGGCGCCGGAGGTCGTCATCGTCATCTCGAACTCGGCCTCGAAGGGCGGCGCGAGCAGGCGCTCCATGAGGTGGGTGAACCGGCCGCGGAAGTCGTCCGCGATCAGGGCGTGCACCGCCTCGAGGGACCTGCCCTCCGCGCCGTCCCCGAACACACCGAGCGCGCGGCGCAGGGACGGCGAGACGTAGTCGAGCGTGCCGTCCGGGGTGAGCTGCACGACGAACTCACTGGGGATCTCCAGCAGCAGGTCGAGGATCGCCCGCCGCCTGTGCTCGTCCGAGTCCTCCCTGCCGGGCCGCCGGTCCAGCACGAACAGCGCCCAGGCCGCAAGCGCCTCCTCACTCTCGTCCCCCAGCCCGGGAGTGAACACCGGGCAGGCGACGACACGCACCCACACCGGCTCCCCGTCCCCGGGCAGCAGGTAATCCTCGAACGCGCAGATGTGGGGTTCGTCTCCACCGCCCGTCCGGTGCGTCCAGCCGGGCATGAAGTCGTCCCAGTCGGAGCCGAGGTCCTCGTCGCCCGAGGACCCGAGGAGGTCGAGGAACGGGCGGTTGGCGCCGAGCAGCACGGCGTCGGCCGTGATGACGGCCAGCGGCTGGTGGTGCGGCAGGTAGCCGACCACCTCCACGAGTTGGCGCAGGCGCAACCTGACGGTGTCCGGTACGCGCCCGTTGAGCCAGTCGCTGTGCTGCAGGATCGAAGTCATCACAGCAGGTATCGGCGGCGACCCTCGCCGAAATGACTTTCGACCGTCGTCCGGTCCGCCGAGTGGCGCCCAAACGGACAACGGCATGGTTCGCCACGCCGCTGGGAATCAACTCGCCAGGCTGGTGGAGCCGCGCGCCGACGTGCCGCGCGTCTCGGACCCCCCGGCGCGCGCCGCGACGCGCGACTCCGCCAGCAGGACGACGCCGCGGCGAGGGCCGGCCAAGTGCCTCCGGCCCTCACCGCGGCGTCGTCGCGTCCGGCGGCGGTCCGTGGTGTCCATGCGCCCCGCGGCGTCGTCGCGTCCCGGCCGGCTGGAGCCTCAGCCCTCTTTGGGCGGCTTGTACTCCGGCCTCTTGCCCTTCTCGCGCTCGAAGACGCCCGGATTCAGCTTGGTGCGCGAGATCCCCACCTGGAACCCGCCAAGCACCTGCGCGACGTCACGGCCGCCGCACGACGGGCACACGGCCTTCTCGTCGCGCTCGGAGTGACCGCAGAGAATCTCGAAGCGCTCGCCGCAGCTCGCGCACTGGTACTCGTAGATAGGCACGCCCGGATTGTAGCATCGCCGGGCATCGTCACCCGGTCGTCCCCTTCGTCACCAGTGACCACTGCCCCCGGCGCCGGCAAGCTGACCCGATGGCCACCTGCCACCCACCTCGCGACGTCCTGGTGTTCCGGTCGGCGCGGCCCGGCGCCTCGCTCGAGACCTGGCTCTTCCAGAAGCTCGACCCAGCCGAACGACGGTCCGTCACGGCCGCCATCACGGTGTGCGGTCCCCTGTGGCGCCCCCACGTCTCCGCGCCCGGCATCGCTCGCCGGCACGGCCCAAGCCTCTTCGAGGCGCGCGTCCATCTCCGGCAAGCGCCTCGGCGACTCCTCGCGACGCAGCGCTACGCCCGCGGACGCGTCGAAGCGCTGGGGGTGTTCTTCCTCTGGACCGACGCAGGACCGATCATCCTGAGCGCCGGGCTCGAGATGCTCGACTTCCGCGGTCTGCCCAAGAACCTGGGTCTCGGAGCGGCGCGGCACAGGCTGCGCGAGTTCCACGAGCTCGAGGCGGAGGGATACGTCGAGCGGAGACTGGTCCCGTATACGTTCTTCGAGATAAGGAACCAGTGCCGCGTGGGGCGCCTCATCGCCTGGGACAGGGAGCGCCGCGCGGGGCTGACGGCGTTCACACACGTACGGGAGCTGGTGCTCCAGGAGGCCGAGGCGGAGGGCGCCCGGGCGCTCCGCGAGCTCCAGGTCGAAGAGGACCGCCGCAGGATCGGCTTCACGCTCGCGACGCTGCGCCTGAAGGCCGGCATGACTCAGGCCGAGGCCTCCTCCCGTGCCGGTGTGCGGCAGGGTCTGCTGAGCGAGATCGAGAGCGGCGTCAGCAACCCCACACTCGCCACGCTCGGCGCGGTCGCTCGGGCGTTGGGCGGGAGGGTCGACGCGGGTTGAGGCGCGGCCGTCCCGACGCCGTCACTTCTCCTCAGGGCGCTCCTCCGGCCAGGTCCAGAGCGCCGCGGCGATGAGGTGGATGCAGGGACGCTCCGTGGCGTCTCCGCAGCCACAGGCGAACTCCAGCTGCTCGCCGTTCATCGCCCACTCGGCCTGCACCTCGCGGTCACCGGCCTCCACCCGCGCGACCAGACGCACGTCGCTGCGCTCCACGGCGTTGACGGCGCCGTTCTCGACGGCCGAGGCGCCGCGCATGTACACGTCCGCCGGCACCAGGCTGATCAGGGTCTCCTCGTCGAACCAGTCGTCGATCCTCGCCATGTCTCTCCCTTCACCGTGGTCCCGGAGGCTGACCACCCGCCCGGGGCCCGTTCCGTCCCGGAGAGCGTACCTTGCTCGGGGACGCAAGAGAGAGGGGCGCCGCGCGACCGAACAGCCTCGCGGCGCCCCTCACACTCGGCGCGGCGGCCGTCTTGCGGCGCCGCGGCCGTCTTCAGGTACTCAGCGGAGCGTCGCCTCACCGGGCCGCCAGTCGACCGGGCAGAGCTCGCCGGTCTGCAGCGCCTGGAGGACGCGGAGGGTCTCGTCGGTGTTGCGGCCGATGTTGTTGCTGTGCACGACCGCGTACTTGAGCGTGCCCTCGGGGTCGACGATGAACGTGCCGCGCAGGGCGATGCCCTCAGGCAGCAGCACGCCGTAGGCGTCGGCCGTCTCACCCTTCATGTCGCTCAGGAGCGGGAAGGGAAGCGAGCCGCCGAAGTCGCGCTCGATCCACGCTTTGTGGCTGTGTTCGCTGTCCGTGCTCGCACCGAGCACCACCGCGCCGAGGTCCTCGAACTGGCTGTTGTACTTTGCGAACCCCTGGATCTCCGTGGGGCACACGAAGGTGAAGTCGAGCGGATAGAAGAACAGCACCACCCACTTGCCGCGGTAGTCGCTGAGCTTCACGTCGACGAACTCGCCGTCCTTGGCGCCCTTGAGGGCGAACTCGGGTGCGGGCTGACCTACCTGGACTGCCAATGTAGCTCCTTTGTCGTGGAAGGGCCGGAGGCGCCTCGCCGCCGGCCCGGGTCTTGCGGTGTCGCGGCTCACGGTACCCCGCACATACGGGACTGAAACGGTCCGAATGACGGCCTCACTCGACGCGCTCCCCCAGCGCTCGGCGCTCGTCCTCGCGGGCCTGCACGATGCGCTCGATACGGCGGTCGGGGATGATCCACATGGCCGCTACTGCCGCGTACAGCCCGTAGGCGACCCACGGCTGCAGGAGCGCCGCCGGAATCGCGACCGCGTACATCACCAGGGACGCCCTGCCCTTGACGTCCCTGCCGATCGCCGTCTTCAGCACAGAGTCCTCGCCCTGGCTGCGGACGATCGCCCACTGCAGGACCGTGTAACTCACCGCGGCGACGAGCAGCGTCGCACCGTACACGGCCGTGGGTGCCTTGGCGAAGTCGTTCTCTCCCATCCACGCGGTCGCGAACGGCACCATCGACAGCGAGAACAGGAGCAGCATGTTCGCCCACAGGATGGTCCCGTCCACGCGCTCAGTCACGTAGAGCATGTGGTGGTGGTTGTTCCAGTAGATGGCAAGGTAGGCGAAGCTCAGAACGTAGCTGATGAACACCGGCCAGAGTTCCAGAAGGTCGGTGAGCTGGTCGCCGTGCGGGATCGTGAGCTCAAGCACCATGATGGTGATGAGGATCGCGATCACCCCGTCGCTGAACGCTTCCAGGCGGTTCCGTGTCATGGCGGCGTGGTACCCATTTGCCCCGAACACAAGCCGAAGACCGCTGCTGCCGATAGTACGAGCAGCGGATGTCCACTGGGCGTCCGGGGAACGATCTCACGGTCGTGCCCGGTCAGAGCGTGTACTTCGCAGCCGGAATCGACGACGACGTGACCAGAAGCGACGGGTGGTTCCTGCGGCTGCAGTCGTGAGGACCGGCCGGCGGCGGCGCTCAAGCCGGGACGAGCAGCACGATCAGCCGCCGCGGGCCGTGGACGCCCTCTACGCGGTGCAGTTCGATGTCGGAGGTGGCGGACGGGCCGGAGACGAAGACCACCGGCCGGCCATTCTCCTTGATGAGCGTAGCGATGGGGGCCATCGCCGCCGCCAGGTCCGGCTCGATCTGGTCCTCGCGGACCACGCACAGGTAGACGTCCGGGACCAGGGAGAGGGCTCGCCGCCCGTCGGCGGAGCCGGCGGCGAGCACCAGAGACCCCGTCTCCGCCACCGCGAGAGAGCAGCCGGTGAGCGCGGCGTCGAGGGTGTCCAGCTCGGCCGGCGAGAGCTCGTGGTCCTCGACGACGTCCACGATCACGTCAGCGCCGCCGGGTCGCCAGCAGGCGGGCAGCCCGGGCGGCACGCCGAGCCGACGCACGCCGTGCTCGGCGCAGACCCGGGAGACCTCCGCCGCGACGCCGCCTCCGGCCACGCGGCGGACCTCGATGTGCGCTGCCGTCAGTCGCTCGGCGAAGAGGTCGAGGACCGCCCGGTCGGCCGGACGAGACTCCGGGACGCCGGCGCTCACGGCGTCTCCTCCCCGCGCGGCTCGCCGGCGCCGCGCGGCGCCGATGCGGCGTCCTGCGGCCCCCGTTCGCGGGACCACCACTCGCGGAACGTCTCGCGCGCCACCGGACGCAGGTCGCGGCCCTCGGACCAGCCGGCGAGGGGCGGCGGCAGCGTCCGGACCAGGCCGCCGCGGACGAGCGGCAGTTCGGCGGCCCTGCCCGCCCTCTGCGCGGCGGCGAAGCGCCGCGGCGAGCCGAAGGCCCACGCCGCGGCGCCGAACACGGCCTTCTCGGGCGCGGGCGCCTGCTCGCGCACTGCCCGCGCCCGCAGGTGCAGCAGCACGCCGGGGATGTCGATGCCCACCGGGCACACCTCGGCGCACGCGCCGCACAGCGTGGAGGCGAACGGGAGCTTGGCGTGCTCCTCCATCCCCCACAGCTGCGGCGTCAGGATCGCGCCGATCGGCCCCGGATAGATCGACCCGTACGCGTGCCCGCCCACGCGCGTGTACACCGGGCACACGTTGAGGCAGGCGCTGCAGCGGATGCACCTCAGCGCCTGCCGCCCGACCGGGTCGGCCAGCGCGTTCCGCCGCCCGTTGTCGAGCAGCACGATGTGGTACTCACGCGGCCCGTCGCCGGGCGTCACCCCGGTCAGCAGCGACACGTAGGAGCTCATCCGCTCGCCGGTCGCGGACCTCGGCAGCAGGCGCAGCAGCAGGCCGAGGTCATCCAGCGACGGCACCACCTTCTCGATCCCGACCACACTGACCAGCACAGGCGGGAGCGTCGTCACCATGCGCCCGTTGCCCTCGTTCTCGAGCACACAGACGGTGCCGGTCTCGGCGACGGCGACGTTGCCGCCCGTCACTCCCATCCCCGCGCGCAGGAACCGCTCGCGCAGGTAGAGCCGCGAGACCTCGGCGAGCTCGTTGGGGTCGTCGGAGACGTCGCGCCCACGCGCGATCGTACGCCTGAAGATGTCCCGGATCTGCCCGCGGCTGTAATGCACGGCCGGCACCAGGATGTGAGAGGCGGTGTCGCCGGCAAGCTGGACGATGAGCTCGGCGAGGTCGGTCTCGACGGCGTCGACCCCGGCCTCGGCGAGCGCCGCGTCCAGACAGATCTCGTCGGTGGCCAGAGACTTCATCTTGACCAGCTCGGTGACGCCGTGGTCGGCGGCGATGCCGGCGACGAAGGCGCAGGCGGCCGCGGCGTCGGCGGCGTGATGCACCTGCGCCCCCGCCGCCGTGGCGGCGGCCTCGAACTGCGCCAGCACCTCGTCGAGGCGGTCCAGCGCGTCGTCCTTGAGGCGCCGCGCCTGCTCCCGGAGCTCCTCGAAGTCGGGCAGCTCCGCGACGGCGGCGGCTCGCCGCGCCCGGATGGTCCGGGTGGCGCGGTGCATGTTGGCGCGCAACTGCTCGTCCTCCAGCGCCTCGCGCGCGGCCGCGGGGAAGTCGTGCGGGCGCCCGCGGCTCACGCGCCGCTGCCGGCGGCTCACCAGGGCGCCCCTTCGTCCGCGTGCCATAACGGTGGATACCCGCTCTGGATCCAGGTACCTGCCGGGTACCTGCAACGTGTGCGCCCTCCCTTGGAGCGACGCTCCCAGGTACCTCGCAGGTACCCGGGAGCCGAGGTCCCTGAGGTGGACATCACGGCCGACCACCTGCCGCCGGACATCCCGCCGTCCGGCGGGTCGCCGGCCGGTAGTCCGCCGCCCCACTCGCCGCGAGGATGTCCGCGAGGTGCACCGCGCGCACCGCCGGGCCCCCTGCGGGCGCCGGCGGCGCCAGCCGGCTCAGCCCGCCGCCGATGTGCAGCAGGCATGATGGGTCGACCGCGGTGACGATCTCGGCGCCCGTCGAGATGATGGCGCGGCACTTGTCCTCCAGCATCGCCACCGAGACGGCGGCGTTCTTGACGCTGAACGTGCCGCCGAAGCCGCAGCACTCGGCCGCATCCGGCAGCTCCAGCAGCTCGAGCCCGCGCACCTGAGCGAGCAGCCGCTGGGGCGCGTCACCGACACGCGTCACGCGCTGCGAGTGGCAGGTCGGGTGCAGCGTGACGCGCCGCGGATACGACGCTCCGACGTCCTCTACGCCGAGACGGCGGACGAGGAACTCGCTGAACTCGAAGAGCCTGCCGCCCAGCGCCTCCGCATCCGCCGCCAGCCGCTCGTCGCCTTCCTCGCGCGCGACCCCGGGCAGCAGCTCGCGCAGCCACCCCACGCACGAGGACGACGGCGAGACCACCGCGTCCGCGCCGTCGTCCCGCCCCAGTACGTCCACCAGCCGCCGCGCAAGGCGCAGCGCCTCGGCGCGGTACCCGCTGTTGACGTGCATCTGCCCACAGCAGGTCTGGTCCGCGGGGAAGGTGACCTGGTGCCCCAGTCGCTCGAGCACGCGCACCACGCTCCGCCCCGTCTCGGGGAACACTGTGTCGCCCACGCAGGTGACGAAGAGCACGATCCTCATGCCGCCAACCGTACACCACGCAGGCTCCCGGACAGCTCCGCCTGCACGTCACGGTCGCAAACCCTTGAAGGAGCGCCGTTGTAAGCCTACTGTGACCGTATGGCAGCTGCCGGTGCGCAGCGCCGGCGAGCGAAGGAGGGGACAATGCACATCGCACGTTCTCGCACATTCGTGGTCCTGCTCGTCATCGGTGTACTTCTGATCCTCATGCTGGCGGCCGGCCCCGCTGCGCTGGCCGGCCCCAAGAGCCTCATCCTGGACCCTGACGCGACGCCGTCCTGGGTCCGCACCATTGCCGGACCGGCGGCGGGGACGGATTCCGCCGCCGACGTCCTGCTGCTCAAGGGCGGCGTCATGCTCGTCTGCGGCACGCTCACCAACGCGAGCGGCAACACGGACATCAGTGTGACCAAGTACAAGAACGGCGTCCTGCAGTGGACGCAGAGCTGGAACGGGCCGGCGAACGGTAACGACGGCATCTTCACCGTGTCGCCGGCGCGCAAGATGGTTCTCTCGCCCGACCAGAAGTACGTGTACGTCTGCGGCTACGGGACGAGGGCCGGCGGCAACGTCGACCTGTACGTGCTCAAGCTCCGGGTCTCCAGCGGCGACCGCGCGTGGGCCAAGAGGTACGACGGACCGGCACACAAGAGCGACATTGCGACCGGCATCGGCGTGGACGGTGCGGGCAATGTGATCGCCGTCGGTACCAGCGCCAACGCCGCCGACACGGACTACGTAGTGGCCAGCTGGAAGGCCACCGGCGCCTCGCGGTGGACCTGGCGGTGGGACGGCAAGGCAGGGGCCGACATCCCCTTCGACCTGCTGGTGACCGGCGCGGGCGACACCTACGTCACCGGCGCGGCCGTAGCCGCCGGCAGCAAGATCCAGGCCGTCACGGCGCGGCTCACGCCCCAGGGCGGCAAGAAGTGGGTCAAGAAGTGGCTCGGCGAAGCAGGGCTCGGAGCGGCCATGAGCTCCCTGGCGGCCCGTCCGGGCGGAGGCGTCTACGCCGGCGGCTGGGTCACCACGGCGGGAGTCGCGAACGACGCCATCGTCATCAAGTACACCACCAAGGGCAGCCGGTCGACGCTGGGCGTCGACCAGGGCGCCGGAGGCGCCACCAGCGAGATGTTCTGGGACATCACCGTGCTCTCGACCAAGGCCGTCCTCGGCGTGGGCTATACGCAGACGGGCGCGGTCCAACAGCCCCGGGTGAAGCTCTTCAGCCCCTCCGGCGCTGAGATCTTCGCCGGCACGAGATTCACACTGGGATCGGATTCCTTTGTGGCGTGCGCCGCGGACGCCTTCGGCGGCTGGTACACGGTCGCGACCATCCACAACACCCCCGCGACCACCAGAGTGTGGACGTACCGCTCGTCGGTCCTCACGGACGCCGGCGTGTGGGCGTGTGACTTCGGGCCCGTCGCGAGCGCCGACTACGCGGCGCGGAACATCGCCGTGCGCGACGCGTCCTGCGCGGTGGTCGGCCAGGCCCCGTCGGGCGGGCCGACGGCGATCGACCAGCTGGCATTGATGTTCAACTACTTAGCCGCGGATCGCGTGGGGCCGGCGGCCGGGAGAGCCGCCGGCCGGACGAGCCGGGAGGGGGCGGCGGCCGGAAGGGGCCGCCGCCCCCTCCCGCGTCGTCCGACGATCTGGTGCGGGCGACCTCATCCGGAAGAGCGCTCCGCCATCCGCTGCATCCTGGACGCGTCAGATGACGAGCCGGGCGCGCAGCGACTCGCTCGCCAGCACGATGAGGCGCTGCGTGGCGCGCGTGGCGCCCACGTAGAAGAGGTCGCGCTCGCGCGCGGAGTCGAGCCGCTCGACGTCGGTGAGCACCACGGCGCGGGCCTCGAGCCCCTTGAAGCGGTGGATAGAGGCGTACCTGATCTTGCTCGACTTGAGGTCGGCCACGGGGCCGCGTGGCGTGGCTCGCATCAACGGGGTGAGCCGGTCGCGCCACGACTGCTCGGTGACGGCGGCCGCCGCGCACGCGGTGTCGTTGCGGGTGCTCAGGACGGCCACCTGGGGGCCGGTGAAGCCGTCCTCCCTGAGCTCCCCGAGCGCCCCGCAGAGCAGCTCGGCCTGCTGCTCGGGGTCGCGGTAGAACCGCACCTCCGGCGTGTCGCCCTCCTCCGGCCGCAGGCACCTGGCGTACCCCCCCGGACTGCGCGCGCCGTGGCCCGGTCTGGCCCCGCCGTCGCCGCCGCAGATCCCCGCGCCGGCGCAGGCGAACGCCGCCACCGCCGGCGCGTTGCGGCAGTTCTCGTCCAGCTCGAAGACCACGCAGGCGTTGCCCTCGCTGCCGCAGAACCCCTCGAGGTCCACGGAGTCGTCGTAGATCGCCTGGTGGCGGAAGTCGCCGAAGATGCGCCAGAACCCCTCGCTGAGCCCGCCGTCCACGCTGAAGTCCAGCACGTCGAGGAACTGGTGCCGCAGGACGTCCTGGGCCTCGTCGAGGATCAGCTCGTCGTAGTCGCACGGCTTGTCGATGAGCCCCTCCGCGGCGAGACGCGGGAGCTCGTCGTCCCAGAACGCCGAGCCGCCTCCGAGCTTGGGAGACCCGGCCGGGATGCCGGCGGCGCGGACCATGTGGTCGGAGACCGTGGTCGCGTCGCAGAGCCCGGCCGTCTGCTCGTGCAGCCACTCGGCCAGCGGCCGGTTGAAGCAGAGCAGCAGAGCGCGGCGGCCCGCAGCCTGAGCCCGCCGCGCCGCCTCGATCGCCAGCAGCGTCTTGCCGGTCCCCGCGGGCCCGTCGAAGACCACCCGCGGCATGCGCCGCATGTGGTCGAGCGCCTCGAACTGCGACTCCGTGTAGTGGCGGATCTCCTCGTCGATGCGCGCCGCGCGCGCCTTGGGACTCTCGTAGAACTCGAAGTCGTGACGCAGCACCCGGACGATCTCCTCGCACTGCGCCTCGGTGGGCTCGCCGGCGCGCGAGTCGAACCACGCCTTGCGCAGGCTCTGCGCGCGCTCGCGCGCCTGCGTGAGGGCGGCCGCGACCCACTCGGCGAGCGGCCGCTGCTGCAGGCGCGCGTGGTCGACCACCTGCCAGCTGTGCCACTCCTCACTCACGTCGGTGAAGTCGATGAACGGGAAGCACACCGCCGACTGGAACACCACGCCGTTCAAGTGTGTGCGCTGCCGCGCCAGCCGGTCGCGCAGGCTGTGCATGGCCTCGGACGCCTGCTTGAAGGGCCCGCGTGGGTCGCCGTGCGGGTCGCGGCCGTAGAACCACAGCCCGCCCTTGCGGCGCAGTTGATGACAGCCCTTGACCTCGATGACGAGCACGCCCAGCCCGGGCGCGACCACCATGAAATCGATCTCGCCCTCCATCTGCCGCCGGTGGTGCGCGAGGTCCTGCGAGTGCAACACCGTCCAGCCCGAGACGTCCGGGTCTCCGCGGCGCGCGGCACCGGCGGCGCCGCTGCCCTGCCCGGCGGCCGCTGTGGCCGCGCCGGCGTCCTCGAACAGCGAGAAGAGGAGCTTCTCGCCGTCACTCGGCGTGTCCGGGTCGATGTGTGGAGGGATCAGACGCATCGCGACTCATCTTCGCCGGGCGCCTCGCGCCCCCTCCGCCGCGCACCGCCGCCACACTCTCGCCGTCGCCCACGGCAGTGCAAGGAGAGCGCGATCGCCCCCCGGCACACTACCCTTGACCTCACCCCGCCGCCCGGCGTCGTCGCGGGCAAACGTCCATCTACCCCCGAACCCGCAGCGGCCCGCCGCCGTCTCACGTATGCTGAGACCACACGAACGAACGGACCGCAGCATGACCATCGTCACCTACAGCAACGCCTCGCTCGGCTTCGGCGTGACCTACGACGACGCCGAGACCGCTCGCGCCGAGGGCTCCGGCGACCCGCGCTACGCCGCCGCCTGGACCGACCGCTTCACCACGCGCGTCGCCGGCGGCGTGCTCTTCTGCCCCACGACGGCGACGCCGGAGAAGGTCGCCGGCGGCAGCACGCCGAGCCTGCTCATCACCACCGACAGGTCACCCCTCTCCCCCGGCACGCTCAGCCGCTGGGACTGGGACGAGGTCACCGGCCGCGAGGCGGCGCCGTTCATGACGCTCACCGGCGCCGACGAGATCGAGTCCGCAGCCATCTACTGGCGCGGGTTCCCCGTGCTGCAACTGGCGGCCGTCAGCCCGCCCGAAGACCAGCCCGGCATGCCGGTGCAGATGCTCGGCATGCTGTACACGCCGGCCCAGACCTTCTCCTCGCTGCTGGTCGTGCCGCGCGGCATGGAGGACCCCTGGATGCAGCGCTTCCAGGAGATCATGGACGGGTTCTTCCTCATGCCGATCGAGCGCGAGGGACGCACGCGCACGAGCCACCAGCACGTGCGCTCGCTGCGCCTCTCGGTGGAGGATCTCGAGCAGTTGAAGGCGCGCTGAGCCTGCGGCGGGCGCGGCGGTGTTCCGCGCCCGCCCGCCGGCCCTACCTCTTCACACGGAACGTCCTGGCGTTGCTCTTGCCGGCCACCGTCTTCACGGTCCCCTTGACCGACCCGAAGGCGGCTTTCGCCGGCACCTTGCAGCGGATGCGCGTGTCGCTCCACGAGACGTACCTGGTGCAGGCCTTGGCGCCGAACCGCACCGAGCCGGCGCCGCGCCTGGCGCCGAAGTGCTTGCCGATGACCGTGACGACCGCCCCGCGCTTGCCGGCGGTCGGGCTGAGCTTGGTCAGGACGGGCGCGACCGGGGTGGGCGGCGGCGGGGTGACGCCGCCGCTCGAGGTCGCCAGCATGGCGCCGCTGTAGCCGCAGGCCCATCCGTGTGTCGCGTCGCTGAAGGCGACGCCGGTGAGATACTCGGACGTGCCCGACGCCTGCTCGACCCAGGTCGTGCCGTTGGTGGTGACGACGATCTTGCCCCACTCGGCGACGGCCCACGCGTGCGTCGCGTCCACGACGTCGACACTCGTCAGGCGTCTGGGCACCGTCAGGCCGGCGCTCTGCGGCGCCCAGTGGGAGCCACCGTCGCTGGTGGCGAGGATGACGCCGCCGTCCCCGACCACCCAGCCGTGCAGGCCGTCGGCGGCGAAGGCCACGTCGGTCAGTTCGGTCGAGATCCCGGAGGTCTGCTGCGTCCAGTTCGCGCCCCCGTCGCCGGTGGTGCGGATCACGCCGGAGTGACCCACGGCCCAGCCGCGGGAGGCGTCCACGAAGGTCACGGCGTTGAGGTGCTGGGTGGTACCGGACGTCTGGTCGTCCCACTTGACCCCGGCGTTGGAGGTGGCCACGATCTTGCCGCCTATGCCGACGGCCCAGGCGCGCGCTGCGCCGACGGCGGCCACACTCATGAGCG
>Ga0075319_1000009_pt1 | contig 15633 bp, 11 predicted proteins | sample MayberryNE_TuleC_FD_120046 | JGI IMG/M metagenome (GOLD analysis project Ga0075319, IMG submission 120046) | Natural and restored wetland microbial communities from the San Francisco Bay, California, USA, that impact long-term carbon... | ecosystem: Environmental > Terrestrial > Soil > Wetlands ... | reverse complement strand
TATCGGAGGGGGGACCATGGCCACCATCTCACTGAGGGCCGAGGAGTTGCAGGGCCGGCACCTGCTCGACGAGGGTCACAAGGACATCGGCGAGATCACGGATCTGTACGTCGACGACGATGGGCGCCCGCACTGGCTGCTCGTCGAGACGAGCTTCTTCCCGGGGTTCCACTGTGTGATCCCGGTCACCGACGTGGTCGTCAGCGACGCCGGCCTCGAGGTCCACTACGACATGGAGAAGCTCACCGGCGCGCCCAACGCGATGAAGGGCAGGGACTACGCGGCGCACCGCGAGGGGCGCCTCTACGACTACTACGGCCTTGAGGCGCCCGCGGGCGTCGACGGCGTGCTGCATCACGGCGAGGGTGACAAGGTGCTGCAGCCGCCGAGCGCGCTCTGCCGCTTCTCGACGCTCTCCTGCGAGAACAAGCCGACCGAGTTCAACGCCGGCGAGTAAGACGGGCCGCAGCCGGCCGCCAGCGATCATTCCTGCTCAATCCTCACGGCCGGCCGACGGATACCTGCTCGCTCTTGGTCAACGCGTTGACGCGCCCGCCCGCGCGCTCCTACGCTCCGATGCATGAAGGCTTGGGACGACGTCCACGACTCCTGGCACAGACCGCGCGGCTGGACCGGCTGCGCGGTCGGACACGCCATCCCTCCGGACGGGCGCTGAGAGGTCCGCGATCCCGCCCGGGCTCTCCATCGGGCCCAACGCGATCACAGCCACCTGGAGGGTGGTCCGCATGCACACATCACGCACATCCAAGGACGTGTCCGGCGCCGCCGTGCGCGCGCTCCGCGACGCCAAGCCTGCGCCGTTCTGGCTGGACAGCGCGCAGGTCCCGGCCACGCGACCCGCGCTCGTCGGCGACGAGAGCTGCGACCTCGCCGTCGTCGGCGCCGGCTTCTCCGGCCTCTGGACCGCGCTGCTGGCCAAGGAGCAGGACCCCACGGCCGACGTGGTCGTCCTGGAGGCCGGCGCCGTGGGCGGGCAGGCCAGCGGCCGCAACGGCGGCATCTGCATGGCGTCGCTCACCCACGGGTTCAGCCAGGGCCAGGAGCTCTTCCCCGCGGAGAACACTCGCCTGACCGAGCTCGGCGACGAGAACTTCGCGGCGATCGAGCGCGCGGTGAAGGAGCTGCCCATCGACTGCGGCTGGGAGCTGACCGGCGAGATGGAGATCGCCACGGCGACGTGGCAGGTGGACGGGCTGCGCGAGCTGCGCGAGCAGTCGGAGGCGGCCGGGCTCCCCGGCACGTGGCTGGACGGCGAGGCGCTCCGCGAGGAGATCGCCTCGCCCACCTACCTTGCGGGCTACTGGCATCACGACTCGGCGATCCTCGATCCCGCGCGCCTCGCGTGGGGGCTCGCGCGCGCCTGCGAGGAGCGGGGCGTGCGCATCTACGAGGGCACGCCCGTCACCGCCCTGGCGCGCTCCGGCGTCGGCGTGGAGCTGCGCGCGCCGTGGGGCGCCGTGCGCGCGGCGCGCGCCGTCCTCGCCACCAACGCGTTCCCGCCGCTGTTGCGTCGTCTGCGCTTCCACGTGGTACCGGTGTACGACTACGCACTGATGACCGAGCCCCTGACGCCCGCCCAGCTCGACGCTGTCGGGTGGTCGCGCCGGCAGGCCCTGGCGGACGCCGGCTACATGTTCCACTACTACCGGCTCACCGAGGACCAGCGGATCCTCTGGGGCGGCTGGGACGCGCTGTACTACCGCGGCCGGCGCATCCGCAAGGAGTACGAGGACCGGCCCGACCTGTCCGCCAAGCTGGCCGGTCACTTCTTCCACACGTTCCCCCAGCTTGAGGGGCTCCGCTTCACCCACCGCTGGGCCGGCGTCATCGACACCTGCTCGCGCTTCTGCCAGTTCTGGGGCACCGCGCTGGACGGGCGCGTCTCGTACGTGCTCGGCTACACCGGGCTGGGCGTCGCCGCCTCGCGCTTCGGCGCCCTGGTCGCGCTGGACCTCGCCCACGGCCGCCGCACGGAGCTCACGGAGCTGGACTTCGTGCGCAGCAAGCCGCTGCCGTTCCCGCCCGAGCCGCTGCTCTTCCCGATGATCGAGGCGACACGACGGTCCACCGAGCACGCCGAGCTGCACGGCGGGCGGCGCAACGCCTGGCTGCGCGCGCTGGACCGCTTCGGCCTCGGCTTCGACTCCTGACGTCGACCGCGGGGCGGGGGGCCAGCGCGGCTCCCCGCCCCGGGCGCGCGATCTCAGCCGTACAGCTCGCCGATCGCCTCGCCGAACACTTCGGTGTGGCGGTCGACGTCGGCCGCGCTCGTCGCCGGGCACATCAGCGCCATGTTGTGGAACGGCGTCATGAAGATGCCGCGGTTCAGGGTGTACAGGTGCATGTACTCCTCGAGCTCGGCGTCGTGGGCCGCGCGCGACTGGTTGCCGGTGCGCGGCACAACGGGCGTGAAGCGATACTCGGCGCGCGCGCCGAGCTGGACGATGACCCACGGCACGCGGTACTCGTCGAGCACGCCCTGCACGCCCTCGGTGTAGCGCCTCGCGAGCGTCGTCATGTGCCGGAAGTTCTCCTCGGTGAGCACGTGCTCGAGCGTGGCGCGCGCGGCCGCCGAGGCGAGCGCGTTGCCGGCGAGGGTACCCCCGACGCCGCCCTGGTCGACGAGGTCGGCGTCGGGGTCGCCCAACACGCGGCCGGCGAGCTCCTCGGTGACGCCGTAGGCGCCCATCGGCACTCCGCCGGCGATGGCCTTGCCGATGGTCACGATGTCCGGCCGCAGGCCGAACGCGCGGGTGGCGCCTCCGGCGCCCGCGCTGAACGTGTGCGTCTCGTCGTTGATCAGCAACGTGCCGGTCTCATCGCAGAGGTCGCGCACGGTCTCGAGGAACCCGGGCTCAGGCGGCACGATGCCGATGTTCGTCATCCACGGCTCCATGAGCACGGCCGCGACGTCGCGCGGCGCGAGCGCCGCGCGCAGGGCCTCGACATCGTTGAACTCGACGACCTTGGTGGTCTGCGTCGGATCCACCTGCGGGCCCACGTTCCCCGGCTTGGCCATGGCCTCGCCGTCGGGACCGACCACGAGGATCGTCTCGTCGACAGTGCCGTGGTAGCACTCGCTGAAGACGAGGACGTACCCCCGCCGCTGCACCATGCGGGCCATACGCAGCACCCAGCGGTTGGCGTCGGTGGCCGTCAGCGAGAACTGCCAGTAGGGGAGACCGAACCGGCGCCGCAGTTCCGCCCCGACGTACGCGGCGTCCTCTGTCGGGAGCATCGTCGTGATGCCGCCCTTGCCGCGCAGGCGCGCGTCGACGGCGTCGAGCACGACCTGCGGGGAGTGGCCGGTCATGGCGCCGGTATCGCCGAGGCAGAAGTCGATGTAGGTGTGCCCGTCCACATCGGTGATGCGGTTGCCTCGGGCGCCCTCGAAGTACATCGGGTAGTCGCCGGTGAGCATGCTCATCCAGCTCATGGGGACGCCGGCGAGCAGTGTGCCGGCGGCCTGCCTGAAGAGCTCCTGGGAGCGCGGGTGCGCGGCGGTGTAGGCGGCGCGCTCGCGGCGGATCAGCGCGCGCAGGCAGTCACGGTCGCACGATCGGGCGTGGTACGCCTCGCTCGGGATGGTGGCCATCGGGTCCTCCTCGTCATCTCCGCCCCTGGCGACGGAGGTGGGCGTCGGTCGGCAACGTAACATTGAACGAGTGTTCAGTCAAGAACTGAGCGAATGTTCGATTCTTGAACGGTACCTTGGCCGGTCCGTGGCGAAACTGTAGAGTGCCGTGCATGGATCAGAGCACGAACATGAGAGCCACCCGATGAGACGCGAGGAGTGGGCGCGTCAGCGGCGCCGCGAGATGCTCGCCGCCTACTACCAGGTGCTCAAGGACGAGGGTCTGCAGGGCGCGTCGATCGCCAAGATCGCCAAACGCATCGACGCGCCTCCGAGCCTGCTCATCCACTACTTCGGTACCAAGGAGCAGATGACCATCGAGCTGGTCGACTACCTGCTCGAGGAGTACCGCCAGGGTTACGGCGACAGGCTCGCGGCCGTCGCCGATCCCCGCGAGCGGCTGCTCGCGATCCTCGACACGTTCTTCGACCCCGAGTACCACCAGCTGCTCGACGACAGCGTCTTCTACGCCTGCTTCTACGTGAGCCTCCGGCACCCGGCGGTGCGCAAGAGCTACGCCGCCCTGTACGAGACCTCGCTCGAACTCGTCGAGACCACCATCGGCGAGTGCATGGCCGCCGGCTGCGTCGGCGACGACGACGCTCACGAGCTCGCCGTCACGATCAAGGCCCTCGAAGAGGGCTACGCGTTCCTCATCGGCGGCGGCGCCGACGAGGCCGCCAAGGCTGAGATCGGCAGCACGCTCAAGAGGCGCGCGCTGCAGCTGCTCGGCCTCCCTGCTCCCGCCTGACCGCCGCCTGGAACATCCGCCCACTCCAGCCTCGCTCTGAGTGTGCATGCTCATTCTCCTTGGGAACCCGCTCGCCGACCACAGTGTCCAGTGACGCTGTTGGATCGCCGACCGCCGCCTGAACGCTCAAGTCCCGGCCGGCCGTTGTCGAGGCGGACTACACGTCACGTGCATGGGCATGACGGGCGCCGCCGGTGGGATCGACCAGGCCGGCGGCCTCCCGTTGCAGGAGGAGTCAACGGAGGTGGGACGTGAGCAGGAAGATCGGAGTCATAGGGGCGATCGCGGCGGCGGCCCTTCTCGCGCTCTCGGTGAGCGCCTGCGGGGAGACCGCGACGACTGATACGTCGGGTGGCGGCGCGAGCCCGAGTCCGAGCCCGACGGCGGTGAGCGTCACGCAAGTGGCCGAGGCCACGCTGCCGCAGGTCGTGCACGCGCGGGTGGGCGACACGCTCAAGGTGCGGCTGAACAGCAACGCGAGTACCGGCTATTCCTGGGTGAGCCAGGACCTCAACGACGCTGCCGTCCTCAAGCAGGTCGGCGACGGGGAGGTCATCGCGTCCAAGAGCACGCTCGCCGGGGCGCCCGGTAAGACGGAGTTCACGTTCGAGGTGACGGAGGAGGGCATCGACGAGGTCGGGTTCTGGTACCAGCCGCCGGGCTCCGGACCCCCCGGCGCCACCTGGGCGCTCGTCGTGAAGGCCAAGGCCGGTCACATCCCCGTTGAGGTGGATGCGGGCGAGGAGTACACGGCCGAGACCGCCGAGATGCGCACCGGCGACAACCTGGTCGTCACCATCAAGAAGGCCTCGAACGCCGGACGCCACTCCTGGAAGATGGTCGCCGGCTCGCCGCAGTTGAAGCTGCTGGGCCAGAAGTACTCCGGCGGCACGCAGATCATGACGTTCGCCGGCACCGCCGCCGGCAGCACCACGCTGGTGCTGGTCAATCGGCCTACCGGCGACCCGCCGCTGCAGACGTTCGCGCTGCCGGTGGCGCTCAAGACGCCGGCCGCGCCGGTCACGCACCAGCTCAACAAGCACAGCGACCAGCAGAGCATCCTGGTCAAGGCCGGCGACACCATCCAGGTCTCGCTCATGGACCAGCCGTCCACGGCCTTCCAGTGGAAGTTCCAGAAGCCCAACGCCAAGGTCCTCAAGCAGGTCGGCAAGCCCGAGTTCTTCCCCAACAACGACTCCATGGGCTCCAAGGGCAAGATGGTGTGGACGTTCAGCGTGGTCGGGGCGGGCAAGACGCCGCTGATCGCGGACTATCAGGAGGTTCCGGCCCAGGCCATGCCGGTCAAGACGTGGCAGGTCAACGTGGCCGCCAAGCCAGGGTTCACACCCAAGACCGTGGCGGCCGCGCCGTCCGACCCGGCCGACTCGGTGCACGTGCTGCCGGGCGACACGATCAAGCTCAAGCTGGCCGCCAGCGCGGGTACCTGGAGCAAGCCCGTCTCGACCAAGCAGCTTGTCGCCTCCAAGCCCGTGAAGCAGGGCAAGAACGTCGTCCTGGCCTTCACGGCGAAGAACCACGGCGTCGTCACGCCGGTCACCATCGCGACGACCGGCGGCGGCTACCCCGGCCAGGCCTATGCCTTCTCGGCGACGGTCGGCAAGGGCAAGCTGCCGGTCGTGGTGCACGCCGCCGAGCGCAAGGTGGCCAAGCCCATCGAGGTCAAAGCCGGCGACCTGTTCGACATCGCCATCGAGAGCAACACGGCGTCCACCGGCTATCAGTGGTCCGTCCAGAGCACCATCCCGGACGGCGTGGTCGAGCAGGCCGGCGACCCGACGAGCGAAGCGCCCACGACGGACATGCCCGGCGCGCCCGGTGCGACCGTGTTCCACTTCAAGGCGCTCGCGGCCGGCAGCGCGCAGCTCGTGCTGATCGAGCAGCCGCCGGCAGAGGGCGGTACGCCCGGCGCGATCTACATGATCATGGTCAGCGTGGAGTAGACGAGCAGGCACACCCTCGGATCGGGGGCGGGGCGGCCGGCGCGAGGCGCCGGCCGCCCCGTTCGCGTACGCGGCGGCGCGCGGGCCGGCCCTCGGGCCGGCGGCGCGGAGGGCTAGTTGAGGCCGAAGCGGTGCATGTCCTGCTCGCCGGCGCCGAAGTAGTGCGCCGTCTCGTGCAGGACGGTGATGCGGATCTGCTCGGCCAGCTCGTCGTCGTCCGGCACCTCGCGCTCGAGGTTGCGCTGGAAGAGGTGGATGACGCCGATGTCCGGGCCGGGGCCGAGCACCGACTGGTCCGGCATCGCGATGCCGTGGAAGAGGCCGAGCGTGCGCGGGTCGAGGCCCTCGAGCACGAGCACCTCGGACGGTCGCTCCTCGACGAACACCGGCACGTTGCCGAGTCGCGCGAGGATCTCCTCCGGCAACTCGTCGAGCGCGTCGGCGGCCAGCCGCTCGAACTCCTCGCGGGGCAGGCGCGGCTCGCGCGCGTCGTTGGACTGGTCGAGCCGCAGGGTGGCGATCCACTCCTTGACCATCCCCTTGGTGTCGCCCTTCTCCTCGCAGGCGACGCCGAGCAGGTGCCGCGCGTCCGCCTCGTCGAGCGGGTCGAGGGGCGGGCCGGCGAGCAGCTCGCGCAGCAGGCGCGCGGCCTCGCCGGGCTCACCGAACTCGACGTAGACCTCCGCCGACCCCAGCCAAGGCTCCGGGTCGTCGGGGTCGGCCTCGCTCCAGCGCCGGTAGGCGTCCAGCGCCTTCTCGGGCTCGTCCTTCTCGCGCGCCAGCGACGCCTCGAGCTCGATCACCGCCGGCTCGTCCGGCGCCGTCTCGCGCGCCGTCCTCAGGGCGCGCTTCACGGCGCGCAGGTCGCCGTCCTCAAGCGCCTCCCAGGCGTCGTCGAGCAGGCGTTCCAGCTCCGGGTCGTATGTCGTGTCGTCGTCCATGGCGCTACTGTACTCCGTCGAGGCTACGCGGGCGTACCGCCGCACCGAATCACCTCTTGCATCGTCACCCTTGCGCGAGGACAATCCGGGCAAGCCTGGCAAGGAGGAAGCTTTGACGACGTATCGCCCTCGGGACCCGCGCGGCAAGCTCCGCGAGGTCACCACCAACTGGACGTTGTCCATGCGTGTCGCCGGACGCGCTCCCAACTGCGGTGTGGTGTTCGACGAGGACGCGTCGTCCCCGGCCGGTCCGCAGGCACGCGGGTGGCTGATCGGCGACCGCCGGCCGGAGACCCACGGTGACCGGTATCTGATCCTGGACGACGGTGACGTGTGGCGCGCACGCGCGGCCGAAGTCCCCGAGGGGTCGACTCCCGCGTGGCTCACGGAGCCGGACGACGACCTCGTCACGCTGCTCGCCCGCTCGCTCGGCGACGCGCGGCTGGGCGGCGCCGGGTGGCTGGAGCTCGTCGGCCGCGCCGAGCGCGTGGAGGACCGCCGTCGCGAGCGGCGGGCGCCCTCGGGACCGGAGCGGCGCAAGGCCTGACCGGCGCGCGGCGGCGGGGAATGGTCCGGACCCTGTTCGGTCTGATATAAGCAGGGGTCGTGACTGACCCCTCCGCAACCCCCCGTAGCGACCGCGTGCCCGGACCGTCGGCTGCGCCGTCAGAGCGTCCTCTGCTCGTCGGCGTCGACCTCGGCAAGGTCACCACCTGCGTGGCCGTGGGCGAGCTCGGCGAAGACGGCGAGCTGCGCCTCGTGCTCACGCGCGAGGAGCGCCACCTCGGGGACCCGCTGCGCCCCTTCCTCGAGGCGTACCGGGAGCTGGACGTCGGCCGCCTGGCCGGCGTCGCCGCGACCGGCGTGTACGGGGAGCGCCTCGGCGCTCCGGCCGTCGGCGGCGTGCCGGAGGAGATCGCGCAGGAGCACGCCGCCGCCTGGATCTACCCGGACGGCCCGCTCAACGTGGTCCGGGTGGGCGGCGGCGGCTACTCGGTGCTCACGCGGGACGCCGCCGGCGTCGTGCGCTTCGAGGCCAATGAGCGCTGCTCGGCCGGCACCGGCGAGACGGTGGAGGGCCTGTGCGCCCGTCTCGGCCGCTCGCTCGACGAGGCCGTCGCGCTCGCTGAAGCCAGCCCCGACGGAGTCACCGTCACCAGCCGCTGCGCCGTGTTCGCCAAGAGCGAGCTCACGCACTTCGCCAACCAGGGGGAGTCGCACGGGCGCATCTTCCACGGGCTGTTCGAGGGTGTCGCCCGCAACGTCCACAGTCTGTACGACAAGAGCAAGATCGACGGCCCCGTGGTGCTCGTCGGGCACGGGGCCCTCATCTCGCCCATCGCCGCCGGCATGGTCGCTCTCAGCGAGGCGCCGGTGGAAGTCGCCGGGCAGGCCGGCCTGTTCGAGGCGCTCGGCGCTCTCCGCTTCGTGGCGCAGCTGGGCGGAGAGCCGGGGGCGGTCCACGCGGCGCCCGGTTCCGTGCGGTTCCCGGACGATCCGCGCGAGCTCGTGCGGCCCCTCCGCAGCCGCATCGGCCGCCTCGTGCCGGCGCGCCGGGGACCGGGCTCCGTGGTGCGCCTCGCCGTTGAGGACGTCGCCGCATCCGATCCGGCCGCGCCGGCCGCCCTCGGCCTCGACCTGGGTTCAACCGGCTCCAAGGCCGCGCTGGTCGACGCTCGCTCGGGGGCCGTCCTGGCGAGCGTCTACCGGCGCACCGAGGGCAATCCGGTGGAGGCTGCGCAGGCGCTGGTGGCCGAGGTGGGAGAGATGGCGCCGAACCCCGTGGTCGCGGTCGGGCTCACCGGCTCCGGCCGCGACGCCGCTGCCGTGGTCTTCCGTGCCGCCTTCCCCGGCCTCGAGGAGCGGCTCATCGTGCAGAACGAGATCGTCGCGCACGCGACGGCGGCCGCCGGGCTGGACGCGGACCGCGGCCGCAGCCTCTCCATCGTCGAGATCGGCGGCCAGGACGCCAAGTTCATCAACGTCGAGAACGGCCGCGTGGTCGACGCCGACATGAACCGCGTGTGCAGCGCCGGCACCGGCTCGTTCCTCGAGGAGCAGGCGATCGCTCACGGCGTGGACGACATCGCGCAGTTCGGGCGGCTGGCCGCGCGCAGCGACGGGCCGCCCGACCTCGGCCAGACGTGCACGGTGTTCGTCGCGGATGTGGCGGCAGAGGCCCTCGGCGACGGGTTCAGCCGGGAGGACATCTTCGCCGGCCTGCAGCACTCGGTGGTGCGCAACTACCGCAGCCGGGTGATGGGTCAGCGCCGGCTGCTGGACCGGGTGTTCTTCCAGGGCAAGCCGGCCAGCGACCCGGCGCTCGCACGGACGCTCGCGGCCGTGCTCGAGCGCGAGGTCGTGGTGCCGGCCGATCCGGGAGCGATGGGCGCCATCGGCATCGCACTGCTCGCCTCGCGGACGCTCGCGGGCGGCAACGACGAGGGGCCGGCAACTCTCCCCCCGCTCGACCTCACCCGAGTGCTGGAGGCGCGCGTGGCCGGCCGTCGTGAGTTCCAGTGCCGCGACCGCGACTGCCTCAACGGCTGTCATCTGGAGCTCGCCGAGATCGACCTGGACGGCTCCACCGCCAAGATCGTGAGCGGCGGGCAGTGCCCCAAGTACGACGACGTCTCGGCGGCCGGCGACAAGCTGCCCAAGGACGCCCCCAACCCGTACCGGGAGAGAGAAGCGCTGCTGGTCTCCCTGCTGGACGAAGAGGCCGGCGGCGCGCGCGCGGACGCCGGCCTGGTCGTCGGCCTGCCCTACGCGCACTACCTCGTCGACACGCTCCCGTTCTTCCACACGCTGCTCCGCCGGCTGGGCCATCACGTGGAGGTGCTGCGGCCCGGCCGGGACACACTCGCCGAGGGCGACCGGCACTGCGCCGCTCCGGGCGCCTGCGCGCCGGTCAAGCTGCTGCACGGACTGGCCGGCGCGGACGTGGACGTCCTCTTCGCGCCCATCTTCGTCCACCTGCCGCTGCCCAACGCCGGCGCGCGGACCTACACCTGCCCGATGGCGCAGGGCGCGCCGGACATGGTGGGGCGGGCGCTGCACGCAGAGGGTTCGCCGAAGCGCGTGCTGCGTCCCGCGCTCTTCGAGAAGGAGGGCGACGGCTTCGACGCGCCACGCGTGATCCGTTCGCTCTCACGCGCGATGCGGGCGCTGGCGAACGCGGCCGGCATGCCACCGCTGACGCCAGCTGAGTTCGACGCCGCCTACGAGGCGGCGCGGGACGCTCAGCGCCGCTTCGAGGCGGGCCTGCGCGCCGTCGGCGAGCGGTCGCTCGCGTGGGCGCGCGAGCACGGCTATCCGGTCGTGCTGCTCGCCGGCGAGACCCACGTGATCCACGACGCCGTGCTCGACGCCGGCATCCACGAGCTCGTCGCCGCCAACGGCGCCGTCCCGCTGCCGCTGGACTGCTACCCGGTGCCCGAAGACGTGCCGGGGCTACAGCGGGTGCACTGGGCGAGCGCCGGGCAGACGCTGCGCGCCACGGCCGCCGGCGCCGCGGCCGGCGACGTGTTCCCGCTGCTGCTCGGAGCCTACGGGTGCGGGCCCAACTCGATGATCGAGCACCTGTTCGCGGACCTCACCGAGGACTGGCCGCACGCGGTACTCGAGAGCGACGGTCACGGCGGCAAGGCGGGCTACGTGACCCGCGTACAGGCGTTCCTGCACAGCGTGCGTCGCTGGCGCGATGCATCCGCCGAGGTGGCCGGCGAGCACGAGGCCGCCGAGGCGGCCGCCGCCCCGCCGGCGCAGGTCCCGGCGGAGCACTCAACGGCGGGCACCGGCCTCCAGGCGCGCCTGGCGCGCCTGGACGGGACTCTCCCGCACAGTCTGGACGCCGGCTACGACCGCTTCTACTTCGGCCACGTCGGCGGCGGGCTTGGACGTCACCTGGCGGCGGCGATGCGCGGCGCCGGATACGACGCCTCCTACGTCGGCGAGCCGGACGCCGCCGCGCTCCGCGCCGCGGGCGCCGCCTGCTCGGGCAAGGAGTGTCTGCCCTACCAGCTCATCTGGGGCAGCTTCGCGCGCTTCCTCGACGAGGAGGCGGCGCGCCTGGACGGCACCAAGGCGCTGTTCCTGAGCGCCGGCAACGGCTTCCAGGCGTGCCGGGCCAACCTGTTCCCGCTCACCGAGCAGATCTCTCTGGAGCGGCTCGGTCTGAGCGACCACGTCGAAGTCGCCGACTTCAGTCTCGTCACCGGCAACGTGCGCATGATGCCGGTCGTCTGGATCGCGCTCGTCGCTGTGGACCTGCTCAACATGCTGCGCTTCTACAGCTTCGCCGACGAGGCGGAGCGAGGGGCGAGCGACGCACTCTTCCGTCAGTACTCGGACCGGCTGGAGGCGATGCTCGAGGAGCCCCGTCCAGACGCCGGCACGGCCGGCAACGTGGCCGGGGCCTTCCGCTTCTGCGGCGAGGTCGAGGAGCTCCTCGCGGACGCGGCGCGGGCCTACAAGGAGTTGCCGCGCGACGCCGCCAAGGCCGCGGACCTGCGCGACGTGTACCTCTGCGGCGACCTCTACCTGCGCGTCGACGAGTGGGGCAACGACGACCTGCAGCGCAAGCTGGCCGACCTCGGCTTGCGCGTCATCTTCGAGCCTTACGGCGCGTTCTTCGAACTGCTGCAACTGCGCCAGATCCAGGACGGTGTGGCGCTCAAGAAGCTGCCCGAGAAGGAGGCGACGCTGGGGACGATGCGCTACGTGATCGGACGCCTCGTCAAAGCGGTGCGCGGGGAGCACCCGTGGGTGTTCTGGAACGAGGTGCGCGAGGTGGACAAGGAGAGCCGCCGGCTGGTCGCGCCGTATCCCTTCGGCGAGTCGATCCCGGCGGTCGGCGGCGCTCTGCTCACCTGGCGCACGCAGCCCGTGGACGGCGTGGTCTCGGTCGCGCCGCGAGGGTGCGGGCCGGCCCTGATTGCCGAAGCGCAGCTTCGGCGCGAGGCCGGCCTCCCGGTCCTGTTCGTCTACAACGACGGGGACCCGATCGATGAGGCGCGGCTGGCAGGCTTCGCCTGGCGGCTCCGCAGCCGTCCGGCACGGCGCGCGAACGACGCCGCCGAGCGCGTCTCGGTCTGAACCATCACCCTCAGGTCGAGGTCGAGAGTGTGGCGGCCGCGCCCGTCGTGTCGCTGCTCGTCGCACCCCGGGGTGTCATCCGCGCTGTTCGCGGGCAGGCTCTAGCGGGGCAGCCGTCCGGAGGGGACGGCTCGACGCGAAGGGAGACGGAGTGGCACGTCTGCTGATGATCCTGACCTACGTCGCCGGCGGGCTGGCGATCTTCCTTGGATTCACGTACGTGAGCAGCGATCCCAAGCTGGCGATGACGTGGGTGACCCTGCTGTCCGTCGTCGTGATCGGGTTGCTGAGCTGGGCTCGCCACTTCCTGTTCTGGCAGGAGGACGCCAAGCGCCTCGACGCCGCCGCACAGGCGACCCCCTTCTTCCAGTGGGAGGTCGGCTTCGCCAACGGCGCGTTCGCCGTGGCCGGGTTGCTAGCCGTGGTGTTCGACTGGGGTGTCGGCGCCATGGCCGCTGTGGTCCTGGCCTACGTGATGTACCTGCTCCAGGCGGCGTTGCTCAACGGGCGCCGCTACTTCAGCGGGGAGAGCCGCAAGGCGTCTCGGCTGTGGGGCAGCTTCCTCGGGAGCGGCGCGATGTGCGTCCTGCTCGCGGTGATCAGCTTCTGGGCGCTGAGCGAGGCACGGCTCGGACCGTTCTGAGACGGCGCCGGCCCGGGCGTAGACCGCCGGCGCCGGGAGGTGGTCTGAGCGCGCGACCCGGGGACCGGCTCAGAGCGCCTGCTCGGGGCGCTCGCCCGCGAGTCGCGCGCCGAGTGCCTCCTCCGGGCTCCGTCGCTCCTCCGCCGGACCCTCCGCCGCTCGCGTCCGCGCTCTCACGCTGCGGCACAACAGCGGGAAGAGGAGCGCTCCGAGCGCGCAGACGACGCCGGTGAGCGCGAACGAGACCCGCCCTCCGAGCGTGTCGAGCGCCCACCCGCCGAGCAGCGGTCCCATGGCGTACCCGCCCATGTACACAAGTGTCCACACCCCCATGTAGCGGCCGCGCAGGTCCACTGGCGCGAGGCGCGAGACGACCGTGGAGCCGATGGGGATGAGCAGTACGATGCCGAGGGCGATGGCCGCGATGCAGGCGAGGGTCGCCGGCCAGGGCACGAACGCCGCCGCTCCGATCCCGGCTCCCTGGGCGAGACAGGAGAGCGACATCAGGAGCATGAGGTCTCGGCGTCCGAGGATGCGGATGACGGGGTACTGCAGCGCGACCATGCAGAGCCCGTAGACGATCATCGCCACGCTCCAGCGCTCCGCCGTGACCCCGTGCAGGTCGGAGAGCATCACCGGCATGGTCGCCCAGATCTGGCCGAAAGCGTAGTTGGGCAGCAGGGTGATGAGGCAGAAGGCGAGCATCACGCGGTCGCCGAGCACGTCGCCGTAGCCGCGGAACGAGGCGAGGATGGACCCGGCCCGCACGCCGGCCGGCCGGGTCTCCTTGAGCCACACGAGCACGATCACGAGGAACCCCCCGCAGAGGACGGCCGAGGCGATGAAGTTCAGGCGGAACGACGGGTCGCGGGCGAGCAGCGGCAGCGCGACCAGCGGGCCGAGCGCGATGCCGGCGTTCAGCGCCACGCGCGAGACGCTGAACGCCTCCGTACGCTGCTCCATGGTGGTGACGTCGGCGATGATCGCGTTGCTCGCGGTGATGTACTGCGCCCAGCCGAACGCCGCCTCGAAGGCGATGAGCGCGACGATCACGGTCAGGTCCGTGGTGAGCGCGAGGCCGCCGTACAGGATCATGCTGCCGAGGATGGCGACGACGAGCATGGGGCGGCGCCCGACCTTGTCGCACAGGGCGCCGCCGACCACCTGCAGCGGCAGGGTCGCGAGCAGCGTGATGCCGAGGATCAGCCCCAGGGTCGTCATCGAGACGTCGAGCCGGCCGTTGAGGTACAGCGTCTCGTAGGGGTACGTCATCTCGACGCCGATGAGGTAGACGAACGTGCCCGCGGCCAGCAGCCAGAACGGCCGCGGCAGGCCTTTGAGATCGGCGGCGACGCGCCTGATGGCGGCTCCGGGCACCGGGCGTCCCCCTCGGTCGGCTGGTGCCCGCACATGCTATCCGGACGCGGGGGCGGCGGGCGAGCGCCTGCGGCCCGCCCGCCGCCGGCCCGCCGTCGACGGTTTGTCCGGCCACCGCTCAGGGGATGCGACTCAGCAACCAATACTTGGAGGACGCCCCATGGCCGCCGAAGCACGCTCCGTCGCTCGTGTCGTGACCCCGCAACCTGTGCTCGAGGGCGCCGGCGTCCGCCTCAAGCGCAGCATCGCCACGCCGACGCTCGACTACGTCGACCCATTCCTGCTCTTCGACCACTTCGGCTCGGACGATCCCGACGACTACCTCGCCGGCTTTCCCTGGCACCCGCACCGCGGCATCGAGACCGTCACCTACATGCTGGCCGGGGAGGTCGACCACCGCGACAGCATCGGCAACGCCGGCCGGATCGGCGCCGGCGACGTCCAGTGGATGACGGCCGGCGGCGGGATCATGCACGAGGAGATGCCGCAGGCCGGCGAGGACCGGCGCATGGGCGGCTTCCAGCTCTGGGTCAACCTGCCGGCGGAACTCAAGATGTCGCATCCGCGCTACCAGGACCTGGGCGCGGCGCAGATCCCCGAGGTCCGGCGCGACGACGGCACGGTGGTCCGCGTCGTCGCCGGCGAGGTGGACGGTGTGCAGGGTGCGGTGACGGAGATCTACGCCGAGCCCGAGTACCTCGACGTCTCGCTGCCGGCCGGGACGCGGTTCACCCAGGCCGTGCCGCGGGGGCACGCGGCCCTCGCGTACGCGTTCGAGGGCGAGGGCCGGTTCGGCGTGGCCGCCGACCTCGGGTACGGCGGCGAGCTGGACGGCGTGCTGCTCACCGCCCCGCAGATGGCCGTCTTCGGCGACGGGGACGAGGTGCGCGTGGAGGCGCCCGGCGGCTCTCCGGTCCGGTTCCTGCTCGTCAGCGGCAAGCCGCTGGGGGAGCCCATCGCGAGGTACGGACCGTTCGTGATGAACTCCCGCGAGGAGATCGCCATGGCCCTGAGCGACCTGCGGAACGACACGTTCGTGTGGCGCGACGACGCCGAGTGGGCGGCGACGCGGCGCACGTGGTCACCGGAGACGCGGGAGCGGTGACCGCCCGGCCCGCCCGGCTCAGCCGGGCGTGATCGGCGCCTTGACGAACGGGCGCGCCGCGCAGCGGCACGGCGGCGGGCCGCAGTAGGGGCAGAGCGCGCCG
>Ga0075319_1000008_pt1 | contig 16387 bp, 16 predicted proteins | sample MayberryNE_TuleC_FD_120046 | JGI IMG/M metagenome (GOLD analysis project Ga0075319, IMG submission 120046) | Natural and restored wetland microbial communities from the San Francisco Bay, California, USA, that impact long-term carbon... | ecosystem: Environmental > Terrestrial > Soil > Wetlands ... | reverse complement strand
CGGATGGACGTCTTCGCGCCGAGAGGGAGCGCAAGTCGAAGACCATCAGCAAGGCCGCCAAGGACTACTTCAAGCTGACCGGTAAGGGCTGAGCGCTCCGGCCTCGGCGTGGAGCCCCGGAGACCCGCTACCCGCGCTCCTTGACGAGCTCGATTGCCGCCTTGCCGGTCACGTGCTCGATGGCGAGCTCCAGCGCGCACGTCCGCTTCCACTGGCCGTCGATCTCGGCGCCGGCCGCGTGCATGAAGTCGGGCGAGTACTTCTCCGCCAGGCACAACAGTGCGTGCCGCTTCTCGGCGTCGTCGGTGAGAATGCGCACGCGGCCGAAGGCGATGACGCTGCGGAAGTGCGTGGTGAACGTCTCCTGCACCACGTCGTCGCCGGCGATCACGCAGAACGAGGCCTTGTCGCTGCGCGCGACGGCATCCAGCTTGTGGCCGGCCTGCGCCGCGTGGAAGAACAGCTTGCCGTCCTCGTAGGCGTAGCTAAGGGGGACGGCGTACGGGTAGTCGTCGTCACCCTGGACCGCAAGGACCCCTGAGGTGCAGGACTCCAGCATGGCGATCGTCTCCGCCTCCGGAAGCAGCTGCCGCTTGCGTCTCATACCTCTGAACATGCTCCCTCCCGCTCGACAGCTCACATCCTAGGGCATCCGGAGAACGCAGGAACATCCCGCCCGCGATGCATCCCGGCCGCCCGGCGCGGGAAGAGTACCGGCATGTTCGGCCGCCGCCGCATCAAGCCGCCGGAGCACGAGCCGCTCGTGACCGACCGTCACGGGCTGGTCATCGGCGTACGCACGCCGCCGCCGAGTCCGCCCGAGGAGACGAAGGCGAGCAAGCTGTGGCGCCGGCGCCGGAACCTGGCGAGGACGGGGGAGATGCACGCGCAGGCCGCGCTGCGGAACCAGTTCGCGGCCTTCCACGTCGACCCGGCCTCCTCGCCCAGGCGCTGAGGACCGGGCATGGGTTCCTGGATCCTCCTCGCCGTCGTCATCGTCGTGGCGCTGCTGTGGCTGGTGCCGCAGTACTTCCGCTGGCGCCGCGACCGGCGCCGCCGGCAGCTCATCAGGGACATCGAGCGGCAGCGCGGCTCACGGCTCATCACGCTGATCCATCGCCAAGAGGGGTTCAGCCTCTTCCTGCCGTTCGGCCGCTACATCGACATCGACGACTCGGAGCAGGTGCTCCGCGCGATACGGCTCACGCCGGACGACATGCCCATCGACCTGCTGCTGCACACGCCCGGCGGCCTCGTCCTTGCCAGCGACCAGATCGCCCACGCGCTCAAGCGTCACCCGGGCCGGATCACGGTGATCGTGCCGCACTACGCGATGTCCGGCGGCACGCTGGTCGCGCTGTCCGCCGACGAGATCCTGATGGACCCCGACGCGGTGCTGGGACCCGTGGACCCGCAGCTCGGCAGCCTGCCGCGCGGGTCGTGGCCGGCGGCGTCGATCCTCAAGGCGCTGGAGCAGGAGAACCCCAACCGTGACGACGAGACGCTGATCCTGGGAGACGTGGCGCGCAAGGCCGTCGACCAGGTGCGTGCCACGGTGCGCGAGTTGCTCGACGGGCGCGTGCCCGACGAGGAGGCGGACCGGCTGGCGGCCCTGCTGAGCGAAGGAACCTGGACGCACGACTACCCGATCCGGCTGGAGGAGGCCGGACGGCTCGGGCTGCCCGTCTCCGGGGACGTGCCCGAGCCCGTCTACGAGCTCATGAACCTCTACCCGCGGCGCAGCCAGCGGCGGCCGTCGGTGGAGTTCATCCCCACGCCGTACCGGGCGAAGGGCGGCGACGAGTGAGCGAAGACGCGAGCGTACCGGGGGCGACGGGACGCGCCGAGGACCTCGGCCGGGCGTACCTTCGGCAGACGCGGCACAGCCGCGACCACCTCGTCGGCGGACGCATGGACTGGGCGCATCAGCCGGAGTGGTTCAAGACGTACCCGGACGCCGCGCGCGTGCCGCTGCCGGAGCCCGCGCTCGTCGACGGCGGGCTGTTCGACGCGCTGGCGCGCCGGCGGAGCGTGCGCGCGTATGGGCCGGAGCCGCTCGCCCTCGGCGAGCTCTCGGCCCTGCTGTGGGCGGCCGCCGGGATCACGGCGCGGCAGCAAGGCTTCGCCTTCCGTACCGCGCCGTCGGCCGGCGGCCTCTTCCCCGTCGAGCACTACGTGGTCGCCAACCGCGTCGCGGGTCTCGAAGGGGGCCTGTACCACTACGACGTCCTGGGCCGTGCGCTCGAGCGCCTCGTGGTCGCCGACCTGCGCGTGCCCCTGGCCAACGCCGCCCTCGGCCAGCGCATCTGCGCGGACGCGCAGGCGGTGTTCGTCTGGACGGCGGTGCTGGAGCGCTCGCGCTGGAAGTACGGCGAGCGGTTCGCCCGTTACGTGCTGCTCGACGCCGGCCACATCGCCGAGAACGTCGCGCTGGCGGCCGTGGCGCTGGGCCTCGGCACCTGCCAGATCGCCGCCTTCTTCGACGAGGAGGCGGCGGCGCTCCTGGGCGTGGACCCGGACGTGGAGCCGGTGGTCTACATGAGCACGGCGGGCCGCCCGGCGGAGACGTAGTCCGGCAGACCGGTCGGCGCGACGGCCTGACTGACCGCGGCTACAGCCGCGCGCCGAGCCAGGCCGCGAGGTCCTCGAAGACCCTCGCGCGCTCCGTCTCGTTGAAGCACTCGTGGTACAGCCCCTCGTAGCGCTGGATGCTCTTGTCCGCCGACGACGCGCGAGCGAAGAGCGCCTCGATGAAGGCGATGTCGACCACCTGGTCGTCGGTGCCGTACAGTGTCAGCAGCGGCAACGAGATGTTCTCGGCGGCGGCCATGGACGCGTCCTGCGCGGCCAGCATCTCCGCCGCCCACCGCGCGGGCGCCACGTGGTGCACGAGCGGGTCGGTGACGTAGGCCTCGACCACCGACTGTTCGTGCGAGAGCTGCGCGGCCCGCACGGTGTTGCCGATGTCGTGATGGGGCCACACCTTGGCCATGGCCTTCGCGGCCACGACCCTGGACGGCGGGACCGCCTCGGCCAGTTGCAGGAACGGCGACGAGAGGACCAGGCCGCGCACCTCAGGCGCGCGCTCCTCGACGAACCGCGTGCAGATGAGCCCGCCCAGGCTGTGCCCGAGCAGGAACAGGGGGACGCCCGGCTGCAGACGCCGGACCTCGTCGAGGAACACGGCGGTGTCGTCCAGGTACTCGTCGAACCGCTTGACCTGGCCTCGCCTGCCCGACGACTGCCCGTGGCCGCGCAGGTCGTACACGTACACGGCGTAGCCGCGCGCCGCCATGTCCTCGCCGAACCAGGTGTAACGGCCGCCGTGGTCGCCGTACCCGTGGACCACGGCGATCGCGACGGACGGCGCCGGCGGGCGCTCCAGGTCCGGGCCGGCCGGCAGCCACGCCTGCAGGTGCAGGCGCTCCCCGCCGGCCATGAGCTGTGACGACGTGTGGCGACTCTCCATGGCGCAAAGCCTACACGGCGGCGGGGCGCTCGTCTTCCTGCTAAAGTCGGGGTCTACCGACCCCGGAGGGAAGATGGCCTCGCACCGCCGCCGCACACGCGTCCCAGTCGCCTTGCTCGCCGTTCTCGTCCTCGCGGCTCTGCTCGTCGCCGCTTGCTCCGCACAGGCGTCCGGCGGATCCGTGGGCGCTCCGGCCGGCTCCGGCGACGACTCGAGCGCGAGCGCCTCCGGTGCAGCCGTCGTCGACTCCTCCGCGGCCCCCGCTGCCGGCGCCAAGGGCGCGGCTCTCAGCGACTGGGACCGCGTGCGCGCCGCCCTCGCGTACATGCGTGCCGAGAACCCCGCCAAGCCGGTCGTCGTTTTGCTCGGCGGCTCGGCGGCCCGCGAGTCGACCATCAGCGACGCCAGCTGGCGCAGCCAGATCGTCGCCGCGGGAGGCCCGGAGACGCTCGCCTGGAACATGGGCTCGCGCAACCGGACCATGGCCCAGAACCTGGCGATCGTGAAGAAGCTCCCCAAGGTGCCGACCGTCATCTACGTCGGCATCAATCTCGGCTCGTTCACCTCGACCCAGAGGTCCGCCTCCATCTCCCTGCCCTCCCCGGCCCCCGGCGCGGGCGAGATCCCACTGCAGCAGCCGCATGCCTACAAGTGGTCGAAGATCCTCAGCAAGACGAAGAAGAAGACGCTCGTCCGCCAGTGGCTGGCCGACCGGTACCCCGTGTACAAGGCGAACTTCAGCAGAAACGCCGGACTGCTCGAGCAGATCCTCAAGTACTGCGCGACCGTCAAGGACGAGAACGGCAAGCGCCTCTTCCGCCCGGTGCTGCTCGAGTTGCCGCGCAACTCCGCCGTCATCGGCAGGTCCCTGAACGCCCCCACGACCAAGTACCGCGACAAGTGCAAGCAGCTCGCGGCGAAGTACAAGGTCAAGTGGCTGCCGCAGCTCGCGAGCCTCCCCAACTCCAGCTTCTACGACCTCTGGCACCTGGTGGAGCCGGGCCGCAAGGTGTGGCAGGGCAAGCTGAGCGCCAGGACCGCCACCCTGCTCGAGCAGTACGGGTTCGATGGCGGCGGCTCGTAAGGCACTCGGCCACCGCGGCGTCCGCGTCGCGGCCAGGCTGCTGCTCATCGTCCTCCCGGCCGCCGGCCTCGCCGGGCTGACGCTCATCGCCGCCCCGGCGCGCGCCGGCGACGACGGCGCGCCGGTCGTGGCCGCCCTCGGCGCGGACCCGGCGCCAGCCGCGACCTTCGCCCCGGAGCTGATCGCCCCCGTGGGCGAGGAACTACGGGGCAACGATTACGGCAGGGACTGGCAGCACTGCGTCCAGGTCATCGCCAACCTCCGCGCCAAGAAGCCCAAGGTCCCGCTCGTCGTGCTGCTTGGCGGGTCCTCCGCCCGGGAGGCCACCGTGCTGGACGACCACTGGGAGCGGCAGATCGCACGTCGCAGTGACTACGTGGTCGACGCCTACAACCTCGGCTCCAAGCACCGCACCTACGCTCAGGACCTCGAGTTCGTCAAGCTCCTGCCGGCCAAGGTGCCCACCATCGTCTACATCGGCGTCAACCTCGGCCGGTTCTGCCTGCCGGTCCGGTCGACGAACATCACGCTGCCCCGCCCGAAGACCCTGCGCAACTACCCGCAGCACGTGTACCACCAGAACAAGATCCAGAGCTGGTCCACCAAGCGCTACTACGTCTCGTACTGGCTCTCGGCGCGCTACCCGGAGTTCCGGGCCAACTTCTCGAGCGAGCTCCGCATGCTCGAGAAGATCATCCGCACCTGCAAGCGCCGTCACCTGCGGGTCGCGCTGGTCGACCTCCCGCGCGACCTCCCCGTGATCGGATCGGCGTTCTCCGGGCCCGTGTCCCGGTACCACGCCGGCTGCTCCGCCCTCGCCCGGCGCTACGACATCCCCTGGCTGCACTTCAACGCCACGGCGAAGTTCAAGGACCGTGACTTCTTCGACATCTTCCACCTCGTGGAGCCGGGACGGGTCAAGTACCAGAGCATCCTCTCGGACAAGACCATCCGGCTGCTGAAGAAGTACCGCATGCCCAAGCCGCAGCCGCCGTCGCCGAGCCCGTCCCCGAGCCCGAGCCCGTCGGAGTCGCCGTCGGAGTCGGCCTCGCCGGCGCCGTCGCACTGACGACCTCCAGCCCGTGTCGACGCTGACCCTCCTCGGCATCGCCCTCGGCCTCGCCATGGACGCGTTCGCCGTGGCCATCGGCGCGGGGTTGCAGCTCTGCGGCGCCACCCCGCGACAGGTCTTCCGGCTCGCCTGGCACTTCGGCCTGTTCCAGGCGCTGATGCCCATCATCGGCTGGCTCGCCGGCCGCACGGTGTCCGAGTACATCGAGCCGGTGGACCACTGGATCGCCTTCGGCCTGCTCGCCTTCATCGGCGGCAAGATGATCTACGAGGCGTTCCAGCATGACGAGGAGGCCGAGGTCTGCGACCCCACCAAGGGCTGGCGGATGGTCATGCTCTCCATCGCCACCAGCATCGACGCCCTGGCCGTCGGCCTCTCCCTGGCGCTGCTGGGGACCAGCATCTGGTGGCCGGCGCTCGTCATCGGCATCGTCGCCGGCGTCATGACCATCATCGGCATGGAGCTCGGCAAACGCTTCGGGGCACTGCTCGGCCGCCGCATGGAGATCGTCGGCGGCCTCATCCTCATCGCGATCGGCGTCAAGATCCTCGTCGAGCACCTCACGGGGTGAGGCGCTCCGGGACAAGCTGACGCGCATGCCTCTGCCCAAGCTCGAGTCCTACCGCGTCGGCAAGACGCTGAGCGCCAAGCTGCGGCTGGTCACGCTCCTGGCGGTGACGGCCGTGGTCTTCGTGCACGCCTACAACATGACCAGCCGCTTCGGCTCCGGCGAGAACGCCGCCGAGATGCGCGGCGCGGCCGGCGTGGTGGGGTTCGTCGAGTACCTCATCTCGCAGGCGCTCACCCGCTGGCCGGCGGCCATGCTCTTCGCCATCTCCGGCTTCCTCTTCTTCCACAACCTGCAGCCGCTCTGGGCCGACTACCGGCGCAAGTACGCCGGCCGGCTGCGCACCGTCGTCGTGCCCTTCCTGCTCTGGAGCGCCATCAGCCTGGTCATCTACCTCGTGCTCCAGGCCCTGCCCTGGTCGTCGACGTACTTCTCGAGCGACTTCCTCGGCGAGGTCAGTCTGGCCCGCCTCGCCGACAAGCTGCTGCTGCACCCGGTGGCGTATCCGCTGTGGTTCCTGCAGACGCTCATCGTGTGCTTCGCGATCGCGCCGCTGCTGTACTGGCCGGCGCGCGCCCTCCGCTGGCTCGCGCTCCTGCCGTTCGGCCTCCTCTGGATCCTCGGGACGCCGGCCAGCAACTGGAACGACTGGAAGGGGCTCACGTTCTTCACGCTCGGCGCCGTGGTCGCGCTGGAGCGGCGGCGAGGCGTCACGCTCACGCCGCCGGCCTGGGTGGGCAAGGTCGTGCTCCCCGCCTGGATCCTCGCCTGCGTGCTCTACACCGCAGGCCTGCGCGACGTCTCCACTCCCTGGGCGCACGGCGTGCACAAGGCGCTCATGTGCCTCGCCATGGCGGCCGTCTGGTTCGGGTACGACACGTACCTCAAGCCGCTCGAGGGCAGGAGGCTCGTCGTACTGCTCCTGCCGTTCAGCTTCTTCATCTTCGCCGCCCAGGAGCCGCTCCTGACCATCCTCAAGCGTGTCGGGCTGCACGTGCTGGGGCCGGGCGACGCGGCGATGCTCGTGGTGTACTTCGGAGCCGCGATCCTGACGGTGGTGATCGTCGTGGTCGTGGGCGCGGCCGTCCGCCGCTACCTGCCGACGCCGTACGCCTGGCTCACGGGCGGGCGCGGCGGCAGAAGAGCCCGCCTGGCCGCGCGGTCGCCGGCACGAGACGAGGCCGCCGAGGCGACGGGCGTCCTCGGGGAGCCCGCCGTGGTCGAGGTGGGAGCCGCCGCCGAGGGCTGACCAGCCGTCGGAGCCCCGATCTGACCGGCCGCGCCTCAGGTGTGGCAGCTGAACCCGGCGTGCTTCTCGAAGTACCTCTGGTGGTACTCCTCGGCGCGCCACCACGGACCGGCCGGCTCGACCAGTGTCACGATCTTCTTCTTGAACACGCCGCTCTCGGTGAGCTGCTCGATGGCGTCGCGCGCGGCCTTCTCCTGCGACTCGTCGTGGAAGAAGACCTCCGACCTGTACTGGCTGCCGAAGTCCGGCCCTTGCCGGTTCCACTGCGTAGGGTCGTGCATGCCGAAGAAGGCCGCGAGCAGCTCCTCGTAGCTGATCCGCTCCGAGTCGAACTCAAGGCGCACGGCCTCGGCGTGCCCGGTCTTGTTGGCGCACACCTCGTTGTAGGTGGGATCTTCGGTGGTGCCGCCGGTGTAGCCGACCTCGGTCCTGATGACGCCGGGCAGCGCGGCGAAGCGCTGCTCCACGCCCCAGAAGCAGCCGGCGGCGAAGGTGGCGGTGGCCATGGGTCCCGTCCTGTCGTCGGTGATGGCGCGCGCCGCTCCCGGCGGCGCGCCGTGCACCCCGACTCTTCCCCGCCTGCGCCGCGGGCACGCCCGGCGATCAGGCGTGCTGCCGCGCCGGCTCCCCGAGGTGGTTGTCGGCGCCGCCGGCTTCGGCCGCCGTGGTGCAGGCCTCGGCGACGACGGTGGGCGCGGCCGGACGCGGCGCCTGGGCAGCCGGCAGCGGCTGCCGCTTGCTGAGCTCGCGCAGCCGGCGGCGCTGGGCGCGGTTCTTGGCGGCCGTCCACCACGTGCGCGAGTAGTACCAGAGCCAGCCGTACTCGAGCATGCGGTCCCAGTACGCCTTCTTGCGCTCGGCGGCCCGCTTCTTGCTCGTCCACAGCCACTTGTGCCACTGCCACACCGGCCGCCAGGTGGCGTAGAAGCGCTTGTTGGCCTTGATCGTCTCCTGCAGCAGGTGCAGGGCCGTCATCTGCTTGGGTTGGAACACCACGTGCTGCGCGTCGTAGAACGACCAGTCGTGCTCGATGATGCGACCCTCGTCCTCCAGCTCCTGGAACTGCTGCGTGCCCGGCAGCGGCGTGAGGATGTTGAGCATCACCGTGTCGATCTTGTTCTTCTGCGCGAACTTGACCGTCTCGCGCATGGCGTCCGGCGTGTCGTGGTCCGCGCCCAGCACGAACATGCCGTGGGCGCGGATGCCGTAATCGTGGAGCACCTTGATGGCGTGCTCGATGTCGCCCACCGTCTGCGACTTCTCGAAGCCGTCGAGCGTCGCCTGGTTGACGGACTCGAGGCCGAGAGCGACGAAGTCGCACTTCGAGGCCCGCATGAGCTCCATCAGCTCCGGATCGCGCACGACGTCGGTGCGCACCTGTGCGCCCCACGGCACGGTGATGCCCTCGTCGATCATGAGCTGCAGCAGCCGCTTGAGGCGCTTGCGGTTGGCGGCCATGTTGTCGTCGTAGAAGAAGATCCGCTCGGGGTTCTTCTGCTTGATCTCCTCCACCACGCTCTCCGCACTGCGGAAGCGGTACTTCTTGCCGAACATCGCCGTCACGGAGCAGAAGGTGCAGTCGAACGGGCAGCCCCAACTGGTCATGATGGGCGTGTTGGTGATGCGCTCCCAGCCGTCGACGAGCGTGAGGTCCGGGAACGGCAGGAGGTCGAGGTCCGGGCAGCGGTCGTGCAGCGGCGCGTGGACGACCTGGCCGTCGTCACCACGGTACGAGATGCCGGTGATGGAGGTGAGCTCGCGGGCGCCCTGGAGGGCCTCGGCGAGCTCGGCCATGATGATCTCGCCCGCCTCGCCACGCGCGACGTAGTCCGCGTGCTGCAGCGCCTCGTCCGCCATGAAGGTGACGTGGGAGCCGCCGATGATGACGGGGATACCCCGGCCGCGCAGGTCGTCGGCGATGCGGTACGCCTCGGGGATGGTGGAGGTCGTGCTGGAGAGGCCGACGAGGTCGGACGAGTACACGTCGGCCCAGTCGATGGGCGCGAGTTGCGGGTTGAAGATGCGCACGTCGTGCCCGGCCTCCACGAGCGCCGCGCCGATCATCGGCAGGCCGAGGCGCACGAAGTACGACTTGGACCACAGATGGCGGCTGGGAGAAATGGGCTCGATCAAGCGGATCTTCATGCGAGGTGCGTCCTTAGGCGAGGATGGTCCGTCAGGGAATGCTACCGAGTCTGGACCCTTTGTGGCAAAGAGCAACCTCCCCAGCATACAGGACTGAAACAGTCCTGTCTCGCGGACGTACGGCCGAGCGCTCGCCGAGCGCCCAGTCGAGCCCGCGCGGCGCGTCTGTTAGCCTTGCGCCATGGACGCCTCCTTCTTCGACCGGCCGATCGAGCGCCGGGGCACCGCCAGCTTCAAGTGGGACCTGTACGGCGAGGACGAGCTGCCGCTGTGGGTCGCCGACATGGACTTCGCCTCGCCGCCGCCGGTGGTCGAGGCGCTCGAGGACCGAGCGCGGCACGGCGTGTTCGGCTACGCGCTGACGACGTGCTCGCTCGTGGAGGCCATCGCGGCGCACTTCGAGCAGCGCTACGGCTGGCGCGTCGAGGAGGACTGGATCGTCTGGCTGCCGAGCGTCGTGCCCGGGCTCAACCTCGCCTGCGAGGCGTTCGCCGGGCCGGGCGAGGCCGTCATGACCGTCACGCCCGTCTACCCTCCGTTCCTTGCTGCCCCGGCCAACCGTGGCCGGCGGCTGATCACGGTGCCGGCCGAGCAGCGCGACGGGCGCTGGCAGTTGCCGCTCGACGGCATGGAAGAGGCGGTCACGCCCGACACGCGGGCGCTCCTGTTCTGCCACCCGCACAACCCGCTCGGGCGCGTGTGGCGGCGTGACGAGGTGGAGGCGGCGCTGGACTTCTGCCGCCGGCACGACCTCGTCCTGGTGAGCGACGAGATCCACTGCGACCTGATCCTCGACGACCTCGCGCACGTGCCGGCGGCGCTCGCAGGCCCCGGCGACGCGGACAGAATCGTCACCCTGTCGTCGCCGAGCAAGACCTTCAACCTCCCCGGCCTGAACTTCGCCTTCGCGATCGTCGCCGACCAGGAGCTGCGGCGGCGGTTCGTGCACCCCGGCAAGGGACTGCTGCCGTTCCCCGGGTGCTTCGCCGTGGCAGCCGCCGAGGCCGCGTACCGCGAGGGCGGCGCGTGGCACGCGGGCCTGCTGGACTACCTGCGCGGCAATCGCGACACGCTCGAGGCGTTCGTCGCCGGGCTGCCGCGCGTGCGCATGGCACACGTCGAGGCGACCTACCTCGCCTGGCTCGACGTGCGCGACCTGGAGCTCGAGGACCCGGCGGCGGCGTGCCGCTCCGCCGGGGTGGCGCTCTCGGCCGGGGCCGCCTTCGGCGACCCGGCCTACCTCCGCCTCAACTTCGGCTGCCCACGAGCGACGCTCGAGGAGGCGCTCCGCCGCCTCGAGCCCGCCCTCCGCTGACGCCGCGCGGACATGCGTCATCGCGGGCGACACAAGGAATGCGGATAGCCCTCGGATAGCCGCGAACTGGGTCAAGCCGCCCGGAGCGCCGCTGCGGATAGCCGAGGGCTATTCGCAAACAGAGTAGTCCGCCGTGACACTCCTCCGCCCGAAAGCCGACCCTGCCGGCCGGCGGCGGGCAGACCGCCGGAGCGCGTGGGACCCGTGCGGCTGGTAGACTGCCCACCCATGAGCAGCCCCAACGGAAGCTCCGGCTCAGGCACCCGCCGCACCTCACGACCGCCGCAGCGACGCCGCGCCCGGCGCACCGACAAGGCGCGCGTCTACCGGCGCCGCCGCCTCTACGCCCTCATCGGCGCCGTCGTCATCGTCATCGTCCTGGTGCTCCTCGCGTCGTCCCTGCTCAGGGGGTGCGGGTGCGGCGACGACGGGTCCGCGGCGACCGGCGCGTCGTCCGCCGACGCTGGCGGGCCGTCGGGCTCCGGTGACAAGGGAGGCGGCAAGGACGGCAACCCCTCCGGCCTCACCCCCTCACCGAGCCCCACCGCCTGGACCGGCCCCCCGTCGTCCTCGCTCAAGCTCGACCTGCGCAAGAGCATCGTGAGCGCGGACATCGCCCCCAAGTCGGTGGTCAGTTCCAACACCGGCTACGTGTTCGCCCAGAACATGATGTACAAGCACACGATCACGGTCTACGACGCCAGGACGCTCAAACTGGTCAAGACCATCCAGGACAAGATCAGCGCCGCGGACTTCCGCATCAAGGGCCACGGCGAGACCATCCAGGGCTCGCCCGTCGAGTGCGCGTTCACGCCGGACGGGCGCTTCGCCTACGTCTCCAACTACTCCATGTACGGCGAGGGGTTCGTCGAGGGGCACGACTCCTGCTCGCCGGGCGGCCAGTCGGACAGCTACGTCTACCGGGTGTCGCTCGCCGACCTCGAGATCGACAAGGTCATCAAGGTCGGCGAGGTCCCCAAGTACCTCGCCGTCACGCCCGACCAGAAGTATCTGCTCGTCACCAACTGGTGCTCGTACAGCCTCAGCGTCGTCGACATCCACACGAGCAAGGTGGTCAAGACCGTCACCCTCGGCCCATACCCGCGCGGCATCGCCGTCTCGCCCGACTCGAACACCGCGTACGTCGCCGTCATGGGCACCACCAACATCGCCGTGGTGGACCTCGAGGACTTCTCGCTCTCGTGGATCAACGGCGTCGGAGCCGGCCCCCGGCACCTGTGCATGGCCGGCAACGGCAAGTACCTGTACGCGACCCTGAACAACGAGGGCAACGTCGCCAAGATCGACCCCCGCAAGAAGACGGTGGTCGACAAGGTGTACACGGGCGCTCAGCCGCGTAGCATGGACATCGCGCCCGACGGCAAGTCGCTCTTCGTCGTCAACTACGACTCGAGCACGATGAGCCAGGTGCGCACCAGCGACATGAAGGTCGTCGACAGCGTGAGCACCAACGCGCTGCCCATCGGCATCACCTACGACGCGCCGACCAAGAGCGTGTGGCTCTGCTGCTACACCGGCAGCATCATGGTCTTCAAGCAGATCTGAAGGGGAGGGGCCAGTGAAGTCCATCCGACGCTTCGCCGCCGCGCTCGGCGCCGTCGCCGTCCTCGTCGCCGTCGCGTCGGCCGCCGCCGGCGGCGCGCCGGAGGCTCGGGCTGCGATCACCCCCGATTACCGCCACGCCCTGCAGGTGGTCGCGGACCTGCGCAAGTACCCCCCAGAGGTACCGCTGGTCGTCTTGCTCGGCGGGTCCTCCCAGCGCTCGTCCACGGTCAGCGATCTCTCCCTGACGCGACAGGTCCGCAACAAGGTGGGCTGCGGCATGGTCGCCTTCAACCTGGGCTCCAAGGAGCGTCTGCTGACCACGGACCGGCGGCTCGTCGGCCTGCTGCCGCCGGACGCCCACCCCATCGTCTACATCGGCGTCAACATGGGGCGCTTCTGCCGGGGGCACATGGACCCCTCGGTGGTACTGCCGGCTCCATCGAGTCTGGCGCCGACCCCGAAGTCCAGGTCCATCCCATCCACGGATCCGCTGTCGGTGCGGCGCAAGCAGCAGATGGTCGGGGAGTGGATGCAGAACCGCTGGCCGTCGTTCGTGAAGAACTACCGCTACGAACTCGGCGTGCTCGAGAGCGCGGTCAAACGCAGTCTCGAGAAGGGGCAGCACCCGGTGATCATCGACCTGCCACGCAACATGGCCATCATCGGGCACCGGCTCGACAGGCCTCTGGACAAGTACCACGCCGGGTGCCGCGCCGTCGCCCGGCGCAACGGCATCCCGTACATCCAGTTCCAGGGTCAGCTCAACCTGGGCAACCGGGACTTCCGCGACCTCTGGCACTTGCTGCCGCAGTCGCGGATCAAGTGGCAGCGGCAGCTCGCGGCGACCACGGCCAAGCTTCTGAAGCGGTACGGGATGACCCCGGCGCCCACGCCGTCACCCGACCCGAGCGCCTCGGCGTCGCCGGCTCCGGTGCTCTGACCGCGGCGGCCCGACGCCTGAGCGCTACTCCGGGCCGGAGCGAGGCGGTATGATGCCGTTGGGGCAGGACTGATGCAACGCACTCTCACACGCCGGGTCGTCACCGCCGTCGCCATCTCCGTGGGGACGGTCGCGCTCGTGGCCTGCGTCCTGGTGGGAGCAGGCGCGAACTCCTCTGCCGCTTCCCCCCAGCCCACGGCGCGGGGCGAGTACTCACTGGACTTCGTGCGCGTGCTCCAACTGGTCGCCGACCTGCGTGCCCGCCCGCCGGCGCAACCGCTCGTGTGCCTGCTCGGCGGGTCGTCGGCGCGCGAGTGCACGATCAGCAACGACTCGTGGTCGGACAGGGTCTCCTCGCTCCGCGGGTATCGCGTCAAGTGCGTCAACCTCGGGTCCAAGCACCGCATGTTCACGCAGGACCGCCGCATCGTCGGGTACCTGCCGCAGGGCACCGACATCGTCTACGTGGGCGTCAACGTCGGCCGCTTCTGCAACGGCCCCTACGACCCGGCCGTGATCCTCCCCGAGCCGTCCAAGGCGGTCGCCGGCGCCGCGAAGGGCGGCGCACAGGCCTCCTCGGCGGACGCCGCCCGCGCTTCCACCAAGGTCCTCCCCGACTGGCGCAAGCGCCAGATCGCTCAGCAGTGGATGGTCAAGCGCTGGCCGAACTTCCGCGCGCGCTGGCGCTGGAACCTCCGCGCGCTCGAGCGCGTGTGCCGGCGCAGTCTCGCCCGGGGGCAGCACCCGGTGATCATCGACCTGCCCCGCAACATGAAGATCATCGGCCACCTGCTGGACCGCCCGATGGGCATGTATCACCGCGGGTGCCGCGACCTCGCCAAGAAGCTCGGCATCCCGTACGTGCAGTTCCAGTCGTCGACCGGCCTGACCAACCGGGACTTCTCGGACCTGTGGCACACGATCGAGTCCGGCCAGATCAAGTGGGAGCGCGCGCTGGCCGCGACCACGGCCCGCCTGGTCAAGAGATACGGCATCGGCCCGGCCCCCACGCCGTCGCCTTCGCCGAGCGCGGAGCCCTCACCGGCGGACTCGCCCGCGCCCTCGGAAGACCAGTTCTGACGCGGCGGGCGCCGGGCGGTCAGTACAGCCGCAGGCCCCGGCGCAGCGTCAGCCAGTAGCCGTCCAGCTCGCCGCCGTTCACGCGCACCCTGTCGTAGCCGTTGACGACGGCGCGCCGGTCGATCTTGAGCCGCACGTCGTCCTTGGCGACGATCTTCGCCCGGGCGGTCACGCGGCTCTTCTCGTTGAACAGGAGGGCGACGCACGACTCACCGGCGCGGATCCTCAGGGTCCGGTTCGGGTCGTACCCGTGCTGGGCCGCCACGCCCACGAGGTGGACTCTGCCGGTCCGCTCCGGCAGCCACCATCCGGCCAGAGCGCCCTTGGAGACGCGGAGGTAGATGGGGGACCGCCGCCAGAGACGCTGACGCTTGCTGGCGGGCCAGGAGGTCGTGCGCGCGATCCTGACCTCACGTCGCGCCAGCACGTGGCCGAAGTCGTCGGCGCGCACGGCCGTGTAGCGGCCGCGCTGGACGAGGACCTTCCCCTCCACTTCCGGCTTCGGGTAGTCGTTGGTGAACGCGTCGGCGGTCCTGGCGAACAGGAGGTCGCCGGTCATCTTGTAGATGCCGAGCAGCTGCCCGATGTGCATGTTGTGGTAGTTGGCGTTGGTGCTGCGATGCGCCAGGCAGTAGCAGCTGATCCAGCCGTCGCGGCGGAAGTCCGGCAGGTAGTGCTTGACCGTCGTCACCGCGCCGCGGAACAGCGCCTTGGCACGCGCGTCGCCGGTCACGCTGAAGTACTCGAAGAGGCCGAAGAGAGATGAGATGTGCCCGTTGAGCGTGCAGTCCGGCCGCATGCCGGCCCACGGCCACTCCTGCAGCCAGTAGTAGCCGGCGGCGTCGATGTTGAGGATGTACGGTCCGCTCCTCGGCCCGGGGCGCAGGAACGCGAGGAACGTGTGGTCCGCCGCGTTCCGCCACTTCTCCTGGCCCGTCATCTCCGCAAGACGGGCGAAGAACAGCAGGATGCGGCCCTGCGGAAGCGCCGAGTAGTAGGGAGCCTGGATGAACTCACCCGGACGACCGTGCCGGTACTTCGACGGGTAGTTGGGGTAGTACCAGGCCTCTCCCCCCTCGTCGTGGTAGGCGATGAGCCGGTTGGCCTGGAGCAGCGCACGGTCGAGGTAGAACTGGTCCCCGGTGAGCCTGTAGGAGTTGAGGTTGTCGAGGCCGTAGCTCGCCTGCCCACGCGGGAAGTTGTACAGGGTGCCGTCGATGCTGCGCATGCGCACGCCCTCGTCGTCGTGGATCCCGTTGTCCTCACGGGGCACGAGTCCGCTGCCCGAGAACGGCCGGTCGTCGAGGTCGAGGGCGCGGAGCGTGAAGGAGTTGGCGCGGAAGCGGAACGGGATGCCGTCGACGGCGAGCGCGAGCGCGTCCGCGCCGGAGAGGTCATCCGCGGCAAGAGGAGGTGCTTCCGCATCCGAGAGACCGTCCGCGGGGAGCACGCTCTCCGGGGAGGGCGCGGGGGAGCCGGCGGCGAGCGCAACTCCTCCGCCGGCGACGATCAGAAGTAGCGCGAGCATGCCCGCGACGACGCCCCATCCCACCAGCCTGCGCATGTGTGCCCCCTGTCCGGAACTCCCGTCTCCCACCCGCTGGACGATACCACAGGCGCGGGCGGGCGCCGGGAGCGCGCGAGAGCCGGGTCCAACAGGCAGGCCGGACGTCAGGCTGTGAGGGAGACGTCAGGCTGCGACGGAGACGTCAGCCCTCGGCGGAGATGGCCCGCACGCCCGCGGGCGAGTTGATGTACGTCGTGGTCTGTTCGGCGTCCCAGACCTGCCCGCCGGCCTGCTTGAAGAACGTCAGGAACGGCCAGGCCCAGATCTCGAACGAGACGCCGAATTGCGTGACACTGCCTTGCGCGTTGCGGAGCGTCAGCTTGCGGTCCGCG
>Ga0075319_1000006_pt1 | contig 18586 bp, 14 predicted proteins | sample MayberryNE_TuleC_FD_120046 | JGI IMG/M metagenome (GOLD analysis project Ga0075319, IMG submission 120046) | Natural and restored wetland microbial communities from the San Francisco Bay, California, USA, that impact long-term carbon... | ecosystem: Environmental > Terrestrial > Soil > Wetlands ... | reverse complement strand
TCTCCTGAAAGACCGGACCAGCTACGGCGTGTACGGCGACCACGGCGGGGCGCAGAAGGAAGTGCAGCGCGTGCCGATGGTGTTCTACGCCAAGGGCATCAAGCACGTGAACCACGGCGCACAGTTCCGCCTGGTCGACGTACTGCCGACGGTACTCCGCGCCATGGGCATCCGGCAGATGGCGCCGATGGACGGCAAGGCGTACAAGCTGCCGCTCTGAGTCTGGGGCGCCGGCTGGTACTCAGCTGATGGAGATGGGCGGGGCGGCCGCAAGGCCGCCCCGCCCATCTCGCGTACGGGGGCGCTTCGGGCGCGCCGGATCAGGCGGCGCCGCGGCCGCCGGCGCCTGCGCCGACGGTGCGGCCGAGCGACGAGAGCAGGCGCATGATGCTCTCGTTGATGGCCTCGGCCGTCTCGTGCACGGCGGCCTTCTCGGGGTAGATCTCGTAGCGCTCCCGGTCTTCCGGCGGCGTGAGGTTGGGCATGACGACGTTGCCGCCGCGCTCCAGCCCGTGGGCGCGGCCGCCGGCCTTGTTGACCAGCGAGAGCGCGGTGGTGGCCGGCAGGTTGGCGTCCGGCCGCGCCAGGCGCGTCAGCGCGATCACCTTGCATGTCATGAGCTCGCTGTTGGGCGCCTGGTCGTCTGGCCAATCGCCCTCGGCCGTCCGGCGCTCGAACTCCTGGCCCAGCGGCGTCGCCGGGTGGGGCAGGTACGGGCCGATGCCGATCATGTCCATGTCCATGCCGCGGAAGAGCTCGATGTCGCCGGCGATGCTCGCGTGCGTCTGGCCGGGGATGCCGACCATGATGCCCGTCCCGGCCTCGTAGCCGAGCTCCTGCAGGCGGCGCAGGATGCGCATGCGGTCGCTCACCTTGCCGGGCAGGTCTGGGTGGATGTGCCGGTAGAGCTCGTCATCCGAGGTCTCGAAGCGGAGCAGATAGCGGTCGCCGCCGGCCTCACGCCAGACGGCGAGGTCCTCGTCCGGGCGCTCGCCGAGGCTCAGGGTGATGGCGGAGATGCTCGTCTCCGAGCGGATCCTGCGCAGTACGCCGGCCATCCACTCGGTGGTGATGCCGTAGTCCTCGCCGGCCTGCATCACCAGCGTGCCGTAGCCGAACTCGACGGCTTTGCGCGCGCAGTCCAGGATGACCTGCTCCGAGACACGGTAGCGCTCCACGCCGCGGTTGCCGGCGCGGATGCCGCAGTAGGTGCAGCCGCGCACGCAGTAGTTGCTCACCTCGACGAGGCCGCGGAGGTGGACGGCGTCGCCGACGTAGCTGCGCCGCGTCTCGTCCGCCGCGGCCCACAGCTGCTCCAGCCGCGCCTCGTCCGTCTCGCGCAGCCACCACTCGATGGCCTCGTGGCTGAGCGCGTCGGCGACGCCGAGGGGCGGGGCGGGGGAGAGGCTCATGCGCGCGTGTCCATCCGGGTCGAAGGGGCCGTCAGCAGAGGTCGTCGACGGCGGCGTCGTCCGGCAGGCCGGCCGTGACCGGCTCCGCCGGTGCGTGCCCGGCCCGCTGCGCCCGCGCCGCGTGCATCGCCTCGAGCGCGGCCGGGAACGGCTGGAGCGCGCGCTCGAAGATGCCGAGGCTGAAGGCGATCACCAGCCCGTAGTTGGTGATCGGCACGCCCTGCTGGCGGCAGCGCAGGATGCGCCCGAGCATCGCCCTGCGGTTGAACGTGCAGGCGCCGCAGTGGATCACGAGGTCCCACTTCGAGAGGTCGTCGGGGAAGTCGTGCCCCTGCATGTGCTCGATCTCGAGCTTGCCGCCCACGTACTGCGTGAGCCACCGGGGGATCTTGACCCGGCCGATGTCCTCGGCGATGGGGTGGTGGCTGCAGGCCTCGGCGATCAGGATTCTCGCGCCGCTCTTGAGGTCGTCCACGGCCAGCGTGCCCTCCACCTGGCTCACCAGGTCGCCCTTGAAGCGGCTGAAGAGGATGCTGAAGCTCGTCATCGGCACCTCGGGCGGCGTGTCGGCCGCCACCTTGAGGAACGCCTGCGAGTCGGTGACCACGAGTTTCGGCGGGCGGTTGAGGCGCTCGATGGCGTTGCGGAGCTCGCGCTCCTTGACCACGAGGGCCATGGCGTCGCTGTCCATGAGGTCGCGGATGCTCTGCACCTGCGGCAGGATCAGGCGGCCGCGCGGCGCCTCCTTGTCGATCGGTACCACGAGCACGGCCAGGTCTCCGGAGTTGACCAGGTCGCCGAGGATCGACGGGTTGTCGATGAAGTCCGGCGGGGCGGCGTCGAGCAGCGCCTGGCGGAAGTCGAGCACGCCGCGGCCCTCGCTGGCGGCGGTGAGCACGGGCTTGATCTTGAGGTCCTCCAGGCGCTTCACCGGCGCCGGCTTGCTCACCAGGTCGCTCTTGTTGAAGACGACGACGATGGGCGTCTTGCGCTCGAGGAACTCGTCCAGGATGCCGTCCTCGTACTCTCCCCAGCTGCCGGCCTCGGTGACCAGCACGCCGAGGTCGGTGCGGTCGAACACCTGCGTCGTCTTCCTGGCGCGCAGCTCGCCGAGCACGCCGACGTCGTCGATGCCGGCCGTGTCGATGAAGAGCACCGGGCCGAGCGGCAGCAGCTCCATGGGCTTCTCGACCGGGTCGGTCGTGGTGCCGGCGAAGTCGCTGACGATGCTGACCTCCTGCCGCGTGATGGCGTTGAGCAGGCTCGACTTGCCGACGTTGCGGCGGCCGAAGATGCCGATGTGCAGCCTCATGCCCCTGGGTGCGTCCATGAGTCCCACGTCAGGTCCTTCCGTGCGGCGCGCGGCCGCGTCAGTCCTCTACGCCGCTGCCGCGGCCCTGGGGGGTGCCCAGACGGCAGACGGCCTCGGCCGTCAGCAGTTCGTCGTACAGATCGGCCGAGAGGATGCCGTCCTCGACGACGACTGCGCGGATGGTCGTGCCGTGCTTCTGGGCGCGGCGGGCCACGTCGCAGGCGGCGTCGTAGCCGATCTCCGGCACGAGCGCCGTGGCCGCCGCGCTGGATGCGCGCACGTGCGCGGCGCAGCGCTCCTCGTCCGCCTCGATGCCCTCCACGCACAGCCGGCGCAGCACCTCGTCGGCGCTCGCCAGCAGGCGGAGGCTCTCGAGCAGGCAGTCGGCCACGAGCGGCAGGAACGCGTTGAGCTCGAGGCTGCCGAGGCCGGCGGCGGTGGCGATGGTGGCGTCGTAGCCGAACACCAGCAGCGCCACCTGGCTCACGGCCTCGGGGATCACCGGGTTGACCTTGCCGGGCATGATGCTCGATCCGGCCTGCCGCCGCGGCAGCCGGATCTCGCCGAGCCCGGCCTCGGGGCCGGAGCTCAGCAGACGCACGTCGCCGGAGACCTTGAGCAGCGTCGCCGCGTGCGCCTTGAGGATCCCGCTGACCTCGACGAAGACGTCCACGTTCTGAGTCGCCTCGGTGAGGTTCTCGGCGCGCGCGAAGCCGACGCTGGTGAGCTCGCGCAGCACGTCGACCACACGGAAGATGTACTGGCGCGGGGCGGCGAACCCGGTGCCGATCGCCGTGCCGCCGAGGTTGACCACGCGCAGCCGCTCCTCGCACTTGTAGATGCGCCAGCGGTCGCGGTTCAGTGCCTCGGCGTAGGCGCCCATCTCGCGTCCGAGCGTGGTGAGCACGGCGTCCTGGTACTGCGTGCGCCCCACCTTGACCACGTGGGCGAACTCCTGCTCCTTGGCCTGGAACGCCTCCTGCAGGGAGACGATCTGCTCCTCCAGCCGGTGCAGGAGTTCGATGGCTGCGAGCCGCAGCGCCGTGGGGTAGGTGTCGTTGGTGCTCTGGTGGAGGTTGAGGTCGTCGGCTGGGGAGACGCGCTCGTAGGCGCCGAGCGGCTCGCCGAGGAGCTGCAGGGCGCGGTTGGCGAGCACCTCGTTGACGTTCATGTTGGTGCTCGTCCCCGCGCCGCCCTGCAGGCGGTCGGCGACCACGTGCTCGTCGAGCAGGCCGTCGGCCAGCTCGCGGCAGGCGCGCTCGACGGCGTCGGCCTTGGCGTCGTCGTCACCCCAGACGCCGAGCGCCCGGTTGGTCCGGGCGCAGGCGAGCTTGACGACTCCGAAGGCCCGGGCAAACTCCACGTGCACCGGGCGCCCGGCGAGCGGGAAGTTCTCGAGCGCCCGCTCGGTGTGCGCGCCGTGCAGGCTGCCCGCCGGCACGGCGACCTCCCCGAGCAGGTCGTGCTCGAGGCGCGTGTCTGAGGGCTCAGGAATGGCCGAACACCATCTTCTGGACGTGGACGCCGGTGATGGCGTTGAGCTTGTCCGCCATCGTCGTCGCCTCGGCGTCGCTGCCGAAGAACTCGATGAGCACGACACCGCTGGGCGCGCAGTAGGTCTCGCTGACGTCGTGGAGCCCGATGCGCGTCTTGATGTTGCAGCCGAACTCGGTGAAGACGGCCTGCACGGAGCTCGCCTCTTCCAGGCGGTCGGTGACGTGGATGCCGAGGATGATGTGGTCTTCGTTCACGGGTGTTCCCCTTCGTGTGTGGTGGTCGTCGTGACGGGTGCGGAGCTCGGCTGCGTCAGCAGAGGACGTCGCGGTTGCCGGCGCGCACCTGGGCGAGCATCTTCTCGGTGTGCGCGCGCCGCACCGGATCCATCTCCGCGACCTTCTCCGTGATGACCTTCTCGCCGAGCTCACGGGTGTCGGGGGCGCCGTAGTCGAGCAGGTACTCGAGGTAGGTGCTGAGGGCGTTGGGGTCGCAGTGGTGCTTGATGTCGCCGGGCTTGGCCAGGTCCATGAAGTCCATGCCCGTGCGGCCCAGGCGGTAGCAGGCGGTGCAGAAGCTGGGGATGAACCCGAGCTCCGAGATGTCGCGGATGACCTCGTCCAGCGAGCGGTGGTCGCCGAGCTGGAACTGCGCCGCGTCGAACTCCTCGTCCTCCTCGTAGCCGCCGGGGTTGGTGCGGCTGCCGGCGCTGATCTGGCTGATGCCCAGGGCGAACGTCTCGTGGCGCAGGTTGGCGGTCTCGCGCGTGCTCAGGATCATGCCCGTGTAGGGGACGGCCAGGCGCAGGATGGCGACGATCTTGCGGAAGTCCACGTCGCTTACCGCCTGCGGCGGGTGGCTGGCCATGTCCGAGCCGCTGGCGGGCTCGAGGCGCGGCACGCTGATGGTGTGCGGGCCGACGCCGTACGCGCGCTCGAGCTCGCGGATGTGCTGCAGCATGGCGAGCATCTCGAAGCGCCAGTCGGCGAGGCCGAAGAGCACGCCGATGCCGACGTCGTCGATGCCGGCCTCCATGGCGCGGTGCATGCCGGTGACGCGCCAGTCGAAGTCCTTCTTCTTGCCGCCGACGTGCACGGCATGGTAGGTCTCGCGGTGGTACGTCTCCTGGAACAACTGGAACGTGCCGATGCCGCTCGCCTTGAGCTCGCGGAACCGGTCGACGGGGAGCGGCGCCACGTTGACGTTGACGCGGCGGATCTCGCCGTTGCCGCGCTTGACGTCGTAGATGGTCTTGATGCTGTCGATGACGTACTGGAAGCCGCCGTCCTTGGGGTACGACTCGCCGGCCACCAGCAGGATGCGCTTGTGACCCTGGTCCACCAGCAGTTCCACCTCGTGGCGGATCTCGTCCTGGGTCAAGGCGCGGCGGTGGAGTTCCTTGTTGCGCACGCGGAACGCGCAGTAGAGGCAGTCGTTGTTGCACAGGTTGCTGATGTAGAGCGGGGCGAAGAGCACGAGGCGCGCGCCGTAGATGGCCTCCTTGCAGTCGCGCGCCGTCTGGAACAGCTCGGCCATCAGCTCGGGGTCGCTGATCGACGAGAGCACGGCGACCTCGTCCATCTCGAGCCCGTTCAGCTCGCGTGCCTTGGCGAGGATCTCGCGCACCCTCGAGGCGTCCTTGGTGGACGCCGCCTCCATCGCCTGCGCGATGGCTGCCTCGTCGATGAATGTTCCCGTGTCAACAACGGCTGTCATGGACTTACTCCCTCGGGTCGACAGCTAGAGGCTCGGCGCAGTCCGCCGTAGCCGGGATCTCGAAACTGAACTCGGCCCACTCTCCGCGTTTGGAGTCGGCCGAGATGCGCCCGCCGTGGAGGTGGACGATGCGCCAGGAGTTGTACAACCCGACGCCGGTGCCGCGGCGGCTCTTGAGGGCCGGGTCGTCGAGGCGCGAGAAGCGGCGGAAGAGCTTGTCCTGCTGCGCCGTGTCGAACCCCGGCCCCGTGTTCCACACGCTGATCCGCAGCCGCTCGCCCAGCTTGCGGTCGAACAGCACGTCGGCCTTGACGCGGATGTCGCCGCCCTCGTTGCCGTACTTCACGGCGTTGTCGAGCAGGTTGACGGTGACGATGCGCAGCAGCGTCGGGTCGCAGCACACCGGCGGCAGGGGCGGCGACGGCATGCAGACCATGAGGTGCATGCCGTGGTTGTCCGCCTGCGCGCGCACGAGCTCCACGGCCTCCTCGAGCACGTCGGTCATGACGTCGACCCGCGAGCGTGTGGCGAGCCTGAGCTCGCCGCCCTCCACGCGGGCGAGGTCGAGGTACTCGCGCACGAGGTCGAGCAGGTACAGGCCCTTGCGCGCCATGCTCTCGACCTTGGCGCGCTGCTCGGGGGTGAGGTCGCCCAGATAACCCTGGGCGAGGATCTGGGCGTCCGTGACCATGGATGCGACGGGGCTCTTGAGCTCGTGGCTCACGAACCCGAGCATCTGCGTGTAGGCGTGGTTGGCCTCCTCGAGCTGCTCGATGCGCCAGGCCTTCTCCACGGCCTGGCTGAGCCGCTCGGTGATCGCCATCTGCAGCTCGATGTGCTGCGGCCCGTACATGTGGGGCGCCTGCGAGCTGCGGAAGATGAACCCGACCACGCGGCCCTCGACGCTGAGCGGGCAGGTGAGGCTGGAGCGCACGCCCTCGCGCACGAGCAGCCGCGAGGAGCGGCTCTGCGGGTGGTCGTGGCTGTAGGCCTCGAGGTCGCCGATGATGCGCGGCAGCCCGCTGAGCAGCACCTCATGCAGCGAGCTGTTCTGGAGCGACTCGCGGTACCCCTGCTTGACGTACATCCGGTCGTAGCACGCCCGGTTGTAGTAGCTGCTCACGGTGTTCCCCTGCTCGTCGACGAACGCGAGGCCCATGCGGTCGCACGGGATGAGCACCTGGGTGTGCTCGAAGAGATAGTCGACGATGGCGCGCAGGGAGGGCCGGGCGGCGATCTTCTGGTTGACGGTGCGCAGGACCGTCCGCGCCTCGGGGCTGATGGGCTTGAGGGCGGCGCCGTCGCGGAACGGGTCGACGTAGGTGACGGCGGGGCGCTTCGTCTGCTGGGGTTCGTCTGCCATCGGCCTCAAGTGTACCTCGTACAGGCGGCCGGGCTGCCTCGACTCAGGTCAGCCCGGCCGCCGTGGTCTGCTCTTGCGTTACGCCTGCGGCATGTGCTTGCCGCGGGCCGTGTACTCGGTGTGCAGCAGCTTGTGGCTCTTGTGGCCGCACGGGCCCTCCGTGAGGAACTCACCGTACGTGGCGAGCACGGCCGGGTTCTCGTGCGACTTGCGCACGGCGTAGGCCGAGTCCTCGGAGTAGATGGCCCTGGCCCGGGCTGCACGGATGTCCGCACTGGTCGGGATCGGCTGTCCGCCGCCGCCCAGGCAACCGCCCGGGCAGGCCATGAACTCGATGAAGTGGCACTCGCTGAACTTGCCGCCGGCCTTGATGTCGTCCATCACCTTCTTGGCGTTGGCGGTGCCGTGCGCAACGGCGACCTTGAGCGTCGCGCCGTTGAGCCAGTCCCAGTTCGGCACGAGGTGCGCCACGATCTCGGGCACCGGGCCGACCTTGGGGATGGTGAGCTCGGCGTACTTGACGCCCTCGAACCCGCGCACCGGGATGATGTCGCCGTGGTCGTAGATGCTCTCGACCTTCTCGCCGGTGACCAGCTCGATGACGGTGCGCAGCGCCGCCTCCATGACGCCGCCGGTGGCGCCGAAGATGACGCCGGAGCCGGTGGCCGAGCCGAACGGGTCGTCGAAGTCGCTCTTGGGCAGGCTCGGCACGTGCAGGCCGGCCTCCTTGAACATCTTGCCGAGCTCACGCGTGGTGAGGCCGAAGTCGACGTCCTGATAGCCGGAGTCGCGCATCTCGGGCCGGTTGCACTCGAACTTCTTGGCCGAGCATGGCATGAGCGCGACGCTCACGATCTTCTCGGGGTCGAACCCGAGCTTCTCGGCGTAGTAGGTCTTGATGAGCGCGCCGAACATCTGCTGCGGGCTCTTGGCGCTCGAGGCGTTGGGCAGGTACTCGGGGTAGAAGTGCTCGAGGTACTTGACCCAGCCCGGCGAGCAGCTGGTGAACTGCGGCAGGGCGATGCTCTCGTCCTTCTCCACCAGCGCCTTGTAGAGCCGGAGGATGAGCTCCGTGCCCTCCTCGATGATGGTGAGGTCGGCGGTGAAGTTGGTGTCGAACACCTTGTCGAAGCCGGCGCGCCGCAGAGCCGTGTTCATCTCGAACGTGACGGGCGTGCCCGGCTCGAGGCCGAACAGCTCGCCCATGGCCGAGCGCGGTGCGGGGGCCGTCTGGATGACGACGTGCTTGTCGGGGTCGTCGATGGCGGCCCACACGGCGTCGGTCTCGTCCTTGGCGTAGAGGGCGCCGACCGGGCAGCGGTTGACGCACTGGCCGCAGTTGATGCAGACGGCCGTGCCGAGCGGCATGTCCTCGAAGGTCTCGATGGTGACCTTGTTGCTGCGGCCGACGGCCTCGAGCACGCCGACTTCCTGGATGTCGATGCAGGTGCGGATGCAGCGGCGGCAGCGGATGCACTTGTTCATGTCGCGCATCACGCTGTAGCTGGACTCGTCGGTCTCGAACATGGGCTCTTCGGGATGCCCGAAGGAGTACTCGGTGATGCCGTACTCCTCGGCCAGCGACTGCAGCTCGCAGTTGCCGTTGCGCACGCAGCTGTAGCACTCGCCGCAGTGCTCGCTGAGAAGAAGCTCGAGCACGTGCTTGCGGGCCATGCGGACCTTGCGCGTGTGCGTGTTGACCTTCATGGCGTTGACCACCGGGAACGTGCAGGCGGGCTGCAGCGTCCGCTGGCCCTCGACCTCCACGACGCACATGCGGCAGACGCCGGCGACGTCGAGGTCGGGGTGGTCGCACAGCGTCGGGATCTTGACGCCGGCGTTCTTGGCGGCCTCGAGGATGGTCACGCCGAACGGGACCTTGGCCTCGACGCCGTCGATGGTGACGCTCACCTGGGCGCCGATGGCGTCCGGGCTGGTGGTGGTGATGACGCGCCGGTGCTGCTGCGAGAGCGGCGCGCGATGGATCGGGGTGGTGGGGTTGCTCATGCTCACTCCCTCGCTCTCGTCAGGCGCTCGGGGCGCGGTTTGCGATCTCGTCGCCGAATCCCTCGAGGATCGAGAGGAAGGCGCTCGGGCTGGTCTGCCCGAGGCCGCACTTCGAGGCGACCTGCATGGTGGCGCCCAGAGCCTTGACGTTCGCGAGGAACGCGGGCGGGCACTCACCCTTCTTCAGCAGCTTGACGGCCTCCAGCATCTGGACGTTGCCCAGACGGCAGGGGGTGCACTGGCCGCAGCTCTCCTCGACGAAGAAGTCGAGGAAGTTCTCGGCCACGTCGAGGATGTCGCGCTCGGGGCCGATGACCATGACCGAGCCGCCGGTGGGGATGTCTTCGAACGCGAGTGCGCGGGCGAAGTCCCTGGCGGGGACGCACACGCCGCTGGCGCCGCCGATCTGCACGGCCTTGGCGCCCTCACCGCCGACCTCCTTGAGCAGGTCGGCCACGGTGATGCCCCACGGGAACTCGTACACGCCCGGCTTGTCGCAGTCGCCGCTGATGCTGAACAGCTTGTAGCCGGTCGACTTGTCGGTGCCGAACGTCTTGAACCAGTCGGCGCCCTTGGCGAAGATCGCTGCCACGGAGGCGAGCGTCTCGACGTTGTTGACCACCGTCGGGTTGTTGAGCAGGCCGGCGACCACCGGGAACGGCGGGCGGTTGCGCGGCTCGCCGCGGAAGCCCTCGAGGCTCTCGATGAGGGCCGTCTCCTCGCCGCACACGTAGGCGCCGGCGCCCATGGCCACGAGGATGTCGAAGTCGAAGCCCTCGACGCCGCAGACGTCGTGGCCGAGCAGGCCGGCGGCGCGGCGCCGCTGGATGACCTCGACGAGGTGCGGCCGCAGGTACGTGTACTCGGCGCGCAGGTAGATGATGCCGAGCGACGCGCCGATGGCGCGGCCGCCGATGGTCATGCCCTCGAAGACGAGGTCGGCGAAGCGGGTGAGGATCACGCGGTCCTTGAAGGTACCGGGCTCGCCCTCGTCCGCGTTGCAGATGATGTACTTCTGGTCGGCCTTCTCCGCCGCGCAGAAGCCCCACTTCATGCCGGTGGGGAACCCGGCGCCGCCGCGGCCCTTGAGGTCGCTGTCGCGCACGGCGTCGACCAGGTCGGCGCGGCTCATCGCGAGTGCCGCCTTGAGGCCGGCCTCGGCCTCGATGGTCTCGTAGGTGAGGGCGTTGCCCTTCGTCTCGATCGTGGCGGGCATCCCTCAGCCCTCCTTCGCCACGGCCGCGGCGCGGCAGGCGGCGAGGATCTCCCGCGCCGACTCCGGGGTGACCCGCGTGTGGACGTCGTCGTTCACGAGCAGGGCCGGACCCTGGTCGCACATCCCGACGCAGCTCGCCCACTCGAGAGTGAAGAGGCCGTCGTCGGTGGTCTGGTCGAAGTCGATGCCGAGCTCGGCCTTGAGCGCGTCGGCCACGGCGTCCTTGCCGGCGAAGTCGCACGAGAGCGTGCCGCAGAGCCGGACCACGAACTGCCCCTCGGGGGCGCCGTGGAGGAACGCGTAGAACGAGGCGACGCTGTAGACCTCGACGGGGTGGATGTCGAGCACGTCGGCGATCGTCTGCATGGTCTCGGAGTCGATCGCGTGGAAGCGCCTCTTGACATCCGCGAGGATCGGGATGAGAGAGGAGCGACCAGGGCCGAGCTTCTCGACGAGCGCCTCGACTTCGGTCCTGAGCTGGTCTTGCTGGAGTGTGGTCGTTGCCATCCGGAGTCCTCTCCTACTGCTCGAGGAGCTTCTTGACCTTGGCTACCAGCGTCTGCGGCTCCACGGGCTTGGGCTGGAACTCGTCGACCGGGACGATCTCGCCGTCCTTGTCGATGTTGAGGCCCATCGCCGCGTTGACGCTGGTGAGCATGATGATCGGCACGGTGTTGCCGTTCTTGCGGATCTCTCGGGCCATACGGAGGCCGTCGTCAGGCTCCTCCATCATGACGTCGAGGATGAGGAGGTCGGGCTTGATCTCCTCGAGCTTGGTCATGCCGTCGGCGCGGTTGGGCGCGCCTACGACCTCGTAGCCCTCGCGCTCGAGGACCAGACGGCCGGCATCGACGATGTCGGGGTCGTCGTCAACGATGAGAATCTTGGGCACCACGGTCTCCTCTGTCCGTTTGCGTTCCCCCAGCCAGGTCCTGGCGGGCTGCGGTGACGGCCGCCCTCGTCGCTCCACCTGCCGCAGCCCGCGCGAACGCCGAGACGGGGCAGGGTGGGGCATAAGAGAAGACGATCGGTTGGCCACTCACTCCACAGGATCCACGTTTAGAACCGGGCCTCAACTCCGCACACTTTCTAACGCATTCTGACCGCTTGTGCAAGGGGTCACGAGCGTCGAAGTTAGTATCGCACATCTCCGCACATGGGCAAGCCGGCCGCGCGCGGCGGCGGCGTCAGAGTTGCGGGGCCGCCGGGACGGCGGCGTCCCGGGCCGGCTCGGCCGGCTTCGCCGGCCCCTCCGGCCTCGCGTCGTGGAGCGTCACGACGAAGGTGCTCCCGACCCCGGGCTCGCTGGTCACACTGGCCTCGCCGTCGTACATGTTGGCGATCTTGCGAACGGTGCTCAGGCCGAGGCCGCTCCCGAGGATCTTGACGGTCTGTTCGTTCTTGATGCGTGTGAACTCGTTGAAGAGCTTGCCGGCCTCCTCGGCGCTGAGGCCGATGCCCGTGTCGCTCACCGTGACCGTGACGGCGCTGCCCTTGCGGCTGAGGCTGACCTTGACCTCACCGCCGTCGCGGTTGTACTTGACGGCGTTCGAGATGAGGTTGTTGAAGACGATCTCGACCTCGCCGGGATCGGCCTGCAACTCGAGGTCTGGGCCCTCGACGAGCTCCACGCTGATGCCCCTGCGCTCGGCGTCGACGGTGAACAGCTCCATCGACGCCCTGGCGAGCTCACGCAGGTCCACGCGCCTGATGACGCGCTCGCGCTGGCCCGACTCGATGCGGGTGAGGTCGAGGAGGTCCATGATGAGCTTCTTCATGCCGTCGACGCGCACGATGCTCCGCTCGACCATCTGCAGGTTCTGGTCGGCCTCGGTGGTGCGCAGGATGTTGAGGTAGCCCTCCACGGCGTTGAGCGGCGCCTTGAGCTCGTGCGCGAGCACCGAGATGAAGTTGAAGCGGATCTCGCGCTTCTCCTCGGCCAGCTTGAGCGCCTGTTTGCTCAGGATCAGCTGGCTGGTCGCCTTGCGCAGCGCGTAGCGGAGCTCCTCGGGAGTGAACGGCTTGGCGAGGAAGTCGTAGGCGCCGAGCTTGGTCGCCTTCACGGCCGTCTCGAAGGTCGCGTAGGCCGTGATCATGATGGTGAGGACCGCACGGCCCTGCTCGCTCATGGCGTCGAGCACGTCCATGCCGCCGACGCCAGGCAGCTTGAGGTCGAGCAGCAGCAGGTCGACCTCGCCGCCCTGCGCCAGCCAGGTGAGGTACGCCTCACCGCTGGTGAAGTAGCGGAACTCGTAGTCGGCGTCGACCAGCACGTCGGCGACGTGCACCTTGTACTTCTGGATGATGCGGCGCACACCCAGGCACAGCGCCTCCTCGTCGTCGACCATGACGACCTTGAGGGTGGTGTGCTGCGGGTCCATGAGGGACTCGCGTGCTGCGGGGTCGGCGTTCATGCCTCTCAGCTCCCGGTGATCTCCTGCAGGCTTGCCGGCACGTCCGTCTCCGACTCGTACCTCGGCAGCGAGATGCAGAACGTTGTGCCGGTGGGGCCGGCCGCGGGGTCGGCGTTGGACTCCACGGTGATCTGGCCGCGGTGCATCTTGACGATGCCGTGGGTCACCGCGAGGCCGAGGCCCGTGCCCTTGCCGACCTGCTTGGTCGTGAAGAACGGGCTGAAGAGCTTGCCGAGGTTCTCCTCCGGGATGCCCATGCCCTCGTCCTGGACGGTGACGATGACGTTCTCCTCGGTGCCGTCCAGCGTGACCGTGATGGTGCCGCCGTCCGGCATGGCGTGCTGGGCGTTGGTGAGCAGGTTGGTGAGCACCTGGACGATCTGGGCGCCGTCGGGCTCGGCCGTGGAGTCGTCGAGGTGGTCGACGACCTCCACGGAGACGCCCTCGGCGAACGGCAGGGTGCGCATGACCTCGCCGACCAGATTGGTGAGGTCGGTGGGCTGGCGCACCACGCGGCTCTGGCGGGCGAAGTTGAGCAGCCCGGAGATGATCTTCTTGCAGCGGTTGGCCTGGTCGACGATGAGCTTGACGTCCTCGGCCTCCTGCGTGTCGTCCTCGCAGTCCTCGAGCAGCAGGTTGGCGTGCAGCAGGAGGATGCCCAGCGGGTTGTTGACCTCGTGGGCGATGCCGGCGGCGAGCTGGCCCATACTGGCCAGCTTCTCGCTCTTGACCAGCGCCTCTTTGGTCGTCTCCAGGGAGAGGTTGGACTGCTGCAGCTCGTCCACCGTCTTGCGCAGCTCCTCGACGGAGTAGGGCAGGCACATCTCGACCTCGGCCAGGCCCTGCCAGATGGCCACCGCGTGGTGGCGGCAGGAGTCGTAGCCGCAGGCTCCGCAGTCCAGCTCGTCCTCGTCGTCGTACTTGTTCATGCGCGCGAGGATCTCGCTGAGCTCCTCCGGGGTCGGCATGTCGTCGAAGCGCTGGTCGAACGGCGCGAACGTGCGCGAGAGGTCGACGTCGGCGAACTCGGTGACGGCCGCCTCCCAGGCGGCCTGGTCGAAGCCGGCCTGCCGGGCCCGGGTCTCGGAGCTGACGTCCGAGCGGCGCTTGAAGACCGGCTCCTCGCAGCTGAAGCCGGCTCCCATGATGCAGCCCTCGCAGCAGAGGATGTCCAGCAGCCGCGCCTCGGTCTCGCCGTGCTCGAAGTCGGTGATGGCGTCCACCAGGTTCTGGCGCCCGTCGGCGCTCACGATGTCGCCGCTCAGCAGGTCCTCGTCGAGGTTGGCCGCCTGCAGCATCCCGCGGGTGATGGGGAAGAGGGCGCCGAGACTGCCGTGCGGCGGGTCGAAGTCGTCGTCGGCCGCGTCGTGGGCCGTGAGGCCGACGCCGCGGGAGGCGAGCAGCGCGCGGAGCTCCACGTAGGTGAGCGCCGCGTGCACCTCGCCCTCGAACTGCTCGTAGCGGGCCTCGCCCTTCTTGGCGATGCAGGGGCCGATGAAGACGATCTTGAGCTCCGGGCCGTACTTCTTGTGCAGCACGCGGGCGATGGCCAGCATCGGTGAGACGATCGGCGCGAGCCGGTCGAGGATGTCCGGGTGGTACTTGCGCACGTAGCTCACGACCGCCGGGCAGGTGGTGGCGATATGGCGGCCGTCGTGCTCGCCGAGCAGGCGCACGTACTCCTCGGCGACGAGGTCGGCGCCGAAGCTCACCTCGTGGACGCCGGCGAATCCGAGGTCGCGGAGGGCGCCGACCAGCCCGGCCGTGCTGCACTCCGTGAACTCGGCCGGGTAGCTCGGCGCCACGATCGCCGCGACCGGCGCGTCGCCGGCCAGCAGTTCCTCCGTGGCCGCGATGCCGTCGAGGACCTGCTTGGCGTTCTGGCTGCAGACGGTGACGCAGTTGCCGCAGCCGATGCAGCGCGTCTGGATGACGCTCGCCTGGCCGTCCTCGATCTGGATGGCCTTGGCCGGGCACTCGCGCACGCACGTGTAGCACCGGCGGCACTTCTCCCGGATGGTGGTGACGAGCTGGAGATACGGGACCTTGTCCTCGTTCATGAGGTTCTCACTGCGAGGTCTGGCCCCGGGCGCCGAGAAGCTCGGCCACCTTGGCCAGGAGTGCCGGCGCATCGATCGGTTTGTCGAAGTAGGCGTCGACGTTCATCTTGGCGAGGTCGTCGGCCGAGTCCGGGTGGAAGTTGAGGCCCAGGGCGCTGCTGACCGACGTGCTGATGATGATGGGTACGCCGGCCGTGCGCGGGTCGCTCCTGAGCCGGGCGGCGAAGGCGAACCCGGCGTCGATGCTGGTCATCATCAGGTCGGTGATGACGAGGTCCGGCGCCCCTCCGGCGATGCGCGCCTCCGCCTCGGCGGGGTTGGTGGCGGTGACCACGCGGTAGCCCGCCCCCTCGAGGATGATGCGGTTGATCTCGAGGAAGTCGAAGTCGTCGTCGACGATGAGGATCAGTTGCTTGTGCTCTGCGCTCATGCTCCGCCTTCAGTATACCGGCCGGCCGGCCTCGCGGCGGCCACGGAGGCGGCCCCGGTCTCCCGGGGCCGCCTCCTGGGCGCGCCGCCCACGCGCCCGGCCGCCGTCTTCATGGGACCGCGTCTCAGACGCGGTCGTGCTCGAAGTAGTGGGTGTGCAGGAGGTGGTGCGAGATCTCGCCGCACGGCGCCCCGAGGTACTCCTCGTACAGGGCGCAGACGGCGGGGTTCTCGTGCGACTTGCGCAGCTCGCGGCCCTCGTCCTCGCGGTAGATGGCCTCGATGCGCTTGAGCCGCACCTCCTTGGTAGTGAAGCGCGGCTGCCCGCCGCCGCCGATGCAGCCGCCGGGGCAGGTCATGACCTCGACGAAGTGGTACTCGGCCTCGCCGCTCTTGACCTGGTCGATGACCTTCTGCGCGTTGCCGAGGCCGTGAGCCACGGCGACCTTGAGGTCGGCGCCCTCGAGGAACGCCCAGTCGCCCTTGGCCCCCTCGACCCTGACGGTCGCGACCTTCACGCCCTCCAGGCCCTCGATGGGAGCGACATGGAGATTGGGGAAGGGGAACGGCGTCTCGGTGACGATCTCCCACGCCGTGCGCAGGGCCGCCTCCATGACGCCGCCGGTGTTGGCGAAGATGTCGGCGGCGCCGGTGCTGATGCCCAGCGGCGCGTCCATCTGCTCGTCGGGCAGGCTGCGGAAGTCGATGCCGGCCTGCTTGATGAACGCGCCGAGCTCACGCGTGGTGAGCACGATGTCCACGTCCTGCACACCGCTGTCGTTCATCTCCGGCCTCGCCGCCTCGTACTTCTTGGCGGTGCAGGGCATGACGGAGACGACGACCATGTCCTCCGGCTTCACGCCGATCTTCTCGGCGTAGTAGGTCTTGGCGATCGCGCCGAACATCTGCTGCGGGCTCTTGCAGGTGCTCAGGTTGTCGAGCATGTCGGGATTGAAGTGCTCCATGTAGTTGATCCAGCCCGGGGAGCAGCTGGAGAACTGCGGCAGAGCGACCTGCTCGCCGTCGACGAGCGCCTTCTTGAGGCGCACGAGGAGCTCGGTGCCCTCCTCCATGATCGTGAGGTCGGCGGTGAAGTCGGTGTCGAACACGGCGTCGAAGCCCAGGCGCCGGAGCGCGGCGACCATCTTGCCGGTCACCAGGGTGCCGGCCGGGTAGTCGAAGCACTCGCCGAGCGCGGCACGGATCGCCGGCGCGGTCTGCACGATGACCGTCTTGGTGGGGTCTTCGAGCGCCGCCCAGACCTCGTCGATCTGGTTGCGCTCCTGGATGGCGCCGACGGGGCACACCGCCGCGCACTGGCCGCACTGCACGCAGACGACGTCGCTCAGGTCCTGGGCGAACGCCGGGCCGATCAGCGTGGCGAACCCGCGGCCCTGGGCGAACAGGCCGCCCACTTCCTGGACCTCGTTGCACACGGTGACGCAGCGGCGGCAGGAGATGCACTTGCCCGTGTCCCTGATCAGGGCGGGGGTGCTGTCGTCGATCATCTTGAAGGTCTTCTCGCCCTCGTACCGCAGGTCGCCGATGCCGAGGTCGTTGGCCAGCGTGCGCAGCTCGCAGTCGGCGGACCGGCCGCAGACCTGGCAGTCGCCGTCGTGCTCGGAGAGCAGCAGCTCGACGACCATCTGGCGGCCGTCGCGCACCTTGCCGGTGTTGGTCTTGACGACCATGCCGTCGGTCGCCGGCTGGCTGCACGAGGCGACGAGGGTGCGGGCACCCTCGACTTCCACGAGGCAGACGCGGCAGGCGCCGATGGACTGGACGTCCTTGAGGTAGCAGAGGGTCGGGATCTTCACGCCGGCCTGCTGGGCGGCCTGAAGCACCGTCGTACCCTCCGGCACCTCGACGGTGGTCCCATCAATGGTGAGAGTAGGCATCTTGGAGCTCTCCTTGCTCACGAGCAGTACTTGCCGTAGTCGCAGCGCAGGCAGCGCTTCGCCTCGGCGATCGCGACCTCCGCGGCCCAGCCCAGCTCGACCTCGTCGAAGTTGGTGACACGGGCGCCCACTGCCAGCTCCTCGACCGCGTGACGGTCGACCAGTTCGGGGTCGGCGTCGGGGTCGAAGGACGTCGGCGGCTCGATGTCGCGCCGCCAGAAGGCGTGGTTGGCGCCGGTCAGGAGTTCATCCATGGCCGCCGCGGCCTTCTCGCCGGCGCCGATGGCCTCGACCACCGACGACGGGCCGGTCGCGGCGTCGCCGCCGGTGAAGACCCAGTCGACCGATGTCTGGCCGGTGTTCGGGTCGGCGGCGAGGTAGCCCCAGCGGTTGAGCTCGACGGGGGTGCCGTCCAGGACGGCCGGCGCGTCGAGCTTCTGCCCGATGGCGGCGATGACGGTGTCGGCCTCGACCACGAAGTCGGGGTTGTGGCCGGCCACCGGACGGCGACGACCGCTGCGGTCGTAGTCGCCCAGCGCCATCTCCTTGCAGCGCACGCCGGTGACCTTGCCGCTCGCGTCACGGAGGATCTCCTCCGGGGCGACGAGCGTCATGATGTCGATGCCCTCGAGGTCGGCGGCGTCGATCTCCTCGCCCCACGCCGGCATCTGCGCCCGGGTGCGGCGGTAGAGGATCTTGACGCTCTCGGCGCCGAGGCGGAGGGCGGTGCGGGCGGCGTCGATGGCCGCGTTGCCGCCGCCGATGACGGCGACGTTCTTGCCCACCTCACCCTTGCCGCTGACGTTGTACTCCTTGAGGAAGGAGAGGCCGTCGTACACGTCCGGGCCGTCTTCGCCCGGGATGCCGATGCCGGTGCCCTGCGGGGCGCCGACGGCCACGAACACGGCCTCGTAGCCCTCTTCCTTGAGGCTCTGCAGCGTGAAGTCCCTGCCGAGCGCCTTGCCGTACTCGAACCGTGCGCCCATGGCCTCGATCATCCTGATCTCGCGCTCGAGCTCGGGACGCGGCAGGCGGTAGGCCGGGATGGCCTGGACGAGCATGCCGCCGGCCTTGGGCTCGGCCTCGAGCACGACCGGCTTGTAGCCCAGCCGGGCGAGGAAGTAGGCCGCGGAGAGGCCCGCCGGGCCGGAGCCGACGACCGCGACCTTGCGCGCGGCGTTCTCGGCGTTCTCCAGGATCTCCGGAAGCTGGATCTCCGTCTCCTGCTCGACCATGAAGCGCTTGACGTGACGGATCGCGAGCGA
>Ga0075319_1000005_pt1 | contig 19605 bp, 18 predicted proteins | sample MayberryNE_TuleC_FD_120046 | JGI IMG/M metagenome (GOLD analysis project Ga0075319, IMG submission 120046) | Natural and restored wetland microbial communities from the San Francisco Bay, California, USA, that impact long-term carbon... | ecosystem: Environmental > Terrestrial > Soil > Wetlands ... | reverse complement strand
GCCGGACGTATGTGCATCTGGGGTATGCGTCAGATGTGGCGTCAGATGTGGCGTCAGATGTGGCGTCAGATGTGGCGTCAAATGTGGCGTCAAGTGTGGAGCCAGATATGGCGTCAGATGTGGCGCTCGTGCTGCGCGCAATGTAGTGCCGCCCTCGGTGGCAGCGACGCGTTCAAGGCGATGTCTGCCCCCGGCCGATGGGGAGCGCCGTCCTGACGGCGATGTTGCGCCGGTGGCTCAGGCCAGCAGCGACCGCACGAAGCCGAGGCCGCGCGCCGCGTCGGCGCACCAGCCGTCGGCGCCGGTGCGCTCCTTGACCATCTCGTCGACGGCTGCACCGCCGAGGACGATGGGGAGGTGCGGGTGCCAGGCCGCCGACTGCTCCCGAACCAGCTGGATCGTCTCGCGCAGGGCCTCGTAGCCGGACGTGAGCAGGCAGGACAGCCCCAGCACGTCCGGCCGCTCGAGCTCGACCGCGTCGGCGATGCGCTCGGGCGCCACGTTCACGCCGAGGTCGACCATGGTCAGACCCTCGGCGTCGAGCAAGGCGATCACGATGTTCTTGCCGATGTCGTGGATGTCGCCGCGCACCGTGGCGATGACCATCTTGCCGCCGCCGGTCTCCTCGCGGGTCTCGGTGAGGCGGGGGATGAGGAGTTCGGTCGCCTCGCGGATGATCTCTCCGGCCATGATGAGCGCCGAGATGTAGTAGGTGCCCTCCTCGTAGAGGTGGCCCACCCGCTCCATGCCCGTGCGGCACTCCTCCACCAGGACGGCCGGGTCCTCGCCCCCGTCCAGGCGCTCGCGGATCTGTGCGAGCGCCCCGCGTTCGTCCATGCGCACGATGAGCTCGTCGAGGGTCTCAGCAGAGGGGCTGCTCACGCGGTCACGCTCCTTCCTTGGGGCCCACGATGCCGACGGTGGTCGTGAAGCTCAGCCGGTCGGCGCGACCGACGAACCGACCCCAGCTCTCCGGGCGGTCGTCGAAGTCGTAGAAGAGGTGCTCGAGGATCCAGGCGAGGGTGCCGGGCTCCTCGCCCAGCTGGGCCGCCTCCGACTCGGTGAAGGCGGAGGCGTGCAGGGTGAGGCGCCCGTACTTGAGGTCCGCGCCGGAGGCGCCGGAGAAGAGGTCCTGGAGCGCCGTCGTGGCCAGCTCGGCCTCCACCAGCGGGCGCGCCGGATCGAACACGAGGTACTCGCTGTGGTAGAAGACCGGCTCCTCGCCGCGCAGGAGGAGCCGCTTGATGGAGATCACCCGGTCGTCCGCCGCGACGTCGAGCTTCTCGGCCACGCGTGGCCCGGCGGAGACGATGCGCGCCTCCAGGATGCGCGCCTCGATGTCCGGGCTGGCCAGGTACCGCATGAGCTCGTCGAGGTCGAACGTCGCGGCGGCGAGCTGCGGCGGCTTGACGAACGTGCCGCGGCCGTGCTCGGTGACGACCACGTCCTCGCGGACCAGCTCCCCTATGGCGCGGCGCACCGTCATGGGGCTGACGGAGAACGCCGCGCACAACTCCGCCTCCGACGGCAGGCGGTCGCCGGACCGGTACTCGCCGCGCCCGACGCGCTCGCGGATGGCACGTGCGAGCTGCGCGTACGGCGGCTCGAACGACTCCCGGTCGATCGGCTTGCGGGCTGTCACCTCGGCGTTCTCCAGGTCGCGTGCCGCCCTCTCCCGGGCGGCATGTCGACGGATTCTACCACCGGACCGCAAACTTCCCTAGACCAGTAGGGAAGTTGCTGCTATGCTGGCGCCGGACTTGCATGGCGCCCGCCCCCGGCGGCGCCGGCGACGGGGGAGTCGCGGCCTCTTGCGGTGGTACGCGGCTCGTCACGACAGATCAGGGAGGTTCGATGTCAGGCGGACTCAAGGAAGCCGTGATCGAGCTGCGCGAAGAAGACGCGCTGCGGATCGCGGACGAAGAACTGCAGGGAGGGACAGACCCTCTCGAGGTCGTCGCTGCCTGCCGCGAGGCGATGGACGTCATCGGCCAGCGGTTCGCGGACGGTCAGGCGTTCATCCCCGAGCTCATCATGGCCGGCGAGATCATGCAGGGCATCACGGCCAAGCTGAAGCCGTATCTCAAGGCCGACGACGCCGGAGAGAAGCTCGGCACCGTGGTCATGTGCACCGTGCAGGGCGACATCCACGACATCGGCAAGGACATCGTCGTCACCATGCTGGACATCGCCGGCTTCAACGTCGTCGACCTGGGCGTGGACGTGCCGGTCGCCAAGGTCGTCGAGACCGTGCGAGAGAACTCTGCGCAGGTGCTCGGCCTCAGCGGTCTGCTCACCGTCGCCTTCGACTCGATGAAGGCCACCGTGGCCGCCATCGACGAGGCGGGCCTCCACGGTCAGGTCAAGATCATGCTGGGCGGCGCGCCGGTGACCGACGCCGTCGTGGCGTACGCCGGCGCCGACGGCTGGGGCAAGGACGCCGTGGCTGCCGTCGAGCTCGCCAAGTCGTGGGTGGGAGGTGCGTCATGACGCTGCCCGACAACTGGAACGAGCTCACTCCCGACGAGCGGCTGCAGGCTCGGCTGGACGCCTGGCAGAACATCCCCATCGAGTTCGCCACCCCTGAGGTCGCCCAGGCCTACCGCGACCGTGTGCAGTTGTACCGCGACGTCCTCGACCTCAAGAAGCCGGCGACCGTGCCGATCGCGCCCTGGATCGGCCTCCTGCCGTTCCGGTTCTACGGCCACACCGGCAAGCAGGCCTACTACGACTACGAGATCTTCAAGGAAGACTGGTTCCGGTTCCACGAGGACACCAGGCCCGACGGGCTCGGCCTGACCCTGGGCATCGTGCCGGGCAAGCTCTTCGACATCCTCGACTACCACCTCTACGACTGGCCCGGGCACGGCACGCCCGACGACACCTGCTACCAGTACAGCGAGCAGGAGTGGATGAAGGGCGACGAGTACGACGCCCTCATCCAGGATCCGGGCACGTACTGGCAGCGCACCTACCTGCCGCGCGTGTTCGGGGCGATGGAGCCGTTCTCCATGCTGCCGCCGTGGACCGACCTCGTGGAGATCCCCTTCACGGCGCCGTTCTTCGCCGGCTTCTCGGCTCCGCCGGTCAAGGAGATGCTCAAGAAGCTGGCGGAGGCCGGCGACGCCGCCATGGAGTGGCTGCAGGCGGCCATGGTGGCCGACGGCAGCGTCATGGCGGGCCTGGGCATTCCCCAGACGGCCGGCGGCGCCACCAAGGCGCCCTACGACATCCTCGGCGACACCATGCGCGGCACGCGCGGCCTCATGCTGGACAAGTTCCGCCAGCCGGAGAACGTCAAGGCCGCGATGGAGCGGCTGGTGCCGCAGGCGATCGACTGGGCGGTGCGCTCCAACAACATGACCGGCAACCCGATGGTGTTCATCCCGATCCACAAGGGCGCCGACGGGTTCATGAGCGACGCCGACTTCAAGGAGCTCTACTGGCCGACGTTCAAGGCCGTGCTCCTGGGCCTGATCGAGGAGGGCCTGGTACCGTGGGTGTTCGTCGAGGGCTCGTACAACGAACGCCTCGAGGTGATCGCCGACGAGGACATCCCCGCCCACCGCATGATCTGGATGTTCGACGCCACCGACATGGAGCGCGCCAAAGCCATCGTCGGGAAGCGCCAGTGCATCGGCGGCAACGTGCCGGCCGCGCTGTTCGCGATGGGCACGCCCGAGGAGATGGACGCCTACGTCAAGGACCTGCTCGGCAAGACGGCCCAGGACGGCGGGTTCATCCTCAGCAGCGGCATCGTGCTCGACGAGGCCGACCCCGCCTCGTACCTGGCGTTCATCGAGGCCGGCCGCAAGTACGGGAAGTGAGCCGGCCAGGCGTAGAGCGGCCCTGAACGGCCGTAGCGAAGGTGTCACGCGGCGGCGGAGGCCGGGAGGGCCTCCGCCGCCGCTCCGCTTGTGGCTCAGCGCCAGGTGGTCGTCGCGCGCGTGGCGTCCGCCCACGCATCGCGGACGAGGGCGGGCAGCGCCTGCTCGTCCACGCCGAACACGATCACGTTGACGGTCAGGACGGCGTCGTGCGCCAGCCCGGCGACGCCGCCGGTGAGCGCCGGCGGCGCCTCCAGGTCCGTCGCGTGGAAGGCGAGGTCGCCGTGGCCGGGAGCGGCCATGGTCCCCTTGATGTGGCCGACCAGCGTGCAACCTGCCGCGGCCAGGGCGGGGAGGAGGGCGCGGAAGAACCCGGCGATCAGGCTCTCGAGCTCGTCGGGGTGAGCAGGCGGGTCGAGGACGACCTCGGCGCGCGCGGCGAACACCGCCGGCAGCGCGGCGTCCGGCACGTGGCTGAGGTGCTCGTGGCCGCCGTGGGCGTGCCGGCCGGGGTCGTCCTCGTGCGTGTGTCCTCCGGTCATGGCGCAGCCCGCAGGAGGGCGCGCATGCCGGTACCTTTGGCGGCGGAGACGGCCAGGACGCGGGCGTCGGCGCTCGTCAGGCTCCGGACACTCGCCATGACGGACTCGAGCTCTTCCGCGCTCACCTCGTCGGCCTTGTTGACGGAGACCACATCGGCGCTCTGGAGTTGCGACGTCACCAGCGGCTCGACGACCTCGAGCAGCATGGGCCAGCGAGCCGCGTCGACCACGGTGAGCACGCGCAGCACGTCCAGGTCCTCGACGTTGTCGACGAGGAGGCCGAGGATGTCGCCGGGCGAGGCGAGGCCGGTCGGCTCCAGGAGGACCCAATCAGGGCTGTGGGTGGCGGTCAGCGTCTCGAGGGTCTGCACCAGGCCGATCTGGAGCGTGCAGCAGATGCAGCCGCCGAAGATCTCCTGCACCGGCAGGCCCTGCTCGCGCACGTACCCGCCGTCGACCCCGACCTCGCCGATCTCGTTCTCGATGACGGCGACGCGCGAGCCGGCCTCCGTGAGGGAGCGCGCCACCTCCAGGAGGATGGTCGTCTTGCCCGAGCCGAGAAACCCGGCGATGCAGAGGACGTTCACGCGAACAGCTCGGGCCGGAAGTCCCGGAGCGTGAGCTCGTGGCCCGGAGGGGCGACCACGAAGTCGTCGCCCCACTCGTCGGCCACGAGCCCGTCCACGATCCGCGTGGTGCCCGGCGCCTCGTCGATCGCGAGGTCGTAGAGCTCCGCGACCTCGCGCACGCGTTCGCGCAGCGGCTCGAGGTCGTAGCGGCCCGTGTCGACCAGCACCACGCGCTTGTAGTGCTTGAGCACCAGCTTCATCATCCTGACCGCGCGCTCTTCACCGTACTTCTCGACCATCGCCTCGTGCTCGCTGACGAGGTTGGCGCACTCGTCCAGGTACGCCTTGGCGAGATAGTAGCTGCCGCGCTCCTTCTCCGCCTCCATCGAGAATGCCTCGTTGGACCCGAGCAGCATCGCGATGCAGTCGTCCACGCGCGGGACGACGAGGGTGGCGTGCTCGGTCTTGAGGCCGAGCACGGAGTTGGAGCAGAGGCCGTAGCCGAGGACGATGGTGACGCCGGGCTCGTCGGCCTCGGCGACGGCGGCGCGCAGCGCCTCCTTGAGCTTGTCCGGCTTGACGTGGAGCTGGGCCTCGAGTTCGCGGACGTCGGCGCCACCGGCGCCCCCCTCCGCGAGCTCGCCGAGCACGGCCGGGCAGGCGATGAGTCTCAGCCTGCCCGGCCGTGCTTCGGTGTCACTCATCTGCGTGCGGCGCTCAGCTCGCCGCGTCCTCGGCCGCGTTCGCCATGGCCTTGACGTTCTCGAGCGGCGCGTCCACGGGGATGTCGCAGCCCGACTGCAGGATCAGGCCGCTCGGGCCGACGTCCGCGATCAGCTTGCTGGAGTAGTCGTACACCTGCTCCGGCGTGCCGCTGCTCAGCAGCGCCGGCGGCACGTCGCCCATGATGCACATGTGGTCGCCGAGGATCTCCTTGGCCTTGCGGATATCGGTCATGCTGTCCAGGGAGAGGATGCACTTCTTCGCCGGCAGCTCGAGCAGGCGCGGCAGGTCGCGCGTCCAGTCGGAGTCGAAGTGCAGGATGGGGATGACGCCGGCAGCGTCGACCTGCTTGACCAGTTCGCTGACGTACGGCCACACGAAGCGGTCCCAGAGCGGCTGGGCGAGCATCTTGCTTGCCGAGCGCCAGCCGCCGATCCACGCGCCGGGGGCGCCCAGGGCCGCGCTGCCGCCGATGGCCGCGTCGTTCAGGCCCTGGAACATGGACCCCATGACCTCCTCGACCTTGTCCGGCATGCGGTACAGGTCGAGGACGAACTGCGAGAAGGTGCGCCCGCCACACAGGGACTCGAAGGGCTGGATGATGATCGCCATGGACAGATAGGGCATGCCCGAGGCATTGACCTTCTCGACCACGGCCGGGCCGGCCTGCAGGAAGCTGATGAACTCCTCGAACACCCCCGGGCGGATGCGCTCATTGAGGAACTGAGCCTGGAACGCCGGCCAGCCCATCTCGATGATCCTGTCGTAGTCGTCGGTGGTCATGTGCCCGGACTCCTCGACCTGCCACGGCTCGTCCTCGCCGACCTCGAATCCCGGGCGCTTGACGCCGGTCATCCAGAGGAACGGCAGGCTGGAGAGGTCGAAGGTCGGGTTATTGACGCAGTCGGCGTTGCCGACGAGCTCGAAGGCGTCGATGTTGGCCTGGGCCGCGACGAGCGGGTCGCTGAGGAACTCCTTGAGCGACATGCCGATGACCCGGGCGCTCCACGCGACGCCTTCGAGACAGACGGGCACCTTGTCGACGGGCTCGAGGGCGACCGCCTTGCGCAGGCGCTCCCAGCGTGGGTCGCTGCTCGGGGCGATCATGCGGCACCTCCTTCGACGGCCTTGGCGGCGAGGATGACGGCCTCCTGTGCGCTTGCGCCGGCGGCGTCCGCGCCGAGTTGCTGCGCGAGGTCGGCGCTGACGGGGCCGCCGCCGATCATGACCGTCACCGTATCGCGCAGGCCGGCCTCGGCCAAGGCCGCGATCGTCTCGCGCATGGCCGGGAAGGCGGTCGTGAGCAGACACGAGAGGCCGACCACGCCGGCGCCGCTCTCCTGCACCGCCTCGACGAACTTCTGCGCCGGCACATCCACGCCGAGGTCGACGACCTTGAAGCCGTTGGCGGAGAGGACGCTGACGACGATGTTCTTGCCGATGTCGTGGATGTCGGTGTGCACCGTGCCGAGGACGACGGTGCCGCGCGTGCCGGTGTCGGCCGCCGATTCGTCCAGGCCGAGCTCCTCAAGCGCGCGCTTGAAGATCTCCGCCGACATGATGAGCTCGGAGAGGTAGTACTCCTCGGCCTCGTACTTGTCTCCGATCTGCTTCATGCCGGCCTGGAGATCGGCGATGATCTCGGCGGGGGCGGCGCCCGTCTCCTTGGCGGCGCGCACGGCGGCGAGGACGTCGTCCTCGCGCATCTCCACCAGCGCGGTGGTCAGGGACTCGTTCAAGGGGCTCCTCCTTGCGATGAGGACCGCGCCACGGTCAGCGGGCGCGACGGGTGAGGGCGGGGGTGAGAGCGCGAGCGGCGGTGGTAAGGGGGGGCGCCGCTCGCGCTCTTCACGCGTGAGGAGCCGTGCCTGCTTCCGTGCGCCGGAGGCTGGGGGGCGAGGCGCACGTCGTGGGGGGGCAGGGTCGCTCCTTGGGGGGGTGCTGCAGGTGTTCCCATCATTTGTCTAGACATTATGTGAAAGACTAGGTTTCGCCCGCCGCCGTGTCAAGGTCGTGGTGGGCAGGCACGCACCGCCGATGTAGGCTGAGCCGACCCCCCCGGGACGAAGGAGCACAAAGCCATGCAGTTCGAAGACGTCATCCGCGGTCGCCGCAGCATCCGCGCCTACACCACCGCGCCGGTCCCCCAGGACCTCATCCGCGCGATCCTCGACGAGGCGCGCTGGGCGCCGTCGTCGCGCAACACCCAGGCCTGGAGCGTCTGGGTCGTGACGGGCGAGGCGCTGGAGCGCTTCAAGACCGCCTTCAAGGCGGCGCTGGAGCGCGACGAGCCCGAGGAGATGGACATCCAGGGCACCGTGACCGGCGACTGGCCGCAGACGTGCTCGGCGCGCGCCGTGGAGCTCATGGCCACGCGCGCCGCGACGATGGAAGCGGCCGGTGAGGTCTCGGGCCCGGCCGCGTCCATGGCGCGGATGGCCGACTGCTTCGGCGCGCCGGTGCTCCTGGTCTTCGGGTTCGAGGACTGCCTCGCCGACGCTTCGGCCTGCTACGACACCGCCTCGCTGGTGCAGAACGTCTGCCTCGCCGCGCACGACAAGGGGCTCGGCACCTGTCAGTCCACGACGCTCGTGAGGTACGCCTCCCTGCTGCGTGGCATGCTGCCCGGCGCCGCCGAGAAGAAGATGGTCGTCGCCGTCACGCTCGGCTACCCGGACGCGGACGCTCCGGCCAATACCTTCGCGCGCTCGCGCGCGCCGCTGGACGAGCTCGTCATCTGGGTCTCCTGACGCGCCGGGCGCCCGGCGCCTGACGGCGTGAGTCTCTTCAAGCGCATCACCCCGGAGGACGTCCACCGGCGCCGCTGGCAGTTGCTCGCGCTGACGTCGGTGGGCGCCTTCATGTGGCCCCTGGACGGGTCCATCGTCAACGTGGCCCTGCCGGTCATGGGTCCGCAACTCCACCTCAGCTTCACCGCCGCGGTGTGGGTCTCGGCCGCCTTCCTGCTGACGACGGCCGTGCTGCTCATCCCCGCGGGCCGCCTGGCGGACCAGCGCGGGCTCGTGCGCTTCTACCTGCTCGGCATCGCCGTGTTCACCGTCGCCTCACTCCTGTGTGCGGTGAGCATGAACGGCCCGTGGCTGATCGGGTCGCGTGTCCTTCAGGGGGTAGGCGCCGCGCTCATCGGGGCGACCTCACCGGCGATCGTGACCTCCGTCTTCCCGCCCAACGAGCGCGGGCGGGCGCTCGGCATCAACGTCATGGCGGTCTACATCGGTCTGACCGTCGGCGGTCCCCTCGGGGGGTTCATCGCCGACTCGATCGGCTGGCGCTGGATCTTCCTCATCAACCTGCCCATCGGGATCCTGGTGCTGGTCTGGGGCTGGTCGATGCTCCCGCGCGGTGAGCGCGCCGGCGGCGCGCCCCGCCTCGACGTCGCCGGCTCGGTGCTCCTCGGGGCCTTCCTCGTCTGCCTGCTCGTGCCGCTCACGTTCTCGCCTGAGTGGGGCTGGGCCTCGCCGCGCACCACCGGACTGCTCATCGTCGCGGCGATCTCGTTCGTCGCCTTCGTCCTCGTGGAGCGACGCGTGGCGTCGCCGATCCTCGACCTCGACCTCGTCCTCAAGAACCGCCTGTTCGCGGCCGCCAACACGGCGGCGCTGCTCAACTACATGGCGATGCACGGCGTCGGCCTGCTGACGGCCTTCTACCTGCAGCTGGTCCAGGGCCGGTCGGCGTCGCTCACCGGCTGGCTCCTGCTCTCCATGCCGCTGCTGATGGCCGCGCTCAGCCCGGTCAGCGGCCGCCTGAGCGACCGCATCGGCTCGCGCGTGCTCGCCACCGGCGGCATGCTGGCCATCGCCGCCGGCATGGCGCTGCTCGCCTTCCTGCCGGCCACTGCGCCGCTGTGGTACGTGGTCGGCTGTCTCGGCGTGGTCGGGGTGGGCATGGCGGCGTTCAGCGCCCCGAACGCCTCGGCCATCATGGGCAGTGTGAGGCGCGACCAGCTCAGCCAGGCCAGCGCGTTCCTCGGGACGATGCGGACCTCCGGGCAGGCGCTGAGCGTGGCGCTGCTCGGCGGCATCGCGGCCAGCCAACTCGGAGCCCTCGGCGGGAGTCTGCTGCTCACGCACGGCGGCAGCGGCGGCGCCCTGGGGGCGCGGGCGGTGGACTCCTTCGCGCAGGGGTACGGCTACGCGATGCTCACCGGCGCCGCGCTGGCCGTCGCCGGCGCCGCCGTCTCGCTGACGCGCGGGGCGCACGTGGCCGACGCGCCCGCCCCGGGGCGCTAGCGGGGGACGCGGGACGGGGAGCAGGCCGAGTGAGCGGGCCGTCGGGAGGACGCTGCGCCTCCCGCCGGCCCGTCGTCGTCAGGCCGCGTGTTCTTCGGCCGGCGCCGGCTCGAGCCCTGGACCGCCCGGGCCCTTGGTGGGCGCTGCCGGCCCCGCGGCCGGTGCGGCCGGCGCTCCCTCGATGCTCAGGTGCGGCAGCCACTCCAGCCAGCTCGGCAGGTACCAGTTCCAGCGGCCGAGGAGCTTCATCGCCGCCGGCACCAGGACGATGCGGATGAGCGTGGCGTCCAGCAGCACGGCGATGGCCAGTCCGAACCCCATCTGCTGGAACATCACGAGGTCGCCGGCGGCGAAGCCCGCGAACACGGCGACCATGATCAGTGCGGCGCCGGTGATGATGCCGGCGGTGGCGCCCACACCCTCGGTGACCGCCGCCGTGTTGTCGCCGGTCCGGTCCCAGGCCTCCTTGATGCGGCTCAGCAGGAAGACCTGGTAGTCCATGGAGAGCCCGAACAGCACCGCGAACAGGAGCAGCGGCACCCACTGCTCCACCACCGGCACCTGCTGGAAGCCCAGCAGATCGGCCCCCCAGCCCTTGAGCGAGACCAGCGTCACGAGGCCGTAGGCGGCGCCGACACTCAGCAGGTTCATCAGGATCGCCTTGACCGGGATGACGAGCGACCGGAACGCGACCAGGAGCAGCAGGAAGCTCAGGCTGAGGACGAGCGCCACCACCCAGGGGAAGTAGCTGTTGACGATGTCGATGTAGTCGAGGTTGCCGGCGGTCTGGCCGGTGACATAGACCGACGCGCCGGAGCCGGCGAACGCCCTGGGGATGAGGCTGCCGCGCAGTTCGCGCACCTTCTCCAGGGCGACGGCGCCGACGGCGTCCCCGTTGACCGGCACCGTGAGCAGCGCGAGGTCGCCGGACTCGGCTGTCTGCGTCTGGACGGGGCCGAACGCGGGGTCGCCGGCCAGCTCCTGCGTGAGGCGAGCCATCGCCGTCTGGACGGCCGGTGAGGCCGCCTCGCCCTCCACCACGACCTCGACCGGGTTGACGCCGCCGGCCGAGAACTGCCGCTCCAGCACCGCGAAGCCCTGCTTGCTCTCGAAGTCGTTGGGGAAGCTGTTCACGCCCGAGACCCCCGTCTTCATGTCGAGGGCGGGGTAGGCGCACAGCAGCAGGATGCCGACGCCGACGACCAGGGCGACTGCGGGACGCCTCATCGCCCGGTACGCCATGCGCGCGATCCAGGAGGTGCGCCCGGCGCTGCGGTTGTCCAGGATGCGCCGGCCGAGGTACGGCACCTTGAGGCTGTTGACCCGGTCGCCGAGGAGGCTGAGCACGGCGGGCAGCAGCGTCAGCGCCGCGACCACCGACATGCTCACCACCAGGATGGCGCCGATGGCGAGGCTGGCGAAGATGTTGGTCGGCACGATCAGCAGGCCGAGGAGCGCCAGCACCACCGTGAGGCCGCTGAACAGCACGGCGCGGCTGGCGGTGCCGCCGGTGACGGCGATGGCGTCGAGTTTGTCGCGCCCTCGCGCCCGTTCCTCCCGGAAGCGCGAGATGATGAACAGCGAGTAGTCGATGCCCGTCGCCAGACCCATCATGCTCACCATGTTGATCGCGAACACCGAGACGTCGAACGTCTGGCCGACCAGTGCGGTCAGGGCGACCGCCAGGGTGATGGCGAGCAGGCTGAGCAGGATGGGCAGCCCGGCGGCGACCACGGCGCCGAACACGATGAGCAGGATGATCAGCGCTATCGGTACGCCGATGCCCTCGCCCTTGCGGAGGTCCGACTCGGCGGTGTGGCTGAAGTCGCTGTTGATGCTGGCAGTGCCGGTGACCAGCGTGTTGAAGCCGCCCCGGCCGTCCGCCGCGTGCACGACGGCGTGGACCTCATCGATGTTCTTCTCCGCCGCCGTGAGGTCCCCAGCCATGACCACGGGGATGATCGCCGTGCGCCCGTCGGCGGAGAGGAGCGTCTTGTCGCCGCCGCGGAAGGCGCTCACGGCGCCGTCGACGACGGCCGGCCCCAGGGCGTTGATGTCGCTCTGGATCGCGAGCACTGCAGAGCGGAGCGCCGGGTCGGACGCCGTCGCCCCGGACGAGCGGACGACGACGACCTCGTTCGCCTTCTGCGGCGTGCCCAGCCGCTCCTGCAGCAGGTCGCGACCGACCTGCGAGTCCGGATTGCCGAGGAAGCTGTACTGAGCCGTCAGGGTCCCTGGGAGGACGAGCCCGATGAGCGCGGCGGCAGCGACGAGGGCGAGGCCCCAGAGCGCCAGCGTCAGCCACGGCCGCCTCGCCGACCCGCGCGCGAGCGTGGTGGTCGAGAGTCGCATGGTGTCCCTTCCTTGCACGGTCCCGCCGGGAGCGGAATCCGGAGTGACATGGTCTTGTTAGGGACTGCCTGCCCCCGGCCACCGGGGGGGAAACGCCGCCGCGTCGACGGGCCGTACACGACGACGGGCCGGCGAAGGCGCTGCCCTCGCCGGCCCGTCCGTCCGTCCGCCGCCGGCCGTGCCGGCGGCGGGGTCTGTCAGGCCCTGATGTTCTTGTACGTGTCGCCGCCGAACCCGAGCACGAGGAACATGATCGGCGCGAACAGCCACAGCAGGATGCCGTAGCCGGCGCCGTGTCCGAAGTTCTCAGAGATGTTCAGAGCCACGATGAGCCAGATGATGATGTTGACGATGGGGATGAAGAACAGGATCAGCCACCAGCCCGGCCTGCCGGCGACCTTGCAGAGCAGGTAGGTGTTGTAGAACGGGATGATGATGCCCCAACCGGGCTTGTCGGCTTTGACCAGCATCTTCCAGCCGCCGATGATCACGAGGATCCACCAGATGAACCCGATCACGCCGTTGAAGCCGCCGAAGACCTGGCTGGACCAGCTTTCCGCGAGAACGAAGTGCATGTGCCCCTCCTCCATGGTGTCCGCCGGTCGGCGGTCAGCCTGTTCCTACCCACGCACGACGAATACCGCAACGGTCCATTGGTCTAGAGCGCGCGCGGACCCCTGATCTCGGACCGGATGGGGCAAGCGAAGGGGCCGGGGCTGCAGCGCAGCCCCGGCCCCTCACCGGCTGGTCGTTCTGTGCGTGCCGCCTCAGGCGAGCGGCGGCGGTGGCGGCGGTGAGCCCGCCGGCGGCGCCGGCGGCGTCTCCGGTGCCGCCGGAGCGTCAGACGCCGCGTCGGCGGCGTCGGTCATTGCCGTCTGAGCCGGCGCGGCCTCAGCAGGCGTGACCGGAGGCGTGACCGGAGCGCTCGGCGTGGCGGCCTGCGTCGGCGTGACCGGCGCGGCCGGGGGAGCGGGCGGCGCAGGCGGAGCAGCATACGTGCCGGCGGCGGGCGGAGGCGGTGGAGCGGCGCCACCGTACCCGCCGGCCGTCGCGGTCGCGGGGCCGACGTACTGCGCGTCCCCGAAGCCGAGGATCGGCGCGAAGACGAACGGCACGAGCCACAGGCCGATGCCCGTGCCGGTGCCCCGGCCAAAGCACTTGGCCATGTCGAGGCAGCCCATGAGGTAGATCACGAAGATGACGATGGCGAGGACGAAGCCCACGAGCGGGATCCACGCCAGCAGGACCGCGGCGAGGTACACCCAGAACCACCAGCGCGGGCGCCCGATCATCTCGACCCAGACCCACCAGTTGTAGATGGGGATGATGGCGGCCCAGCCCGGCTTGCCGGCCTTGACGTACATCTTCCACAGGCCGATGACCGTGACGACGTAGACGGCGAGGATGAAGACGAGCCACACGGCGAGCATGATCCCCGCGAAGATGCCTCCGCCGTCCGTCTCATAGGTGTAGTTGTAGTCCATGGACCTCCTCCTCGGATTCAGTGATGAGGCTCTTCAGCGCCCCGTTGCGTCTTCCCCACGCAGGCGTGAGCTCCTGCTTGTCATCAGGCGAGCGGCGGCGGAGGCGGTGGCGCGCTCGGCGCGGCCGGGGCCTCGGGAGCGGCGTCGTCCGCCGCATCCGCGGCTTCCGTGACTGCCGTGTCAGCCGGCGCGATCTCGGCGGGTACCGCCTCGGTCACCGCGGTCTGGGCAGGCGTGACCGGGGGTGTGACCGGCGCGCTCGGCGTGGTGGCCTGGGTCGGCGTGACCGGCGCGGCCGGACCTGCGGCCGGAGCGACCGGCGTGACCGGCGCGGCCGGCGGAGCGGGCGGAGCCGGCGGAGCCGCGAAGGTGGCGGCGGCGGGCGGCGGCGGGACCGCGCCGGCGCCGGCCATGGCCGGCTGTGTGCCCTCAGACTCCAGGTACATCGTCGCGATGTAGCAGATGGCGTACGGGCCGACGACGACCTCGAAGACGAGGAAGAGGAGGCTGCCGATGACGGAGCCCGCGCTCTCCGACGCCCTGCTCAGGCCGGAGGAGATGAGGGCGATGATCAGGCCGATCACCCAGATGGCGACCAGGAGCAGGATGAGCGTGCCGAAGGTCTTCCACCAGCCGGTGCTCTTGACCATCTCGCGGCTGCGCGTCTGAGCCTCGCCGAACGACATGCTTCGGTCGGCGATGAGCGGCAGCACGTAGAGCCACAGGATCTCGATCCAGATCAGGGCGCAGATCATGATGATCGTGCCGAGGATGGGGATGATGTTGAGCAGGCCGAGCAGGATGAAGATGCCGGCGATGACGAGTCCGAAGAGCGCGTAGGCGCCGAACTTCCTGAAGCCGCTGAACAGGTCGCCGAAGCGCACCGGGCGGTCCTGCCGGGCGGCGCCGATGACCATCTCGAACATCCCGCCGTAGAACGTCATTCCGAGCACCGCGATGACGAACACGCCGATGACGCCGGCGATGAGGCCGAGGACGATCATCCCGGCGCCGACTCCATTGAACGAGTCGGTCCCGGAGCTGAGACCGACACCGACACCTGTCAGTGCGACACCGAACACGATGGCGCCGATGATGGCCGCGATGACGGTGATGATGACGCCCACGACGAGCCCGGCCAGGATCAGCCACAGCACGTCCTTCTTCCACAGCTCGAAAGCCTTCGAAAAGACTTCACCGACAGACATGGCCTTCTCCTTCTCGCGTCCCCGTCGCCTTCGATGAGGCGCTGTCTTCGGAGTTCCGCGCCTCGCGCGTGCCTCCTGCTGCCGGCTCTATCGGCTCCGGCCCCCCGAACCTGTACCTCCCGCGAGATTCGCCCCTTTCCACCCTCGCGGGTGCATACTGGACTCCGTGAGCAGATCGATGCCCAAAGAGGTGGCGAGCGGGGTCTACCAGCTGGCCCTCGGTGCGGTGAACGTCCTGCTGGTGGACGACGACGACGGCGGGCTCTGGCTGGTGGACACCGGGACGGAGCCGGGCGCCGCGCGCATCGGCGGCGCGATCCGGGCACTGGGCCGCGCGCCGCAGGAGCTCCGCGGCGTGGTGGTCACGCATCTGCACCCCGACCACGTGGGCGGCCTCGCGGCCGTCAAGGCCCACACGGGGGCCGCGGTCTGGATGGGCGCGGCGGACGCGGAGCTGGTCCGTGCCGGGAGGCGGGGCCGGGCGCTGGAACCGGGACCCGGCCTCACCCGCACGCTGGTCGTGCGCGCGATGGGCGACCGCACGCTCCGCGAGCACGATCCGGTCGCCGTCGAGCACGACGTCCACGACGGCGACCTCCTGCCGCTCGGCGCCACCGCGGTGCACACGCCGGGCCACACCGCCGGTCACCTGGCGCTGCTGTTCCCGCGGGACGGCGGCGTGCTGTTCGCCGGCGACGCCGCCACCAACTTCGTGCGCCTCGGGGCAGGCCCGGTCTACGAGGACGTGGACGAGGGCCTGCGCAGCCTGCGCCGTCTCTCGGGACTCGAGTTCCAGACGGCGCTCTTCGCCCACGGCCGCCCGCTGCGCCCGCGCGCGAGCGAGCGCTTCCGCGCGCGGTTCGGCGTCTGACCGTCCGATCGGCGCCCGGTCCCGCCGCCGGCGCTCACTTTGCCCAAGAATCGCTCGTTGACGCAGCCCGCCCGCCACGTAGGCTGGTGTCACGCGCCCTCGGAGGGCGCCTGCGACGAGGGAGGTCTCTCATGGGCACTCGCGGCACCGGACCCGGACTGCGCGTCGTCGTGACCCTGATCTGCGCGCTGCTGCCGGCGCTGGTCGTCCTCGCCGGCTGCGGCGACACGTCCGGCGCCGGCTCGACCTCACCCGAGCCCTCCGCCGCTCCCGTGACGCTCAAGGTCATGGAGTTCAACATCGAGTACGGCGGCGACGCCGTCGACTTCGACACGGTCCTCGAAGCGATCGAGAAGGCGCAGCCGGACATCATCGGCCTCGAGGAGGCCGAGACCAGCACCGGGCGCGTCGCTGAGCAGACGGGGTACGCCTACTGGAGCGACGCCATGCAGGTCGTCTCCCGCTACCCGCTGCTGGAGCCGCCGGAGGCCGAGGGGCAGTACCTGTATGTGGAGGTCGAGCCCGGCCGCTGCGTCGCCGTCTCGAACGTCCACCTGCCCTCAGACGAGCCCGGGCCGCACCTGATCCGCGTCGGCAAGCCCGTCGAGAAGGTCGTGGCGACCGAGGAGGAAGTGCGGCTCCCGTACATCCAGGGCCAGTTGGAGGTCCTGCCGCCGCTGGCGGAGCAGGGCATCCCCGTGTTCCTGCTCGGCGACTTCAACGCGCCCTCGCACCGCGACTACACGCAGGAGGTCGTGGGCACGCGCGACTACGTGAAGTACGTCGTGGAGTGGCCGGTGAGCACGGCCGTGGAGGCCGCGGGGTTCGTCGACTCGTGGCGGGCCGTGTACCCGGACCCGCTGCGGAGCCTCGGGCTCACGTGGTGGGCGGCGCGGCCCAGGGTGGACGGCTACAACCCGGGTCCGAACGCTCCGCAGGACCGCATCGACTTCATCTACTCCCTGGGTCCGGCCAAGGCGACCGCCGCCCAACTCGCCGGCGAGCAGGGCGGCCCCGAGGTGACGTTCGAGGTCGACCCGTGGGGGTCTGACCACCGCGCCGTCATGTCGACCTTCGAGGTCGTGCCCGGCGCGCTGCCCGTGATGGTCGCGGTCTCGCCGCAGGTAGCGACCGTGGGGGAGACGGTGACCGTGACGTACATGCCGGAGCCGGGTGGGGCGGAGTCCGTCGCGGTCGTGCACGCGGGCGGGGCGCCGGCGGACACGCTCGCGGGCCCCGTGCTCTCCAGCGGAGCCGAGGCCGGGGGCAGGATCGAGCTCGCTGCGGCCACGCTCGGCCCCGGCGACTACGAGGTGCTGCTGGTGGGCGCGGGCGACGAGGTGCAGGCCCGCGCTCCGCTCTGGATCCAGAAGCCGGGAGCGAAGCCGGTCCTGAAGACCGACAGCACGGCCTACGGCTCCGGGGAGCCGATCGTCGTGACGTGGAAGAACGCGCCGGCCAACCGCTGGGACTGGCTGGGCGTCTACAAGGCGGGCGCGGCAGACCCCAACGTGGACTCCTACCTCATCTGGCAGTACACCGGCGGCGCCGGCTCCGGCACGAGCGCCGGCACCGTCGCCGGCACGATGACCATGGACGAGGACACCGTGGAGGGCGAGCCGTGGCCGCTCCCGACCGGCGATTACGTCCTCTACTACCTGCTCGCCGACGGTTACGAGTGGGTCGCCAAGGCCGAGTTCCGCGTCAAGTAGGCCCCGGGAACGGGGCGTCAGCAGACCACGAGGAGCGGGGGAACCATGAAGGTCCTTATCGTCGGCAGCGGCGGTGTGGGGGAGTCCACGGCGGCGATCGCGAAGCGGCGCGACCCGGGCGGGGAGCTGTTCGAGACGATGGTGCTGGCGGACTACAGCCTGGCGAGGGCCCAGGCGGCCTCCGCGCGCATGGGCGACGAGAGGCGGTTCCCGGCGGAGCAGGTGGACGCGGCGGACGTCGACGCGGTCGTCGCGCTGTGCGCGAAGTACGACGTCGACGTCCTCTGCAGCTTCCTGCCGGTGGAGTTCAACCCGTACACGCTGCAGGCGGCGCTCAAGGCGCGCGTGCACCACATGGACGCGTCCACGACGCTCTCGGTGCCGCACCCCACGGACCCGTTCAACCAGGCCAACGTGGTGCTCGGCGAGACCGAGATCGCGCTGAGCGGTGAGTTCGAGAGGATCGGCAAGCTGGGGCTGATGGGCATCGGCGTCGAGCCGGGCATGGCCGACTGGTACTGCCGCTACGCCGCCGACCACTTCTTCGACGAGATCGAGGAGATCGGCGTGCGCGACGGCGCCAACCTCGAGATCCCGGGCTTCAAGGGCATCAGCTTCGGCTTCTCCATCTGGATGACGATCGAAGAGTGCACCAACCCCGCGGTCGTCTGGGAGCGTGACCGCGGCTTCTACACCGTGCCGCCGCTCAGCGACCCCGAGCCGTTCTACCTGCCGGAGGGCATCGGCTGGGTGGACGTCGCCCACGTCGAGCACGAAGAAGTGCTGCACGTCGGCTGGTTCCACGAGCTGCTCAAGGGCGTGAAGAAGGCGACCTTCAAGTACGCGCTGGGGGATGAGTTCATCCAGGCGATGGAGGTCTTCACGTCGGTCAACATGCACTCCCTGCAGCCCGTCAGCGTGCGCGGCAGGGAGGTGCGGCCGCGGGACGTGATCGAGGCCGCCGCCCCCGACCCCAACGAGATCGGCAAGCGGTACGTGGGGCAGTCGTGCGCGGGCACGTGGGTCCGCGGCGGCAAGGACGGGCGCGAGCGGGAGGTCTACCTCTATCAGGTAGTGGACAACCAGGAGTGCGTGGCGCTCTTCGGCACGCAGGGCGTGGTGGCCCAGACTGCCTTCCCCGGCGTGATCGCGCTCGAACTGCTGGCGACCGGCAAGCTCGCCGGCTACAAGGGCAACCCGGAGGCCGGTGTGTTCCCGGCGCAGGCGTTCACTTGCGACGACTTCGTCACGCTGCAGAGGGAGTACGGGTTCCCCGGCGGCGTGCTCGAGATGGACTCGGAGTACAAGCGCGAGCTCGACCACGTCGGGTTCGTCGCGCCGGTCGAGGGGGCGGGGGCGTGAGCGGCGCGGGCGCGAGCGGCGACGAGGGAGGGCCGATGCGCGCCGCCTGCCGCCGGTTCGAGGGCAAGGTCGCCCTGGTCACCGGCGGCGCCTCCGGCATCGGGCTGGCGACGGTGGGGCGGCTGCTCGAAGAGGGAGCCGCCGTCGTGATCGCCGATCTTGACGGCGACGCCGCCGAGGCCGCGGCGGCCGCGCTGCGCGACTGCGGCCTGGAGGACGCCGTCGCCCTGCGCTGCGACGTGACGCAGGGCGCCGAGGTCGAGGCGCTCGTCGCCCGGGTGCGCAGCGAGCACGGGCGCCTGGACGTGCTCTTCAACAACGCCGGCATCTACGAGCCCGGCGAGGTCCACGAGACTTCCGAGGAGGCGTGGGACCGGCAGATCGGCGTCAACCTCAAGTCGGTCTACCTGGTCTCGCACCACGTCGTGCCGGTGATGCTGGAGCAGGGCGGCGGCGCGATCGTCAACAACGCCTCCGTCGCCGCGCTCGTCGGCGACCTCAAGAGCGCCGCCTACTGTGCGAGCAAGGGCGGCGTCGGCATGCTCACCCGGGCGATGGCGCTCGACTACGCGCAGCGCGGCATCCGCGTCAACGCCATCTGCTGCGGGGAGATCGACACGCCGCTCTTCGTCAAGGAGTCGTACCAGATCGGCATGACGCCGGACTCGTACCGGGAGATCCTGAACGAAGCTCACCCCATCG
>Ga0075319_1000004_pt1 | contig 19642 bp, 22 predicted proteins | sample MayberryNE_TuleC_FD_120046 | JGI IMG/M metagenome (GOLD analysis project Ga0075319, IMG submission 120046) | Natural and restored wetland microbial communities from the San Francisco Bay, California, USA, that impact long-term carbon... | ecosystem: Environmental > Terrestrial > Soil > Wetlands ... | reverse complement strand
GATGACGGAGATCAATGGCAAGCTTGGGACAGTCACCGCCGTCTCGGCCTCGACTATCACGCTTGATATTAACTCAACTGCGATGACCGCGTTCGCGCACCCAACCTCTGCTCAGGCAGCTGTCGGGATCTCGCTTCCTCTCATCGTGCCTGTAGGCGAAGCAGCCAAATCTCCTTACGAGAATTTGGTCGATGATGCCTCCTACAACGCCTCTGCAACAGGGGTAATTGTTGGGACAGGGGTTCAAACTACTGGTAAACTATATCAGTGGATTGCGCGTCGAGGACTTTCAGTCTAAGTAAGGCATAAAGAACTTTATTTACTGAACGGGCTCCCTCTTAAGTGGGGGAGCCCTTCTTATTTCAAGCTAAAATTTAACTTTGATTAATAAGTAATCTTTGAAATAGTGACCTTGAATCCAAAAAAAGAGGTGATTCATGTCTCGCTTTAAAAAAGAAGTCGTCCAAGTCAGGGATTTGGACAAGGAAGAAAAAGAAGAAGTTGTCAAAATCGTTGAGCCAACTAAAGATGAAATAGTTGAGATTCTCCAGCCTTCTACAAAAGAATTATCGAGAAAAAAGCTTGAGAAGTTAATGAAAGAGGAAATTGTCAACGTCAAAGGTCGTTTCCGCCATTACGAAACTCCGGGCGCGAGTCAAAGATTTCATGTAAGGAAATATGCTAATATTCCTCCTTTTGATAAGCTAATGACTGACAACGAAATATATGAAATCCCCCTATACGTTGCGAGATTCTTAAATGGAATTGATAAAATGGCTATGGAGTGCGGTGGCAAAATTAATACTTGCGCTTATCCTGAGCATGAATTTGTCTATGATGAATCTAACAACTTGGATCAACGAAGAGATGGTCAGGTGGGTCGACAACAAAAAACGGCAGTTGGCAAATGGACTCGCCGCTTTGGCTTCGAGAGCTTGCAATTTGATCTCGATTCTTAAACTTTAGTTTATTGGCCAGCTCGCAAGGGCTGGTCTTGTGAGGCAAAATGACTGTTCCATCGACACTCCTTGATATCAGAAATAAGGTACGAAGAATTACGGGGCGGCCAAGTACTGCGCAAATTACAGATGATGAGATCGATAATTACATCAATACTTTCTATGTTTACGACCTTCCAGAGCATCTTCGCCTTCAGAATTTAAGAGTTAACTATCAATTCCTAACTGAAGCAAATATTCAAGCCTACGATTTCCCGGTTGAGTTTTACCTCGATATCATGCCCCCAGTCTACGTCGCTGGCTTTAAATGCGTAATGTCGCAGAGTCGCGACAACTTCTATAGGCTAAATTCCAATACTCAGAGGATTGAAAACGTCGCTAGCGGAACAGGGATCGCGGGGCCTTACACGTTTACTTTAAGCGGAACTCCTATCACGAGGGGCTATAAGCGCAATCCACCTGGCGCATTCAATACTACGGTAATAACTCAAGTCAAGGACATAAATTATTCAGTTGTCATCACGGGCTTCTCTGGCGGGGCCTCGGTCTCGTTAGTTGATGATGGCCTTGGCAATTTGCGCGATCCGACCGATACTACCGCAATGGCTGCTCGTGGAAGCATAAACTACCTATCTGGCGCGGTCACGGCGACGTTTATAAGCGCGATTGATGCTGGGACAGATATAACGGCCGAATACATCGCCTACGTGGCAGGAAAGCCCACTTCCGTCCTTTTCTTCCAGGATCAAATAATCTGTTTCCCAATCCCCGATAAGGCCTACACCATTAGTTTCGAGGCGTATCAATATCCAACTGCTCTTATATCAGCAGTACCTCAGCCAAGTCCTCAGCTTAAAGAGTGGTGGCAGCTCCTAGCGTATGGCGCCGCTGATAAAATTTTCTCTGACAACGCCGACATGGACAACATGGCTAAATTTCGGCCTCTCCTTGACGAGCAAATGAGACTAGTTCAAAGGCGAACGTTAGTTCAGCAAGCAAACGAGAGAACATCAACTATTTTCGCAGATAATCAGCCATTCAATGGAGGCTGGGGCGGAAACTTTGGGCAATTCTAATGGAATACGAGAAGTCTTTTAAGAAAGCGCCGCAGTTACCAACTGGATATGACTATAAAAGGCCAAAGCGCGTGAATTTAAATGCGTTTCCAGAAAATCAGTACGGCGATTTGCGCAAGATGAGAGATCAAGGCCTTGATGTTAAAGAGATTTCGCGCGTCATGGGATATTCGCCCTATACGATCGCAAAGACTCTAAAGCGAATAGATGGATTAAAGTAATTATTATAGGTGAAAGATGACATACGTCAAGGACATGCCGAATGCGAGCGATATCCCAAGCGTCTCGCAAGCTCAGCTAAAAATTAACTTCCAAAGTCTGTTCTCATGGAGCGCACTTGATCATGAGTCTTTAACCTCTGGTGCTGCCTTTTTCGGCAAGCATCGCTTCTGCACGTTGACTCCGCAGGGCGCTGGCAATGCGACTCTTGCAAATGAGGTCTCGCTGTATTCAAAGTCATTGGGGGGAGCGCAGACGCTTTATTTCCGCAGACCGAGTTCTGGGACAGAGATTCCATTAACTGGCCCGATTGATCCCATAGTTGCTGCTAATGGCTGCACTTTCTTGCCTGGTGGCCTTATGCTTCAGTGGGGACAAACTGGTGGTATTGCATCTAATGCAAACGCTGTAATTGGGTTTTCTTCTGCATTTTCAGGCAATGCCTATAGCGTTACTGTCACTGGAAGGCATAACGGGGGAGAAATCGTCGGGGGCAATATCGCTGCGATTGGTGCCGCGAGCTTTACACTTAGAAATACTAGTACATCTAATCGCGATTTTTATTGGATAGCAATAGGGCCAAGATAATGTCATATCAACCTCACTTCATCGCGTCTTTTGATGCAGATAGTGGCCTTAACACTTCGCTAGAACCATTTCTCATTCCAGAGAAGGCGTTTCCAGTCTTAGAAGACGCATATTGCTGGCGTGGGCGGGTCAAATTGCGCGAGGGGAACAAGCTTCTTGGGCGCTTAAGACGGAAGCTAGCTGCGAAAGCCGCTGGCAATTTCTCTGCCGCTGGAGCTGGCACTGTCGTGGTCAATCTTCTAACTGCAATTGGAGTCGTCGCTCTCGAAGAGCCTGATGCCATGATTGAGCCCGGCTCTGCTGCTGATCCCCTCGTCATCACCATCGCCGCTCCAATCGCTCAAGTGTTAACTGATGCCACTGGTACTGGCGTGTTCACGATTGCCCCGGCAGGCCTCATTACTTCAGCTACAATCAATTATAATACTGGAGCCTTGACCCTAGTCTACTCTGGAGCTGCGGCAGCCTCTGCGGCCACTGTAACGGGCGGATACTTCCCTTCCCTTCCAGTCATGGGTTTGAGAACTCGCGAATTGATTGCAAAAAACAACGAGTTGATGGTTGCCTTCGACCAAAAATATGCATATCTCTTCAATCAGACAACTAATAAGTTCGAAGAGGCTCCTTCTGCTACGCCAACTGTCTGGCATGGCTCAAATTCTAACTTCTTCTGGTCAACTAACTGGGGCTCAAAAGCATCTCTGGATTTATTTTGGGTTACGAATTGCAGCATGACAAGCGCGCCCCAAGATCCAATGTATTATTACGACGGGCTGGATTTCACCCCATTTGCTCCTTTAATTACTGCTGCCGAGACTCTTTATAACGCCGAGTGCATCATTCCCTATAAGTCTCGCTTGCTAATGTTCAATACGTGGGAAGGAACGACGGCCGGAACGATTATTGCGGCTACAAACTTCCCGCGCCGCTTGAGATATAGCTGGGTTGGCGATCCTACCACTCCAACTGCCTTCAGGTCTGATACTATCGGAACTGGCGGCTGGATAGACGCGCCAACGAACGAGATTATTGTCTCAGTTGGATTTATCAAGGATACCTTACTCGTGAAATGCGAGAAATCAAGCTGGAAGCTCGTGTACACTGGAAACGATATCACCCCATTCGTGTTTCAAAAGATTAACACCGAATTAGGCTCTGAAAGCAAATTCTCTCTAGTGCCCTTTGATCGAGGCGTCTTTAGCGTTGCTGACGTCGGCATAACCACTGATGACAGCGTCAACGTCGAGAGGATCGATCTTCAAATTCCATCGACAATATTTAATTTCAGAAATTCAGACAATGGCGTTGAGCGAGTTCATGGCATTAGAGACTTCAGTAATGAAATGGTCTATTGGAACTATCCTGAGAGCCAGACTGAAACGACTTATCCAAATAAAGTCTTGGCGTATAATTATCGCAATAATACCTATGCGAAATTCAATGATAGCTTTACTTGCTTTGGAACATTTCAGAAGGGGCAAGACGAGACGTGGGCTCAATTGACCTATAAAACCTGGGCAGATTGGGACAAGGCTTGGAACTCGGGTACTGCACAAGCTCTCTTCCCTGACGTCGTAGCAGGCAACCAGCATGGCTTCGTTGTCAAAGTGCAAGAGCAGACCTCGAATGACGAGACTCTTTTCATCAAGGCGATCAACTTCGTAACTGGAATATTCACTGTCCCGAATCATAACTTGCGCTCGGGAGACATCATCACTCTCTATTACATCGCAGGATCTGGCGCTCTGCCACCTACAGTGCTAAATGGGCGAGTCTTTAGAGTAAATTTAGTTAATGCAAACGAAGTGACGCTCGATATCTTTGACCCCACGATCGTTCCTCCTACCTCGAAGTTTACCCCTCTAATCGGCACTACTCTTGTTGATGCCACCACTGTCTACCAAGGTGGCGGTGTTATCGAAATGAACCAGAACTTCAATATTCAGACCAAGGTATTCTGCCCATTTTATGAGCAAGGCGCGCAATGCCGGCTTGGCTACGTTGACTTTCTCCTAGATCGGACTCCCACTGGCGAGCTCACCTCTGATGTCTACATTGATGAGAATGAATACTACTCGATGACTGACACCGGCGTAAATACAGCGTTGCAGGGCACAAATACCGTGCTTACGAGAGCGGAAAATACAGCGTTGTTCCCATTCCAGGCGAATCAAAATAAGATTTGGCACCGCCAGTTTATCCAATCAGTGGCGCAGAACTTCCAGGTCGTTTTATCCTTGACTCAAGAGCAGAACGCGACTGCTGGCATTAATGACGAGCCCGTCGTTCTTCATGCGATGGCTTTCTATTTATCACCGAATGCGAGGCTCACGCCGTGACAACTCAGCAATCTGCTTCTCCATTTCTTGTCCCAGCTGAGGTCTTCCCTGAAGATGCAAGCCAATTGCTTATCAAGATGACTAGTCTGCACACTGATATTGCTAATTGTGTCAACATTCGCGAGATTTCAGCTTATGAACAGAATCAACAAGTTATAACTGGCCAGCAATTCTCTATTCCAGGCGAAAATCAGAAGAAAAAGTTCTCGTTTCGCAAGGTTTTCTATTTCGGGGCGATTGGAGCCGGCGCGACCTTGACTTTCGCTCATGGCATAACTGGCGTTGTCCAATTTACTCATATGTATGGCACTTGCGTCACAGCAGCCGATTTTAGGCCTATTCCTTACGCTCCTGTAGTCGCTGGCAACCATATCGCCCTAACCGCTGATGCTGCCAACGTCAATGTCCAGAATGGAGCTATCGCCATTAATTCAGGGATGATAATTCTCGAATATCTCCTCAATTAATTTCTTTCATGTTACGATACAAGAAATCCTTTATTTCGAGGTAATCTATGCCATCCTACGACAAAACTATCAAGATGAAAGCTGGCTCAAAATATGGGCGAATGTATCAATACGGCACGCTATCGAAGCAGCAGCAAAAAATTCTTGATAAATACGAAAAGCACGTTAGTCCTCGCGATTTTCAAACTCCCCAGATGTATAACCAGGGCCTCGATGTCTTAAGACAGGGCATGCAGGCTCAAGGGCCGGGCCAAGCTGAACAATCTGGCCTTAATTACCTCCAGAGCGTAATGAGCCAAGATCCCGAGATGATGAAGCAGTTTGAGGCTCCATATATGCGCCAATTTAATGAAGAAATTGTTCCCCAGACAGCGGAGCGATTTGCTGGCATGGGCGGAATGAACTCCAGCGGATTCCAACAGACGATGGGGCAGGCTGGCTCTAGTTTGATGGAGAGGCTCGCTGCACTTAGGGGCGGTCTTGGGATGCAAGCTGCTCAACAGGCTGTGCAATATGCTCAATTGCCAATGCAGAGACAGCAACAGCAGATGCAATTCACTCAAGCAGGTATGCAGGCAAGTTTGTATCCTCAACAGCAGCAAGAAGAATACAATCGCTATGCGCAACAGCTTCAGGATCAACGACGAGGCGCAATTCTTGGGACTCAGCCATTTAATTGGGCAACTGTTGATGCAAGAACTAATGAGGCAAAAGCATCTAGGAACCAGATGTGGGGAAATATTGCTAGTGCTGGAATTATGGGAGCGGCAACATTATTTGGTGGTCCGCCCGGAGCGGCAGTAGCGGCTAATACTGCTACAAGAGCAATTTTTCCATCTGTAAATAATATGTAGAATGCTAAGGCGGTAAAAGATGTTACAACCAATTCAAGGACCTCGAAGCAATCCTAAGTTACCAAGCGCGATGCAGGCTTTTGCAACTGGCGCAGCTGGAGCAGCTAGCGACGTGGCAAGAAGCTATCTTAATAACAAGATGCAAGAGATGTATGACGAGAAGAAGACTAATCGGGCTCTTGCCATCGAGGCTGATGCTAGAGGTCGATCTGCTCAAGGTTTCACTGACTTCTTAGATAGCGCCGGTCTTATTCCAAAGAGTCAAAGAGAAGGAGTTCTCGCCTCTCTTTCTAACATGGATCAGCAGCAGCAATCTGCGATAGTTAATCATCTCGTGACGAAATTATCTAGTGGGAATCAGTCTAAAAGACTTAGTGGCATATATGGTGGTCTTGATGGCGAAGCAAGCCCAGAAGGCCAGTCTCAAGAAGCAATGCAGCCAGCGAATCGCCAATCTGTTCAACCCTCGATGCAGCCAGCTCCTCAACCAGTGATCCAATCTGGAACGCAAGCCACTTCTCAAGCCATCAGGAAGCCTTTGCCTCCTGGCGTGGCTCCTATGCTCAATAGAGAAGATATGCCCGCTGAGGCAGAATCTGTGAGTCCTCAAGCCATTACGAAGAGTCTCGCGATGCAGCAGGAGCAGAATGAATTGCAAAAGGCGCAGCTTCAACAGCAGATTCCTCAAGCTAGTCAAGGGGTTCCAGTTCCAGTTCAACAAGCTCAAGAAAAACCCTTTAATTATGCTGAAGAGATCCAGAGAATAAATAATGAGACGGGCAGGGCTCTTAATCAAACAAGCAATCAAAATGAAATAAACCAAATTCTTACTGCTCGTAAAAATGCTATCGATATGGCTGAAAAGAGAAGGGCTGGGAATATTGCCCAAGCAAAATTAGATATTGCAGAGAAAATGGCAAAGAAAGAACTTCAAGAGCTCCCTGCGAATGTAAGGACACAATATGAAGAAGCTGGGAAATCTCTTTTCGATGCTGAAAATACGCTATTGTCGTTAGATAATATAGAAGAGCTTCTTGATTCTGGGGCTCAAATGCCAGAGATAGTTACTTCAATAAGAAGAACATTAGGAGACAAGAGCTTTATTGCTAAGTTTGCAGAGGGATTGGCTAAAAATGATTTAGCTAATGCTGTAGATACTGCTAAGGTTCAAATGTTCAAAGGAGCAAAGGAAATTTTTGGCGGGCAGATGAGGGTGTCAGAATTTAATGAGTGGATTAAAAAACTCCCTGACATTTCTGATCCAGCAATTGCAAACAAAGTAAAAATTTCCCTTATAAGACAGTTTGCAGAAGCAGAAAAATTTAAATATCATGGCCTTAAAAAGGCAATAGATCAGGATAGAACTGCTCCTTCAGACGTAATCTTGGGTAGAGCTAGAAATTACACGTCTAAAATGTCGAAGAAATTCTTTGATCAAGAAAAAGATAAGCTTAATAAACTTATTTCTTCAAAGGGAGCAAAAGCAGATCTTCAGGTCGGTCAAAAAGTAGAAAGAGATAAGCTAAAAAGCCTTCCAGTTGGAACAAAAATAAAGAGCCAATCGGGACGTTTTTATGAAAAAACTCTTAATGGATTCAAAGAGGTTTCAGAATGAGCTATGAAATTGTTTCCTTGGGGAAAAACGAGCCTACTCCCGCATTTGAAGTTGTTTCGAATCCTAAAGAGCAAGATAGATCGATGGGAGAAAATGCTCTTAGAGATGTGGGCAGAAGCGGCAAAGTAGTTTCTTCAACAGTTTTAGGAGCTCCAGGAGCAACGCAAAACTTAATTGAGTGGCTAGTGAGCCTACCTTCTGGAATCACGCCTGATCAAGCTAGAGAAAAGATGAAGGAGCTTGGGATTGATGTTCCAGGTCATTTTCCAACAACTCAGGAACTAGAAAGTTCTGTTGAAAAGAAAATTCCTTCTTTAAAGCCGGAGACTGAGGGGGAGCAAAAATATGAAAATACTCTTGAGACATTTACTTCGTTATTAATGCCCGGTGCTCCTAGGTCATTAATAAATTCAGTTACAAGAGCTGGAATTGGGGCTGGAGGCGGAGAGGCTGCTGCATCTTTGATGAAAGAATTTGGAATGGGAGAAGCTGCTCAAAATATAGCCAGAATGGTATTTGCTTTAGGATCTCAACTTCCGGGACTCAGAAGAGCTTCGATTGCTGAAAATAGAACAAGAATAGCAGGAAAAAAGGCTGGTCTTAATGAAAAAGAACTTACACCATTATTGCAACCTGAAAAAATGGCGCGAAGAATAGGGAAATTAACCTCTGAAACTGAAAAGAATAGAGAAGTTTTAAAGAGTGTAAAGAAAAAATCCGATGCTTTTTTAGATAATATTTCTGAAAGAGGGAAAAAAGTCATAATTCCGGAAGAAAACATGTCTGGACTTATTGAAAAAACTGAGTCTCTTCGAAACGAAATGGCTATGGCCGCAGGAGAAGAACCAAATAGAGTTGGTGTTATAAAATATTTAGATGGAGTCCTTGATGATTTTAAAAAAGGAAGCCTCACTGCTCAACATCTCATAAATACATTTCGAGATGCGAATAGAATGTTTAAAGAAACAATGCCTAGTCAAAAGAATCGTCTTCAATCTATGAATAAAGCGATATCTCAGGCTGTCTATAAAACCGATAAAGAATTAGGAAGAGATTTTCGTTTGGGCAATAGACTTCATTCAGCTCGAATGGAATTTATTGATAATGTAGGTTGGCAAAATCTTGAGAAGTCATGGACTAAAGGAACTCCAGCTCAAGAAGCATTGGCTTCGATAGTCGGGGGGGCAATAGGACAAATGTCTGGAGCGCCAGGAACTGGAGCACTTGTTGGAGCAGGAACGATGTTTGCAATAAATAAAACAGCAAACTGGCTTTTAACAAGTCCTAATGCCGGGGGACTTAAAAAGCTTACTCTAAAAGCATTAAAGGAAGATAACCCAAAAATGGCTTTAACAGCTTATAATGCGATAAAAAAGAAAGTAAAAGAGGATTTTCCAGAAGAGTTTTCCGAATTAAATCTTCCTTAGTTTTCTGTAAAAATTACTTTAATAGTCCGATATATATCTGGTATTATAAACAATGATAAAAACATAAGTATCCCAATAGCCATTTTTACTTCCCCTTTATTTCGCAAAGTCTTCCGTGAAAATCCTTCATCTCATCAGCCATGGCGTCAATCTTCTTATCAGTATGAAGATATAGAGACATCATCTCTTTTCTCATCTCCTGGATAGAGTTTTTGCTCGCTGCAAAAGATGCCCAAGCTAGTCCAATATTAGCCGAGACTATCGTGATAACTGCTAAATCAATGTCCATTATTTTCTCTCCCAAGATCTATCTTCGAGTCTCTTTATATCTCTTTTCAAGGAATCAATATCTCTTCTAAGATTGTCTATCTTAACGTATATAAATAGGCATAGAACAAAAAAAACTATAATTACTATTTGAATGAGCAGTGCAATTATTGCGGTATGCATTACTTCCCCTTGTTCCTTTCTTCAATCGCACAGAGCCTGCCATGGAAATCTTTCATCTCTTCATGGACAAGATTCATCATTTTTTCAAGTCTAAGATAGTCTTCTTTAGAATCCTTTCGCATAGACCATACGAAACCATATAGTGCTGCCAGATATGCTATTGGCTGTAAAAAACTAAAGTCCATTATTTCCTCTTTTCTCAATCATTCCGGTCTTTTCATCATATATCTTAAAAAAACTAACCATATAATTACAAGAATTATCTCAAGAAAGCCCATCATTTTTCTAACTCAACGATTTTCTTTGTTAATAGATCTAACCTAAGATTAGTCATCTTCTCATATGACTCAAGAGATCGATTGAATTCGCAATATAGCTTGTGCATGCAAAAGGCAGCAAGTCCGCACAGCATTAAATTTATCAATGCGACCGCGGTGCAAATCAAAATGTTCGTAAGTATTGCCATATAGCCCCCTTTATGAACATCTTTAACAATACTCTAATATATTTTTTGACACATGATCGACTTAATGCTAATGTAAAGGAAATTAACCAATTTATAGGGGCGTCTATATGGTAAAACGACTTCAAGATGCAGGGGAGATCTCCTACGGTTTCTCGCAACCATTAACTTCCGATTTTCCAAGTCCTATTCTTTCAATTAGAAATCCGGTCACTGCCGATACTGGCTATCGCGTTGGCCAGAATTGGATCAATACGACTACTGATCAAGCCTTCATCCTCACGAGCAATGCCGCTGGAGTTGCAACGTGGGCTCTTTCTTCTCCCGGAGCCTCTGATGTCGATACCATCAATAGCTTGGCTCCTGTAGCTGGCGATATCCTCATCGCTGGCGGACTTAACCTCACTGATGTCAACGCTGGCAATACTGTCACGCTGAATCTTGATCCGGCCATAACGCTCGCAACAAGCGTAACCTCTCCTCTCTATACCTCAGGAGCTGGCGTTGATGTCGCTATCACTGCTCCAGCTGGGCAAAACGTGCTCATCAAGATGGGCGATGCTGCTGGCGCGAATAAAACTAGCTTCATTGACTCTACTAACGCCGAAGTCTTTGCGATCGACTCAAATGGCACAATGGCAATGGCTGGAGTTACTGTGACAGGCGCGCTTACTCAGACCGCTGGCGCTGTAAATCTTGGGATGGACAACTTAGGCTCTGCGATCAATATCGGGGGCGGAAACGTCATTAAGGCATTGGCAATAGGCGGAGGGGCTGCTGCGCATACTCTAGCGTTAGGATCTGCCTTTGCTGGCGCGATGACCGCTGACTCTGCTGCTGGCATTAGCCTTAATGCTGCAACTGCTTCTAACTTCACGGTGACTGGAGCTGCTGACTTAACTCTCTCCTCGGTCGGTGGCTCTATCAACGTTACGGGCTCACAAGCTGCTGTAGATGCTGTCTTAATTGGCGCGACTGATGCAGCTGGCGGGATTGACGTCAACTGTGGCACAGGAGGAATCACTATCGATTCAACAGGCGCGTTCTCGATCGATGGAGCTGCTGCTTCCAACGTCAGTGTTGGCGGAGCTGGGATAGACTTAAACCTCGAATCTGCTCTAGGACGAGTTGTCGTCAATGGCGAAGAAGCCGCGGACGATGCTATCACGGTGGTGTCCGCTGCTGGTGGCCTTGATACTAACGTTGCTTTGCAAATGAACTTAGACTCGTCACAGGCTGCTGCAACCGCTGTGCGAATTTTTGCTTCAAATGCCGCTGGTGGGATCGATATCGACTGCGGAACTGGCGGATGCACTCTCGATAGCACGGGCGTTGTCTCGATTGACTCAGCAGGCGCGACCAACATCACGGCTACAGGGGCTTTTGATGTCACACTCTCATCAACAGCTGGCTCGGTCATCGTCTCAGGTGGCGAAGCAGTTGCCGACGCTGTCCAAATTACCTCTTCAAATGCCGCTGGTGGCGTTCTCGTCACTACAGGCACAGGGGGAGCCGCTGTTAACGCAGTAGGCGCAGCCGCCCCGATTACGCTGGACGCTGTAGGCGTTGTCGAGCTCAATTCTTCAGGAGCTGCGATTGGAATAGGCAGTGATGCAGACAACTTCGCTGTCAACGTAGGAACTGCTGGCGTGCGAACTGTCACAGTGGGCTCATTAACCGGAGCCTCTGCAACAGTGATCCAGTCTGGAACTGGAAAAATCGATATCGCGAGTGAAGTTAAAACTTTGACTGCCGATTATGCCGTTGTCAGTGGAGACAAAATCACCTTCACTCAATCCCCGATCGTGCAGTCTGCTGCAACAACCGGGGCTGCACCAACTGGCGCAACCGGCGACGTGAACATCATTTCTCTTCAAGGCGGAGTTGAAATGGAAGAATTCGTCCTCGGAGCAGGTCAGACAATTATTGCTCCCAGAATGGGTGCCGCTGGCTTGACTGTCTCAGGAGACTTAACCCTCTCTGAAGGCTATGAATACAACTTCGGGGCTGCAAGGGCGAATTCAAGGCATAGTTTCACGATTGGGACTTCCCCAGCGTTTTACCTGCAATGGCGCTTTACTGTTGCTGATATCTCTGGATTAGAGCCTTGCTACATTGGTTTCCGCAAGACTCAAGCTAATGATGCAACGTTTGCCAATTACACTGACTTTGTAGCTTATGGGCCAAATGATGCTGTCTCTCCTGGAGATTGCGCGATCTCTACTCAGCTTAACACTGGTGGATTAGTTGATACTGACACCAATGATGCCTGGGCTGATGGGGCAACTCATACTCTCAGGATCAATGTCTCTGCTGCTGGCGTAGTCACCTTCCTCTTCGACGGCGCGCCTCCTACCGTAACTCAGGCCTTTACCTTTGATAACGGCGATGTAGTCCATCCATTCTTCAGACACCTATTCAACGTCGCGGCGCCTGGGCTTATTAACTGGGTTAGCATGGAATGCGGATTCCAATAACGAACTTGAGAACTGGGCTCTAGAAATAGAGCCCTCATTTGCCATATAGGAGATTTTTTATGACTTTTGGGACAAGAGTTATTTTCGAACCGCTTAGGACAGTCGCTTTCGGCGGAATTGGGGCTGCATACGCGCCAGTTGGATCAGCGATGTCACATCATGCTCGACTCGTGAGCTTTTTTAATTCAACAGATGCTGACTTGATCATCTCTTTAGACAACGTCAATGATCACGTTCGCGTTGCAGCAGGAACTGGCCAAGTTTTCGACCTCACGGCGAATAAAGTCAAGGATGACGGCCTCTTCGTTAGCAAAGGCACGATTTTCTTCGTTAAACGCGCTGTAGGAGCCCCATCGGTTGGAAACTTCTGGATACAGGTGATGGCAGCTCACGGAGGTGTCTAATGTCACAGATTTCGAAAATCTTTGAAGGCTCGCCAACTCCAAGTCTTGAGAAAATGACTGGAGATATAGGCGGAGCAGTTAGTCCAGATGCTGGTTTCAACCTTAACTTGCTCTCAGATGATTTTCTCACTGTCACGGGGACTCCATTAACTAACACGCTGACTATCTCGCTTGATAATGCCTCTGTGACAACTGGTCAGACGATTGGAGCGGTGACCAATAGCATCGTTAACTTCGATCTAGGCGCGTTTGCAGGCGTTAGGATAGTAGAGGCCAAAGTAGTTGGAATCACCTCTGCCTTGACAGCGGGATGCGCGTTTAATCTGATTTGCGGAGCTCGAACAACAGGCGCAGCAGCATCACTCATTGGAGTCCAGGATAAGTACGTCGCCGAAGACGCCGCCATTGTAGCTTGTGATGCCAACTTCACTATCGCCGGGAACGTCCTTTCGGTTACTGTGCTTGGAACTGCTGGATTGACTATTAATTGGAAAATTTCAGTTCTCTGGACTGGAATTTAAAACTAGGAGAAAGTATGCCAGGCTTTGACAACGACGTTGCTTACTGCTCAGGAATTGACACCCGCGGCGTCTCGCCAATCGTAAATCAGATGAATTCAGATGGAAAACTTTTAATTGCCTCGGGAGTTGCGCCTTATATTCGAGCCAATCACTTATCCGTCGGAAGCGGGATGTCAATAGTTAATGGCTCTGGAAGCATCGCTCTTGATTCGAAAATTCAGTATGTAAGAAAAGTCTTGACCTCTTTAGATATAAAAAATTTAAGTGCTTCGCCATTTGAAATAATTCCGGCGCCAGGAGCAAATTCAGTAGTCGCTCCCATTTATTTTATAGCAAAATTTGTTTACGCAGGTAATAACCAATTTACTGATGGCGATAACATTAAAATGAAATATGCAAATACCGGATTAAATATTGATACTTTAATGGGAGGAGGCTCTATAAGGGGTGTCGATCCTATTTATTCAATAATGCCAATTATTTCCTCATTACTAGACGAGCCTGTAGCCGATGTTGAAAATAGCGCAATCATGCTCACAATAGATGGTGGAGTCGAATTTGCAGGCAATGCCTCAAATGATAATTATTTAATCGTTCAGGCCTTATATTGGGTTTCAAAATTAATCTAGGAGTGAAATATGCCAGGCTGGGATAACGACGTCGCTTTTTGCTCTGGAATAGATACTCGCGGTGTCACTCCAGTTGTAAATCAAATGGATGCAGATGGAAAACTTTTAATTGCCTCAACCGTTGCACCGTATATTCGCGCGAACACTCTCTCTTCTGCTGGCGGCACCGTCACAATTACTAATGGCGCAGGCTCTATCAATCTCGAAGCTGGTGGCGGGGTTCCAACTATGTTCACCGCTGAAGATGCCTCCACATGCACTCCTGTCGCTAATAACCTCAATATCGTTGGCACATCAACCAATGGAATTGACACCACAGCATTTGGCGACACGCTTACAATCGGCATGTCCACCGCATTATATGGGGACTTTTCTTTCACTAACCTAGCTCCTGCAACTTCCAGGACACTAGGAGTTATTAATACCGATAATAACGCATCTTCGACATCTGAACTTAGACTATCCGTTCCGACAGCTGGCGCTGACCCAATGGTCACATATGAAATTCAAGGGACGGCCTTTTACTCTGCTGGTGTCGATAATAGCGACTCCGATAAATTTAAGTTGACTAACTCATCTAGCCCATCTGCTGGCGATGCTATCATTTCCACCACACAGGCTGGAGTGATTGCACTCTTTAATGATTTGGACGTGACAGAGGGCGGAACAGGCGTGTCTACGCTCACCTCGCATGGCGTGCTCATGGGAAATGGGGCTTCTGATATTCAAGCAACTGCCGAGCCTAGCAATGGTCAGCTTCTCATTGGCAAAACTGGCGATTTTCCTGTATTGGCAACTCTCACAGATGGCGCTGGGACTCTAATCACTGAAGGCGCTGGAACAATTACCATTGCCAATATTTTCTCTTCGACGGCAGAAAATAAGGTTGGAACTGAATCATCTAAGTCAGTCTCTCCAGCTACACTTTATGGCTACATGGCAGATCTTGGGATGACGGGCTTCGTCTCATGGACTGGAGCTGGAGCCTATTTCGATGATACAACCCTTGGAACTTTTAGCTTGCTGCGAGGGGGAACGGGCTATATTAAGGGCAAGTTAATCACTTTTGCAGGCGCGCAGTCAGTAACGGGATTGACAGCGGGCAATTTATATTGGATCTACATTGATTCAGCAGGCATTTTGCAAAAAGCCTCTGCCTTTTCTGATACGATCTTTACTGATAATATTCCTCTTTTCGAATGCTTACGAGATTCTACTGCTCCAACAAATACTCAAGTTACTGTAAAAGAAAATCATCCATATAATTTTCAAACTAGCGTCTCTCTTTACAATCACAATGTGATTGGTTGCGTAATCGAAAATATTACTAACGGGGCGAATATCACGCTTAACGGGACTCAGAAGATTCAAATTAATGGAGCTGATGTCCTCTCAGATCATGGGATTGATACTACGATTCCAGATAGTGGCGGAGTTGGCGTAACTTGGTATAAATACTTTACTCTCGCTAGTGGAAAATGGGCTTTATACAATACTACCGACACGTTCTCAGGTCATTATAATAATGCTGGAGTAGTTGCAGCACTATCAGCAGGGCGACTTGGGGTTTATACTCTCTATTGCTCAAAAGACAATCTCAATACGACCACTCCTTTTTATTTCGCTGTTCTGCATACCGAGCAATTTACCAGTCTATCGAGCGCGAACACTGCAATTTCCAATGGAACGATAGCTAAAGCTTCGAATGAATTGGCTAATCTTGAAATTTCGCAACTGGGCTATATCATATTCTCGCAGTCGGCAAATGCCATCGTCCAGGTCACTATCTCGAAGGCCACGCTGAAGCAGACTCTATCAACTGGTGGCACTAATACCGCCGCGCTGGTGAATACAAATACCTCTGCATTCGATGGCTGGCTGTCTACTGCTGATACCAACGTACAAGCTGCCCTTGATGAGCTCGATGATTCTCAAAGGCTAACCGAAGTCACTGATGCTGCAGCAACCCTCGCTATCAATAGAGGCGTAATCGCAAATAGAGGCACTCTGGTCACGCTAACGCTCCCAACAGTGGCAAAAGTAGGTGACGAGTTCGAGGTTGTTGGAAAAGGCGCTGGGCTGTGGAAAATTGAGCAGAATGCAAATCAGAGCATTCATTGGATCGCCTCAACTACAACTGTGGGAGTTGGCGGCTCTTTAGCTGCAACAAATATCTATGACTCTATAAAATTTTATTGTACAGTGGCTTCGCTAGAGTTCACAGTAATTAGCGCAATTGGGAATATTACGCTTGTCTAGGAAAGATGACAATGATATCATCTATTAAAAAGGATGGTATATGAGAGAAGGAAGTCATTGCACAGAAGAGCACAAAAGAAAAATTAGCGAAGGCAGAAAAGGGAAAAATACTGGACCTAGATCTGAAGAAGTAAAGAAAAAGATCAGTTTGGCAACTACTGGTGTAAAAAAAACAATTACTGGTCCAAATAAAAGTTGGTTTGTTAAAGGTCATAAGCAAAATCCTTCTGAAGAAACAAGAAAAAAAATTAGCAAAGGTCTTAAGGGAAGAAAGCTGACTCCAGAACAAATTGAAAAAATAGCTTCAAAAAATAGAGGCAGGAAACACTCAAAAGAATCTATTGAAAAAAGAATTGCTAGTTTTAAGCTAACTTGGGCTAAAAAGGCAAAAGACAATCATCGATCCAGTCCAAAATATATAGTTTGGCAAACAGGAGTTTTTAATAGAGATGGAAATAAATGTACGAAATGTGGATCAGAGGAAAAACTTTGTGCTCATCACTTAATCTCTTGGAATGAAGATAAAGAAAAAAGATTTAATATTGATAATGGAACTACACTGTGTGCGTCTTGTCACATGAAAATTCATGGTTTTAAGAAAGGATGTGCTTCTTTCATGGAAGGAAAGACTCATTCTGATGAAACAAAAGCTAAGATGCGCAAGGCAAAAATTGGCTATGTTCCATATAATAAAGGAAAGAAAAAAATAATTTACTCCACCAGGTCTTGCAAAATATGTGGTGAAGAAAAAATTATTGATGAATTTCTAGAAGATGGTTATTGGTGTTATGATAGATGCAAAGATTGCAGAAATGCCGAGAACAAAAAAGAGATAACCCCAGTTTAAGGAAATTATTTATGAAAATTAGCGTAGATGATCAAGAAGTGTTTTCACTCTCGGACACCCAAAAAGCTGTCATCATGAGTGAGATCCCGCATGATGAATTCATTGAAGATATGAAGCGTCGTCTAGAATGGGTACTGACTCATAAATACGAGCGTTGCTTCGAAAGATTAAAAAAAGAATGGGAACCTGCTTTAAAAGCCCGCTATCCCATGGTTCCGTCTGGAGACAGCGACCTTGCCCAGTTAATTTGCGCGCAGCCTGACTACAAGGACGGCCATACTAAGCGTGTTGAGAGCGAGCAGGCTCAATTGGCCATGATGCAAAAAGCCCCACAATAAGGCTAAAATATGAGTAGCGCTTATCCTGGAAATAATCCCACTGCTTATCTCGGAGTCGGTCCAACGTACCCCGGGAATATTTGGTTTAGGCCGCGAGCTCCAAATAACGCCTTGGATGTGCATAACTATAACCGAGGCGACACATGGATTAATACCGCGGTTCCTGGAATATGGATGCTCCAAGAGGTCTATAATGTCGCGCCCCCTGGCACTAAAGTCGCAAACTGGCTGCCTATAACTGGCGCAGGGGCTGGCGTCACCATCGACACGCTTTCAGCAGATGGAGGTGTTACGGCCTTCCCAGTAGGTGCGAATTGCAGAATTCTAGGCGATGCAGCGCATGGCATTTCTACTATAGGCGTAGCCCCTGATACGATCCAAGTCACCGCGGCTGATGCAACGTTAGCCACGAAAGGCGTCGCCCAGTTCGACCCAGCCTATTTCCTCGCTGCTGGAGGCGTTATCTCACTAGTAGGGGTGTTTAGCTTCATCTTCTCGCCCGCTGCGCCTGGACAGCTTCTAACGCCAGATTCTGGCTGGTGGACTACAGGGCCAACTACTTTTGTTCTGCCAGTTGTTGCTCCAGCAGGATCGATCATTATCATTCAAGGAGCAGGCGGAGCTTGGCAGATCAATCAAGATGTTGGGCAGCAGATTTTCTTCAATGCGACTACGGCGACGACGCTTGGCGCGGCTGGGACTACCTCATCAACTGATGCTTATGATGGGCTGACGCTATTATGCACAACTGCTAATACAACGTGGGTGGCTTACAACATTAAGGGCAATATTTTGCCTGCATAGCAAATTAAAGGATTATTTATGCCAACTCTGAATTCATGGAATAACGCAGTATCCGCGGCTAACGTCTCGTTTACTGGCGGAACTTTTGCGGCTGGAAATGACGCTACTGATAATGCAATTTCAATTGGGACGGCTGCCAACGCCGGGCGGACTGTGACTATTGGAAATGGGACTGGGGCAACCTCGGTAGTCGTTGACTGCGGAACAGGCGCGCTGAACTTAGGAGCTAATGCCGTCGCGAGAACTACCACGCTGGGTAATACAACTGGAGCCGGGGTTCTAGCCCTCAAATATGGCACGGGCGATTTTACTCTTGCTTCAGCGACTGGAACGGTCATGTCGGCCTTGGATACTGGGGAGATAACTTATCCTTTGCAATCGTCCTTTTCCGCTTATAAGTCGGCAACTACAGCAAACGTAACCGGTAATGGATCGTATTATAGTTATGTTTGCAATACTGAACTTTACGATCAAAACGCAGATTACAATTCTGGCACAGGTATTTTTACCGCGCCTGTAACTGGAAAATATTTATTTACTGCAAGCTTTCTCACAAGTAATGTTACAAAAATAGGGCAAATAAGAATTACATTAATGTCTACAGGAGGAGATTTTTATAAGTTAAATAGCAGTTCAGCGAACGAAAACTGTCAAGAAAGAACAATTTTAATTGATTTAGACGCTGGAGACACATGTTATCCTCGAGCTTATTATGTTGGAGAAGTTGGAAATACAGTAGGCGTTTTTGGAGATGCAGGAAGATGGACAACTTTTTCAGGCCAACTCGTCTGCTAACCTCAACCTAAGGATATCAAATGCAAAAGCTACTCCTCACGGGCTCAATCATCGCAGCAGTCACGCTTATTGGCCTTGCAAGCCGTTACTTTCTTGGCAACGACAATCCAG
>Ga0075319_1000003_pt1 | contig 20687 bp, 22 predicted proteins | sample MayberryNE_TuleC_FD_120046 | JGI IMG/M metagenome (GOLD analysis project Ga0075319, IMG submission 120046) | Natural and restored wetland microbial communities from the San Francisco Bay, California, USA, that impact long-term carbon... | ecosystem: Environmental > Terrestrial > Soil > Wetlands ... | reverse complement strand
GCTGTTCTGATGCTCGGCGTCCTGAAGAGGCGCGGGCGGGCGCTGCCGGCGAAGCCGACCGCCGTGGAGCCCGCCGCCGCCCCGAGTGCTGAGGCCGCGGCGGCGGTCGCGCCCGCGAAGTGCGGCCTGCTCACGTGCCCGCACTGCGGTCTCGCCTTCGAGACCCTCACGCTGCGCTGCCCGCGCTGTCGCGCGGACATCCCGCTCGGCTGCGGCGGGAACTGCAGCACGTGCGGCAAGGCCTAGCGGCAGCCCGCCGCGAATAGAGCGGCATGGACCCGCTCGCCGTGCTTCCAGTCGGCGCCGTCACGGCGCCGCCGCTGGCCCTCAGCCTGACGGCTGTGTTCCTCGGCGGCCTCAGCGGCGCCATCTTCGCCGTGCAACGCAAGTTCGCCATCACAGGCGTGCTTGCCATCGCCATCGCGACCGGGCTCGGAGGAGGCATCATCCGCGACCTCCTTCTCGGCCGCATCCCTGTCGCGCTCACCGACCCGAGCTACCTCCCGCTCGTGGTGGTGGCGGCGTTCGTCGGGTTCTTCTTCGCGTCCCTCGTCCACCGCGGACGTCTCCTTCTGGACATCCTCGACCCGATCTGGATGGGCCTGTTCGCCGTCATCGGCGCACAGCAGACGCTCAACGCGCTCGACCAGTCGGGCCAGGCCAGCAGCAGCTTCGCCGCTATCCTCGTCGGCTGCATCTCGGCGTTCGGCGGCGCAGTGCTGCGCGACCTGCTGGCCGGTGAGACGCCTCAACTCGTGCTTCCCGGCCCGATCAACTACCTCGCCGCGATCCTCGGAGCAGTCATCTACGTGGGCATGGTGGAGTGGGCCGGCGCGGACAAGGTCGTGTCCGAGTGGGTCGCGATCGCCATTGTGTTCGGTCTGCGCATGATCGCCCTCAAGTACGGCATCCGGGCGCCGGAGCCGGTGGACGTCTCCCGGCACCTCAAGAAGCGCGTCCTCGGAGGCCGCCGCGTGCGGCGCCGGCCGGGCATGCGCGTCTACCGCACCAGCCCGGCCGGGCCGGCAGCCCAGCGCCCGGAGGAGCCACCGGCTCCCTCGAGCCGGACGCCCGGGCCGCCCGACCCAGACGTCTGAGAAGCGTCACCGCCCACCGCTCGCTCTGATCTTCCCCAGGTCGGGCTCGCCGACCGTCTGTACCGCGACCACGCCCCGGCCTCTCGACGTGACCACGCACGGAGTACGTCGACGGCTCCTTGCCGGCCACCGCCGCGCGGGGTATCATATGAACGTCTGTTCATATGTTCAGAGAAAGGTGGGGACGACCGTGACGCGACCCGCACCGCAGGCCGAAGCGCAGACCCTCCCCGGCGAGCCGGTGATCTGCGGCAAGGACGACGAGGACCTGCTCGACCACTGTGACGTGCACGTCGTCGACCCCGAGCGTGTCGCGGCGGTGCGTGAGCGGCTGGTGTCTCCCGTCATCGCGGGCCAGATGGCCACCGTGTTCAAGGTGCTGGCCGACCAGAGCCGCTGCCGGCTCACGGCCGCCATCATCGAGGCGGGGGAGTTGTGCGTCTGCGACCTCGCGGCGACTGTGGACATGAGCGAGAGCAACGTCAGCCACCACCTGCGCGTGCTGCGCGCCAATGGGCTCGTGCGTGCGCGCCGGGCCGGCAAGATGGTCTTCTACTCTCCCGACGACGCGCACATCCGGCTGCTGCTGGACCTGACCAGGGAGCACGTGGAACACGGGCCGGAGGATCTCTCCGGCGACGAGGTCTGACGCCGGCGCTGGAGACGTGACGTGACCGAACACACCCTGGAACTGGCGCTGCTGCTGCCGCGGGCGGCCGAGTGCGGCGACTGCGTGGACGAGGTCGGGCGCGAGCTGGAGCGGCTCGACGGGATCCACAGGATCGAGCCGGACATCTCTCGCGGCCTCCTCCGCGTGGCCTTCGACGAGCAGCGGCTGTCCGGAGGCGACGTCACGACCTTCGCCCGGCGCGCCGGCGCGCTGGCGCACTGCGAGGACCACTGCCCGCTGGCGGTGCACGAGCACGGGCCGCTCGACCTCTCTCGCCCGCTCGCGGGCGAGAGCGGCCACGAGCGGCGCGTGCTGCACGTCACCGGCATGGACTGCGCCGACTGCGCGGTCAAGCTGCAGGGGGCGCTGCGTCGCGAGCGCGGCGTGCGCAGCGCCGACGTCAACTTCGGAGCCGCCACGCTGGCGATCGCCATCGACCCGCACGAGACCGCGCTGCCCGAGGTGTACCGTGCCGTCAGGCGGCTCGGCTACGACACGGTCGAGCGGCGCGAGAACGAGGCGGCGAGGTCCGGCGCGCCGGCGGCAGCGGCGCGCGCCGGGCGCGGGTTCTGGCTCTCTGAGCCCCGCGCCCTCGCCACGCTCGTCTCCGGCGCGTTCACCGTCGCCGGCTTCGTCGCGCTGGCGGCGGCTCCCGCAGCGGCGCCCTGGCTCTTCGGCGCCGCCGTGGTCAGCGGCGGCGTGTACGTCGCCCGCGCCGCCGCCTTCAGCTTGCGCGGCCGCCAGGTCGACATGAACGTGCTGATGACCCTCGCCATGATCGGCGCGGCCGCCATCGGCGAGTGGTCCGAGGCCGCACTGGTCGCCTTCCTCTTCAGCCTCGGCACCGTGCTGCAAGCGGCCACGCTGGAGCGCACTCGTCGCGCCATCAGCGGCCTCATGAAGCTGGCGCCCACCACCGCGACCGTACTGCGTCCGCACCCGTCCGGCGGCGTTCTCGAGGAGACCAGCGTCGACGTCGCCGAGATCGTGGTGGGCGACGTCGTCGTGGTCCGCCCCGGCGAGCGCGCCGCCGTCGACGGGGTGGTCGTCGAAGGCTCGGCGGCCGCCGACCAGGCGCCCGTGACCGGTGAGTCCATCCCCGTCGGCAAGGGACCCGGCGACCAGGTGTTCGCCGGGTCCATCGTCGAGGGCGGCACCCTGCGCGTGCGCTCCACTGCCGCCGCGTCCGACACGACCATCGCCAAGATCGTGCACATGGTGGAGGAGGCACAGGCGCAGCGCGCCCCGGCCGAGACCATCGTCGACCGGTTCGCGAGCAAGTACACTCCTGTCGTCGTGGCGCTGGCGGCGGCGGTCGCCTTCGTACCGCCGCTCCTCGGGGCCTCGTTCGACACCTGGTTCTACCGCGGTCTCGCGCTGCTCATCATCAGCTGTCCCTGCGCGCTGGTCATCTCGACCCCGGTGAGCATCCTCGCCGCGCTCGCACGCGCGACCAGGAGCGGCGTCCTCATCAAGGGCGGCGCCTATCTCGAGCAGATGGCAGGGATCAAGGCGGTCGCGTTCGACAAGACGGGCACGCTCACGCTCGGGCGCCCGCAGGTCACGGACGTGGTACCTCTGAACGGCGCCTCGGCCGAGCAGGTGCTGACCGTCGCCGCCGCGCTCGAGCGCTACAGCGAGCACCCGCTCGCGCGCGCCATCACCGAGCGGGCGGCGCTGAACGGTTCCGGTCGTGCGTCCGAAGCGGCGCGGGAGCCGGCCCCGGCCGTCGCGACCTGCGCCTGCTCCACCCCCGACTGCTGCACGAGCGTTGCGATCGAGGAGGCGCCGGGGGGCCACGCGGCGCACGGGAACGATGACCACGGGCACGGCCACACCCACGAGGAGGGCGCCGCAGCACACGACCACGTGGCGCGGACTCCCGATGTGGAACGCTTCCGCGCGATCCCCGGGCGTGGGGTACGAGCCGAGCTGGACGGCCGGCTGCACTTCGTCGGCCGGCCGGACCTCCTCGGCGCCCACGGCGCCGACCCGGCGCTGCAGACCGTGGTCGAGCGCCTCGAGCGCGAGGGCAAGACCGCCGTCGTGGTCGGCGACGAGGACGGCGCACTGGGCGTCGTCGCCGTCAGCGACCCGTTGCGTCCCGGCGCGCGCGAGGCGGTCGCGGAGTTGCGCGCACTGGGCGTCGCCGACATCGCCATGCTGACCGGCGACAACCCCGAGACGGCGCGCTCCGTCGCGGCCGGGGCCGGCATCAGCGACGTCCGCGCCGGCCTGCTCCCGGCACAGAAGGTGGCCGCCGTCGCCGGGCTGCGCGACCGCGCCGGCGCGGTCGCCATGGTCGGCGACGGCGTCAACGACGCGCCGGCGCTGGCGGCGGCGTCCCTCGGCGTCGCCATGGGCGCCGCCGGCACCGACGCCGCCCTCGAGACCGCAGACATCGCCCTCATGGGCGACGACCTCTCGGCCGTCCCCGAGACGATCCGCCTGGCTCGCCGCACCACCCGCGTCATCTGGCAGAACATCGTGTTCTCGATCGTGGTGAAGGCGATCTTCCTCGTCCTCGCACCCCTGGGGCTGGTCAGCCTGTGGCTGGCCGTGTTCGCAGACATGGGCACGTCACTGCTCGTCACGGCCAACGGCCTGCGCCTGTACCGTCAGCGGTGACCACACCTCGCTGTTGACTTGCCGCGCGCCAGGGCGTACACCGGATACGGACAAGGGGATGAGCGTCGTTGGGGCCGCGAGCGCCAGGGACGGATGGGAGTGTGGCGCCCTTGACCCACAAGGGAGACCGACGGTGACCCCCGCCCGGGAGGACGGCGACGCCCTGCGAGTGCTCGCCCAAGCGTCCGCGGACTGGTCGGCCACGTTCGACGCGATGAACGACCTGGTCTGCCTGCTCGACAGAGACGGCACGGTGCTGCGCTGCAACCGCAGCATGGTCGAGCTGCTCGGCCTCGGGACGGACGAGGTCGTGGGCCGCAAGTGCTACGACCTCATGCACCACGGCAGCACGTTCTTCGAGCGCTGCCCCTACCTGGAGATGCTCCGCACCGGGCGGCGCGAGAGCTTCGAGCTGCCGCTCGGCGACCGCTGGTACCAGGTCACGGCCGACCCGCTCCGTCTCGACGGCGAGATCGTCGGTGCCGTCCACATCGTCCGTGACATCACCGAGCGCCGGGCCACTGACAAGACCCTCGAAGAGCGGTCCCGGTGGCTCATCGACATCAACGCACTGGCCGTGGACCTTGCCTCGCTCCCAGGCGACACCGATCTCGGACAGTTCCTGGCGGCGAGACTCCTCGAGCTCACGGGTGGCGCAGCCGTCGCGTTCAGCGAGTACGACCCCGACGACAGGGTGCTCGTGACCACCGCCATTGAATTCCAGAGGGGCGCCGTGAGAGCGCTGACCTCCCCGCTCGTGCGGCGCCTGAGGAAGACGCGATCTCCGGTGAACGACGAGGTGTACGCGGAGATCCTCGCAGCCGAGCACGCCACCCGGGGATCGCTGACAGAGGTGAGCTTCGGCGCCATCCCCCCGGCCGTGGATGCGACTGTCCGCCGCCTGCTCGGGGTCGACAGGTATGTCGGCGTGCCCCACGTCGTCGAGGGCGCGCTCTTCGGCACGTCGGTGATCGCCTTGAGAGGCGGCGCACCCGAACCGCCGTCTGAAGAACTCGGAGTCTTCGCCAACCTCGCCGCGGTCTCGCTGCGCCGGCGCCGCGTCGAGGCGGAGTTGCGCCGCGCCAGCGCCTACAACCGCAGCCTTATCGAGGCGAGCCTCGACCCGCTGGTGACCATCGGACCAAACGGCCTGATCATCGACGTCAACCGGGCGACCGTCGGGGCGACCGGTCGCACCCGCGAGGAGCTGGTCGGCACGGACTTCGCCGAGTACTTCACCGAACCGGACCGCGCCAGGGCCGGCTACGAGCAGGTGTTCCGCGAAGGTGCGGTCCTCGACTATCCACTGGAGATCCGGCATCGCAACGGAGACCTCACGCAGGTCCTCTACAACGCCACCACGTACCGGGACGCGGACGGCCGCGTGGCCGGCGCGTTCGCCGCGGCCCGCGACGTCGGCGAGCTCCAGCGCGCTGAGGCGAAGGTCCGGGCGCTCAACGCGGGACTCGAGCGCCGCGTCGAGGAGCGCACCCGCGAGCTGGCCGCGGCCAACCGTGAACTGCAGGAGTTCGTCTACTCCGTCGCGCACGACCTGCGTACCCCGCTACGCGCCGTCGACGGCTTCAGCCTCACCGTCCTCGAGGACTACGGCGACGTCATCGCGGGGCAGGGGCGCGCCGACCTGGAGCGCGTACGGGCCGCCGCACAGTCGATGGGCGAGCTGATCGACGCCCTGCTCTCACTCTCGCGTACGGGGCACGTCGACGTGCACCTCGAGCCGGTGGATCTCTCGGCCGTCGCTCGCCGCGTGACGGCGGAGCTGCGCGAGGCAGACCCGGCCCGATCGGTCGAGGTCGCGATCGAGGACGGTCTCGAGGTCGTCGGCGACGCCGCGCTCCTCGACCTCGTCCTGGAGAACCTGCTCGGGAACGCCTGGAAGTTCACGGCAGACCGCCCCGAGGCGCACGTCGAGTTCGCGCAGACCAGGCACGACGGAGGCCGCGCCTTCCTGGTCCGCGACGACGGCGCCGGCTTCGACCCCTCTTACGTCCACAAGCTGTTCAAACCGTTCCAGCGCCTGCACGGAGCGGAGGAGTTCCCGGGCACCGGCATCGGCCTGGCCGCGGTGGCCCGTGCGCTGGAGCGGCTTGGGGGGACGTGGTGGGCTGAGGGCGAGGTCGGCTCCGGCGCGACCTTCTTCTTCACGCTCGGCGAAGAGTCGAAGACAGCATCAGACGCACGGGACTAGAATCGAGCGTGGTCACCATGCCGCCCGAGGAGGCGCGATGAGCACCATCATCTACACCAAGCCCGGCTGCCCGTACTGCGCGGCGGCCAAGCTGGACCTCGAGGCCCGCAGCATCGACTACCTGGAGATCGACGTCTACACGTCACCCGGCGCGCGCGAGGACCTCGCCGAACTCACCGGCGGCATGAACGTTGTACCCGTCATCGTCGAGGAGGACGGGACGGTCCGCATCGCCGCGGGGGGCGGCTGAGGGATCTGACGGGCGCGCGTGACGCGCCCTCGCCGCTCGTGGGCCGCCGGGGGCGACCCCCGAGGGTGCCCGCCGGGCGCCCGGCCGGCTGCTATCGCTTGACCGGCAGCCCGGCCTTCTTCCAGGCGTGCAGGCCTCCCTGCACGTTGCTCACCTTGGTGTAGCCCATCTCGGCCAGCCTCCTGGCCTGCCGAGGGCTGCGGTGGCCGCTCAGGCAGATGACGAGGATGTCGTCATCACGGCCGAGCCCGGTCTGGTCCTTCTTGATCAGCCCGGGCGGGACGCTGAGGGCCCCCTTGGGATGCCCCGTCTTGAACTCGCCGCCGGAGCGTACGTCGACCAGCTTGGCGCCGCGCTTGGAGCGCGCGAAGGCCTGCTTCACGTCGATCGACGCTACGTCGGCGACTGTCGCGGTCCCTCCGGACCGCTTGCTGAATGGCCACATGTGGGTGAGGTCCTCCGGTCAGACCTTGGCGCCGTCGTGCTGTGGTTCTTCCACGACGGCGTCGTAGAGGACCTCGAACGGGCCGCTGGTCAGGATCGATTGCAGCGTGCCGTAGATGCGCTGCACGGTCGGTGATCTGTAGAAGTCGTCGTGCGTCTCCAGCGAGTCCCACTCGGTCTCGAACACGAAGTGGAGGTCGCCGAGCTTCTCTTCTCTGCCCTCGTCGCGGAGGGCGCTGCCCAGCGGCGACATGCCGAAGGAACGCAGGACGCGGTGGTTGACGTGTCCCGCCGACACCTGGAGCAGGCCGGCGAGCTCCTGGAGCGCACGCTCGGCACGGTGCTCCGTGCCGTGGCGGACGCTGAACATGGTCTGGCCGATCAACATGGTCGTTCACTCCTTCACGGAGACTGCAGAGACAGTTGTACCCGCGTTTGCCGTGAAGGAACGAGACCCGTCAGCGGACGATCTGGCGGAACGCCGCGAGCAGCGCCGGCGCGGTGAGCGCGGCGGCGCCGTCGCCCGTCCAGACGATCTTGCCGGCGCGGTCGATGATGAACACCATGGGACGCGCGGAGCCGTCCTTGCGGAGCGCACCGTACATCTGCGCGACGCGGCCGTCGTCGGGCAGCAGCGGGAACGCCAGACCGGGTACCCGCTCGGCCAGCGCCTCGCAGTCCTCACGGCCGGCGTCGCAGACGCCGATGATCTGACCGCGCAGGCCCCAGAGCGAGCCGGCGGCCTTGCTCAGCTGCTCCAGCAGTTCTGCCGCGCCCTGCGACCGCGTGGGGATGAACGCCAGCACCGGGAACCAGTCGCCGCGGTACTGGTTGAGCTTGATCTCACTGCCGTCGACGGCGGTGAGCGTGAAGGCCGGCGCTGCACGGCCGACGCCGAAGTCGTAGCCCACGTGAAGGACCTCCTGACGATGCCGCGGGCCGAGCCCGCGCGTGTCACGCGGCAGTCTAGCAAAGATGAAGGGCGCGAGGCCCCCGTTACGAGAGCCTCGCGCCGTCCTGCACGCTCGCCTGTCGGCCGGAGACCGGTGGCGCCCGCGCGCCGCAGGTGACGCGGGCGGACTGCCGGGCCCCGTCCTGCGCGGCAGTCAGGGGCGAGCTCGCGGACATCGCCGGCGCCGTCCCCGGGGACGGCGGCGTGGCGGCGTCGATGACTCGCGACCGCTTGCCGCGGTGCGACGTGGTGGGCAGGGCCGCGGGACGCGCCTTGCGCGCAAGGTCGGCCTGATCGGTGAGGGGAGCGCCGGCGCCGGAGGGGGGCGGCGAGGCGGGCCGCCCGGCACCGGCGTCCACGGCGGCGGCCGCGGTGAGGAGGGCGGCCGGCACCACGATCGCGACGACGACAGCGGCTCTTCTCACCGGGTCCCTCCTCTCCTCGCCGACACTGACTGATGGCAGTCTGGCACCGCAGTCTGCACGCGAGCTGAGGTCGCGCTGAAGCCGGGCTGAGAGTAGCGCCACCCGGGTCGGCGGCTCTCCACACGAAGTCCTCAGGTTGCTCTCAAGCGTGGCTCAGGCCACACTCAACATGAACGAGTACAGTCGCCCGTGCGCCGCGCACGTACGACGCCGATCTTGAGCACGACACCCTGTAGAGAGGATCCACCAATGAGACGTGTCACCACCGTGCTGCTTGCCGCCGTGGCCCTGACCGGCCTCGCCGCCGCCGGCCTGCTCGCCGCCGGGTGCGGCAGCGAGAGCAGCAGCGTGCCCAGCGACTCCGTCGCCACCATCGGCGACATCTCGGTGTCCAAGACCGACTTCCAGGACCTCATGACGCAGGCCGAGACGCAGATGGAGGCGTCGGGGATGAGCGTGCCGGAGAAGGGCTCGGCCACGTACGACCAGTACGTGGCGCAGATCGTCCAGTACATGGTGCAGGAGCAGGTCATCGCGCAGAGCGCCACCGATCTCGGCGTGACGGTCACCGACGAGGAAGTCGCCGAGCAGGTCAAGGAGCTCGAGAAGGCCTATGGCGGAGAGGAGAAGGTCGTCGCCCTGCTCAAGGAGCAAGGTATGACCATGGCGCTGCTCGAGCGCTCCATCAAGGGCCAGACGCTCTCGCAGCGCGCCATCGAGGTCGTCACCAAGGCCGCCTCTGTGAGCGACGCAGACGTGAAGGCCTACTGGGACGCCCACAAGAGCGAGCTGGCGAAGGACAAGAAGACGAACACCTTCGCCAAGGCCAAGAAGACCATCAAGGAGACGCTGCTGAGCGCCGAGCAGCAGCAACTCTGGAACGCCTGGCTGGACAAGCGCGTCGACGAGCTCGGCGTGGTCTACGCCGCGGGGTACGACCCCACCGAGCTCAAGGCCTCGGCTTCTGCTTCGCCGGCCGCCGGCGGCTGACGGAGCGGCCGGTCCGGGACCGACCGGGGGCGGCGGACGGAGGCGCAGAGCCTCCGCCCGCCGCCCCTTCTGCGTACGCGGACGGGGCCGGCCCGCCGTAGCGGTGGCCGGCCCCGTCCGGCGTGTGGCGGGCGCGTTCGCCGTGAGGCGCCCGCGCCCAGCCGCTTCTGGCGCTCAGAAGGTCCTGGAGAGGTCCTTGGTCGCGCCGCAGTACGGGCACTTGTCCGGCGCGTCGCCGATGATCGTGTGACCGCAGGCCAGGCACACATTGACCGGCGCTTCGGCGATGTCGTTGCCGGCGAGCACGGACTCGCGTGCGTCGGTGTACTGGCCCTTGTGGTCCACCTCGGACTTGAGCGCGTAGTTGATGCTGCGCACGGCCTGGTTGTTGCCCTGGAGCTTGGCGATCTCGTGGTAGGCCGGGTACATCTCGTCGACCTCGAAGCTCTCGCCGGCGAAGGCCGCGGCGAGGTTGTCCGCCGTTCTGTTGATGCCGCCCATCACGCGCAGGTGGTTACGTGCGTGACGCGACTCGGCGAACGAGATGGCACGGAACAGCTTGCCTACGTTGGGATAGCCCTCGGCCTCGGCCTGCTCGGCCCAGACGAGGTACTTCTCGGCCGCCTGGCTCTCGCCGGCGAACGCCGCCGCAAGACTCTCCTGCGTCATCGGGTTGAGGTCTTCGGGCTTGGGGAGGCGCTTCTCGAGGGCCTCGTCACGGGCGATCGTGTCGCTCATCAGAACTCCTTGAAGTAGACGCCGGCGGTGCCGCACACGGGGCACTCGTCGGGGGCGTCCCCAATGACGGTGTGGCCGCAGATGGGGCAGACGCGCACGGCGTCGGTGCCGCAGTCCTGCTTGTTCGCGACGCCCTTGCCGACGGCGTCGTAGATGGCCTGGTGGTCCTTCTCCGCCGCGTCGGCGTAGCGGATGGTGGTCTGTGCGGACTTGTTGTCCTGCAGCTTGGCCACCGCCATGTACGCGGCGTACATCTCGTCGATCTCGAACGTCTCGCCGCCGAAGGCAGCCCCGAGGTTCTCCTCGGTGGTGCCGATGAGGCCGAGCACGCTGAGGTGGTTACGGGCGTGCGTGCTCTCGGCGTAGGCCACGGCACGGAACAGGCGCGCGACGTTCGGGTAGCCCTCGCCGTCGGCGACGTCGGCGAACGCGAGGTACTTCTGCGAGGCCTGGCTCTCGCCCGCGAGCGCGGCGGCGATGTTGGCGGCAGTCATCTCGCCCTTGCTCTCGGGGGCCGGCGGCGTGTTCTTGAAGGGTTCGGCCATCTTGTCGTGCTCCTCCTTTGACGGAGGGCGCTGCCCCGGTGGGTGCGGCGCCCGGTTCTCTGAAGTCCGGTCGAGCGGACCCCTATGCTAACAGTGCAAACGGCGGTCGCCGTTAGGCGACCGTGAGTGCGCGGAGTGAACGGGCGGCAGAAGTGCGGCGGCCGCGCGCCCGACGTGATCGGGGCGCGGCCGCCGGGCTGCCGGAAGGCAGGTCGGAAGCTCTGTGGCCGGAGCGTGGTGCACGGTCGCGTCTGCGGCTCAGGCAGCGGCCGCGTGCGGCTCCAGGGCGGGCACGAGCCGGTGCAGGGCGCCGTGGATCCGGCGCCGGCTCGCGTGGTCGAACAGGACGTAGTAGACGTCCGGGCGGGACTGGCTGCGCGTGAACTGGGAGAGATCCACGGTGAGGCCCGCCGCCGTGGCGGAGCGGGCCTGCTCTCCGTCGATGGCGAGCAAGCCGGCCGTGGCCGGTACCGCCGCGTCGCCGCAGATCTCGGCGATGTCCTGCGGCAGCGTCCAGAGCGAGAACGCCAGCGGCCTGCTGCCGGCCTCGCTCAGCACAAGCCGGACGCCGAGCTCCACCTCGCCGGTGAAGTCGAAGTGGCGGCGCTCTGCGCCCTGAGCGACCTTGGCGGCCCGCTGGACGCGGTCGTACTTCTCACCGAAGGTGACGGGATCGGGACGTGCCATGATGCCCTCCTCGCACACTCCCCGTAAGCCTTCCGGAGCCTTGGGGGACGTTGCTCTCTTCGGCCGGATTCCTTCCCGCAGGCGAAGTCAGGTAAACACCACGCAGAGGGTGTAAACACTCGGGGAGACGTCGGACCCGCACCTGGGCGTCGACGAGGGCGGAGGGTCAGCCGGCGCCGAACCCCCCGCCGCCTCCACCGCCGCCGCCTCCACCGGAGAAGCCTCCGCCGCCGCCCGAGCCGGACGAGGAGGACGAGGTAGCGACCGAGACGGCTGATGAGAAGCTCTCGTGGATCTCGCTGAAGGCCGAGAGGCCCGCCGCGTCGCCCGGCATCCCCCACCAGAGCAGATACGGGGTGCGGAACGCCGGGTCGTTCACCACGTCCGGCACCTTGACCGTCATCGCCTTGGTCACCTGGTCGGCGATGCCGAACACCACGGCGAAGATCAGGAAGTGCTCCCACAGCGCCACGGCGTCCGGCGGCTTCTCGTCGAGCCGGCCGAAGTCCTTGAGGTAGCGCTGCAGCGCCTCGTATTGCGCGTGCAGTTCCGCGGCCTCGACCGAGCGCCGCTTGACCGCCCTGGCGACGAAGATGAGCACGATGCCGACCGGGATGCCGAGGAAGAACCACCAGAACCCGCTGAAGATGCCGGCAACACCTGCCGCGACGATGGCCACGAACGCCCACGCCGACGCCACGAACGCCATACGGTCGGCCTTCGCGTCCAGGTACCCGCGCTTCTCTCCCTCCTTCTCGACCTTGCTCTTCCAGGTCTGGAAGCCCTTGGCGAACGACGTGCGGTGCGTCTTGGCGATCTCCTTGAGCTCGCTGAGCACCAACTCGTTGCCGTCGGCCATCTGGTGGAAGAGGAACTTGCAGAGCTGGCGCTCGTAGTCGAGCAGCTCCTCGAGCCGGTCGTCGTGCAGGGTGAGCTTGTAGGTGACCTGCTCGCTGTCCTTGAAGAAGCCGTCCTTGACGACCACCACGCGCTCCAGGTCGATGACCTTGCGGTTGACCAGGTCGAGCAGGGTGGCAGTGACCTCGTCGCTGCCCACAGAGCCCATGTTCCAGATGAACGCCGCCAGTGCCGGAGGCAGGTGCGGCTGTGGCAGGTCACGGAGGTACTGCGCCTGGAACTGGGGCTTCGGCTCACGCCCGTAGCGGAAGTACAGCAGGATGATGAGGACGATCGCGGCCAGCGGGAACCCGGCGCCGAGGACGACCCAGAGGACGACCTTGACGCGCGCCCACAAGCGGTCGCGGTTGGCCTCGTCCGCCCACCGCTGCTCCTCGGCGAGCGCCTCCTCGAGCTTGGCGCCCGGCTGCTGCTTCGCCCGGGGGAGCGCGTCGGCCGGGAAGAGGATGCGACCCTCCACGAAGGTGTTCGCCGGGAGCGGATCGACCGTCATCAGCACGCTCGCGTCCGGCTCGATGCTCACCGTGCCCCACAGCGGCCCGTGCGCCCAAGCCTTGACCTGGTCCTTGGTCACCCCGTCGGGGAGGTGGACGGTGACGCTCACGTCGCGCGACTCGACGGCGGTGTCGGCGCCGATGAACTGCCAGTACAGCTGGGCCGTGTCGGTGAACTTCTTGGCCGCGCCCTTGGCGACGTACTCCACCGTGAAGACGGCGGTCGCGTCGGTGACGTCGAAGTTGAGCTGCACGGTGACCACGCCGGCGCCCGGGTCGACGTTGAAGGTACCGACCTCGCCGCTGGCCATGCCCACGATGGCGTACTGCGAGAGCTCGTAGGGGACCGTGGTCGCAGGGTCACCGGCGGCCGGCCCGGACGCGCCGCGCACGATGATCTCGCTGGAACCCTCGGTGGCGAGGTCCCAGTAGACGAAGTGGAAGTTGCCGGAGAAGTCGAGCGTGCGGCTGTCGGTGACGCGCAGGTCGCCGTTGGGCATGACCTGCGCGTCGACCCTCACGCTGGTGATGGTGAAGCTCTTGGCCGCCGCGGGGCCGGCCGCCAGGCCGGCCGCTCCGGCGGCCAGCAGGAGGAGCGCCAGGAGGAGGACCAGGAGACGCGTGCTCGCGCCGCTCGCGCGGCGTGCCGCCCCTCGGACGCTGTGACTGCTGAGGCCCTCCACGCGCCGACTCTACCACCCGTGCGGCCGTGTTGCCGGGCCGGGCGACGGAAATGCGGCGGAGCGGCTCATGCCCGGCGCACCACGGCCGTTCTAAGCTGATACGACCCGCCGACAGGAGGTACACCCATGCGCTCGCGGCTGCTGCTCTTGACCGGCCTCGTCTGTGCCCTGCTGCTCGCGACCGCCATCGCGCGGCCGCCTGCGGCCTCGGCCGCGGTGAACACGGACCCGCCGGACGCGCCGGTCAAGCTCGTCTTCATCCACCACTCCACCGGGCAGGCCTGGCTCGCCGACGGCCACGGCCGCCTCGGGCTGGAGTTGCGCGACAACAACTACTTCGTCAGCGACACCAACTACGGCTGGGGCCCGGACGGGATCGGCGACGACACCGACATCGGCCACTGGTGGACCTGGTTCCGCGGACCCTCCGCGTCCACCTACCTCTCAGCACTGTACGCCGAGAGCGACCGGCACAGCAGCTACTCGCGCCTCGCGACCGACCCCGGCGGCGAGAACGAGATCCTGCTGTTCAAGAGCTGCTACCCCAACTCCCAACTCGGCGCCCCGTACTCACCGATTCCGGACATCGCCGACAACCTGCTCAAAGGGCAGTCTGTCGGCGGCGGCGACTTCACCGTCGCCAACGCCAAGGGCATCTACCGCGACCTGCTGCCCTACTTCGGCGCGCACACCGACAAGCTGTTCGTCGCCGTGGTCGCGCCGCCGGTGACGTCTCCCGACACACCGGGCGGACGGGCGCTCGCGAACTGGCTCGTGGACCACTGGCTCCAGGACTCCGGCTACACGGCCGGCAACGTGCTGGTGTTCGACTTCTACACCGTGCTGAGCAGCAAGGGCTCCGGGGCGAGCGACGTCGGCCTCTCGAGCGGCAACCACCACCGCGTGTGGGAGGGCGTCGTCCAGCACAAGACGAACGCTGGCGCCGACCGGCTCGCCTACCCCAGCGCCGGCGGCGACAGCCACCCCAATGCCGCCGGCGACCAGAAGGCCACGGCCGAGTTCGTCCCGCTGCTCAATGCCGCCTACAACGCCTGGCGAGGCAACGGCGGAGGCGACTCCACCCGGCCCAGGACGTTCGCGCCACGCCGCGCCGTCGTGAAGCGGGGGCAGCGCGCGACGCTCACCTATCGCGTCACGGACGACCTCTCGGCCAAGGCGACGGTGACCATCCGCATCCGCTCGCGCGCGGGCGCGCTCAAGAAGACGCTCGCGCTCGGACTCAAGGGCACCGGCGCGCTGCGCCAGTGCCGCTTCACCTGCAAGCTCGCGCGCGGGGTCTACCGGTTCACCGTCGAGGCGCGCGACTTGAGCGGCAACGCCGCGAAGAAGCCGCTCGGAAGCAACCGGCTGACGGTGCGCTGAGACGCGGCGCCGCTCAGGCCGGGCGGCTCAGACCCAGCCGCGCGAGCTCGGCGTCCGCCAGGGCGCGATGGTCCCCGCGGTCGATCGCGCCCCACGGGTCGGGGGTCACCACCCGCAGCCCGTCCCAGGAGAGCGCGGCGACGGCGCGCCGCGCCAGGTACTCCTGGAACGCCGGGTCGTCCGCCGAGCCGGGCAGGGCGGTCGCGATCGCTTGTACATCCCGTCGCCAGCGCAGTCTCGCCGGCAGATAGAGCGCGAGGACGAGGACGGCCGGCAGCACGGCGATCCCCAGGCCGGCCGCCACCGCGGACCTCCGTACGGCATCGCGGCTGCTGATGCCGCTGCCCTCCACCTCGGCGCCCATGCCCTCGATGCGCTCGGCGAACTCCCCGATCTGGCCGCCGACGAGCGGCAGGCCGCCGACGACGCCGAGCGCCTTGCCCGTGTCCTTCACCGCCGTCCCGACCTTGATCACGTCGGTCGCCAGCTGGGCCTGAGCGCCGATGTCGTGCCACACGACCACGCCCAGGACCACCCAGACGGCGATCCACACGCCCACGATGATGTCGAGCCGGCGCACCGCTCGCGCGCCGGAGAAGAGCTGTGATCCCACGTTCCCTCCCTGCGAGCCACAGCTACTCTACCCGCGATATGCTGCCCGCGACCTGACGGGCGTCGCTGCAAGAGGAGGAGAGGTGACCACACCGGCCGACGCGGGCTTCCGCATGCCGCCCGAGTGGGAGCCGCACGCCTGCTGCTGGATGGCGTGGCCCTGCCGCCCGGAGAACTGGGACGACCTCGAGGCGGCGCGCGCCACGTACGTGGAGGTCGCGCGCGCCGTCGCACGCTTCGAGCCCGTCACGATGACCGCCAACGCAGACGACGAGCGGGCAGTCCGGCACGCGTTCGCCGGTGTCCCCGATGTGGACGTTGTCGTCGTGCCCAGCGACGACTCCTGGACGCGGGACACCGCGCCGACCTTCGTCGTCGACGGCCGCGGCGGGCTCGCCGGTGTGGACTGGCGTTTCAACGCCTACGGCGGCATCTACGAGGAGTACGGGCGCACGCGCGGCATGGCGCGGCGGATCCTCGACCTGCTCGGGGCGAGGCGCTTCGCCGCGCCCCTCGTCCTCGAGGGCGGCGCCGTGCACGTGGACGGCGAGGGTACCGTTCTGACGACGACCGAGGTCGTGCTCGACCCGCGCCGCAACCCCGGTCTTGAACGCGGCGAGGCCGGGCGGCTGCTCTGCGCGTACCTCGGCGCCGAGAAGGTGATCTGGCTCAGCTCGGCGCTCGACCACGACAACACCGGCGGCCACGTCGACAACCTCGCCTGCTTCGTCGCACCGGGGGTCGTCGCGGCGCTCGGCTGCGCCGACCGCGACGACCCGCAGCACGCGGCCGTCCACGAGAACCTCGCCCGCCTGCGCGCGGCGACCGACGCGCACGGCCGCGCTCTGGAGGTCGTCGAGCTGCCGATGCCGGCGCGCCCGGAGTCCCGCGGCCGCCGGCTCTCGCCCAGCTACGTCAACTTCTACCTCGCCAACGGCGGGGTCGTGCTGCCGGCCTTTGGCGACCCCGCCGACGACGACGCGAGGGACATCGTCGCCCGCCTGTTCCCGCGCCGCAGCGTCGTGCAGGTGCCCACCCTCGAGCTCACGAAGGCCGACGGCAACGTCCACTGCATCACGCAGCAGCAGCCCATCTCCTGAGGAGACGCGATGCCCGGCCGGCAGCCGCCCTGAGCGCCGTGGCCGGTCGAGTCACGTGGTTCCCGGTCGCGTCCCGCGAAAGGTTCCCCCGTCCGCATCGTTAACGAGATACCTGATCCGGAGTCAGGGGGGATCTCTGGCGAGTCCCTTGAGAGGTGGAGGTAGGAAGAGCCGGCGGCAAGCCGCCGGCTCTTCCGCGTACGCGGCCGGCGGCGAGAAGCACTGGTCGTCGCGCCGGGGCCTGCCTTGCGTCACCCCGGCTTGAACCAGACGGCCCGGTAGTACGGACCGAGTATCGCCTTCTTGCCCTCCTCGGCCACGCCCTCCCTGAGGCCGGCGCCGGAGAGCAGCGTGCGCACCTCCGCCGCCGGCATCCCATGCCGGGGATTGGTGGGCTCGTGCGAGAAGAGGCGACCGCCGGGGCGGAGCAGGCGTACGAGCTCCGCGACGATCGGCGCCCTGTCCCATGGAGGGACGTCGTGCAGCATCCAGTGCACGAGCACTACGTCGAAGCTTGCGTCCGGCAAGCCCATCGACCGCACGTCCCCCCGGCGCAGGTCCACGTCCGGGTACGCCCGGAGCACGCCGCACAGCGTCTCCTGCCAGCGCGCCGAGACGTCCATGCAGGTCAGGTGACCGCCCCCGGCCGCCAGCAGCGGAGCCAGGTGCCGGGCTGCGGCGCCGGCTCCGCTCCCGAAGTCAAGCACCCGCTCGTCTCCGCGCAACTGCATCTCCTGCACGTAGCGGCGGTAGAGCGGGCTCAGGACCAGGTTGTTGAAGTACCGGGCCGCCACGATCTCCGCGCGACCAGGCTCCGGGGACGATGCGCCCTCCGGCCCGACACCGGCCTCTACGCTGCGGCTCTTCTCGGCGGTTCGATCCATGTCGCCCCTCAGGCCTTGTCTCGCCGCCCGTCAGCGTACCGCACACCGCCGCAACGGCATAGACTTGCGCCATGCTCATCGTCTTCCTGGGAGACAGCCTCACGGAGGGGTGGCCGGGCGCCGCCTTCTTCCCGCTGCTCGACCGGAGCATGACGCAGCACGGCCTCCTCAATCGCGGCCGCGCCGGCGACACGGTCGCCGACCTGCTCACGCGCATGCGGCACGAGGGGCTCGAGCCGGTGGACGTCGCCTTCGTCTGGGTGGGCGCCAACGACGCCGTCATCGGCGCGTGGGACGCGGCCGAGCCCGGGAGTGGGTGGAGCTGGCCCGAGCGGCTCATGCGCCTCGCCGGCGACTACGAGGAACTGCTCGAGTGGACCGAGGCGCGGGCGCCGCGCATCGTCGTGGTCCGCCCGCTCGTGCTGGAGACCGAAGGCTCGCTCTGGGAGCAGCGCGCCGGCGAGGTGGCGGAGGCGATCACGCACATCGCCCGGAGCCGCGCGAGCTGCCGCGTCGTGGACCTCGCGCCGGCGTTCGAGGCAGCAGCCGAGGCCGGCGGCGGCCCATTCACCACCGACGGCGTGCACTTCACCGAGACCGGCGCCGAGGTCGTCGCCGGCGCTCTTGCCGCCGTCATCGCGGAACTCGAGCTCGAGGACGAGTCGGCCGCGGCGCCCGGCGGCGCCGATCCGGGCGCATGAAGCGGCTCCACAAGGTCGCCGTTGCCGCCGTGGCGCTGGAGGCGCTCGGAGCCGCCTACTCGCTCCTGCTCCTGCCGCGACTCAGGCGCTGGGGCGCGACCCGCGATGAGGCGTCGCGCGCCCTCCCCGGAGACGACCTGGTCCCCGCTCCGGTGTACCGGACCACCCACGCCATCAGCGTGCAGGCTCCGGCGAAGGCGGTCTTCCCCTGGCTGGTCCAGATCGGCCAGAACCGCGGCGGCTTCTACAGCTACGACCTGCTCGAGAACATCGCGAGGCTGGACATCCACAGCGCCGACCGCGTCCACCCGGAATGGCAGGGACTCAAGGTCGGAGAGGACTACATGAGCCTCGACCCCGACGACCACATGAAGCTCACCGTCAGGGTCCTGGAACAGGATCGCGCCTTCGTCGTCCGCAGCGGCGCACCCGGAGAGCCGCCCCAGGAGGCCGGCAGCCTCTTCCGCGGGGAGATGGCGTGGAGCTGGGGCTTCTACCTCGAGCCCGATGGGGTCGGCGCCACGCGCCTCATCATCCGCACCCGGGCCGCGTGGCGGCCCACGGTCGCGGCCGCCTTCGGCCGGGCGTTCGGACTGGAGCCGATCCACTCGTTCATGGAGATCGGCATGCTGCGCGGCATCCGCGGCAGGGCGGAACGCGCCGCGCGCGACGCCTGAGCTCCCGTCTCAGACACGCCGCGTGACGGTGATGGCCGGCCGGCCGCGACCGCCGCAGGGAGGTATGTCGCCTGGGGTCGGTGCCACATCCGGCGCCACATCCGGTGCCACATCCGGCGCCGGAAAGGGCTCCGACCCCCGGCGCGCATACCCCTCCCCCCTCAGGCGCGCGACGGGGCGGTCAGTGGCGGCCGGTCCGGCCAGCAGTGCCACAGGCAGTCCGGCCGCCGGGTCGGAGGCCCGCCGGCACGCGGCGCGCAGCCCCTGCCCCGGCTTTCGCCGCCGCGCCGCCCCGTTGTACACTCGGCTTCCCTCCGCGTGCGCGCGGGAGCAGTTTCCAGTGGAGAAGCGAAACGGAGGCGGCATGACCGGTCCTGCAAGCGCAGAGACGGCGACGATCCAGGCCACCATCGACGGCCGCGAGGTCGCGGTGCCCGCCGGCACCACCGTCCTCGACGCCGCGCGCGACCTCGGCATCGACATCCCCACCCTGTGCCATCACGAGACCCTTGCGCCGGCGGCGTCGTGCCGGCTGTGCGTCGTGGAGGTCGAGGGACGACCCAACCTCCTGCCGGCCTGCGCCACGGAGCTCACGGACGGCATGGTGCTGCACACCGAGTCCGAGGCCGTGATCGAGGCGCGCAGGCTCATCCTCGACCTGCTCCTCTCGGACCACCCCATGGCCTGCATCACCTGCGAGCAGTCCGGCGGGTGCACGCTGCAGGACTACTGCTACCGCTACGGCATCGAGAGCAGCACCTTCGAGGGCGAGCGCCACGAGCTCCCCATCGAGAGCGACAACCCGATGATCGAGCGCGACATGAACAAGTGCATCCTCTGCGGCAAGTGCGTGCGCGTCTGTGACGAGGTACAGGTCACCAACGCCATCGACTTCACGGAGCGTGGGTTCGACTCGCAGATCGCCGCGTCGTTCGGTAAGGCGCTCGACACCGACTTCTGCCGTTTCTGCGGCCAGTGCATCGACATCTGCCCCACGGGCGCGATCGCCAACAAGCAGATCAAGGGCGTGCGCACCTGGGACCGCAAGAAGGTGCGCACCACCTGCCCCTTCTGCGGCGTCGGCTGCAACTTCGACCTCAACGTAGCCGGCGACAAGGTCATCGGCGTCACCGCCGCCTACGACGCGCCGGCCAACCAGGGCTCGTTGTGCGTCAAAGGCCGGTTCCACAGCGACCTCATCTACAGCCCGGACCGCATCACCACGCCGCTGATCAAGGAGAACGGCGAGTGGAAGGACGCGACCTGGGACGAGGCCCTCGACCTGGTCGCCGCGCGGCTGCTCGAGATCCGCGGCGAGGGCAACCTCTCTGTCGGCGTGCTCAGCTCGGCGCGCTGCACCAACGAGGAGAACTACCTGCTGCAGCGCCTCACCAGGGCGGGCCTCAACACGAACTCCATAGACCACTGCGCCCGTACCTGACACGCTCCAACGGTCGCCGGTCTGGCGACCACGCTGGGTTCAGGCGCGATGACCAACTCCATCGGAGAGGTCGTCGGCAACGACGTGCTGTTCATCATCGGGTCAAACGCCACTGAGGCGCACCCGATCATCGGCAACAAGATGAAGCAGGCGCACCTG
>Ga0075319_1000002_pt1 | contig 21120 bp, 18 predicted proteins | sample MayberryNE_TuleC_FD_120046 | JGI IMG/M metagenome (GOLD analysis project Ga0075319, IMG submission 120046) | Natural and restored wetland microbial communities from the San Francisco Bay, California, USA, that impact long-term carbon... | ecosystem: Environmental > Terrestrial > Soil > Wetlands ... | reverse complement strand
GGCGCTCGCCTACTCCGTCGAGGGACTGCAGCCACAGGACTCGCCGGGCACGCTCCGCACGCGGGCGTGGTGGCCGGGCTGGAACTCGAGCAACGGCCTGCACAAGTTCGGCGAGGAGCTCGAGGCGCTCGGACCCGCCCCCTCCTCCGGAGTGCGCCTGCTCGACGACGCGCCGGGACCGGAGCTCCCCGCCCCGCCGGCCCCGCCCCGCTTCGCTCCCAAAGACGGGGACTTCGTGCTGGTCGCCCTGCACCACATCTACGGCTCCGAGCAGCTCAGCATGCACACGCCCGGCGTCCGCGAGCGCGCGCCCGCGCCGTACATCGGGCTGAACGCCGAGGACGCGGAGCGGCTGCAGGCGCGCGAGGGCGACCTCCTGGAGCTGTGGCTGCCGTGGATGGACGCGCGGGCGCCTCTCCGGGTGGTGCCGTCACTCGTCACCGGCACGGCCGGGCTGCCCGTCGGCCTGCCCGGCCTCCCGTACATCTCGCTCCCCGCGCGTGCGCGCCTGGGCAAGGTGGAGGAGGGGTGATGGCCTGGTACTGGCAGCTGCTCGTCACCCTCGGAGTGCTCGTCGTCGTGCTGACCATCGCCGCCGGGCTCATCTGGTACGAGCGGCGGCTGCTGAGCCTCGTCCAGGACCGCTACGGCCCCAACCGCGTCGGCCCGGCCGGCCTGCTCCAGGTGCTGGCCGACACGTTCAAGATCCTCTTCAAGGAGGACTGGGTGCCGCCGTTCTCCGACCGGCGGGTGTTCGTGGTCGCGCCGTCCCTGGTGCTGGTCACGGCGCTCCTCAGTTTCATGGTCGTCCCCGTGGCCGAGGGCTGGGTCGTGGCCGACATCAACATCGGCCTCCTCTTCATCCTCGCCATGTCGTCGCTGGCCGTGTACAGCGTGGTGCTCGCCGGCTGGTCGTCGCGCAGCAAGTACTCTCTGGTCGGCGGGCTGCGCGCCGCGGCGCAGATGGTGAGCTACGAGGTGTTCATGGGCCTCTCGCTCATCGGCGTGATCACGCTGGCCGGCTCGTTCGACCTCTCCGAGATCGTCGCCGCGCAGGAGCGCAGCATCTACTACGTCTTCCCGCAGTTCATCGGCTTCGTCGTCTTCCTCGTCGCCGGGTTCGCCGAGACGCGCCGCATCCCGTTCGACCTCGTCGAGGCGGAGAGCGAGCTCGTCGCCGGGTATCACACCGAGTACTCGGGCATGAAGTTCGGTCTGTTCCTGGTGGGCGAGTACGTCGCCATCACACTCGTCTCGGCGCTCATCGTCACGCTGTTCTTCGGCGGCTGGCTCGGGCCCTGGCTGCCGGACGTCGTCTGGTTCCTCCTCAAGACCCTCGTCTTCATCACGCTGTTCATCATCGTGCGCGGCACATTCCCCCGGCCGCGCTACGACCAGCTCATGGCGCTCGGCTGGAAGGTGATGCTGCCGCTCAGTCTGCTCAACCTGCTGGTGACCGGCGCCATCGTCGTCGCGAGGGCCGGGTGATGGCATGACCGACCGGCCGCAGACGCTGCGCCCGCCGGCCCCGGTGGAGACCCACCCGCCGCTGACGACCGACGTCGTCCAGGTCGGCGGGCTGGCGCGCCGCGGCCAGCCGCTGATCCCGCGCATCGGGCGCACCGTGTGGTCCACGCTGGTCGGCATCGGCATCGTGATCAGCCACGCCTGGCGCAGCCGCGACACGGTGCAGTACCCGGAGGAGATGACCTACCTCCCGCCGCGCTACCGCGGCCGCATCGTCCTCACGCGAGACCCCGAGGGCGAGGAGCGCTGCGTGGCCTGCTACCTCTGCTCCGCCGCCTGCCCGGTGGACTGCATCGCCCTCCAGGCGACCCAGGACGAGAACGGACGGCGCTACCCCGAGTGGTTCCGCATCAACTTCTCGCGCTGCATCTTCTGCGGCTTCTGCGAGGACGCGTGCCCCACCTACGCCATCCAGCTCACCCCCGACGTGGAGATGAGCGAGTACGAGCGGCACAACATGGTGTACGAGAAGGAGGACCTGCTGATCAGCGGGCCCGGCAAGTACCACACGCACGACTTCTACCGGGTGGCCGGTCTGGCGATCGGCGGCAAGGGCAAGGGAGAGGCCGAGAACGAGGCGCCGCCGACGGACGTCAGGGGGCTGCTGCCGTGACGGCGCTCTTCTACATCGCCGCGGTGGTGGCCGTGCTCAGCACGCTGATGGTGGTCACGCGCACCAACCTCGTGCACGCGCTCCTCTACCTGGTCGTCTCGCTGTTCGCGGTGGCCGTGGTGTTCTACACGCTCGGCGCGCCGTTCGTGGCGGCGCTGGAGGTGATCGTCTACGCCGGCGCCATCATGATGCTGTTCCTCTTCGCGGTGATGCTGCTCAACGTCGGCGCCGACTCGCCGCTCCGCATCCCGAGCTGGGCGTGGGTGGGGCCGGGGATCCTCGTCGCCGTCCTGCTGGCCGAGGTGGTCTACGGCATCACCCGGCAGACGCAGCCGCTCGCCGGCGCCGAGGTCGGGCCGGCGGCCGTGAGCGAAGCCCTGTACGGCCCCTACGTGCTCGGCGTGGAGCTCGCCTCCATGCTGCTGCTGGCCGCGCTCATCGGCGCTCGCCACGTGGCGGCGCGCGCCCGCGACGAGGAGGAGGCGCGCGAGGCGGCGACGCACCGGGGCGCGGCCGCAGGCGAGGCTTCTCCCGAGCGCGACGCCGGAGTCCCCGGCGCTGCACGCGGGTCCGAGACCGGCGTCACCGGGCAGGGGGGCGAGGCCTGATGGCCGACGTCTCCCTCGACCACGGCCTGGTGCTCGCGGCGATCCTCTTCGCCATCGGCTTCGCCGGCCTGCTCACGCGCCGCAACCTCATCGTGGTGCTGGCGTGCATCGAGATCATGCTGAACGCCGCCGGGCTGGCCTTCGTCGCCGCCGGCGCGCGCTGGGGCCAGGCCGACGGCCAGGTGATGTTCCTGTTCGTGCTGGCGATGGCCGCGGCGGAGGTCGCCGTGGGCCTGGCCATCGCCATCCGCTTCCGCCAGTCGCTGAAGAGCCTGGACGTGGACGACGCCGACGAGATGAAGGGCTGAGATGCTGTCGCTGCTGTGGCTCATCCCCGCGCTCCCCGCCGCCGGCTTCGTGCTGCTCGTGCTGCTGAACCGGCGGCTGGGGCGCGCCGGGACGGCGCTGATCGGCGCCGGGTCCGTGGGGCTCTCGGCGCTCGTCGCCCTGCTGGTGTGCGGCAGCTTCATCGCCTCGCCGCCGGCCGGCGACGCATACCACCAGGTCCTGTGGACCTGGCTGGACGTCGCCGGCTTCGCCCCCACCATCGGCTTCTACCTCGACGCCGTCAGCGTCACCTGGGTGCTCGTCATCACCGGGGTCGGGTTCCTCATCCACCTGTACTCCACCGAGCACATGGAGCACGACGAGGGGTACACGCGCTTCTTCATGTACCTGAACCTCTTCGTCGCCTCCATGCTCATCCTGGTGCTGGCCGACAACCTCCTGCTCCTCTACCTGGGCTGGGAGGGCGTGGGCCTCTGCAGCTACCTGCTCATCTCGTTCTGGCACAAGGACCCGCAGAACGTGTACAGCGGCCGCAAGGCGTTCATCGTCACGCGCGTGGGCGACACGGCGATGATCGCCGGCTTGTTCCTGCTCTTCACCCAGCTGGGCACCCTGCAGATCCAGCCGCTGATGAGGGCGGCCGAGGAGGCGTGGGCGCCGAACTCCGGCGTGGCGATCGCCGCCGCCCTGCTCCTGCTCGGCGGCGCCGTCGGCAAGTCGGCGCAGGTGCCGCTGCAGACCTGGCTTCCCGATGCCATGGCCGGCCCCTCGCCGGTCAGCGCGCTCATCCACGCCGCCACAATGGTCACCGCCGGCGTGTACCTCATCGCGCGCACCAACGTGTTGTTCGAACTCGCCGGCGACGCCCGGCTCGTCGTGGCCATCGTCGGCGTGGTCACACTGCTCATCGCCGGCTTCAGCGCGCTCGTGCAGCACGACCTCAAGCGCGCGCTGGCCTACTCCACCATCAGCCAGATCGGCTACATGTTCCTGGCGCTCGGCGTTGCGGGCTGGGAGGCGGGCGTGTTCCACTTCATGACGCACGCCTTCTTCAAGGCCCTGCTGTTCCTCGGCGCGGGCGTGATCATCGAGGCGCTGGCCGACGAGCACGACATCTTCAAGATGGGCGGGCTCCGTACCAGACTGCCCGCCGTGTTCTGGACCTTCACCATCGGCGCGGCCGCGCTCGCTGCGCTGCCGTTCGTCACCGACGGCTTCTACAGCAAGGACCTCATCATCGCCACGAGCCTCGGCTCTGTGGACGGCAACCTCTGGTTCTACTTCGGCTCCCTCGTGGGAGCGTTCGTGACCACGCTCTACTCGTTCCGCCTCGTGTGGCTGGTCTTCTTCGGCGAGCGCCACACCGAGGTCACGCGGCGGCCGCGCTGGCGCCAACTGGTGCCGCTCTACGTGCTGGCCGTGCTCTCCATCATCGGCGGGTTCGTCTGGCTGCCGGCGTGGATCGGGGCGTTCCACCCGCTGGAGGACTTCCTGGACACCGCGCTGCCGCCGATGGAGTGGGCCGGCCAGTACGCGCACTTCGCCGAGAGCGCAGGCGCTGCGCTGCTCATCATCCTCATCGTCTATGTCGGTATCGGGCTCTCGTACCTGCTGTGGATGCCGTGGCGTCAGAGCACGCACGCGTTCGCCGAGTCGCCGGCCGTGCGACCGCTGGTCGCGTTCTGGACGGGCGGCTGGGGGTTCGACTGGCTCTACGACCGGGTGTTCGTGCGGCCGATCAGGTGGCTGGCGCACGCCGGCCGCGCCGACGTGGTCGACTACGTGCCGCGCGGCATCGCCTGGCTCAACCTGGCCGCGTGGCGCGGCCTGAGCGCCGGCCAGACCGGCCGCCTGCGCGCCTACGTGGCGGTCGCGGGGTTCGGCGTCGTCCTCGTCCTCGCCGTCGTGGTGCTGAGGTGACGCCGTGGTGCTGACCCTCTACATCCTCATCCCGGCCGTGGCGGCCGTGGTCGCCTGGCTGCTCGGCCGCGTCGACACCCGGCTCTCCCGCTGGACGGCGGTCGCCGGCACGGCCGTGCCGCTGGCGCTGCTGGTCGTGCAGTGGATCGCCAACGCCGGCGAGCTGCGCGGCGACTTCGTGGCCGAGGGAGCCGGCCCGGCCGGCGTGGCGGCCGGCTCCTGGATCGCGAGCGTCCACGAGCCCTGGATCGAGTCGCTCGGCATCAGCTACTTCCTGGCCGCCGACGGCCTCACGCTCATCATGCTGCTGCTGACGTTCGCGCTCGGGCTGCTGGCGGTGCTGTGCTCGTGGCGCGGCATCACGAAGAACGTCGGCGTCTTCCACCTCATGGTCCTCTGGACCGTCGCGGGGCTGGCCGGCGTGTTCCTCGCGCTCGACCTGTTCCTCTTCTACTTCTTCTTCGAGATGATGCTGATCCCGATGTACTTCCTCATCGCCGTGTGGGGCCACGAGCGGCGCGTGTACTCGGCCATCAAGTTCTTCATCTTCACGCAGGTCAGCGGGCTGCTGATGCTGATCGCGATCGTCGCGCTGGTGTTCATCCACGGACGCGAGACCGGGGTGTACACCTTCGATTACACGCAGCTGCTCGGCACGAGCATGAGCCCGACGACGGCGATGCTGCTGATGCTCGGATTCTTCGCCGCGTTCGCCGTCAAGCTGCCGGCGTGGCCGCTGCACACCTGGCTGCCGGACGCGCACACCGACGCGCCGACCGCCGGCTCCGTGCTGCTGGCCGGCGTGCTCATCAAGATCGGCGCCTACGGGATGATCCGCTTCATGATCCCGCTGTTCCCGGACGCCGCCTACGACTTCCGGGTCTGGGCGCTCATCCTCGGGGTGGTCGGCATCATCTACGGCGCCGTGATGGCGTACGCGCAGACCGACCTGAAGCGCCTGGTCGCGTACACCAGCGTCAGCCACATGGGCTTCGCGCTCATCGGCATCTTCGCCTGGAACTCCTGGGCGCTCCAGGGCGTGATCCTGGAGCTCGTGTGTCACGCCCTCTCCACGGGCGCCCTCTTCATCCTCGTCGGCGGGCTGCAGGACCGTATCCACACCCGCGACATGAGCAAGATGGGCGGGCTCTGGCAGGTGGCGCCGCGGATGGGCGGCACGGCCATGTTCTTCGCCATGGCCTCGCTCGGCCTGCCGGGCCTCGGCAACTTCGTCGCCGAGTTCCTCATCCTCGTGGGCGTGTGGCAGGTGAGTCACTGGGCCGCGGTGCTCGGCGCCGTGGGCCTCGTGTTCGCCACCGTCTACGCGCTGTGGATGATGCAGCGCGCGTTCCAGGGCGAGGAGACGCACGGCCTCAAGTTCGCCGACCTCACCAAAGTCGAGATCGGCATGTTCGCGAGCATGATCGCCGCGCTCGTGCTGCTCGGGTTCTGGCCGCAGCCGCTGATCACCACGGCTCGGCAGCCGCTGGACGGGCTGCAGAAGCTGACGGCCGGCACCTCGCTCGTGCAGCCGCAGACCCCGGCCGAAGACGCCGGTGCCGCAGAGCCGGTCGCGGACACAGTGGCCGGCGAGGAGGGTGGCCCGTGAAGGCCGGCGACCTCCTCACCATCTCGCCGCTCATCGCGCTCACGCTGACGTCGATCGCCGTGATGCTCGCGGCGGCGTTCTGGCGCTCGCACGCGCTCGCGTTCCTGATCACGCTCGCCGGCCTCGCGACGACGTTCGGCACGCTGTTCGTCTCCGCCTCGCGCGCCGCGCCCATCGTCACGCCGCTCGTCTCCATGGACTCGTACACGCTGTTCTTCATCGGCCTGCTCACCGTGGCGACGGCCGTCGTCGCGATCCTCTCGTGGAGCTACCTCGAGCGCCTGCCGCAGCACCCGGAGGAGTACTACGTGCTGCTGCTCACGGCCACGCTGGGCGGAGCCGCCCTCGTGGCCGGCACGCACTTCGCCTCGTTCTTCCTCGGGCTCGAGATCCTCAGCGTGTCGCTCTACGCGCTCATCGTGTACCCGGTGCACCGCGCCGAGGCCGTCGAGGCGGCCGTCAAGTACCTGGTGCTCGCCGGCGCCACCTCGGCGTTCCTCATCTTCGGCATGGCGCTGGTCTACGCCGAGGCGGGAACGATGACGGCGGCCGGCGTGGCGAAGCTGGTCGCCGGCCTCGGCTCCGGCAGCCCGGTCGTCACCATCGGCGTCGTCATGATCCTCGTGGGCGTGGGCTTCAAGCTCGCCGTGGTGCCGTTCCACATGTGGACGCCCGACGTGTACCAAGGCGGCCCCGCACCGGTGACCGCCTACATCGCCACCGTCTCCAAGGGCGCCGTGTTCGCGCTGCTCCTGCGGTTCATGCTGCCGGTGAGCGCCGACACCTCGTCGACGCTGTTCCTGGCGCTGGCGGCGATCGCCGTCGCCTCCATGGTCGCCGGCAACGTGCTCGCTCTGCGCCAGGACAACGTCAAGCGCATCCTGGCGTACTCCTCCATCGCCCACCTCGGCTACCTGCTGGTGGCGTTCCTCGCCACCGGCGAGCGCGCTGGGGTGGCCGTCGGCTTCTACCTCGTCGCGTACTTCGCGACGACGCTCGTCGCGTTCGGCGTGGTCACCGTGCTGTCGTCGGAGGACCGCGACGCGGACCTGCTGCTCGACTACTGGGGCCTGGGAGCGCGCCGGCCCTGGCTGGCGGCCATCTTCGCCGTGGCGCTGTTCTCGCTGGCCGGCATGCCGCTCACGATGGGGTTCATCGGCAAGTTCGTGATCTTCACCGCCGGCGCCGGGTCGGAGCTCTGGGCCCTGGTCATCGTCCTCGTGCTGACCAGCACGATCGGGCTGTACTACTACACGCGCCTGATCGTGGTGATGTACGTGCCCCGGCCGGAGGAGCTCGAGCTCGCCGGTGCCGAGCCGGGCGCCCGGGTGGCCGCCGCCGGAGGCGCGGTGAGTGTCGCCGTGCTCGCCGCGCTGACCGCCATGCTCATCGTGTTCGGCGTGTACCCCGCGCCGCTGCTGCGGCTCGTGGAGCACGCCGTCTCGGTGCTGCCCTGGCCGTAGGCCGGCCGGCGGCGCGTCGCACCCGGTGGTGCCGGCGGGCGCCGCGGGACGTGCCCCGTCGTCCCGCGCGCCGCAGCCCGGCTGCCCCGTCTCAGAGCTTCGTCACCCGGCAGGCCGGACACGCGCAGTCGGCCGCGTGTGACCATCCTTCGCGCGGCGCGTCCGTCTCTTCGGCGCGTCGCCGCCCTCCACGATCGCCGCGCGCGGTCAGGTAGAACGTGCCGTCCTCGTACTCCCAGAGTCCTCCCTCGGGAGTCCAGCAGTACGCGGAGACCCCCAGTTCGCGCACCCGCTCGCGGTCGAACGCGAACCCGGGCCAGCACAGGGCGGAGAACGCGGTCTCTTCGGTCCGGTCTCCCCTGCGGTCGACCTCCACGCTTGCGATCTCGCGCTGTGCTCTCATGGACCCCCCTCGACTCCCCGCTGTCCCGTGCCCTACAGCTTTCGGCACTGCGACCCCAGCCTCCACTGAGGCAGGATTCCCGTCCTGTCTGGGTATCGCTTCCCCATCCCCCCGGGAACACCGCTCGTGGGAGAGTGGTCACGATACCCCAGTGGGTATGATGGACGAAGCCGACCGAGCACACGAGGAGGACCGATGGCCAAGGCCGAGATCGAGAGCGGCATCTGCGGATTCTGCACGACCGTCACGACGACCAGCGAGGGACGCACGGTACGCGTCGAGTTCGAGACCGACTGCGGCTACGTGGAGCAGCTCGCCGAGGCTCTCACCGAGGTCGACCCGTACAAGGAGATCAGCTACCGCGGAGAGGGACCCGTGACCCTCAAGCTCGCCGCCGAGCACCTGGTCCACCCCGCCTGCCCCGTGCCCAGCGGCATCATCAAGGCGATCGAGGTGGAGGCCGGGCTGGCACTGCCCAGGGACGCGAGCATCAAGCCGTCCAAGGACTGACTGCTCCGGGGTCTCAGTCGCTGAGGCGGAAGCGCCAGATGGCGACCACGAAGAACCCCGCCGACCACGCCAGCGAGACCAGGAGCGCGGGCAGCACGTCGGCGACGTCGAACCCGCGCACCACGATCCCCCGCAGGCCGTCGAGGATCCAGCTCGTCGGCAGCACGTGCCCGACGGACTGGAAGGTCTGACCGGTGATCTCGAGGGGGAACCACGCACCGGACATCGCCGCCAGGGCCATCGAGACGAGGACGGTGGTCGCGATGAGCGCCTGCTCGCTCTTGAGCACGCTCGCGAGCAGCAGCCCCAGCGTGCTCGCGACCAGCGAGAGCGAGATCATCATGAGGAGCAGCGCCGCGGGGTCACGCAGGTAGTCCACGCCGAAGAAGAGCTGGGCGACGGCGATCAGGATGGCCTGCTGCACGAAGGTGAGCAGGAACATGCCGGCGGCCTTGCCGCCGATGAGCTGCCACTTGCGCAGGCGCGTCGTCATGAGCCGCTGCAGCGTACCGTTCTGCCGCTCGATGATGAGCGCGATGCCGGCGGTCATGAGGCTGAAGAGCACGAAGTTCACCATCATGCCCGGTGAGCTGAGGATGAAGCCGCTGGGCACCTGCCCGGCGGCGGCCCCGGCCTCGACGACCTTGGTCGAGACGGCCGGGTGCTCGAGGGCCTGCGTCACGACCGGCCGCGCCTCCGCCGCCGACTCCGCGACCACTCCCGCCTGCGCGCCGGCCGGCATGCTCCGCGTCTGCCAGACGGCCTCCGCAGCGGCTTTGGAGGCGAGCTCCACCGTCACCTGCTCTCCGGCGAGCGTACGGATCTCGCTCGCCACCGAGGACGCGCCGCTGGTCCCCTGGGTGGCGATGATGGTGAGGTCGGCCTTCTCTCCCGACGCGACCGCGTCGCTGTAGCCCTGCGGGATGATGAGTCCTGCCGCGGCGCGCTCGTCCGCCATCCACTGCTCGAGCTCGCCGCCCTGCTTGACCACCACGCGGACCACCTCGGACTTCTCGAGCTCCGCCACGAGTTCCTTCGCCGCCGTGCCGCCGTCCGCGTCCCACACTGCCAGCGGCAGCTTGTCCACGTCGCTGCCGCCGCCGAAGAGCAGCCCGAAGAAGAGCGTGAAGGCGAGCGGCATCAGCAGGATGAAGATGAACGACAGCTTGTCGCGCGCGGTCTCCCGGAGGTCCTTGCCGGCGATGAGCGCGGCGAGCCTCACGCGAACCGCCTCCGCATCTTGAGCACGGCGAAGAAGAAGAACGCCACGGCGAACCCGAGCGGCACCAGGACCTGCCAGCGGATGTCCGCCGCTCCGCCCCCGCGCATCGCCGTGTCCCATCCCTGGATGATCCAGCCGTTGGGCGTGAGCTTCTGCACCACGGCATACGTGCCGCTGGACTGCGCGGTCCCCGTGAAGTTGCCGCCCAGCAGCGCCAGGACGAGGTAGATGCCGGAGCCGATAGCGCCCGCCTGGGCGGGAGTCTTGGCGAACGAGATGATGAGCAGGGCGAGGCCGCCGGCCACGCCGGCGGCGACCAGCGTGAGCAGCACGACGGCGTCGATGCGGCCCCAGTCGATGGAGAAGATCAGGCGGCCGGCGATGAGCAGCACCACCGCCTGCAGCAGTACCGTCACGAACACACTGACGAACTTGCCGCCGATGATCGTGCCGTGCCGCGTGGGCGTGGTGAACAGGCGCGGCATGGTCCCGTCCCGGTCCTCGGTGAGGATCGTGCGGGCCACGTTGGCCGCGCCGAAGAACATGAAGAACACCATCATGCCGGAGAGCACGGCGCCGGTGACGCTGACCTCGCTCTCCGTCTTGCCGACCTTGGGCGAGCGCTGCGTGATCTTCAGGGCGGACGAGACGCCGCCGTCGTGGCTGAACGCCTCGGCGGCGGTCGCGGCGACCTGGGCGGGCGGCGGGTCGCCGCCGGCATCCGAGCGCAGGGCGACGGCGCCGGCAGCGGCGGCCCGCGCGCCGTTGAAGTCGGCGAGCACCTGCCCGACGATCCCCTCGACGATGGAACCGCCGATCTCGCGCGTCGGGTTCTCGTAGATCTCGACCTGTGCCGTCGCCGCGGGATCGTCGCCGTAGACGACCCGGCTGAAGTCCGCCGGCACGATGACGGCGACGGCCGCGTCGCCGTCGTCCACCGCCTTGCGCGCCGCGGCGGCGTCCTTGACGCGCGTCACCTCGAGAACGTCCTTGAGGTCCGGGCTCTCGAGGATGGCGGCGACGGTGCACCCGGCCGCCGTCGGCGCACCCGGCGCTCCCGTGTCCTCGACGGTCACTGCGACCTTGGTGGCGGCGATCTCGAACGAGTCGCCGCCGCCGAAGGCGAACCCGAGCAGGGAGGCGAGGGCCAGCGGCGCCACCAGCATCATCACCAGCCCCGGCACGTTGCGCGCCGTGCTGCGCAGGTCCTTCCAGGCGATCGCGAAGACCTTCACGTCGGGTCTATTCCCTCAGCGCGCGGCCGGTGAGGTGCAGGAAGACCATCTCGAGGTTCGGCTCGGTGACGTTGATCTCGGTGATGCGCGAGCCGGCCGCGGCTGCACTCTCGAACAACCGAGGCAGGACCTGGTCGGCGTCCTTGACGAGCAGCACGGCCTCGTCCTGCTCCACGTCGACCTTCTCCACCCCGGCCACCTCGCGCCAGCGCTCGGCAAGACCCTCCAGGTAGTGATCCACGCGAGCGGTCACGCGGGCGTCCTGGCCGACGATCCTGACCAGTTCCTCGTGCGTGCCGAGCGCGATCATCTTGCCGTTGTCGACGATGCCGATGCGGTCGCTGAGCTCCTGCGCCTCGGCCATGTAGTGCGTCGTGTAGAGGATCGTCATCCCCTGGTCGAGGAGCGCGAGGATGCCGTCGAGGATCGACCGCCCGCTCTGCGGGTCGATCCCCACCGTCGGCTCGTCCAGGTAGAGCACCTTGGGCTTGTGCAGCAGCGCGACGCCGATGTTGACGCGCCGCTTCATGCCGCCGCTGAACTTGTCGACCCGGTCCTTCTGACGGTCGACGAGGGTGATGAGCTCCAGCACCTCGTCGACGCGGCTCTTGAGCGCGTCGCCCGAAAGCCCGTACATGCGCCCCCAGAAGATGAGGTTCTCGCGCGCGCTCATGTCCGGGTACAGGGCGATGTCCTGCGGCACCACGCCGATGGTCTCCTTGACCGCCAGCGACTGGTGCACGATCGAGTTGCCGCCGATCATCGCGTCGCCGCCACTGGGCTTGAGCAGGCAGCTGAGCATGGAGATCGTGGTGCTCTTGCCGGCGCCGTTGGGGCCGAGGAGGCTGAAGATCTCGCCCTCGGAGATGTCGAAGCTCACGCCGTCCACTGCGAGCACGCCTTTGGGAGGGTCGTACTGCTTGCGCAGCTCCTGGACCTCGACGATGCTCACCGGCCGCTCCTCCCGTTCGCCTCGACGCCGAGCCTCCTTATACACGACGGGAGCCCGGTGGTCACCTACTCCGAGAGGTGAGCCCGGACGGCGGAGGGGGAGGACGAGAGCCGGCCGTGCGCCCGTCTGAGGTTGACGCTTGCAATTTCACCATCGTGTGGTGAAATTGCTAGCTATGAAGACACTAGCCCGACACGCGACCGACGCCGTGCTGTGGCAGCTGGGCTTCATGCGTGCGGTCGTCGTCACCGGCGCCAGGCAGGTCGGGAAGTCGACCTTGGCGCGCCAGGTGCTCGATCGCGTGGGCGGCACTTACCTGACGCTCGACGAGCCCGCCACTCTCGCGGCCGCGCTCTCGGACCCGGACGGTCTGATCGCCGGAGCCGACGGCCTGACCGTGATCGACGAGGTCCAGCGCGCGCCCGACCTGCTGCGCGCGGTCAAGCTCTCCGTGGACCGCGACCAGCGCCCCGGGCGCTTCCTCCTCACCGGCTCGGCGAACCTGCTCCGCCTGCGCACCGTGAGCGAATCGCTCGCCGGGCGCGCCGGCTATCTCGAGCTGCTCCCGCTCTCGTGGTCGGAGATCGCGGGAGCGCCTCGCCCAGCCGGCATCAGCCACGCCTTCGCCGCTCCGACCGCCGCCGAGTTCCTGCAGCTCCTCGCGCCGCCGCCGCCCGGAGCGGCCGAGGCGGCCCGCGAGCTCGCTCTGTCCGGCGGCATGCCGGCCACGCTCGGGCTCGACCTGCCCAGTCGCCGCGCCTGGTACGACAGCTATCGAGTGACGTTCCTCGAGCGCGATCTGCGTCAGCTCTCCGAGATCGCCTCCATCCCTGAGTTCGGCCGCCTCATGACCCTCGCCCTGCTCCGCAGCGGCGGACTCCTCAACAAGAGCGACTTGGCCTCAGACGCCGGCCTCTCGTACTCGACGACCGACCGCTACCTCAGCCTGCTGCAAGTCGCGTACCAGGTTCGGCTGCTGCAGCCGTTCTTCATCAACGTCGGCAAGCGGCTCGTCAAGTCGCCACGCGTCTTCGCCGTCGACAGCGGTGCCGTGTCCTGGGCGGCCAACCTGACCGACTGGCGGTCGGCGGTGAGCTCCGCGAAGGAGGGTGCTCTGCTCGAGACGTTCGCGCTCTCCGACATCATGGCTTGGGACGGCCTTGCCGGCGAGAGTCGGTACCACTTCTGGCGGACGGGCGGCGGTGCTGAGGTGGACCTGGTGATCGAGCGGGGCGAGCAAGTGATCGGAATCGAGGTCAAGGGGGCTGCAACGCTGAGCGGCCGCGACCTGCGTGGCCTGCGCGGCTTGCGTGAGGACCTCGGGCCGCGCTTCAAGCTCGGCATCCTCGCCTACCTCGGCGACGAGGCCATCACGCTGGATCCGAGCCTGGTCGCCGTGCCGCTCGCGTCACTGCTCGGAGCCACCTCTCCATGACGCGGAAGGCCGACGGCCGTCGTTGGGCTCCTCGACCGACCTGCGTGTGGTGGTCAGCTCTGAGAGGGCAAGGGGCCGAGCGGGCGCAGCACGCAGACCGGCGTCTGCTCGTGGCCCTGGCCGAGCGGGTTGTCGCGCATCAGGCGCTTGGCGAGGGCGCGGTCGGCGCCCGGTGAGGCGCCGAGCACCGCGGCCGTGAGGTCGTTGGCGTCGATGACGACGAACTCCACGCGGCCATCAGCGGACTCGCTCAGCACGTTCGCGAGGTGCGCAGCCACGCCGTCCGGGTCGGCCGGCCCGAGCTTGGCGTGCGTGTTGTGCGGCGGCAGCGTGTTCCACGTGGGGCCGTCGATGGCTTCCACGTCGGCGCCGGCGACCTTGTAGAAGAGGCCGCGCTTGCCGACGACCTTGCCGGCGGCGGACACGGCCGCGGCGGCGACGATGCGCGGGGCGCCGGCCTCGTCGATCGCCAGCTGCATGGTCTCGGGGATGCCGAGGCCGATGCCGTGCGGCGTCTTGGTGACGGCCTTGCTGAGCACCTTCGCCAGCTTCGTCGGGTGGATCTCGTCGAGCGCGTAGCTGCGACCCTGGCTGGCGGCGATGGGCTTCTCGGCCATGACGACCAGGTCGCCCGGCTTGATGTGCGACACGACGTGGCGCTCCATGACCAGGTCGAGGTCGTCGCCTCGGGCCACGAGGTCGGTGTGCAGCGGCAGACGCGCGTACACGGTGCCGTTCGCGACCGCGAACAGGTGCTTCTCGTCGTTGGGCGTGAACTCGGCGACGAGGCGCTCGGCCTCGGCGGCCGCGGCGGGGCCCTGCGGGCCCGCGGCTGCCGCCAGCAGCGCCGGCACGCGCGCGTCGCCGGGCTCGGCGATGGTGCCGCGGTGCACCGGGCCGACGGGGACCGGCGCGCTGAGCGCTGCCTCCACGTCGGCGTCCTCGATCACGACGCTGCGGTCGACGAACTCGCGCAGCCACAGCTCGATGTTGGCGGCGCGCCAGAAGAACATGCTCTCCTCCACCCGGCCCTTGCAGCAGGCGCGGAACGCCTGCACGACGGCCTCGCCGTCCCAGTACGGCCGCGCCTGGAACGCCGGCGACTGGTACAGGCTCGTGAACGCGGCGCGCCGGGCCTTGATCCAGCGCATCTCCGGCGTGGTGAACCCGACCTTCCAGCGGCGTAGGCGGATCTTCTCGGGCAGCGTGCCCTTGAGCGCGGCGCGCAGGATCCAGCGGCTCCAGCCGTGGCGCACGATCGCGTCCTCCGGCAGGCTCAGGATGTGGTCGACGAACTCCTGGTCCAGGTACGGCACGCGGCTCTCGATGCTGAACGCCATGGAGTTGCGGTCCTCGTAGCGGAGCAGGCACGGGAGGCTGTACGTGAGCAGGTCCTGCAGGAGCCGCTCCTTGAGGTCCGACTGGGAGCGCCCGTACCCGGGGTCGGTGGTCCGGGCGAGGAACCCCGGCTCGAGCAGCGAGCTCGTCGCGAGCCGCTTACGGCGCTGCTTGAGCCGGCGCTTGGCCAGCGGCGTGAGCACGTCGCGCGAGGCCATGGCCTCCTTGCGCAGCAGGTCGTACTTGCGCTCCTTGCGCAGCTGGCGCAGGTACACGAGCTGGTACGGCACGTAGCCGGCGATGAGCTCGTCTCCGCCCTGCCCGTCGAGCAGCACGGTCACCTGCTCGCGCGCGGAGCGCATCACGCACCACTGCGCGTAGGGGCCGGTGCTGACGATGGGTTCTTCCTGGTGCCACACGAAGTCGCGCAGCTCGCCGATGAACTCGTGCGACGTGGGGTTGGTGTAGGTGGTGTCGGCGCCGGTGCTCTCGACGGCCATCTCGATGTACTCGCGCTCGTCGATGGGGTCGCCGTCGAACACGGCGCTGAAGGTCTTGAGCTGGCCGCGCAGGGACGTCGCGTCCGGCACGTCCTCCTTCAGCAGCTCGCTCATGAAGCTGATGATCGTCGTCGAGTCCAGGCCGCCGGAGAGGCACGAGCCCACGGGGACCTCGCTGACGAGGCGCCGCTCGACGCTCTCGCGGAAGCGGCGCCGGAAGTCGGCCGGGTCGTCGCCGCCGTCGCGCGTGAGCACCGGCGTCCAATAGGGCGTGCTCTCGAGCGGGGCGGCGAGCAGGCCGGGGTGGTCCGCGCCGGACGCCGGAGCGGCTTCGCCGCCGGCGCCGTCAGGCGCTCCGGCGGCGTCCAGCGGCAACTCGATCCAGGTGGCCGCCGGGACGTGGTACACGCCGGTGAAGAACGTCTCGGCGCGGTGGTCGTGGAACCCGTGCTGCAGGTACTCGAAGATCATCTGCTCGTCCGGCTCGGCGATCAGCTCTGGATCCTGCAGCAGCGCCTTGATCTCGCTGGCGAACAGCAGGCGGCCGGTCTGCGGCGAACGCGCATAGTACAGCGGCTTGATGCCGAAGTGGTCGCGGTTCAGCACGAGCTTGCCGCCGCGCCCGCCCTCCCCGGCGCCGCGCAGGTCGGCCACGGCGAACGCCCACATGCCGTTGAAGCGCGCGGCGCAGGCCGCTCCCCACTCCTCGTACGCGTGCACGATGACCTCGGAGTCGCAGTGCGTGCGGAAGGTGTGGCCGGCGGTCTCGAGCTCGGCGCGCAACTCGCGGTAATTGTAGACCTCGCCGTTGTAGACGAGCCAGACGGTCTCGTCCTCGTTGGCCACGGGCTGATGACCGCCCTCGCGGTCGATGATGCTCAGACGGCGATGACCGAGGCTGACAGATGGAGTCTCAAAGGCGCCCGCGTCGTCGGGCCCGCGGTGCACGATGGCGGCTGCCATGCGTCCGAGAAGCTGCCGGTCGGGTGAGCCTGCGAAGCCGAAGATGCCGCACATGCGCGGATGCTCCTGGGGGTCGGGATCGTTGACGGCGCGGCGGCGCTGCCGGTCTCCGCGCCGGTCCACCTTACCATCGGCGGGTCGCGGCGGGCGAGCCGGGCCGCGCTCTGGGAAGGGTCAGGCGCCCGCAGAACGCGAAACGGCCCCGGGACGTGACCGGCCCAGCCCCCGCGGCGGGCCGGCCACTTCCCGGGGCCGGGTCGGTCTGCTACATCAGCTTCACCCGGTTGCCCGGGTGGGACATGCAGAAGTCGTCCTCGGTCACGAGCGGGAACGCGCCGACCACCGGCGCTGCCCCGAAGGGAAGCTCGCGGGTGGAGCCGCGGAAGTACGTCTCGGCCTGGAGCACTGCCGGCGGCGCGGCGCGGCAGGTACCCGCGTTGCCCGGGCCAGGGATCTTGGCGAACGCCGGGCAAGTGCTGCAGCGCTCCATATCCTGGTCCATCCGTCCTCCTGTGACGCTCCGGGCTTGGGTATTCCACACCGCCCCGGCGCATTCCTGCGAGCGCCAGGTGGAGGTGGTCTGGACTCATCGAGCGGCGTCCAGCGCCGCGCGCAACCGCTCGGGCGAGAGAAAGGGCCTGACCTCCTCGCCGTCCTCCATGAAGAACGCCGCGGTGTCGGCATCTACGAGTCCCCACCTCGTCTCGAACAAGGTGCCTCTCGGGAGTCGGCCGAAGACGGCGAGCGGATCGCCCGAGACCCCGGCCGGAGCAACCGTCTCGGCCCCACTCGCCTTCGGCAGGGGGTCCTGCTCCTGTTCCCGGCAGTCTGCCTGGTCATGAGCCGTCGCCGCTCCCGGCGTCGCCTCCCGTTCCACGGCCCGAAGGAGGCGGTCGTACGCCCGGCGGGTCAGAAGGACAAGCTCGACCGAGCCGTACTGGGTCACGAAGACGGGACGACCGGATTCTGCGGCCCGTCGGAGTACCTCACTGGTCTGACGACGCAACTGGGTGACGCTCACAAGGTGCGGAAGATGCATCGGAGCCGTCCGTCCATCCGTCTCTTTGATCGAGCTCCTGCCGGGGCCTGGCACGACGGCTCCGATGCTAGTGCGAGCGCTCCCGGGTGAGGAGGATGACGACCAGAGGACCGGGGAGACATTGTGCCGGCGGGGGTCAACGTCAGATGTGGCGTCGGATGTAGCGCCATCTCCGGCATCAGGTGTGGCGCCCATGTGCGGCGTCAGATGCTGCGCCAGATGTGGCGCCGTCTCCAGCGTCAGATGTGGCGTCAGATGTGGCGTCAGATGTGGCGTCAGATGTGGCGCCGAGTCTGGCGTCATCTTTGACGCTGCCACCCGGAGGACATACCTCCTCACCGCCGGACTCCCCAGGAAGCCGCCGGCCGGCTCATCAGGGATCGTTGCCGCGGTCTTCTGGCGCCGGATACACTCGCAGTCCGCACCGAAGCCCGACGTGGAGGTCCGACATGGGCGAGCGCGACGAGGCTCTGCGCGAGGTCCGGCAGCTGGAGTACGTCTGGATCCCGATGCGGGACGGTACGCGGCTGGCGGCACGCGTCTGGCTCCCGGAGGACGCGGAGACCGACCCCGTGCCCGGCATCCTGGAGGCCGTGCCGTACCGGCTCAGCGACGGCATGGCCACCCGCGACGTCCTCATCCACCCGTACTGGGCCGCGCGCGGCTACGCGTGCGTACGCGTCGACCTGCGCGGCAGCGGCGAGTCGGACGGCGTGCTCGAGGACGAGTACCACCCCCAGGAGCAGGAGGACCTCCTCGAGGTCATCGCCTGGATCGCGACGCAGCCCTGGTGCGCCGGCGCGGTCGGGATGACCGGCATCTCGTGGGGCGGCTTCAACAGCCTCCAGCTGGCCGCCCGCCGGCCGCCGGCGCTCAAGGCGATCATCACCCTGATGAGCACCGACGACAGGTACGCGGACGACGTCCACTACAAGGGCGGCTGCGTGCTCGCCACCGACCTGCTGCACTGGAGCACGTGCATGCTGCACTGGCAGTGCCAGCCGCCGCACGATGCGGCCGTGGGGGAGCGCTGGCGCGAGCTCTGGCAGCAGCGGCTCGCGGCCCTCGACCCCTGGATCCACACCTGGCTGGCACACCAGCGCCGCGACGCCTACTGGAAGCACGGCTCCGTGTGCGAGGACTACGGCACCATCGAGATCCCCGTGTACGCCATCGGCGGCTGGACCGACGGCTACACCAACAGCGTGCCTCGCCTGCTGGAGGGGCTGTCCGGGCCGCGCAAAGGGCTCATCGGCCCGTGGCCGCACGCCTTTCCGCACTACGTCACTCCCGGACCCGCCATCGGGTTCCTGCAGGAGGCGCTGCGCTGGTGGGACCACTGGCTCAAGGGCGTGGACACCGGCGTGATGGACGAGCCCATGCTCCGCGTGTGGATGCAGGACTGGGCCCCGCCGCAGCCGTGGCTGGACGAGGTGCCGGGGCGCTGGGCGGCGGAGGACGTGTGGCCGTCGCCGCGTCTGCAGCCCCGGCGACTCCGGCTCGACGCCGACGGCGTGCTGCGCGACGCGGACGCCGGCGCGGAGCCGGACCCGGAGGCGGCCGCCGCGCACGGCGCGGACGGCGGCCGCCTCACCATCCGCGGCGCTCAGCTCTGCGGCGCCGACGCCGGCGCCTGGTGCGCCGAGAGCCAGCCGAGCGACTTCGCGCCCGACCAGCGGGAGGCCGAGGGCCAATCGCTCTGCTTCACCTCGGCGCCGCTGCCCGAGCGCCTCGAGATCCTCGGCCGCCCGCGGCTCACGCTCCGCTTCGCGAGCGACCGGCCGCTGGCGCTCGTCGCCGCCCGGCTCGACGACGTGGCGCCGGGCGGCCCGTCCCGGCTCGTCACCACACAGGTCTTCAACCTGACGCACCTGACGAGCCACGAGCACCCGCGGCGGCTCGAGCCCGGCCGGGAGTACGAGGCGGAGGTCGCTCTGGACGCGATCGCCCAGTCCTTCCCGGCCGGCCACCGGCTGCGGCTGGCGCTCTCGCCGACGTACTGGCCGTGGGCGTGGCCGTCGCCGGAGCCCGTCAAGCTCACGGTGATCGCGGGCGAGAGCTTCCTGGAACTGCCGGTGCGGCCGGAGCGGCCCGAGGACGCGGGCCTCCGGCCGTTCGACCCGCCCGCCGTGCCGGAGGGCCTCGGCGAGAAGACCATCGGCGGCGGCCCCGGCGGCCGCACCTACGCGCGCGACCTCTCAACCGACGCGGTCACGTGGACGTTCAACTACGTCGACGGCGGCAACGTCGTCCTCCCCAACGGATGGGAGAGCGAGGAGCGGAACACCGTGCGCTACGGCCTGCGCGAGGGCGATCCGCTCTCCGCCAAGGTCGAGGTGGACGCCGAGTCGGTGCTGCGCCGCGGCGCCCAGGGGCGGTTTCACATCGTCACGCACGGGGAGATGACCTGCGACGCGGACACGTTCTACGTCGCGGACGAGGTCGCCGTCTACGAGGGTGAGGACGGCGACGAACGCGAGGTCTTCACGAGGTCGTGGTGGCACCAGGCGCCGCGCGACTTCGTCTGAGAGGGAGGGCGAGAGGATGTACTTCGGCGCGCACGTGAAGTCGTCGGGCGGCGTGTGGCACGCCATCGAGAACGGGGTGGATATCGGTGCGGAGGCGGTGCAGTTCTTCGCCGGCAGCCCGCGCACCTGGAAGCCGACGCTCTACAAGGACGCCGACTCGGCGAAGTTCCGGGAGCTGCGCGCCGAGTCTCCGATCCGCTTCGTCGTCATCCACACGATCTACCTCATCAACCTCGCCAGCGAGAACGAGGACTTCTACGAGAAGTCGGTCACGTCGCTCACCGGCGCGCTGACGGCGGCCGACCAGCTCGGCGCGGACGCCATCGTCACTCACATCGGCTCTCATCAGGGCTCCGGATTCGCCGCCGGCCTGGAGCGCGTGCAGCAGGGGCTCCGCCGGGCGCTCGCCGAGACCGAGGGCTCGCCCGTCCGCCTGCTGCTCGAGAACACGGCCGGCGCCGGCGGCACCATGGGCGTCGACTTCCGCGAGCTCGGCCAGATCATCGACGCCGCCGGCGGCGACCCGCGCCTCGGCATCTGCGTGGACACGGCGCACATCTTCGAGTCCGGCGCCGACCTGCGCACGCGCGAGGGAGTCGATGGGATCCTTCGCGAGCTGGACGAGGGCTGCGGTCCCGACCGCCTCGCGATGTTCCACCTCAACGACTCCAAGACGCCGCTCGGCTCCAACCGCGACCGGCACGAGAACATCGGCGACGGCGACCTCGGCGACGCCGCGTTCCGCCTGCTGGTCAACGAGCCGGCGTTCGCGGACCTGCCCGGCATCCTGGAGGTGCCGGGACTCGACGGCGAGGGTCCCGACCGGGAGAACCTGGCCCGCCTGCGCGCGCTCGTCGGCTGACGCCGGCTCGCGGCGAGCGCCGGCTCTCGTGCCGGAGCCGCCCGGCGCCCGCCCGGCGACGTCATCGGCAGTCCATCTCCGCCTCGCGGGTATACTCGGGCTGCG
>Ga0075319_1000001_pt1 | contig 105429 bp, 143 predicted proteins | sample MayberryNE_TuleC_FD_120046 | JGI IMG/M metagenome (GOLD analysis project Ga0075319, IMG submission 120046) | Natural and restored wetland microbial communities from the San Francisco Bay, California, USA, that impact long-term carbon... | ecosystem: Environmental > Terrestrial > Soil >... | reverse complement strand
TGTGATACCATACGCGCTCGAAGCCAATAGGCCTGCTGAGCGAAAATTGCGCGCTCTTGCCACAAGAGGTATCGATTGCACCACAGCGTGAACACTTTGCTTTGACGGTTCGTCCGCACGTCTCACAATAGAAACGGCCTGAACAGCGGCGAGTCGCGGTTGCTCCCGTGATTCGCTGCTGTTCTTCGGTTGAGCGTAATTTGCTCAGAAATTCTTTGGCTGATGCTTCATCCTTCAAGTCGACAATCGTAGTCTGACCATCGGATGTGTGTATTTTGAGCACAACGGCCTCCCATTGAGCACTAATGGCCAAGCAGGACTAAGGCCGCAACACTACTTGTGTTTGCTCTTCTTCGGCTCCTCGGTCGATGAAATGACCGATTCTTCAGAGCTGCTGAAGTTGTATGACGCCTTGGGCTGCGGGGCCGAAGGAGCCCGGGAAACCTTTTGCCCTGCCAGTTGTTTCTGACGGGTGGTCATAGGCTTCTCGGGCTTCTCTTCTGCCTTCACAACTTTTGTTGGCGCCATGTTGGCATCTATCACCACTAGGCGGTTTCCAAAGTCTCGATGGTGCTCTTTGATGTGCGCCAACTCATCTTTGGAAATGATTCTGGTTGACTCTGGGTGGAAGTGAAGCGCCCCTTTCACAGAGCGTTCGCAATCACCCTTGAAGTCATCCACCTGCCTTGGCGGTGTGCCGAGCGGTACATAAACCAGTGGCATGGCTGCCTCCTTGATAGACCATCAACTCTGAGATTCGATGATGGCTGCCACGATGTCTGCTTTTTTGGTCGAATCATCGACCGCCAAAGCATACTCCAAGGCAATTTCAGTCAGCTGCGCTTTGGTCATCATCTTCAGCTCTGACTCGGCGTATTGCCGAATCTGTGCGCCGCTCTCTTCGCCGTCAACGCCGCTTTCATCCTCGTCTTCAACCTGCTTTTTCTGTTGAATAGCGGGTGGTGGCGGTGCTTTGGCCTTTTCGAGGATGGTGACCGAAATCCCTTTCTGAGCGCGATAATACGCAATCAGCGAAGGATTGGTCACTATCTGTGGCGTTCCTCGTTTGAGGATGTGACCAGCGTACGTGTGTGACATACTACCCGTCAGCTCGACTTTAGCTGCTACATTTGCCATCTTTGAGTTCCTCCAATCAATGGCCTAGACTTTCCCTGTGGCGGACCACGGGTTGTTAGGTGGTGGCGATATTGCGCACTTTGACGAGAGCATCGACTTCTTCAAAGTTCACAGAAACTTTTGCCGTGATGGCGTATTGGTCTGTGCCCTTGTAGATGTCGCGATCTTTCTCGATGCGGATGTCACGCCCAATGCCAACGATGAAGTTGTTCTGGTGTGTGAGCATCATCTGTGGGTTGGCCTTGTAGGTCACCTTCACAGTTGCGCCATCGCCGATGGTGGTTCCACCGACGCGTGCGATGGTGCCAGCGTTGGCGTCCAACACATAGTCAGTGGTTGCGCTGTACTCAGCCGTAGGCGCCGAACCCAATGTGGCAGGAAGCACGTGCACTTCAGACACAGGGGCGTTGGTGAGCGCCGTAGCTGTGGTACCGTTGAGCACGATGTGTTCGGTGACTTGCGGCTGCAAATCCCACAACGGACACGGGATGGCCGGGATGCCGAATGGACCGTGGTTTGCACCACCTGCCACCGCATCACCAAGCGCCGTAGCGCGTGTGGTCAACTTCTCAAGATAAATCTGCCAGAGGTCTGGCGACAAGAACCAACGCAAGGCGCCTTTGTTTCGGCGGAATTTCGTTGGCATGGCACGAATGGCTTGGCTGAAGATGCTCAACCCAACGCTGCCGCCGGCCGCGTCCACAATGTGTCCGCTGTCAGCCAACAACTGCCAACCGTCTTGGAGAGCCAAATAGCTGTCCTTGATGAAGTGGGTGGTTGAACCATTCTCGAAGATGTCACCCTCAAGAACAGCAGGCCCGAGTTTGTTGCCAAGAATGTACATTTCTTCGAGGTCGTTTGCAAACTGGGTCGCCATCATGCGGATGATGGTGTCTTCGACGTTTTCGCCTTCGATGTTGATCTCTTTGAAATTGTCGCCAATCTCAAAAGGCACCATCACTTCGCTCGGGGTGAGCGTTACCTTCGACGTGGTGAGACCTCGCCGAACGTTGGGGTCACGCGCTTCGGCCTTCGGAACGGCAACACGTCGGCCGATGCCGATCTTGTCGATTTCCAAAGACTCATTGCGGAATCGAACAACGCGTGCGTTGTTCTTCAAAACCGTTTCATCAATCACATAATCGATGAAACGATCGCTTTGCGCGGGGTTTAACTTGCCAGCTGCAGCCAGAGCATCAGTAGTGATGACCGCCTTCTGGACCAGTTCTTCATTGGAAACGCCTGTCATTGCTTTGCTCCTTTTGTTTTACCAAAGTGTTTTCGGCAGTTCCTGTTTTGGTCTCACAAGACGCCTGACCAAAAGCTCTTCTGCGTCTGGGTGGATTCTGTGCCGCCTTCGCCCGCAATGGACTTCGACGGCTCACGAGTTTTCTCGATCGCCTCAACGCGAGACTCGATGGACTTCGTGATTTCAGACACGCCACCCAATCCATTCTTCACGGCCTCACCCAACTCGCCGAGCTTTTTGGTGAGGTCGATGAGTTGCTGTGAAAGGATGTTGTTCTGCTCTGCGGCCTTTGCGGTGTCGACGGTTGGCACTTCGGGTTCTGCGACCTTTGTGGTTGTCTCCGACTTGCCACCGGACACTTCTTTCACGAGTCCTTCCAAAACGCTCATTGCGTTTTTCACCTGCTCCAAGCGCTTCGGCGTAAACGCCTTAGCTTTCTCGGTTTCGGTGTCTGTTGGTTGATCGGAAGTCTGCTGGTTGGCATCCTTCTTCACATCAGCAGCGGGTTGTGTTTCAGAAGCTTTGACAGCAACTGAAGCTACGCTTTTCACCAACTCTGTCACTTGCTTCAGAGCTTCGGCCATAGAGTCATTTCCTGCCTTTTCGACATGCACAGTCATTTTCTCCACGGGTTCGGTGCTGGCTTGCTGTGTCCCATTCGACTCAGCGTTGGCCGGTGCCGATGTTTCGGTGTTGGCCACTTGTTGATCTGTTCCGGCCATCGGTTCCTCCTGATCTAAACTTTTGATGACAATGAATTCCTGCTCGTTGGCAGGGGAATCCACCAACGACACTTCGTTGACGCGCAATGAGACAAATCTTCGCTTTGCTTCTCTGGGCATCTTGTTCACTCCGCGTTCGGTGACTTCAGTTGTTTGACTTTGGCCCGGCCGCCGATAGAAAACCCGGTGATCTTCCCCTCTTTCACCAGCTTCCATATTTTGGCATCTTTGACTCGCACCGTCATCACCCAAGCCCCTTCCTTCACCGTCTTGTTGTTCAGAACAAGACCATTCGGGGCGATGTAGCTTTCGAGGAGTCCAAACTGCACATTGAATTTTTTGTGCATCAGGCCAAGTTTAGTGGTGGTCTGAAAGCCTTCAAGAAAGTCCCAAGCGGCGTTCTTGATGACCGTCGAGTCATAGATGTCGCCGTGCGCATCTACTGTCTCGGGTTGAAGGACAACACCTGTGACTGTTTTCTGCTCTTCGGATGCTTTGATGATTGGGATGAAAATTTTGGCTGTGTCTTCTTCGTCATATTCCAAGTCAATTTCTGATCCTGGGATTGACGCTGGGTTGGCCTTGCCGGATTCTCCCAAGTCACTTGAGGTGATTTGTTTTGCCACTGCTACATGCGCCGATCGCTCGGACGCTGGAATGGCTTTTCTCGGCAGTTTGCTCATCTCTTCTCCGCGCCGCCGGTTGGGTGTGGCGTCGCCTGGAGCTAGAAGATAGCGTGATCAGTCGAGAAGCAAAACTTATTTGGGTGCGCTCAATTTGTATAGGTGGGTGGAATTCAATCAAATTACTTTGGCATAAACCAATGATGACTGCGAGTATGCTATTGGAATGGCATCGAAAAACTTTTTTCCGTCTGAAGGCTTCAAAACAACACCTTTCACAACGATGCCATTTCGTTCCAATTCCTTTTTGGTCAACTCGCCGTCTTTTGTCCAGTCTGAAATCATCTCATCCCCATCCAGAGAGAATGTGGCTAACCTCGTTTTTTTGTTGTTATCCAAATTGACGCGAACCAATTCGATTTTCTTTTTCATACTCGTACCTATTGTTTATCTCGGGCTGAGATGATGTCTTTCATGATTTCGTCAATCTCTTTCAACGATTTTTCATCCACCAAATCTGCCGGATAACGCAAGGACTGCTCAACGAATCTTTCCACTTTTAGCGCGGGTTGGCTGCCGCTTAGTTTGGTTATTGCATCAGGGTCGTTTTGCAACGCCTTTATTCTGACCAGCGTGGATTTGATTGATTTGGCGTCTATGTCTTCAAATGAAGATAGTGTCCTTGCCACTTCTCGGATCTTCAAATTTCTGACTAATCTCATTGATTCCACATCTAAGTTCAAAAACGCCGCTGCGTTCTTTCCATAAGCATCGCCAGGGAACAAAAAACGAGCCATCTCTGTGTTGGGGAAGGATAGCCCGTTGTCAATGGCTACCATTTTCACTGTGTCTTCCAATTTATCTTTAACAGCGGGATTCTTCAGGACTTTGAACAACACGTTGTTCTGGTGCCTATCATCGTTGGCCCCAATGACATCCATCAAGAACGTTCGGCGGGCGGACGGAAGTTCATGCCACCTCATTTCTTTCCAAGAATCCGGCATCACTTTGTATTTTTTGCTCACCTCTGATTCTGTGGCAGCGCCTTTGGACCACAATTGGTAGCTTCCTGGGCCTGATTTGTCATCCATATGGCGCGAAATTGTTGGCGGGATGACCGTATCACCACCCATCATTCTGTCTATCTCGTACATTGCTGTTTCGCGTTGGTGGTATGTTCCACCCTTCACACCAATCCGAAGTTCATCAACTTCGCCACTAGCCGGTTTCCATACGCCTTCTATTTTCTCGCCGCCCTGTGTTTTCAACGTGACTTTTTTAGCCGCATTGGTGTTCTTCCCGCCAATTGACTCTATGCTTTCAACCTCAGACGTGGTCATATTGAACAACATCTTGTCAACAGCAGACGGTTTCAGATCACCCGGGGTGATGGTTGGAGTTTTTGGCACAACGTCTTCTTCGGGAACTTCAGACCAGCTCCCAATCTCTTCGCTGATGTCCAACGCACAACGACACAGAAAATGGTATGGCGGGCAAGCTTGTCCAGCGGCGGCTAGGGCTTGTGAATCTTTTTCCCCCGCCTTCCCCTCGATTCTTCCTGGCGATGGTGAGATCTCTCTTAGTTGTTTTGGGCTAAGCCATGGGTGGACGTTTTTGGTGTGCGTTTTTAGATTGGTAACAATGGTGCCCATTTCTTTTTCAATTTGGGTAAATCCGTGTTCGACGGTGAAAACCTTCCCGTCCATGTGCGCACAAACCGGGCACGTACGATCATCATTTGGGTTGTTGATTTCATACCTGGTGATCCCGCCCTCGCGGAATGATCGCAGATTTCCATATGCCCTCGCCACTGTTGCTGCGTTGGCGGTCAGACCTTCATAGTAGGCCCTCTGGGTTCCGGTCCAGCCAGATGGCATCTTTACATGATCCAGCTTTTCTTTCACAGCGGTTGACATGAGCTTTCCGGCCGCTGTTCGATCCTGCCCCGCTTCTAACATCACTTTCTTCGTGGTGTCGCGTATTTCGTCGCGCACTGTACGTTCGTAATGATCGCCAATCCAAAAGTATTGGTATTTGGTGATTGATTCGACCGCCTTCACATCCTGAACATCGAATGACGGTAACAGTTCTGCTTTGGCTTTTTGAGTTGGGATGAAGTATGTCATGTCATATGACAGACTCCCTTTCCGCGTCTTCACCTTCTTCCAAGCAGCAATCCTCGACAGCTTGTAGATGCGCCCAACGTCAAAGGCGAGACGTTCTTTCACCTCGCCTGGGAATCGCTTCATCACCTTCTCGATGTCATTCGAGATCTTCTCAGATTTTGATAGGGATTCAGCGTGCTTTACAGCAATTTTCAACGCTGTCGATGACAAAACATTCCATTTGGATAAAAGGTATTCTCTCAACAAAACTTCGATGCGAGCAATTTGCGATATCTCAGACACTGCGGCGGCCTTAGCCACAATCTCATCGGCCGCCGTCAACCCTGCCATCAACCGATCCAGCACTATCGACCGATGCCCACAAGAGCATTGATCCACTAATCTTCTGGCTGGTCGTTTTCTTCTTGGCTGGATGATTTGAGGGCTTTCTGCCATTTGGCCTCAATCGCCTTGTTCGTATTCACCAGATATTCCACCAACGGGTCATCCGACTTCTCGATGGCGTGAACGAGTTGCTTGTTACCGCACTTCAAACATTCCGCATCAACCAACGCCGGTCCTTCTTCGTCGTCTTCGCCTGTGAGTGATTTCACAGCGGTGAATTGTTGCCCTGGTTCTGTCGGCTGCGCCAAGTTTTTCACGGCCTCGGCCATAGTGAGGCTGAAAGGAACGTCGGCAGGGAAGTCAGCCGGGAACGGCGGCAGGTCTCTGTTCAACACTTCTTCGAGGATTTGACGGGCGATGCGCGGCGTCATCCCGCCCGTCTTCTCCGAGCCTGCCAATATCTTCACCAACTCTGCGTTGTCTGTTGTGTTAGGGCTATTGGATTTGTACTTGTGATACAAAACACCCATGTACGGGAACACAATGCGATTCATCAACTCATCAAATTCATCACGCTCGGGGGAAAACACCTGCTCATCGGCGAGCCGACGGCTGGCGTCTGCTGTCGCCCGTGTGTAATCATCGGCGCGGCCCACGAACAGCGGCGGAAGGCGGAAGCAGCGGCGGATCTTGTCTTGGTTGTTGGTGGAGTAGTTTTGGAACAGGGCATCTTTGTGCTGCTCTTTCACGAGCGGCTTGATATCGAGCTTGACTTGCCCCGCGTCTTCACCCTCTAAATCAGTTTCAGCTTCGAGGATCAGAAACTTAGAGTAATTGTCGCTGCCTTGGATTTGCGATTCAACGAACGATTCAATTCGCGCAATCGTTCCTTCTGTGAGCTGTCCATTCGAACAACACACAACCATCGATGGAATGTTGTTGTTTCGAAATGTGATGAAGTTGATTTCTTCAGCGGCCCTATCGCCAAAGATGCTTAGGAGATTTCCAATGTATCTGGGCAGGCCATATGGACTTCGAGCGCAATAGTTGGCAATGTGAACAATTTCGTTGGCACGTCTTTCATGCGGCAGAGTCTCGTCTGCCACGGCTCCCGTCTCGTAATCGTACATCCTTGGGTCGCCGAGTTGTTTGAACCAACGCGTCTTCCCGGTGTATGTGGATAGGTTTTTGGTTGTGACGGTTCGAGCCTGTGCATACAGTCTGAACTTTCGCCACTCCTTTACATTTTTGATCTCCACACTGAGATCTTCTTGGAGTTCAAGGATAGGACGATCAACCAACTGATCCTTCTCTTCCAGACCGCCGATCAATATGTGGTGCGACGGGATGTGGCGAAAACCCTGTATTTTACCAGCCATGTCACGAATGACTTCAAAATAAGCATTGCCAGTTGTTTCGTAGTCTCTGCGCAACTTCTTTCTGAATTTCACAAACGAATCATCACCACAAGCATACTGAAAGAAGTTGATTAGCTTGACTCGTTCTTTGGTGATTTCCTTCTTGATGGCTTCGGGGATCTCAAGCCCCTCGTCTTCAAGTCGCATCCGAGACACGAGGCGATGCCCAAAGCCATCAATGTTACCTTCCATGGCCTCGATGCATTGCCCCAGCTCTGTGCTGTGCTCCGGGAGCATCGAGAGTGTGAGAAGATCAAACGGCGGCTGGAGAGCTTGACCGCTCTTCACCAACTTCGTGACAGGGTCTGTGTTTTCCTTCTTTGACTTTCCAGGTGACGATGGGTCTGCCGTGAAATCTTTCTGTGTTTGCACCTCGATGATTCGCGCCCGTACGCTTCCGTGCTTCCCTCGGATGCCGTCGAGAGCCTGTTGATTCGTGTGCATCCCTGACTTGGTGGCGACCGCGCTGACCACGCTAGACACAGTTTTTTCCATCAGCCACCTCTCTTAAATCACGCCGGGTTCTTTGTTGCGTGATTTCCTTTTGCGTTTCTTGCTTGCCCCGATGGCTAGATCCAAGGCATCGAACAAATCCTTGTATCGATAGTTGGGGAACAAGACAAGTTGTTCGATCATCAGGTCCATATTCTTCTTGAAAAAAACGCGTTTGTCTTCAAACATTGGCGACAATTTCCACGCCCTGGTGATCTTGTCCTTGTCCTGCTTCGTAGGCAACAAACGAATATCCTTGTCGCCGTCTTTCAACTGTTGGTATTGTGCTTCTTGATATGCGTTGGTTTCGATAGATGCCCGTATTGGGTCCCACTTGTTGTAGTATTCGATGATTTTCGCTGTCTGTTTTGAAAACCGCAGTTGTCCATCGTACCAATCCAGCACGTAGTATCTGTCTGTGCTGTCTTTCCCTACGACTACAATCGCAAAGTGGTCGGCCGCTTGTTTTTCGCTGATGGCCAAATCGATTCCCATGTAAATACGAAGGCCGCCTGGGATCTGATCGTCATCAACCTTCTGGCAATCGTCGTATTGGAACACCTCGCCCTTCATCGCTTCGGTGTCGCATTGGTACTGTGCGTTGAAGATGATTACGCCTGACTTGCGTTTTTTCTCCTTGAACCATTTTGACGGATACTTCGACGGCCAAGGGCTTCTCCCGCGCTCGTCGAGGGCGCGAATGATGTTGTGGTGATGCTTCAGCTCATTCGCGATCAAGTGGCCGTACAAATCATCATAATGATATCGGGTGCCGAGGCGATGGTGTTCACCTCGATGTGGAACGGTTGATGACGGCGGCTCAAGCGTTGGATCTAGTGTTTGGTAATACCATTGTTGTGTCTTATCGCGCATGTACTTCGTGCGCGTGTTCTCCTCGTCAACGAGGTCATCGCTGATGATGATGTCGTAGTGCTTTCCAACAACCGTTCCCTCGACGCCAACACAAGTAACACTCGCTTCCTTCGTGCGCTGCGTTCGTGGAAGAACCTCAATCTCACGGTTGTCCCACTTTGTGACGCGGTTGGAATCGTAATAGGCACCGAAGAGATTGGTCAACATCTCGTTGGACTCAAAATGCGCTTTGATCTCTTTCAGAAACGCTTCGGCGTTGGTCGATGTCTTCGACGCCAGGAGCACTCGCAGGTTCGGATTTTTCAGAAGATAGTGAATTGTCTTTGTGATGGTAAGAACGGTCGATTTTCCAGCGCCACGAAAAGCGAGCTGTAGCGAGTCAGGGTGCTGAAACTGATACTTCATCATCGACATGTGGAACGGCTGCACCTCATAACCTAACACAGCCATTGCAAGGATATCGATTCGATTGTTGTCAATGATTTGGCGCTTGATCCATTCGGATCCCATCGCTTTGCAATGCTGATAGTATTGTATGAGCTGGGAGCGCTCTGCGTGTTCGATTGACTTTGACCCCTCGCCAATCAGTGGCACGAGCTTCGCAGCGGCCGAAGGCGTAAACATCAACGTCCTCGTGCGCTGTTTTTAGCGGCAGCCTTCGCTATCGGCAATTCATTCTCAGGCACGAGAAGTGTCTGCGGCCTTGTCCACACTTTTTCAATCTCTCTGCCAATGCAGCAGGGACAAACTTGTGCCATATCACTGGACATGTAGAATGTGGTGTCGCAGGATTTACATCGACACTTCAGCATTCCTTCCGAAACCAGCGTGACATTTGAGCCATTCTTGTTCAAAATGGTCACAACATCGGGCATTCTTTTCAGCCGTGTGCGCACCAGCGAATGGCCTTCCATCGCAAACTCCTACTCGTCCAACCCGTAGCCAGACACGAAAATTTTTGCTGTCTGTCCCGCTGCCACGCCGCTCGTCACTGCAACAAAAAATATCCTGCCAAGGCTTTCGATTGTGAATTCATACGGTGTGTCAGCGCCAATGCCCGCCTTTTGGATATTGGTGTGCTCTTGGATGAAGGCATCCGCCTCATCGCTCCACCAAAGCACGTCAACCGTTGGATTGGCCCCGTCTGATGGAACTACCTGGATGTTCGCTCGCTCGAATATGGCCGCGTTCATTCCGTGTGCTTTGGTCGTCTCGGGAAGCGTATCCACGGCGCCGGTGACCGTCCTGTAGTGTGTGTATTGCGGCGCCGTCTTCGGTGCTGTGGACGTATCTGCCATGACTCAACCCTCTGTTGTACGGGAAAGGTTTGGGCGCGGTTGCCCACGCCCGAGTCGCCTTACTCTACAGCTAGCCAGTATACTGGCACTCCTGCAACGTTGATGTTTACGTCGAGACCGATCGTAAAGCCGTTGACGAGAGGAGTGATCCCTGTATCGCCTGTGATGTGGCTGAGCGTTCCGTCGGTGACCTGCTTTACAGCATCACCTTCGGTCATCCCTTCATACCACTCTTCTTGGACCAACCCTGCAACGCTGACCACCTTCACATACTTCGGTTGGAAGCCTACGGTTTTCACGTCAAGTGAAGCACCTGTACCAACCACACAACCCGTCTTTGTTCTTGTTACGCCGGATGACATTGTTTCTTCCTCCAATGGGTGTTTACGACTTCAACAGTAGGCCAAAGCATAAACCGTATGGAGGTTCAGCGGCAAGGTCGCGCTGGTTTTTCTTTTTCGATCCGTTGCTTTCTTAGGGTGTCTTCTAGATCATGCTTGGCGTCGATCAACTTGTCGTCGACTCGTCTCCATGCGCGAAATGCAACCTCATATTTCTTTTCAGCTTCCTTCATTTTGCGTTTCAGAATACGCACGTTGAATTGAAGTGCTGATATCCTCGCCTTGGCCTTTGGTATGCTGTGTTGTTCCGCCATCATCGCCTCGAACGACGAACTCAACCACGGTTCCATCGCATTGTTTCTTTGTACCTATCGAGTCGTTGAACTCTTCATTTATGGCACGCAGAAGCCCAATTTGAACAACGGTGTTTCCGTGTGCGATGCTATTCTGGATGGGTTTGTTTAGTGCTGCGATGAGGCGGCGGACAGCGTCCGCTTCGTGTTCGGCGCGTTGTGTTTTGACTCGCACTTCAAGATCTCTGATCACTTCTCGCAGACGGTCTATGATCAGTTGATCTGCATCCATTAGTTCAAGTCTTCCGGCCTGTGGAAAAATGGATTGTGTACCGGGTGGTTTAGTTCGACGCGCACCGGTGGGCAAGGGGCCTTCTCTGTGAAGTCTCTCTTGAGCTTCGATTCAAGGTGCGCGCCGCAACGCTGAATGACCATCATCGAGTCAAAAAACGTCTGTTCAATTTCTTTGAATGTCGAAAGTAACGCCGATATTTTATCCATCGCACCAACGAAGTCAAGCAGATTCTGTCTATTCTCATCATCAACCACACCAGGTATGAACTCCATCAACAGCGGACGAACAGACGCCGCCCATTTTGCCATCATTTGCAATGACTCTTGGATGTTGGCATATCTTTCCGACATTGCGGCGTTCCTCTCGCTGTTACCTATGTGTTTGGATTGCTACAGGATGATTACAGATCTGTTTTGTCGCGGAAGCCGATGAAGACTGGGATGCGTGCTTTGTCTTTCACACCAATTTCTTGGTATCTGTATTTGACAACAGCGCCCAAATATGCGTCTCGATTGTCCCAAATCGCCTGCCTGAGCTTTTGCGTCAGACCAACCCCTGTACCAATCCTTCCTTCGACGCCACTTTTCAGATCACGCACAAGAAATTTCCCGAGCGTTCCGCCCGGCACCTTCCCGGCCTTTGCCGTGGAACGCTGTGTCAGACCAAGCTCGTTGGTTTTCTTTTCGTTGTTGTTGTGCATCAATTCTTCGAAACCGATGATTTCAGCTTCAGAGTCCACGAAGCGCTTTAGCTTCAACAACCAGCCTTCCCGTTCGGTGCTGCGACCACATTTGTAAGGGCCACACGGATCTCGCACCATTACGCCCTCGAACCCCTCGGCCAAGCACTTCTTCTCGCACTCGTCCAATTCCTCTTTTGAGTTGATGGATTTGATTGGAACGAATTCAACGCGTGGGTCATTGATTTTGACTATGGCTTTCTTCAACGCTCGAAGTCTGTCGATGTACGGTTGTTTCAAATCTCCGCCAACCATGTCAAAACACCACAGCTTGAATTCTGGTTCACCATCTTCAGACATCACAGCCGACGTGCATGCCTGGAATGTGTCTCCAGCCATCAACTCCCCGTCCACACCGTCGGGTAGCAACTCCTCCAACACAGTTCTGATGTAGTTGTTTTTGATCGGTTTGAGAGAGCGCGCGAGCACTCGCCCTTCGATCTTCAAGCACCGTATTCCGTCAAGCTTCGGCGAAGCAATCAACGGATACTTGAGTTTTTCTTCATCCTTGATTTGTCCAGCCAACATAGGGCGAATGATAGATTCTGTCATTTCAACTTCTCCTTGATCGAGGCGGCTTTCTTCGACGGCAATAGGCCCTTGCCCGCGCAACAAGGACAAGCGACTAAGTCATTTTTCTTCGCGAACGAAGCGGCGAAGCGCTTGGCTGTCGTCGCATTTCCACACGAATAGCAGACACAATCATCGTCATCATGTAGCAATGGACAATCTTCATCCTTGTCTTCCATCCCTTCAGGCGGTTCAAGGACAAAGTTATCCACCTCGCCACATTTCGAACACTTCCAATATTCGTCTGGTATTTGTGGAACTGTGTGTTTGCGTGAACATGTCATGGCCGGTTCTCCTTTTTCAGTTATACGGGGATCATAGTCTATTTGTAATTGGAAGTCAACCAAAATCGACTCCAATCGTTAAAATCTGGTTGAAGCATACTCGCCCCACATATTTTTCCAATGTTCAACGTAATCACGGGAACAGCGAAAACAGAGGTCAAGCGGCCTATTGGGATCTTCACCCGTTCCATCCCAAGGATAACGCGTCAGCGCTGGGATGGTCCTTGCCGGTTTTGTCCTGCAATTCTCGCAAGAAAGAAGGTCCCAATCAGAACAACTTTCCAGCCAATTCTCTTTGTATTCTTTTTCACAACGTTCGCACAGATACCAATTTTCTGCCTCGCCTGATGGCGTGTGCATCGGTAATGCTTTGACAACATTCGTGGGAATCTCGCCACAAGGCGAAAGAACGCCGTCGCAATGCGTCGAGAGCAGCCACAACCTGGACGGGCTTGTTGTGAAGTGAGAGCCGATAACACTCTCATCCAACCGCTTCCTCGCCTCCATATTGATTATTTCAGCCCTAGTATCCGGGATGTTCGCGAAATCGACAGAAGCTCTTGCGATGTCGTCGAATGTGATTTTGATCCTCTTCGCAGGGATCACTTTGGGATGTTGCGCTACTTCGGGTGATTTGCCCGAGAACATCTCGCGCAACTCTTCGAGTTTCATTTGCCGTCGCGCCCGTGCTGAAGCCCTTTGTTGTACCAACCGGCACCCTCAGCCGAAGCCCATCCGCCGCACTTTGTACACTTGTATCTGTTTGCGCGAATGGAAGTGTCTTTCAAGAATTCGTGCGGACCTTCGCAGCTGTCCAATGTTAGTTGATTGGCTTTCACCTCTTCCCAAATCTTCATCACTTCTGATTTCGGAATGCCGCTGATCTTCGACAAGGCTTCAGCCCCGTCGAACGACTTTTCGCCGCTCATTCTTTCATCACCTTCCTGCCCGCGCGGCGGGCACCCCTGCGATCCCGTTCACTCTTGAACTTTGGTTTGTGTGACGGAAGAGCTGAGCTTAAAATCGCGGGCACATCCAAATCTCTCTCGTCGTCTTCATCATCCAGAACTACTGAGCTTTCGGCCTTCCCGTGATAGATTTCGCCAGCGTCAATTTCCATGATGCTGCGCTCTCCATACCTCGACATCAGCGCATTCAGATCGCCCAACTCTTTCGTGATCATTTTCTTGAGCTGTAGGTTGGTGAGGTCCGCAACAACCACTCCTGCCATAATCTCTTTGCGTTTCGGCTGGCGATGGATCAAGCCGCAATCCTGGCCGACTGAGATCAACTTGTCATAGATGTCACTGCGCGCTCGAACCGCTCCTACGAGGGCCGTGTATTGCTTCGTAGTCTTGAATTCCTTGATCATGTCGGTGAGATCTTTGACGTTCTCCGACTGTTTCAAAAGATAGTCGATGTACACGTGTTCGATAGGCCGCGTGCGTATCTCGTCGGCCTTCGTGTCAAACATCGATGTCTTCAGCGCCACGTAATCATCGGCGCTGATTCCCATCTCCTCGATGATCTCTGCGTCTTTCGCCCCTTCAGCCAGCCGCCCATAGATTCGGGTGATGGCTTCCATCATTTCTGATTTGGTCAATTTCAACATGATTGTATCGTACCCGAACGACGCACGAGGGGTTAGCCGTTGGCCGCCTTCTCCAACTCATTTTTCACCATAGCATCACGTATTTTCAACGCGTTGGTGAGATTTTCGAGAGCAAGGCGAACATTGGCGGCGGCCAAACCTACGTATTCGTTCAGTTTCTCCTCGCTATTCATCGAAGCTTGAAGCCGAGGAAGTGGAATGAATGGTAAGGGTTCTGTTGTTGTGCGATCTACCACGTGAAATTCAATTTTCCTATCGCCTTGCTCGTCTCTTTCCCATTTCTCGTCGATGAGTTCGTTGACGATCGTTGCCAGCGCTTCCAAATCACCATCCACAACATCATTGGTCTTGTCTTTCAAGAAATTTGTGATATCAGTATTGATCCGCCGCATTGCCACCTCCGGTCTGCTCTGCGCTTTATTTTGAAAAGCGGTGGTGGACGATGACTCAAGGCAATTTCGATATTCTCTTTACACCTCTGGTGCGCAACTCTTCAACAACGGTGCCAATGATGCAATTGCATTTTCCTGACTTCGTCTTTCGAGGGCATCCAGCGCGATGACGTCCATGGCGCATCAATGCATCCAACGTCTCACTCCAACATTCAACGAGCACACCATTTCGCTTTACAGCCTTGGCTAGGCGTCCCTTCAACAAATCCATATCACGCTGGTGGCCGTCCCAATCCTTCGACGCCTGTGTGGTGACGGTTGATGACATTCTTTTGATATCCAAGGCCATCCTCCAATAATACTTCCAATCGTTGCCAATATCTATCCAAAAGCAACGAGTGTCAATATTGTGTAGGTGTACTTGCACAGGGGTTCCGCACTACGTGCCAGTAACGTCATCCTCGTGACTCATGGATTGTGAGTCGCGTAGCCCTTTTTCAACAGCGTCCAATTTGTCTTTGATTCGCTTCGCGCGGCGCCCCTTCAACCTCGGGAGCCAAACGCCACGAAGCTCTGTGATGAAGGCGAGCATACGGCGTTCAATCGCCGAGATATTTCTACAGGCCCTTTCCATTAGCGCCACAACAACCATCTGGTTTTCCGTATCCTCTCGTTGTGAATCTTGCGGCAGCGAGACAGCGCCCACCTCGTAACCTCTGTTTCCAATTCAACACCCCTCTTCCCTCTTAGCCTATTCATTTTCTTCATCAACGCACCTTTGCAATCGGAACAAAGACCCAGAACAGGCCCGCCGATATCGTGCATGTCAACCATCGAACGAGCGCGGCGGCCACAAATATTGCACTTCATGTTTTTCGCCTCGTTTCCCTGAATGCCTCGAATGTCTTTTCTGCATCTCGTTCGCGCTCGATGGCCTCTTGGACAACGCGGTGCATCAATGCCCCAAGGCGCTTCGCGTCTTCGAGCTTCACGCCCAATTTGCGCAACATGTACTTCGCAGTGGGCAATGAAATCTCGATGTTGTCGTATTTGACTTCCATCAAATCAACCTTGGCCAAAATTTCTGCACATACTCTTCAATCTCTTCCAAAGTCGGATGACGTTTAACGGCGCCTGAAGGGCCGATGTCGTTGGGCGAAGGATCGATGAAATCACGAAGCACCCGACGGTTACGAGGATGGCGCAATTTACGCAACGCCTTTTCGTAAATCGCATGCGCATAGGCCGGGTGCATATCCAGAGCTTCGCCGATCTTCCTAAAAGTCATCAAACCCGAACTTTCATTGTGCTTTGGTTCTGTTTGATACTCGGCGCCCCCGATCATATGCCACCAATCTGTGTCCGCGTATCCATCTCTAGGGCGAGCGACGAAGGCGACGAGTGTCACCCACTTTTCTACAGGCCATTCCAACTCAACACCAGCGTTTCGCATCGTTGTGAATACATCGACACCAAGAGCTTCTGGGCAAACCGAGGCCATTCGCCGTTTGTTTCGTTCTCTGAACCATTCCAGCGTATATGCGACCAATTCCCGAAGATGCTTACGCGCCCGGGGTTGCCAATACAAGAGACAACGCGATTGCTTCCGTGTCATCTTCGGGTTTCGCGCCAACATTCGTTCGCCGAACGCTTCGAGGTTGAAACGATAGAATACAGCGTGAACTGGCCCTCTGAATACCTCGTTGAACAGAGGCACCCCCGATGGGCAACCGCGTTTGTGATCGAAGTTGGGACAGCCTCCAGGGCGCCCGGGGTACGGCATCCGACAAGCGCCCTGGAATTTGCGCGACACAATTGGTTCAACCCGTACGATGTGGCGACTCATTGGACCAACTGTTTCTCGACGGTCATCTTGTCATTCAACAAAATCGCCACCTCGCGATATGCTGGAACATTCGGTCGCACAACGTCTGGGTCTTTGATGTCGATGTGCCCGTGCTGATAGCTATACACATCAACGTTGGCATGCGTGAAAGGGTGGTGGATTCCTCGAAACTTCCCGTGGCTGCGCGCCATATCCACGATGTCACCAGGGATACAATGGGTGGCACCCCAAAGAACATCTATCTCCATCACCGTCGAATGAAAAAGCATGATGCATCCGAGGTCATAGTGCACGGTGACCACTGAATTCTTCACAGTCACCCTAATGATCTTTCCAAGGGTGTACTGGGACGCCAGACCCATCACTGCCAACTCATTAGAGCTGTCCGAAATCCGCTCTGCAAGCGTTCCGTCTGGGATGCGAATGATGTGGTGACCGGGGCGCGTGTAGTCGCCTTTCAACTGCATTGGGTTGAGCGTTCTGATCGTATGTATAGCAGCCGCGAGTTGATCTTCACTCGGCTCTTCGACGCCTTGTGCTTTCAAATAGGTCTTCGCGACATCCACCAAGTGCGTTATGTTTGTAATCGGTATGTTCACGGCCGGTTCTCCTTTCTGCGTTGGTTTCAAGCTTCCTCAGAAACAAGTCGATTCAACTCAAGTCGAGCACGAGAACGGGCGATCCCGTGCGCAAGTTTGGTGTCACGGGTTTGCGCCCTTTTGCTTCGATTGTTTCTGTAGGTTTCCCGAGGGAATTTGTCGTGCCCAGGGCAACACCAGCTGTCTTTTCTTTTGACGCCGTATGGTTTCATGACTAGTTCTCCTTCGACGTTTGACAGCGGCCTAGAAATTCCAAGCCGCTTTGTTCCCGTACCCTATTTGCTCGCCTTCGACGAGATACAGCACGTCAACCTCATCGAATTCCGGTTTCTCACCTTCCACTTCTGATTTCAAAGTGGCGCCCGCGATTTCAGACTTCAACGGATAATTGGGTTGGTACTGCATCACAACTTCAACGTCGTCTTCGAGGTCTTCTAGGATTGCTTTCAATTCGCCTACTGTCATGGCCGGTTCTCCTTCTGTGTTTAGGTGTTAATGAACAACGGTGACTCCATTTGATTCAAGAACAAACCACCTAACTTTCTCACGAATTTGCTCTATCGCTTTTTGAACACCCTCTTCTTTTCTTCTTTGTTCTGTGATAGATGCCACTCGTTCATCATCCACGCCGTACCATTCTGTCACGCCCCAGTCCCACACCTGCGCCGATGGCTCTGCGTTGCAAACCTGGTTGTGCGTTGACCAATATCGTGTCGCGGCGTCTTCATGGCTGTAGTACGGCCCAGACATCAGATACAAATCACCACACGGGTCAATGGCGCCTACATAATAGCCCTCGTACGGGCATCCATACGGATCAGCCTTGACGTTTTCTGTATGGTGTCTGACTTTCATCCCAAATCCACCAGTCTGAATTCGCCACCAAATTGGAACGTCGGGAGATCACCTTCAACATCAGCGTCGGCAGGCGCCACCACCAAAGCAGCAACTTCGCTTGTGGTGTGAGAATAACTCGTGCCTTCTGCGGTTATTCTTGAAACATATCTCGTTCCAGCAGGAAGAATGACTTTTTTGCCGATGTCTTCTTCTTTGACGTCGATGTTTTTCATGGCCGGTTCTCCTTCAACGTATAAATAGATTGTAACTCCAATTGAATTGGAAGTCAAGCAAAATCGACCCAACAACCAAAATATTTTACCGAACAATTCACACTCGCCTCTTGTTAAACATGATTTTTGCTAATTTTATGAATTCTTCCAACAAATCCAGCATATCTTCCGTACAATTTTCGAAAGAAACTGCGCTTCCACTATCTTCATCGCAAAAGTGTACGAAAAACGCGCCTTCTTCACAGTACAATGTGCATTCGATTTGGTCGATTTTGAAATCCACCTTTCCCGTTGTAAGGCCGCTTGGTTTGTGTTGTTTCTTTTTGTTTCCCACGTCAAATCTCCAATTGGATGTTTCAGTTGAATCACTCGGATTCTGGTGGAAGCGCTTGCTTAATTCCCAGGATATCCAACACAAGCTGGATGAATTTCTTGCCGTCTGACTTCCCGTTCTTCAAGTCGTCCAACACTACGGCCATTATTGGCTCTATCTTCTCTTTGTCGTTCGATAGCTCCAACAGCAACTCAGCAATGACCATATCCTTCGGCGCTACGCCCGGGGCATTCGAGACAATGGCTGCCGCGAAGAACAACCCGAATTTCACCCCATATTTCAACGCAATCCTCTCTGACTCTTTGTCTCCGAGATCAACCATGGTCTTTTTCTCCTTTGTGTATTGAATTTATGAGCTCTTCGAATTGATCAATCGCTCTGTTGTTCGTTCTGTTGCTGTTCGAGGTCTACGCATTCGCCGCAGATGCCGTTGGTCTCACAGCACGAAGCGCAGAATCCATAGTGACACTGCTCACACACGACTTCCGTTTCATTGTCAATGGTGTCAGCGCACTCCGCACATATGTGATAGACTGTATTTGCCATTGCTTTCTCCTTGGTGACTCAATTGGTCAAGTAGTTTTGACAAAAACCATAGTACGCGAACGGGGTGCAGATCAAGGAGGTGATGACGACGATCGCTAAAACAACCAACACGGCACCGATGAGCATCAAAACAACCATCTTTCGCCTGTCCCTTCGAAATTGGCGAGCGGTCAACCATGGCACGAACTGGCGACCAGCGGGATTGGCTTTGATTCGCACCAGCCCGCTCGCCGCCTCGTTCTTTCGCGCGGCGCGAAGCGACGCTGACTCACTTACGCGAAGAATCGACCAACACCCATGCGCGGGCGATGGCAGCGAGCAATTCCCGATGGTTCAGGCGCGCCTCTTCGCTGTCGGCCGAAGAACGCAACATCTCAGAGTATGACCGAAGCACCTGGCGTGTGTTGTTGATGCGATGGATTGTGGCGCCGGTGGCCGAGCGCTGGAGCCTCACGTCCATCAAGCCCGCCTCGATCAGCGCAGCCCTCTGTTCCGGCTCCAGCACAACCACCTCGTCGTCACAACCCTCCAACGCCATCAGCTAGTTGGTGCTCCGCGCGCACCAACTCCTCCACCGCCACCCTCGTGAACAACTCGCCCTCGCGCGGCAACTTCTCGCGCTCACGGAACTGCGCCATTGCGGCGTTGGAGCGTGGGCCAATGTCCCCGTCGACAGCCCCGGGATAATACCCGAGACGGCCTAACAGGCATTGGACACGACGGCTCATCCAATCCCCACCCCACAGCCAATCGAGGTGTGCCCGTACACTCCAATCCATGTCCGCACACCGAGGATAGTAGCCCGATTGGAGCTCAGCAATGGTCGTTCGGACCTGACAATGGGGAACGTCACGGAATCTCCAACGCCCACCCCACTCAAACTCCAATCCATCACCATCCACCCCATCACCCCGGGCCTTCTCGTCCAGGTATCTCGAAGCCTTCTCCAATGCCGCCTCCAATCGATACCAAGGACACCCCGCCGGGTTCTTCTTATCAGGCTCAGGCCAATAAACCTCAGAATCACTCCCGGGCTTATACGGCGCCAGGTCCAACGCCAATCCATAATTGTGCATCGACTGCCCGCCCTTCGCCTTCGTCACAACATTTCCCGAAGTCGTACGCCCCTGGGCATATAGGGCGTCTTGCTCCGAAAATGTTCGCAGTCCGCTGTACACCTTAAAGTACACATCTTCGGCTGCGAGTTCATCGAGAGCAAGTGTGACCACCTCGACGAGGGCTGGATGGACCTTCGTCTTGTCCACTTTACTGGACCACTGTTTCGGTATTGGTTTCTTGTTCATTGGTTTTTCTCCTTTCACGCAAATCTTTTTCTCGATTTCTGGTGTGGGTGTGAATGGTGTAAATGGCGGGGATGTCGGTCCATTGGTAAACGGTCTCGGGTCATGGGCGTTGAACCATTTCGTGAGTGCTTCGATGGATGTGATTGCGGCTCTGATGGTAGCGGTGGCGGCCTCGGGGTCTGAGAATGTGAGGGTGATGGGGTTCGGGGGTGTGGAGGTGGCGGGGTTGGTTGGTTCTTCGGTGGCAGGGTTGGTTGGTGCTCCAACGCTTGGATTGGTTGACGTTCCAACGCTTGGATTGGTTGACGTTCCAACGCTTGCACTATTGGCTGATTGGTTATTGGTGTTTTTGGCGAAATTGTTGTGCGGTGTGGGCGTGCCAGCCATGGCAGTGCGACCACCACACCCCTCGGTTTCGCTGCCAGTGGGGGTGGGGCCACACACGTTCCAACGCTCATCCACAGGCCTAGCGGCCAATCGACGCCCCAATGCTATCAACCAACGCAGAAACGCGGATGCTACATGCGCCATTCTCTTCACCACAACAACCTTTCCCATCACCAAGCCCTCCAACCATCAGCCACTTGTACGGGGATGTACTCTACTACGTAGTAGAGCCGGTGGCCTAGCGGTCACGATGGCTCTCCAATTGGAGTTGGCTCAGCAATAAGAATCTAGATCTAGATTCGATCCGGCCGTATGCGCTGGCGCATCACTTCGACGTTACAACGTTCGTTGTAAACCAATACACGCCCCAATACGCCGTACGAACGATTGGAGCATTGGAGCACTATGGATTGGTGATTGGAGCATACGCCGATTGGCTGGATGTGTGGTTGGCGCGTTACTTGTATTGGTTTTTCGATTGGTGATGTGGTGTGGCACATGTGTGCGGGACGCCACAACGCTCACACGCTCCCTACAACACACGTTCTCTTCCTCAACTTCCAATTCCCTTTTCTCCTGTCCCTACTTCTCCTCTACTCCTACGTATACGTTCTACTCCTATCGTCGTTCTACTTCGTATTGTATTATATGGGTTATTCGTTCTTCTCCTTACGGGGCTTTCTCCCTCCTTCTCTCGTTCCTTTCTTCCCTCTGCCCCTATAGGTCTGGAGGGGTCGGAAGCCCATTCAATTCCTCTTCTATTCACACGTCATCCTTTAGGCCTCGGGATGGTCTTAACGGGGATGGGTGGGTGTTTTGGTATTGGTGATTGGTTTCGATTGGTATGGCGTCCTTCCAATCATCTATGCTTCTTTTCACACGTTAGGTGGTTTCGTCTCTTCGCGGTGTGGGGTGGTTGGGATTGGTGTCGATTGGATGGATATTGGATATGGCCGATATACCATAAGGTTGTGTCTAGGTGGATTGTAATAATGGTAGGTTGTACTAATTGGTGTATTATGTGGGTGGTTACGTGGGTGGTAATGCGGCTATGTTATTTGGCGTTCTCGGGATTGGTTGGAGTGTATTCTTGCCACGTTCTGGGGTCTTTCGTTCCGCCGTTCAATACACACTCGTCGCAATCCCCTTCAACGCTAGCGTCGCAATACTCGCAGTTCAACCCTCCTCCATATCCTTCGCCCTCTTCGTATTCGAGGCATGGGATGCCCGTCTCACGCTCCAATTCTGACCTTGTCTTAGTGGTCATGGTTTGGAGTGCTTCCCCTTCTTGGATTTCTTTGGCTTGAGCTTAGACGGGCCACCGCTCGATTCCGAGAGTTGAACCCCTTCGATGAATCCCATTTCCATCAGCGCCAGCGCAACGTCTTCCACCTCTTCCAATGATACGAATTTCGCCCAATTCTTCCTATTGGAGTTTTCTGTGATCTCTTGCAATTGGCTGTAGTCGATTTGCCAACCTTCTTCATTCGGAGCATTGAGGAGCAATTTCTGTGTCTTCGGTTTCACTTCTTCGACGATTCCCTTTCCAATTTGTTTCCCCAGCCCATAGGCCGCCCCGGTGTCGATTGCGTGTTGGATTTCTCTCGCGATCGCCCCGAATTCAATCTTCACCTCTTCCATCGTTCGTTCTCTCTTTCTTTCACACGTTTCTTTCGCAATATTTCCACCTAAGAATCGATGGCGCTCTACTCCCTTATCTTCTCCCCTACCTAACCATGCTCTCGTCAGGCGGAACAGCAATAATCGAATCAACAACCATGAACCTGTCCCCTCGGTCGTCTACCCATTCTCCGAGGATGTGGCGGTTGATGGTGGGGTTTAACCTCATCTGCGTTTCCCAACGGATTGTCCCATAGTTCTTCGCGTTCTTCAATCTTCGAGCGATGAAAACTTGGAGTTTTTCCAATTTGACTGTTTCTGGAACTTCGAGGGTTGCTGGAGTGATTCGCGTAGCGTGTCCCTCTTCCACCAATTCATCAAAGCGCTTCTCCGACAATTCCATCCACGTGACGCAATTGGTCACGCGGTCGCTGTCTTCGATTTTTGCGGCCGCTGCTCCAAACACCACAGGGACATCATCGGGGCATCCGCCCTCCAATCCAATAAACGTCATCTTCATCGCGCTGTCCCTTCTCTGTCTGTACAATTTGGACAATAATCGTGGCCGTGCGAATCCTTACTCCAACCGCTATTTTTCAGCACCTTTCTGGCTTTTCGCACATTTTTGGTGTTTACTCTTTCCCAATGACAGCAATTATCGCACCAAATCACGACCTCTTTTGTGAAAGTCATCGCTTCTTTTGGTCTACTTTCCCCCAAATATGGGTGCCACATTCGCTGTATTTGTTCTTCAAAGCCACGTTTTCATCAAAATACCGTTTACAAGCCTCGAACCCTTCTGGGATGAGCTTTGCGTATGCTTTTCTGTGGTCCCCGTTCAAGATGTAAAAGTGTTCCATCTGTCCGACCACCAGCGCCGTCGTATCGCTGCCATATTCAGCAACGTCACGGGAGTTGTAACTGACATAAAAGCCATCTCCCTCCTCGACATCATTTGGAATGAATATCGGAAAGCCTTCAATTGTCTCCATGTGACCGGACATCAAAACACCCTTTCATTTCGGGAAATCAACTACAGGATAGGGCCAAATCAGGATGGCCGTTGCCCAAGCGATGATTTCCCGACCATTCTCCAATACATGAGCATCGCCCGGGTACTCTTTTTGGCCCATCGTAGGATCTAGAAACCGCTCCCCGTCCCAAACAACGTAATGGAGCAAGCCAATATGGTTCAACGATGGTACTGTGAGGATGGCTGGAATGGCCGCCGAAGGCCATATGGTAGAGGAAATGGCTGGAATGTTATGCTTCATCAAGAAATCCACCATTTGTGCGTCGTTGAGACCGTAGGAAACATCCCCAACCTCTTCCATCACCTCTTCCAACGTCATCCCCGTAACCATAGCGAGGCACGCCGGACCACATTGCCCAACCTTTTTCTGTTTCACCAATCTCATCTTCATGTCCTTTGGCGTTCGGTCATAGGGTTGGATGTCGACAGAACCTTTTTTCACACCACGCAACAGTATTGTTTTCCAACCGAACGTATCCAACCAACTGTGAATTGCTGTCACTTCCAGTTCCATCTCTTTCAGCGCACTACGTAACAGGAAATCTTCGCCGTACGCCTCCAATGACTCTCTGGTAATCTGCGCTAGATACAACTCTCGTCTCGGGATGTTTTGGATCTTGTTTTCGTCCAATTCGAGCAAGTCCGAGAATGCTTTGAATTTTCCCGAAGACACCATTTCATCGGCATCTTTTTCTGACACCGCTCTTTCGGTTTTGCACCTAAACAACACGCCTGGCTTGGAACCGTCGCCTACCCACATCAGAGCGTGCCCTATTTGGAATCCAGACTTGGTGTCTGTGGACGAATCGATCCCTATGAATTTGATCACCACTCCCTCTCTTTCAACTCGTTTATCAGTCCTCGATCCACACGTTCCCTATTTCCTCGAAATAATCATCCCCGTTGATATTTCCTGTGTGCCTAGGTTTCAATTCATCAATTTGTTCTGGAGTGAGTTCTATGGTGATTTGCCTTCGACGAAATGGAACGCATTCGTTCTGGTGGAACAGAGCAATATCGGTGCCAATCTTGTCAACCATCATCACTTGAAGTTTCAATGCTTCTTCCCTCGTTTCACCAATCTCATCTTGATCACCTCACCCTTGATCAACTACAGGTGTCACCCTTGATAGATCATACCCGGCTGAGAACCCTTCGAGCAGAACCAACCACTGCCCTGCGTAGGCTTCCCATGGCTCGGATTTGGTCGTTGTTTTGATTGTGGTGTCGTCGTCCATTCTGACTTCAACCGTTGTCCCCGGTGCCATCTTTTTCAACGCTGAGACTCGTTCTGATTCACAGCCCAAATACCCTTTGGACCACTTGTCGTCAGGTGACTTTCGAAAATAGAGTGTTGACTTGGATTCCTTTCCAGCGGCCACCAATGTTGTCATCATCTGCGCCTTACACACCACGCAATGCATCCAAGGTTCGCCTTCTCGATGTTTCCATTTGTGAAAATCCATGAAAGCCATGCAGCGCCCTGCTGTGCGACTTTCTCTGCCATTCACGATGTATGTGGTTTTCCAACTAACATTCGGCCACCGTCCACCATACGATATTGTCTGGCGCCGAATTCCGCATCTTTTGCATATGGAAACAGTACGTCTGAATTCGTGTTCTATTGGTTCCCATATGTGTTTTTTGGTTGTAGTCATTTCTTCCCTTTCTTCGTCTTCACCTTCGGGGCGCTGTACAATTTCTCCACAAACGCGCCGTCTTCGAGCTTCATCGTTGATACCAATCGGCCATTGATAGTTAGCCCAATCTCTTCGCCTCGTTCGAGAGCCTTTTCTGCCTCTTCATTCTTCGTGTCATCCCCAATGACCACGTTCCCTTCGCGGTCTCGGTCCATCAATATGCCTTGCGTCCAAAGCATAAATCCTTGTCGCTTAACGATGATCATCGTTGTTTCTCCGAAATTGCAATTTGTTGGATATTGACTCAGCGATTGCTTTGGCTAATGGTGGCGGAACGGCATTTCCTACCTGGCGGCCGGCGGCGGTCTTCGAGCCTCCGAAAACCCAATCATCTGGAAATCCTTGTATCCTGGCTGCCTCTCGAACCGTCAATTGCCGAGGTAGCGAATAGTGGATTGGTGGATGGAACCCAGCTAGGTGCTTTCCGCTCGGGCCGAGACTCCCGCCCGCTCGGATTGTCGGGCTGACATCATCCTTGTCCAAGCGTTGGCGCCGGTATTCATAATCCAATTCACCTGGTTTCAGTTTCCTCCACCTCTCGACCACTCTGTCAGCGTGCTTAGGTGGACAATGATTGGGCAAATCATACAAGCCAGCGATATCCCCTATGGCCTCTTCCACGGTAACCAATTGAGACGACATAGGCAGCGGCAACGAAAGTCGCGCCCCTCGGCAACCCAACATGATTATGCGTTTTCTTCGTTGTGGAACGCCAAAATCAGCGGCATCCAATATTCCGTATTCAAGACAATACCCGATGGACTGGAATGCTTCAACCATTTCTTCGAGTTGGTGCACGTTTCTTTTGCTTGCCATCCCTGGAACATTCTCGACCACGATGAACGTTGGCAGAAGTAAATTCACAACACGAAAATACTGTTTCCACAACTTGTTGCGCGCGTCGTTCGGGTCGCTCTTCCCCGCCACGCTGAATCCCTGGCACGGCGGCCCGCCGATTACGCCGTCAACGCCAATGTATTTGCGAATGTCATCGGAATCCAACCAAGCTTCAACGCTTCCCTCGAAAACATCCCAATTCGGCCTATTCAATCGAAGCGTTTTACAAGCCTCGGGGTCGTTATCCACGCATTTCAACGTCTTGAATCCGGCCTGTTCAAAACCTAGATCCAACCCGCCACCCCCGCTGAACAACGACACTATTTCCATCACCCCTCTCCTTTCGCCTTGTGTCTTTTTGTGATGACGCTGATGAAAGGTCGCAGCGATACACAACTCAGTATCCCGCACCCATCCCACTCTTCCCCTGTCGTGAGATCTTCGTAGCTTGCCGAAATGGTAAGTGTCGAAGAGATTGTGATCTCAAAGTCCACTTGACAGCAGTGCCACTCGAATTGTATTCCATCATTCGACGGAACAATTGACGGCAAAGGCGTCCCCAAATCCAATATCTCTTCAATCACATCCGCTGCTTTTATGATCACATCAGCGCCTATTTTGCAATCAAATGACTTGTTCCAATCTTCGTGAATCTGCTGAAGAACAAAAATAGCATTGGACAGCAACGCCTTCTGATCATTCGGTTGCAAAACACCAGAAGCAACAAAATTCTCCATTGCTGGGAGAAGTGATTTGACTTGTTCCTGGTTGAGATGCATACGGGCCATGCACTCGCCTCTGAGGTGCGTGCCTTCGTTACACCCAAGCCAAATGTGCGGGGCGCCTGCGGATGAAGACATCTGTATTGAACACAATTCCCCGTTGGCATCTCTGAATTCAGCCCTTTTTAGCCCTCGGCCGGCATCTTTGAATTCCAATTTTGTCATGCCGAATCTCTCACAATCAGAACGGGTTCCAAAGTGCGCCGTACAGGAGCGCTTATCAACTTTTCGCTCGGGTCAGAGGCCAGATGATATGCCACCTCTGCCAATTCAACGAGAGGTTGGCGAACGGTAGTCAAGGCCGGTGTGGCAAATGGCGACGTAGCCAAATCGTCGAACCCTACGAGCGCAATTTCATCCGGTATTTTAATGCCGTTGTCTTGTGCCGTTCTCAACATCCCCGTTGCGCAATCATCTCCAGCGGCCGAGAATATGGCATCCACGCCCATTCTTTCTGACAAAATTTGTGACAATGCCCGCTGTCCATCGCCATACGAGTAGTCAATGACCTCGATGATGTGGCTGGGTTCGAGACTCAGCCCGTTGCGCTTCAACGCATCCTCGAAGCCTTGTACGCGTTGAATTGCGTTGAATCCCCCATTCCTCTTTCGGTCACCACAAACGACAGCAAAACGTTTTCTGCCTGTCTTTGCGAAGTGTTCACCGACCATGAACCCGCCCCGATAGTTGTCGACGGCAACTGAAGACGCCCCTTCCATCAGTTCATCCACGAGTATAACAGATATCCCCTCGGCGCGAAGCTCAGCAAGGACTTCTTCATCAGGCTTCATCGAGATGCAAATCACCCCGATCTTCCGTCGAGAATTCAGCAATGCGCGAAATCGATTGCATTCAATCTCGTGTTTCCCCCGGGTGTAATGCGTAGTCAACGATTGGCCATTAACGACCTTTTCATTCAACGTTGACAAAATCGCCCTCGGAAAAGCAAACACAAATCCCCCAGACAACACAGCAAGATCTCTCATGTGATTTCTCCGAATCGTGTTTCTATTTGGTTAATCGTTCCTTTACGCGCACCAAAAATGATATCAACGCATCCAAGTCGCCAGGCGTGTAGCGGCTGGTGATGGTGTAGTCGGGTTTGTTGTTTGGACGAATCACAATGCGCAATTGGTCGTTGTCCGTCGTCACCGCCCATCGATCTAACGCCACGTTTGTATGAGCCATTTCAGACATACGTCACCTCTTGTTTGAAGCACTTTCCAATGCTCGAAATAGTGAATTCAAGACATCCATCTTCAACTCGCTGCTTCGCTCTTTCAACTCGTTGAATTTCTTCTCAATGCCACTCCATCTCATTCTCTTTTTGTAAACTGCGATGTGATCGGGCGTTGCAGGGATAATATAGGTGGAAAATACAGTGCCGCGTTCGGCAGGGTATTCTTCCCCGATGTGCGAGTATTTCGAACCGTCGGATAGAACAACGTACCTCTTCAGCGACTTGGCTACTTTTCTGATTACGAAATCACGGCGGTGGAACTTCACAACAACATCGCCTACCTCGAATTTTTTGGAAGCTCGTTGATCGTCTGTTTTCACGCTTCACCTCGTGCGAGTTTGGTTCCTAAGTGGCAGCGATTGTATATCTGCTATTCGTGATCGACCACGATGCACTCGCCCAACAGCGCCTCAATTTCGCGCAGCCGAGACAAACAACGCTTCCCCTCGGCCAACAGCTTCTCGCGCTGTTCGTCGCCAGGGTACGACCCAACACGCCGAACAGTTTCTGGATAAGCAGCCATCAGTTCCTCGGCCTTGCGAGCTGGGATGTCCCGAAGCTCAACTACAGTGCCGTCATCTGGCTGGACGGCTGGCCACTTAACAGAGCCGCCGCTGTCCGGGAAACCGCCCTTTACCAACACGACGTTGTCAGAGAAGATCACAGGCCGATCGCGGTGCGACCTGGTGACGAGCGTGATGCCGTCGATGCACAACGACTCCCATCCAGCGTTTCCGGTTGCCTCGACGCCTTCACCGCGAAGCTCGATGCGTACGCTTACACCAGGTTCATTCGCGTCCGAGCCGTCGGTGCCATAGACGTTTTTGCACATATCGCGCACCCAATCTTCGTCACGCTCGTCGAACACCCAAGCCTTCTTCGATGAGTTCCATTTCCCGCGAGTGCGCGCGTGTTTCACGAAATTTGGGTTGTACGGGGAATTGACAATCAACTTACCGTTGGATTTTTCGATTCGTACTGTCATGGCCGGTTCCTTCGTTCGTTTCGTTATATTATGATTCTAGCTCCAATTGAATTGGAAGTCGACCAAAATCGACGTACAGAGGTGCTTTTTTTTGGATTGAAAGTACCTTTTCAAAGCGCCCTCTTTACGCCTGCGTAACGATACAACAAATTGATTATTCTCCTCAGCGTTGCTCTGAACTCTTTCTCCTCTTCTTCAGTGTGCTCAACGTCTTGGTCAATCACTTCAAACCCCTCGGCGTTGTCATAATGCGCCTCTAAATCAGCGGCACATAGATGCCAAGCGAATCTGCGAATTTCTGCTTTGTTCATCGACTTCCCCTTCATGGACGTGTCCATTTGGATTTGGCTTGGCGATGACGTTTGGATTGTTCGGTAGTCAACGAGTTAGGCTTCATTTTTGCCAACGTACGTTCAATCAAATTCAACAATTGGACCATATCGCCTGCTTTGTAGAGGGATGACTTGGCGGAACGGTTTTCACCACCCGCTCTGAATTCCAACCTGGCAATCCTCGAATCCGTCAACACCTTCCACGTGTCCCCGGCTATCATCATCTCAGCATCCCAAATTTCGCCAATCAACGCATCAACCTTCATCTTAAATTTGATTTTGCAAGATTTCTTCGGCGATTTGATTCCAATCCCCTGCCTTTTTATCGATGCCAACCAAGCTCTATTGAACTCCTCGAAGCCTTCTTTCTCTTTTGGTGTTAGGTTGAAAACATCCTTTATCGACCTATATCGTTCTATTGCCAAGAAGAAATCAATTGGCGCTATTCTATCCAGAACAAAAGTGACGCCAGCGCAGCCCTCTTCCCCATTCCACGAATGCATCACTTTCCCTATTCTAGATTCAATCTTTTCTCTCCAATCATCAAACACCATTTTTGCTCGTGGTTTTTTACCATACATAGTGATGGTCAGACTAGCACCGCAAATCACAATTCCAACCCACGCTTCCAGCCTCATGCCCTCTATCGTTACACCAGTGTGCTGGCAGATGGAATTAGGCGGGAAATCAGCCTGCTCCAGCGCTTTGATGTGTTTTTCCAGAATATCGATCCAGGCCATTTTCGTTCCTTTCATCCAACGCATCGAGCTTCGCGGCGTTTCCTGTTCGTGTGTCGACATCCAGGATATTGGCACTTTCGACCATATGGGTAATCACGACACATCTTTGGTCTAATCTTGTAAATGCCGCAATCTTTCCCATCAAAGTGTACACACGTGTACCAATGGCACGGGGAATCTAGTTTCTTCCCGGCCGGTGTTGTGTTTCTTTCCCCGATGTATCGAAGCATCGGAGCAATCAGCCAAATCTCTTCAACGATACGGTGTCCAAGGCGGTCTTCTCCTTGATCCCCATTCAATTCACACGCCTGCCAAGCGCGATAGTTCTCAGCAATTTCATCAGGAGAATACGGAATTGTAAAACGTCGACAACAATCACCATTACAACAATTGCGCCGCGCCATCACTTCTCGCCTAGCACCGATTCTTTGAACGGCTTCAGCGTGATGCGTTTGGTCTCAATCGCGGTTTGAAGTATTTTTTGCACGACCAATTGTGCATTCGGTTCAAGCTTTGATTGGCTCAGCGTGAAAAGATCTTCCTCGCTCAAAACCACCTTATAATGGAGATTTTCCACCCTGTCTTTCTTCTGCTTTGGTTCTATCATGGCCGGTTCTCCTCGTTTGTGTCGGCGATCCGCTTATCCAACGTGCTGGCGTGAGACCTTATAAACATCAAAGTTTCCACGGATCACCGACTTACCCGCCGAATTGCGGGCAACATCAAACTGCTAATCCAATCCATACAACGACGGCAACCATCACCACCAAAATCAACATCACAATCTTAGCCTCGGCCACCGTCATAGCTTCGAGCTTGCGCTGCTCCAACTCCTCGTCTTGCTGCGCATAGTACAACACGTGCTTTTTCATCCCAACCCTCCATGTTCTTGTGCCTACTAGCACCATGATAACTCTATTGGTAATTCACCAATTCAAGCTGAGCGCTTTGCGCACCAGGCCTTTAATGCAGCATCGCGATGCGCTTCCCAAAGTTCCTTTCGCTCCAATTGCTGTTTCACACGCAACTCTTCGGCAGCCATAGACGCTATCCGTTCAAACAAATCAAAAATTGTTACGCCAGGCAAAGGTTCTGGCCCAAATTGGGCTTCAAACCAGACCAAAAACTTTGAATCAACGTTGTCTTTCGATGTCGTATTCATTCCAAATTGGCCATCGAATCTCTTCAACGCTTCTTCTCTGTTCCGAGGTCGTCTGTGATTATTCATTTTGGCATCCTTTTCTTCTTGGCTGCCCAGCCAGCAGTTGCCAACACAGAATCAGCAAGCATCCTGGACGCCCCACCCGTAGTTAGGGCGCCTTTGGAAACCCAATTCCTCAACTCATCAATTGTCATCGTTAACGGCGCTTCAATTGTCATCGTTAACGGCGCTTCACCATTCACTTCCGGCGGTTGCGTCTCGTGCATGAAATCACCATTGGAATCGAAAAAACCAATCGTACAAGGGATATCTCGTTCATAGCATTCTGCTTTGTATACACCAAATGGGTGCATCTTAGTCACCTTCCCTATTATCATGGACAATACGCGTAGGCTTCGACCAGAAAGATGTTTCGGGATGTGGTTCACGATATCACACTGTTGCAACTCGCGCTGTCTCCCAATGCTTTTCCCGTCCTCCAATACATCAAACTCAACGACGCCATCCTTGAGCGTTGTGTATTCTCCTGAAGGTATTTCTGTGAATGGATCTCTGAACAAAACGAATTCTAGGTTGTCCTTTGTTGCGTAGTAATCAGGTGCGGTCGTTGCTATCTTTCTACACGCATCGACTACAAGCCTTTCGTTCTTGGATAACGTCGCCATATTCAATCCATCGTCATGTTGTTCTATCATTTTTCGCCAATGAACCGTTGAAAACCCAATCCCTGAATTCATCGATCGTCATTGTTATTGGCGCTTCTTCGATTGGGTGGGATGGTAACACCTCGTCTATAAAATCACCATCGCGATCAAAATAACCAATTGTACAACTAATAATGCCTTCGAAGCATTCAGCCTTGTACGCATCTAAAGAATGAATCTTCGTCACCTTCCCTATCAACCCTAGGCCACGCAACGGCTGACCAGATAGGTGTAGGTGCGCGTGATTTACGATGTCAGCCGATGTCGGTCCAGCCGAATCCCTTCCAACGCTCTTTCCACCTTCTAAAATATCAAAATCAATAGTGTCGTCTTTGAGTTTGTCGTATTCTTCTGAAGGAATTTCCGTGAATGGGTCTCTATAAACAATGAATTTCTTCTCCCTTGACGCCCAGGCCGCATAGTAATCCGGCGCCGATACGGCTATTTTTCGACACGCCTTAACTACAAGTCTTCCATTCTTCGACAACGTAGCCAAATTCAAACCATCACCGCGTTGTTCTATTGGATCATCGATGATGACAGATGTAGCGCTACGGCCTTTGATCTTCCCCTTGATCATTCGTCTTTTCCGTCATCCAATGCCTTCCAAATCCGAGCAGACTTCGCGTCTATCGCCTCGCTACTATCGCGAATTGCCTTCACCCCAGCCTTCTGTATGGCTGTTGTGAATGTGGCATCAATCTCAGCCTTGGCTTGCTGCGTCGTTTTCTCAACCGCTTCCTGGAAGGCTTCGATGTGGTATGGTATGTTGAGCTTCATTTCCCTTTGGATGGTTCTAAGCAACTCTGAGATCTTAGCCCTATCGGTTTTTGTAATCGTTGGTTTCGTGTCCAACATCTCTTGAAGCTCTTTCACATTCGCTTCAACATCAGCGTGTATTTCGTGCACCTTCTCTTCGAACCCATCATAACAACGTTCGTGCTCTGTCTCGTTGTCTGGCGCCTCGGGAATCTCGCCGTTCATGTACTTGATTGTACAAGGGGTTCCGTCACCCACGTTCATCGTGGTGATTAGTTGCGCAAATTGGGCGGCGCTGAAATACACACGCGCCAACTCTTTTCTAGGGTGTATCCAATCCCGGCCTTCGTCGTGGTATTGCTCAGCCTCTTTGATCGTGAGTATCACAAAGCTGTTGTGTGTTTTCAAATTACTGCCAAATAGCTTCCCAGGGTGCCCTTGTGCTCGGCTGAATACTGCTGCCCCGTAGGCTGGATGTGTGTCTTTGTTTCTAGATTTCATGGCCGATTCCTCTCAAAAGACGCCCATCAGCGTCTTCTCCAATTTCCACCAATCTGTTTCGCTGTGGCGGCAATCCTGCTCTCGAAAGCAGGCACGTTCGAATGCTTGCTGTATTTTTGGTAGCCTGATCGTTTCGTTCACCTCGTGAAGAAGCTCATGATACAACGGGGATTCCAACACCGTCCCTGACCAACGAATTTCCAAACGATACCCGTGCTGAATCCCATATTGATCCCAAACATCGTGACAGCCAGTGTCCACATGGACTGCTTTTTTCGTCCACTCGATTCCAGTGTGGCGCAACATCATCCAAAGCTCGCCCTCGGTCACGAATTGCGATGCCTCGCGAGTAAGTACTGAGATGAAACGTTCTTCGGCCATCTCCATCGCACCTTTCGTCACCGGCAGCCCGTTTGTCCAAACAGCAACCCCTCGACGTGTGAAAAAAGTTGGGCGCAAAAACCACAGCCTCCATTGCTTCGATGCTGCCACGACATACATCGAAATCTGTGCCACTATTCCCAATGAAACTAAGATTGGGTGCAACCAAATTTGAAGCATCAACGAAAACGAAATCCCAAGGAGCAAAAGCAATCCGCCCTTCAACAACCTCTTCACTTCGTGAATTTTCACACCCCGGAACTCGTTCGACCGCATTGTTACTACTTGTTCCAATCTTGATGCTTGGATCCATCTTCCAACCGCCTACCGCTTCAAGGTTCGAGGCAATTGGCCAAATTTCTCCTCCACAACATGTTCAGTCAAATCTTCCATCTTTGGTACATCGGCCCCTAAAGCCTTCGCCATCCTGTCGTAAGCACTTTTCAAAGCAGCCTTTTCGCTCTTCCCGTGCCCTTCGTATGTCGTCCCATTGTGTTCAATGTGCGCTGTGTGGTATTTACCCTTCATGATTGATGCCCCTTTCTATTTTGATCATATCCTATTGCTGTTGGCGTTGGCTATTTGCCTGCGATGATTTCGCAAGGCGTCTTGTATCCATGTTCGTGGGCGTAATCACAATTCCAAGAATACACAGCTTGTGCGCGTTCCAACGCCGCCTCGTAGGTGTCCTTCCAATTTGTTCTTGGCGCCCATTTTGGTGCTGCACAATCCAATGAGCACGTAGCGGTGATCACGCGATACTTAGCAGTTCCCTTGCTTTCATCTACAACCATCTCTTCGACTGCCACACGGCGTTCAACATCTTTTCCGCCTTGAATCTTCTCTTCCCACACAATCTTGTATGATTGTTTGGTTTCTGGGTCTTGGTGGACGGTGTCAAGAATGAATTGGTGCTCTGTTAACATGGCCGGTTCTCCTTTTCTTCCAATACGGCTCTTTCTCTCGAATCGTTTAGCCCTTCACATTCACCATTTGAGATTCAGGCTGAACAATCCATCGATCTCTTTCAACGCAATCAGAACCTCATTGAGATGATTTTTCAAATCAACGATGTTCTGGATGGATTCAGATGCTTGGGAGTGTGCACTAGAAAGTTCACACAGCAAGGCAATAGCGTTTTCTGTGTCCGCATCTAAATCGCATCGATCTTTGCTCTTCAATGGCTCGATGGCCATTTTTATTCCAGCCACTTCAGTCGGAGTGGTGGACGATACAATCCGCCGTCGCTGCTCCTCTTCTTTGCGCTTTTGAGAGGCAGCAATTGATTCCAAAAGCTTTTGCATCCTGGTTTGTTGGGCCATTGCTTTGGAATGAGTTTCGCGGTTATCCTCGCAAACAGATGATGCGTCTGTGGAGTGCTTGAACTCTTGTCTGGTGGACGGTCGAACATTTTCAACGCCCGCTTGTGCACGCGCGGCGTCAAACAACCCTGTCACGTTTTTTGAATCAAACGTAAACTTCCCTGCACTCGGGCTGGGAGCGTTTCTCACAGTTGTTGCTGCGCTTCGGAAGTGATCGTTTGCTTTAAACATGGGCCGGTTCTCCTGCTTTCGTGTACTTTGTGAATTCACCCTTATTCGCTGAAGTCGCAGATTTGTTCCGTAACATCAGCGGCATTCAACTCATCGATCGAAGCCGGTGCTGTCGATGGAATTGAATCGGAATAATAATATGCAAAATATGGGTATTTGTGTTCGCTGCTCTCGCTGTTTTTCCCGAGCGTGCGGAGTATTTGGTGTTCCAATTCGTGCGCAAAATTGGTGAAGGCGCCACACGGATCTTGTTGCACGCCTATAACCAACATCGGAGTGGGTTGTGTTGGAATACGACAACCTACGGTGTTCGCGGCTTGGCGACAAAGCATGAATGTTTCGTCCATCGGCAAAACGCGAATGTCGAGAGATTCGGCTTCAACCTTTTCACGCACGCCGGGGAATTCCTCCTCAGCACGCGACAGGACGATGTCCGCTGTTGCCAGAAACTGGTCGACCGTGTACGGGCCGGGGTCGATGGTCCAACCCTCTGGAGCAGAACAACCGGATGCCACTAGCATCAAAATTGTGATCAAGCGTGTCAACATTCTGTGCTCCTTTTGCGAAGCTCGTAGGCTTCACGCAGCGCTTTAATCATAGCGCGCCTTGATGTCGGTTTCTCCACCACTCCAGCCGCTCGCCTAATCTGATCCATCTCGGACGGCTGGAGGGCCTCGAATCCGCCTGTGTGGATGACGACGGGGCGTTCAGTAGCACCAGCAACTTCGGCCCCAACGCCATCCGGTAAATTCCAATCACATAACACGATATCGATGTGCGCTCGGGCGAGTAATCCCAAAGCATCTTTCACAGTCGCCGCTGTCAGCACAAGGCCGAATTCTTGGGACAACAACGCCTTTTGCGTTCGCAAGATCTCCTCGTGATCATCAACCACAAGGAGAACAAGCGACTGGCCCCAAGTCTTCCTTGTCATCCCACATCCCGAGGAAGCAACAAGGACGCAAACACCGCACCCATCAATTCGTCTGCGTTGCACGGTTTATCGACAATTGCCGACACCTTCAATTTATCTTCCAATGTGAGGTCTTCGGAGCTTCCCGTGACCAAAACAACGGGCACTGATGCCACATCAATGATTGCTCGGCCACCGCCGTTTGGCATCCGCCAATCCGAAGTGCAGATGTCGATGTCACCGCCTCGTAACAACGCCACTGCCTCGTTCACATCGCTGGATGTGATTACTGTGAACTGTTTCCTGAACATCCGAGCGTAAGTGCGCGCGAGTGTTGGATCATCGTCAACAATCAATATGGTTGGTTTTTCTTTCATAGCCGGTTCTCCTTTTCTTCCAATACGGCTCGTTTACACGCGCCGTTTAGTTTCCAATTTTGGCCTGTGGTGTAAGTGGCGAGGCGCCAATCAAGACGCCTCGCCACCTCCTTTCAACCGGCCAAGGCATCCAGGATCATTTCAGCTTCACGTTCCGCCCTCGGGTCTAGATTCCATTTCTTCAACCCACGAAAGCGCTTTACATCAATACCAATTGGTTCGATGAATCGAATTAGACCGCCGTTGATTTCAACTCCATCAGCGTTGATCTTCCCCTCTTTCACCAACTCAACAACGATTTCTTTTGCATCTCGTTCGTTCGTTTTCGTCGAGGCCACGACGTACACGCCCCCGGATTTTCTGATGCCGCAGCGTCGCCGCTCTTCGTGACGCACCTCTTCCATCGTCACTGTCTTGATCTTTCGTTCCTCGATGGCTTGTTGAAGTTCTGGATCAGCCCCTTCGGGCAGGATGTACTCGATTGTGTCGGGAAGAAACAACCCAAAAACCTTCCCCTCTGGGAGTCGACCAGTGCCACCGCAATGGGAACACATATCTTTCGACACAACATCCTTCGGCGTCCATTGCTTCGGCTGATGGAGCCAGTAGTTGTACCTGCGGTAATCCCACCGTTCTGTGACAATCCCGTCATACATCAAAGTCACGCTGCCGCCCGTCCCATCTTCAATCTTTCCTGTTCCGCCACAAGTCGAACAATTTTCGCAATCTTTGTACAATTGCGTCTTGCGTTGAAACAAGCGAGAAGCCATCTGTGGATTTTCAACGACAACGTTCTCGCCTTGCTCTTCGAGGCGATCCCCCTCTACCCAACGCTTTCGGCAATCTGGACATTGTATTGTTCCAGCGCAGCTCGGACACGGCTTGCTCTCGCCTTCGTCGTGCGCGACAAAAATCACCACACCAGGTTCCATCAGCGCAGCACCCATCTCCATGTTTGGGAGTCGCTTGGATATGCCTTGTTTGATCGCTTCGTCTGTCCACTCTGCGATATCGGCGTAATGTTCTTTTCCAATCCACATCAGATAGGTGTTTTTGATTTCTGTTGTCATGGCCGGTTCCTAGTTGTTTTCGTTCTTGGTGATGTCGGTCACCCAAACTGTGACAATCTCTTCGTTGATGTCATACACCTTCAGATACCAACCGCTGTCGTTCAACGTCGCGAGACGCAAACCCTGTTCTTGAAGTTGGTGTTCGATGTATTCTTTCGTTAGCTGTGACATGGCCGGTTCTCCTACTTCCAGATTGTGGCTAGGAAGGTTGTTCTTTTCCCTGTGGCAGCTACTTTCAAACACCGAAACCAAGCACCCCAACCAAACCCAGAAACGATGTCGCGCATGTTGGTTACTACGTGCCTGGATGTGATCACGCCGTTCAACCCGAAATTTGCTTGCGTTGATGTCATGGCCGGTTCTCCTTCAACGTATAAATAGATTGTAACTCCAATTGAATTGGAAGTCAAACAAAATCGACGTGCAGAGGTACTTTTTTTTGGATTGGAAGTACCTTTTTAGAAAAGGTACTTTTTAGAAAAGGTACTTTTTTAGATTGGGTGGCGATTCACCAAGACAGCAATTCCGAATGAAATTGCCAGCATTGCCAGATACAACAAGGCGCCAAGGGCGCGCGTTTTCATTTTTTCTTCAAGCCGTATTCATCTTCGAGGTCGAATTCATCGATCATTTCGTTGACTTGTTTGATGGACGTTTCACCATGAAGGACAGATAGCGCGAGTTGGATGGCGTCCTTGGCTTTATTCCCGCCTTTTCGAATGGCTTTGACGATGCGTTTTCGACAATTGGCCAACGCTATTTGCGCGGCATCATCGTCAACCTCATCTTCTTCATCGCCATCTTCGTCTTGCACGACTTCTTCGCCCTCGTCGTCTTCGTCGTTGTCGTCGATGGCGTCTATTTCATCATCGTCTTCGTCGCCCTCGTCGTCTTCGTCGTCTTCGTCGATGGCGTCTATTTCATCATCCGCGCCAAAGCCCTCCAGCTCTTCATCCAGGCCCTTCTCTTTGGGTTTGCTTTTCTTTGTAACTTCCTCGCCTTTGTCTTCTTTTTTGGCCTTTTTTGGGGTCGATTCTGACTGATCTTCACCAAATAGCGAGCACGCCTTGTTTCGACAATATGCCCAAGGGTCTTCTTTTTTGGGTGTTTTGTTGGCGTATTCTGAATTCACACCCATCCATTTGAACATGGCACGCCCACACTCTGGGCATTTCGGATGGGCAGGGTGATCAACGTGGCCTTCGACGCGCGCGTTATGCTCAACGGCCTTGGCCTTGGTGGCTTTCTTCGGTTCTTCTTTCGTCTTCAATTTGGTCTTCTTTGCCATTGTCGGTTCTCCTTGGATCTTTAATTGGCTCTTCTGTATTTTGGTGGATTGGTTTTTCGGCTGATTGGATTTTGGCCGGTTCTCCTTTGCGTTGATCATAAACTATTTGCCGTTGGAAGTCGACCAAAATCGTATGGCACTAGCCATTCAATTGTAACAGATGTTATTCTATGGTGATTTTTGCTAATCTATTGATTGGAACCTCATCTGAAAGATCTCCATTCAATTGAATTCCAACGAGAACTTCGATGACGGAACCATCGAGAATGATTCGCTGCGTACCAAAACCAGTCATACGGCCCTGGCGCACTACGCCGTCTGTTGTTTCCAATGTGATGAATTTGTCGACTTGTGTGGTCAACGCATCAATCCAATTACCGCTGATTTTCTTCTTCGCCATGTTTCTTCTCCATGCAGTTCAATGAACAGAACTGCTTGCCCTTTATGATTTCGACTCCGCACACAACACATATGGCCGTACGATAAAACGACATGTTGTCACGGATGTCCTTGAACACGCTCATCTCGGCGGCAGTCATGTATGGCTTCTCGCAGTCAAATCTACATCCATATGTCTGCTTCAGTCCCACAGATCACACCCAATTTCTCAGACTTTAATCCACACAGACCAATTTCATTTCGATTCCCAGGCGTTCTGCTGTATCCAACGCCCAACGGCTTTCATCTCCATCATGCGTTGGATCTTGGTACGGTTCAGCATACACCACCCGAGCTATCCGAGCATTGATGATCAATGACATACACGCTCGACAAGGTGATGCGGTAGTGTATAGCGTCGCACCACTCGTACGAGCACCAACTTGACCGGCCTGGATCAACGCGTTGGCTTCTGCGTGAACCGTTCTTACGCAGTGTCCATTCACTACGTCGCACCCAACGTCAACGCAATGTTCCAATCCCTCTGGGGATCCATTGTACCCTGAAGACACAATTAGCCCATCGCGAACAAGAACCGCACCGACCTTCCGCCGAGTGCAAGTTGATCTCGCCGCTACAGCTTTGGCTATTCCCATGAAATATTCATCCTTGGATGGCCGCATCTTTTCTGCCTTTCACCCGTTTCTAGTGTCGAATCGATGAATCAGGGGCAATCTTCTTGCCCGACGCAATGCGCCTCTTTGTCTTGCGCTGCGTCACGACGCACTTCAAAACTTCGAGCGTCATTCAACCCAATTCGCCCAATTCCAGGGCGCCAAAAATTCAACGCCGTCTCTTCTCCAACTACTTTGGCCAATTTGGATTTGTGGATGATTACCATTCCATCAACACCAATTGATTTGCCGTCTTCCGCCGTCATGTCGTATGACCCACGCCAATCCATCAACCTTTTCCCGGCAATGACAACAAAATCCTTCCAGTGCCCCTTCACCTTCGATTCCACCATCAACTCTCTGATGATCTTTGCGTTTGTAGTCGGAAGGTGCTGGGACAATAGCCGCTGTCTTTCCGCTGCTGCGGCTTGTTTCACAGACACATCGGGCTTCTTGCGTCGTTTTTTGGCTTGTTTCCTATTCATCCGTCGCCTCGCGCCTTCTCTTCAACATAGAATGGGTGGTCATTCGAACATCTGATGTCAGACATCTCCAACAGCCACCTGATGTTGGACAAGACGTTCGGCGGTAAATACTCCAAATCATAGAACCCAATGCTTTCCCCAACGTCATTCACCAATCCTTCAGGTGCGGGCCCGTAATCGATGTCTATTCTGAATGCATACACCAATCCATCCTCATCTTCAGTATCACCCTTCGATCGAAGAATTGCAAACAGCCTCCACTCCTTGATAGCGGTGAAGTCCAATCCGGTTTCTTCTCTGAACTCGCGTTCCATCGCGCCTTCAGGGGTTTCCCCTGGCTCGATGTGTCCGCCAATTCCATTCACCCTACCGTTTTGCCAAGGCGGCCTATTCTTCAACACCAACAGCACTTCTGTTTTTGCAGAGCCTTGGTGACGGAAGTAGAACCCCAACACATACTTCTTCAAAGCACCAGCCATCATTCACTCCATCGCCAAATTGAACGCGAGCTTGATGTCGTGTATCATCTGCTCGCGTATTTGCGCATCCCCACCCTTGCGATTCAGATACGACGGATGCCAAGTCACCACCGTCTTGTACCTCACAAGTTTCTTCCCCAAAAGAATCATCTCGGTGGTCGTTTCGCTTCCACGCCATTGTCCAACCTTCTGAACACCAGTCAACCTGGCAGCCGTTCCGCCCATGAGCAATAAACAACGTGGCGATACCACCCAAAGCATAGATTCCAAACGTTCTTGGCATGATTTCATTTCATCGAACGTCGGCTGTCTGTTGTTCGGCGGGCGACACCCTACAACGTTTGTGATGAAGATATCGTCCACCACCGATAGGCCAGCCTCAGACAGCAACCCATCCAATGTCTTTCCAGCATCGCCAACAAACGGAATCCCGCGTTCATCTTCATCTCGCCCCGGGCCTTCGCCGATTGCCACCAACCTTGCCTCAGGCGAACCCCTCCAATACACTATTCTGTTGCGACCCATAGACAGCGGGCACTCTTCGCAATCAGCCCAAACACCTTCAATCCTATCCAATGCCTTGAGCTTTCGATTCAACATTGATCAATCTTCGTCGTCTTCATCCCCGAGCGCCATCACAGCTTCCATTTCAGGAGCTTCCATCAACGACCGAAAGCCGTATGCCATGAAATACTGCGCCACCCTTTTTCTGCTGCGTTTTGGTTTAATCGCATCCATTCCAACGCCAAGATTGATCGTTGTGAGCCTCTTGTACAGCCTAAGAGATTCCTCGTTGTCTATCAACACAGCCCTGAATCGTTCGGGGATGCCAATGGGTTTGCCGCTCTTTGCCGCCGTGATGATCTCGTCAATGTCACCACACTCTTGTATGGCCTGGACCGCTCGTTTGTCTCCTATGCCAGGCATCCCCGGAATGTTGTCAGAATTGTCACCAGCCAACGCCTTCAGGTCGGGTATGAGCATCGGATCAACGCCGTGCTTCTCTTTGACTGCTGCTGAATCCCCATACATCGTTTCTTTACCCTTGAACCCCGGGGAAACAACTGAGATTTTGCTAGTGACGAGTTGGCGCAAGTCAGAATCACCGCTGTATATGACAACGCGACGGTGTGCCATTTCGTGTCTGGCTGCTAATGTCCCGATGACGTCATCCGCTTCACCGCCGTTGGCGAGAAATTGAGGCATTCCAATGGCACGAAGAACAGCCTTCAAACGCTTCTCCTGTTTCTTCATATCTTCGAGAAACAGCCGTTTTTCTTCGTCAGGCTCATCCTTTGCTTTGTACTCGGGATACAATTTGTATCTGAAGTTGTTCGAACCTTCCCACGCCACGATTGCACGGCCCCCGTATCGCATCCGTACGCGCATCGCGCACGACAGCCAACCGTATATCGCACCTGTCCCAATTTCTTCGCCTTCAACCTCGTACGACAGCGTATTGAATGCATCGGCACAACGCCAAAGCAGGTGTTTCCCATCGAATATAAGTGTGTCTGCCTTCAAAATGGCACCTCGTCGTTCTGTTGCGTGCTTTCACATTCTGCCTGCAACGAACACATTTCTGTGTGATAATTCCACATCTCCATCTTCAATTGGTGCCAAAGTCCCAGCACCGTACTGCGCCTTTTGTACTTCCAAGTCGCAGGATCTTCACTGCCGCTCCACAGCAACAACCAAACATCTGCATACTTGTAACCAGTCTTGAAATCATTGTAATCCAATCCACAAGACGGACAAGTCAAAAGCTTTCCAAACCTTCTTTTTCTGCCCACCATGATTTCACGATCACAGTTTCGTCGTCCGCGTCCACAATGACTGACTTCGGCACCCAAAACTTTTCTCCATCGATGATTATTTTAGCGGCAAGATTAGTTACATACTCGATTCCTTCGTAGCTGACACCGACCGTCTCACCATCGTAATCAGACGCCCCGATGATGTCGTCTGTTGACCATTCTTCGCTCATGAAATTCTCCTCGGTGCCAATCGATATTTCATAACCACGCCCATCGCCAAAATGGTTGATGTGTTACAAACCACGAGGGGTGAAGAGTCTAAATGCAAACTGTAGGCAACATGCAAGAAACCTCCAACGATCACCATCGATAAAAATCCAATGCGAACGCCGTCCGAATTCCCACGACGAATTGAATTGATAGCTTGCGGCCACCCAGCCACAGCATACAAAAACGTCCCAATCCACCCGATCGCTTCCATCAGTCGCATCTTTTGATCCATTCCCTATCCAACAAGTTAACTGGGTAAGTCTTGGTGACTCTATTGAAGACTCTGATTTCCTTTTCATGAAGCGATGACATGGCGATTTCTCCCCGACGCAGCTGTACTTCAGTCCAAACCATGTGTGCTATTCCAAATGCATCACACAGATCCTCGCTGGTGCGGCGGGATTGTTTCGGTTGTTTCACTTTTTTGTTTGGTTTCGCTATTGGTTGGTTGAACCTTGAAAAGTCGACACCCCACCTATCCAACACAGCACGTTCGACTGAATCCTTTTGGCACGTTCCGTCATGCGCAACGAACATCTTCACACTGGTCGGGTCGTGAAGGCGAAGCGGAATGTTCAATTTCCAACATAACATCCTCGAAATGCCACCCACTTCTCCGAGGTAGTGCGCTCCTTGTTCTTCTCTGATGGCATAGTCTTCGATGCCAATGTAGTCCGGCTCGGCCCCCTCCAATATGCCGTACAGATACCTCTCGATATTGGCCAATCGGTGTATTGATTTCAACCCACGATCTTTCGTGTTCAGAACAACCATCCTATATCCACGCTTGCTCCTGGATGCTGATGATGCAACGTCAGTCCAATACCAAAAATTGGACAACTCTCCATCCGTAATCTCGACAAGGGCGCCGTGATTCAGCGAAATGTCGGCGCCTATGACTTTCAAACCCATATCATCTCCTTGGTATCGACTCTAGATCGTCATATTCGCCACGCATCAACGCAGAGTAATCGAATTTGTTCGAAAGACAACTTTGTAGATCTGTTGTTTCTTCTGATCTTTCAATCACAACGTTATTCAAAAGCCAAACGTATTTCTCGACTGCTATTTTGCCCTTACAAAAATCGATCCCCTTTTGCGTTATCTTCCACTTTCCGCTGTTCTTCAGTCTTCCCTTTTCCCCGCCCAGCGGCTTCGCTTTTATCAACCCCCACTTAGCAAGACGCGCACGCTCAGGTGCTGCCACTGCCCATTTTGGAGCAACCCTAGACATTCGAATGTATTTGCCGCCGTTTTTCTTTGACCTTCTATGCATCCAATACAACGTTGCTGCCATCGTTGACGATATCCGCTGCTTGTACACCTTGCACTTGCGTCGACAACAAGGGCATATGACGCCGATATCCATCAATGGACGCATTTTGCGTTGGATAGACACCATAGCAGCTCTTTCCTCATCGTCCAATTCGACGTGGAGCCACACGTTCTTTCCCTTCAGCTTCGTGGAAACCATCACCATTCCTCCAGATAGCCACAGTTTTCACACGTCAGACCATTTACTTCTTCGCTCTTCGAAATTGGTAACAAAACGTCGGTGGTCTCTGTGGAAGTTGAATCGATGACGTCCGCTTCAACTTTTGTCGATCTGATGGCCACCATTGTAGCTCCACAATTGGGACAATTCATGCTGCCAACTCCAATATGGCCGCCCCACCATCTTTCTTCACCATCACAGACTTCTCGAATATCTCGGCCATGTCAACTTCATGGCTGATTACAAATATCGAACCTCTTTTGGCTCTCAATTCTTGAAGGAGCATGAGCACACGCTGTCGGCCTTCTTCATCCAAACCATCCAGAACTTCATCGAGCATCAGTAGATCAACATGGCCGCCTTCCCGAGTTGCCACCAAATCCATCAGCGCCAAATCTGTGGCAATTTCGATTTTCTTCAGTTGACCACCGCTGGCCGGGTATGTGTCGCTTGCCCCCTCAATTTCCCAACTGATCTCAATCTCGTCTTTGTATTCGCCCCGGCTGCTCTTCAATTCACGTTGCGTATCAAAATTCAGTTTGATGTCGCCGTCCGCCAATGTGCCCAGATAGTGATTGGCGCGCTCGGTGATGTACGGCATCACGCTGTCGAGGATGAACGACGGCAACCCAGCGCCGCTAAACCCCTTCACCCAGAACTTCACGTGTGCGAGCTCATTGCTGATTTCTGACTCTTTTTCCTGAAGCTCATGTAGGCGTTGTTGGAATGCTTTTGCCTTGGATTCTGCTGTGGCTAGGCGCGCAGCGTACGGGTTTTTTTCTGCTGCTTTCGCCTTCGCTTGTTTGAGAGATTCGCGAGCGGCGGCGATGTACGCATCGACACGATCGTTGACTGCTGTCGCTGCCATTATCTTTGCGTTCAAGTCAGATATCTCCCCTGAGGCATCCGTGGCAGCTGAAACAATTTTGGACTTCGCTTTCCTCTCTTCGGCAACACGACTTATGTCTTCAGCCAACCCTACGATGTTGGCCTTTTTCTCCTCTGCTTCGCTCTCGATTATGGATTTGATTTTTTCCAGGTTCTTTTTTGTGCGAAGAGCTACGCCTTTGCCCATTGGAGACCTACAGATGGGACACTCATCCTCATCCATCTGTTCCAACCTTTCAATCGTTCCTTCGATCTTTGTCTCCATCCTAGCCAACTCGTTGGAACAATTTTCCCTAGTGAATCTAAGAACATCCAATTTTTTGTCCAGCGCAGCAATGTCCCTTTCAGCAACTACACCTTCTTCAACGACGGCATTAAGCTTTTTGATTTCCAATTTCAACTTCGAGACATCAACCGTTTTTTTCAGCTCAGCTTCAGCCAATGACTTTTTGAGTCTCGCTGACTCTTTGTGCTCTTCAATTGCTTCTTGCCGTTCCTCTTCCCATTCGTCGTGCTCTTCCTGGAGCCCTGAAACGTCCTGCTCTTCAAGGCGCGCCTTCACGGACGATGATTGTGATTGTACATCCGATAGTTTGGCATTCAATTGTTTGGATTGTTCCTTAACCCAATTGTGACAATGCTTCAACAACTCGGTGCGCAAAATCTTATGGAGCATGTCCTTGCGATCGCCGTCGCGTGTCGAAGGATTGGCAAAACGAAGAGAATCGTTTTGACCATACAGGACTGTATTTTTGAAAGCCTTGAAATCTAAACCAACCAATTCATTGATCTTCTCTTGTACATCCTTGCCTATGGCCTTCCAAGATTCCCCTTCTGGTGTGATGAGTGAAAGGCGTGGCGAACCTTTTCGCCGCACACGACACACCTTCCACCCGCCACCCAACTTGACATACACTGTCGCCTCTTTGGTCCCATTGCGAATGACCTTGTCGCCTACTTCTTTGTCAATCGCTTCTCCCCACAAACACCACGTGATTGCTTTGAATATGTGTGATTTCCCCGAGCCGTTTGATTTAGCAGCCTTGGAGTCATTGTTCACCCCTCCAATCCAAACCAACCCCTGGTTGTGCAATTGAAGAGAGAATTCGCTGAATGGCCCAAAATCCTTTCCACCCACCTCAAGCAACTCCATATTCACCTCTCGCCGCTTGAAGCGCTTCAAGCCCAATTGATTTCAACTTTTTCTTGTCCAACGAACCAATTTCAACGCTAGCTGTTTCTGGGTATTTGGCCACCGCCTCGTCAAGCGTCATCGCCGCCGTTTTCGACGATGCCATACGCATTCCATGACGAGCAATCGGGATGTGTCGAAAAGATGAATTGATGCCTTTTTCATCAAGTGCAGCACAATACGCCTTGACTTCGGGCTTCATCTTCACCCAATCTTCGCTTGTTGCGTTGATTTCAATTCGCGCATAATCACCTTTGCTGATTTTCGATGCTGTTTTTTTGTCTATCCCATCCAATATGTGAAATCGTGGCGCAGCGCCGTCGATGAACTTCCTTTTGAGATCGCCACCACAGAAATCCATAATCCACCAACCGGCCTTTCGTCCCACATCACCGTAATGGTGGTGCATTGGTGCGCCGAGATACAAGCCTGTCCCACCAAATTTCTGTGGTGTATGGAAATGGCCTGATAACGTCCAATTGAAACCGTTGCACACTTCCTCTACCAACAGACCGTCATCACACGTCCAGCCCTGGTGATTCGCTCCCAGAACGCTGTTGTGCATAAGAAGAACATTAGTGCATTTCTTGTTGATTTTCCCGCGTATCGCTTCGATTCGCCGCTTTGTTGCCCCGACTGGCATGAACGCTATTGGCCAGAAATTCAACCAATCATCAATGATCACAGGCTCAACATCATTGCCAATCACAAACAGATGATCCCGACCCATCACACCAAAGGCCTCAACAGCAAAACGTCCACCTCGAAGACTATTTGCTTCGTGATTGCCTGGGAGGATGTATGTGTTGAATGGCCAAGACACGACCTCTTCAACTATGTGCGTTAGTGTTACCGGGTCCACCAGCGACTTGTCATAGAGGTCGCCTAGAACATAGATGGCATCGACATCATACTCTTCGGCCGAAGCTCTGAAGCGACGTAGCAGCGCTATTTGGTCGTCTAGTCTGTCGGTGCGATCTTGTTTTGTGGGCTTGGAATATGGAAGCTTGTTGCTACCGTGTATGTCTGCGATGAACGCAGCTCTATACCTACGTTCCACAGGGATGCTCCGCAACCATCAAGTTGCAACCGATACCAACACTAATCATGCGCATCGCCTTTAGCAAAGCAATAATGGCAACCAACGCATTGCCCTTGTTTTCGATGTACAACGAATGAAACCTGAGCAGTTCATCACCGCCATTCTCTGACTCTTTGATCGCTGTGCTCTTCCATCTTGAAAGGAATTCAGCAGACAAAAAAGCAACCAGCTTTTCGTCTTCTGGTTTGATGCTCATCTCGTGTTCAAGCATCTCGCGCCATAGTTTTGCTACATCTTCAGCTTTCATTACCATTTCCATTTGCCCTCGTCGCGAATGGCGCACAAGATCTTCTCACGCAATTCATCATCATCATCCAATTTTGCTACAGCATATGCTATGGAACCGCCGATCTTTTTCCCTTCATAGCGGTATGTGTTCCCATCCCTTTCAACAATCCCCCATTTTTCAGCCTGTGTGAGTATGGCCAGCGGCTGGTTGAATCCCTTCCCGTATTCAAGTTCACACTCGGCTTTTTTGAATGGTGGCGCAACCTGATTTTTCACGAATTCAACTGTGATTTTGTTAGCCACCTTGACTTTTTCTTCGCCCTTTTTCACCGTTCCGATTCGTCGCACTTTCAGCACCTGGCTGGCGTAAAATCGTGGTGCGTTTCCGCCCGCTATCTCTTCGTCATCACCATACATCACCCCCATTTTCTTTCTGACTTGGCTTACCCACAGCAGACAGACATTTTCACGTGAAACTTTAGGCATCAGCTTGGGAAGGAGCGCGGAGAATACGCGCGCTTGAGGAGCGTAATGTTGATCATCCCACTCGCCTTCGAATTGTGATTTTGAAATGGTGCTGTTCATGCTATCGAGAACGATCAAGATTGGCGTCGATAGCCCTGTGCTTTCTCTGTGCTTGGCCGCGCGCTCGATCGCCCCTTCACAGACAGCAAAAGCCTGCTCCAGATAGCTCGGCTGGACATTGATCATCCTCTTGGTATTCACACCAAGGGCTGCCGCATAATCTGGATCCAACTTATATTCTGTGTCCATGTATACAGCGACACCGCCTTGAAGTTGCGCTTGTGCAACTATCTGGAGTGCCAATGTTGTTTTTCCGCTCGCTTCAGCCCCATGCAATATTATCAACCTACCGAGAGGCACGCCACCACGTCCTGATGCGGCGTCGATGGTGGCGCAGCCTGTCGATATCACACCCCTGATCTTGATGGCAAGGCCCTCGCTACCTAACATCTGTGCAACGTCCTTGCCACCAAGTTTATCGTTGATTGATTCCAACACTTCGCTGGCGATATCTGCGCCGCCAGGCCTATCGCCAGCTTTTTTCTTGGAATCTTTCACTTCACTTCCCCTTCTTTGATTTCGTGATTCTTTCCAGCTCGTCGTCCAAATCGTCTAGCTCGTCGCTTTCATCCTTTTTCTTTGACTTTTTGGACTTCTTAGGTGGTTCGTCATCGTCATCGTCGTCTTCGACAACGGCTTTTTTCTTTGACTTCTTCGGCGGTTCATCATCGTCTTCATCGTCTTCATCGTCTTCATCGTCTTCATCATCATTATCGTCATCATCGACAACGGCTTTTTTCTTTGACTTTTTCGGCGGTTCGTCTTCGTCTTCGTCGTCATCTTCATCGTCGACAACGGCTTTTTTCTTTGACTTCTTAGGCGGCTCGTCTTCGTCTTCGTCATCGTCGTCATCTTCATCGACAACGACCTTTTTCTTTGACTTCTTAGGCGGCTCGTCTTCATCATCGTCGTCATCGTCGATGATGCGCGATTTTTTCCCCTTCTTCAACGACTCTTCCAACTCAGCCTCGTCGTCATCGTCATCATCAGGGTCTTCCATTTTTACACCAGTCAGCATTGCTCTGATTTCGGCCGGTGATTTGATCATATTTGCCGCGATCTTGAACAAATCACAATCGCCGCCCTCGCTCATAGCGACTTTCAAAGCGCCACGACATTTCTTGTCCAATTTCAATGGACTCTTTATCGTTGGAACATCAACAGACACCTTGTACTTGGTGTCATTTTTCCCTTTCCCCTCTCGTCCAACAATGGCCAACGTGGCTTCTTGCACATCCGTAACATCGCCAGCCTGGTCGAAAATGTCGATGAATCCGGTGTGTATGGTCTTGTTAGCCATCGTCACGCCCGGCTTGAATGATTGCGCATTCCAATCATCATCACCTTTGCCACGCGACGCGATTTTGGTTGTTCCCCACAACCACTTCGTCTGTGGGCGAGCTTCTGTGGCTTCCTCGGAATCCATCCCGCCGTTTTCAATCTCTTCACAAACAGGGCACGTCCCATCGAGCTTCGGCGCATTCTTTCGCGCCTTCAACATTCCCTTCAAATACGGGTGTTTCAAAATCTCGTTTCTGTTCTTGTCAAGGCAAACACACATCGCATTGTTCTTGCCAACATTGAAATGAACAGTGATAGGAACCCAAGGGAATCCAGCGGTGGGTGGCGTCTCATCATCAGGGCGACATTGCCCGTGGATGTATATTCGCGTCTCGCCCGATGGGTATGTGAGGAACTCGCCGCCAGTGGCCAGTTCTTCTTTGTGTTTCTTCATCTTCTTCATGTCGATAGCCATTGATTTTCTCCTTTGGCGTTGGATTTGTCTGTTATTTCTTCTTGTTTTTCAAGGCGCGCTTCACGATCTCTTCTTTCTCGCGCAGCTTCCTTTCTTCGTCTTCGCCGCTGCTGCGCTTCGGCGCCTCGACTTTCGTGGCCATTCCAGTTGAATCCAACTCTGCTCGTGCCATGGCACCCTTGGACTGAAGCATGTTGGCCTTGATCTTGAATGCTTCGAAGATGGCTTTGGCTAGTGTGACATTGTGTGCTGCTTGCGCAAGACTAGATTTGAGCTTCAGGAACGTTTCATCAGACTCGATGTCTTGTTTCACTTTCCACTCAGCAGTCTTCTCGTTGGCTGATAGGATTCGTTGTCCAGTCTCTGCTCGCCACTTTCGATAGTGCGCGTCAGCCCTCTGGCTTTCTTCGTCGGCTGCCGCCCATACCGCTCCCCAGTAGCTCATCTGAGAGGCTACTTGGTCCATGTCACGGCTGATGTCTTGTATGGACAGAATTTCTTCGAGGTCCACCTGAACCTTGTCGCCGTTGACCACCAACTCTACTTGGCTAAAACTCATTTTTTGCCCTTTCTTTCCTTCTTGTTGTTGTTGGCCTTGATGATCTTCGACAGCCTATTCTTCACGCCAACACTCTGTCTAAAACTCAACACCATCCTGTCTTCAAATTCTGCCCTTCCACCAGGCAGGACTGAAGATTCAATGGTGCGTCCCTGGTGGAGGCGAAGTCTGAAAACGCCAAAATTGTCGATGCGTACCACCTCGCCATCGGCACACATCTGTATGATTGTGTTGAACAGTTCTTTGACTGCTGCTTTTGTGTTTATTTTTCGGTGGCAGTTTTCGCATCGCGCCGGGTGAAGCCCTGCCCGTTTCGCCGCCGTCAATAGACTTGACATGATACCCTCGTTGCTTTTAGCCTATGGTGATGTGGTTGATGGCGCTGACCTCAGAACCCTGAGTTTTCCGCCGTTGTAGAAATATGACCAACTGCGTTTGTCTCTTTTGGAGTCCAATTCTATTTTCACCAACGCCCCGGGTTTCAAAACACGTCGCACTTCTTTTGTCCAACTGGATGCGAATGCTATCACGCTGATGAATCGCGAACCACCGTCCAGCAATCCCAAGAATGCCATCCGGTTTCCATTCTTGTCATATTTTGGCCGAACGTGCGTGACAACGCCAACAAACGAAGGTGATACGCGATCCCAAAATGCTTTGTTCCTGATTGCATTGGAACGCCTTTTCACCTCGCGCTCTTCGCCCTCTGGGGTCTTGTATTTGATCAACTTTGACGGATCTTTCCATTCATATTCTTTGGCTGGATGGCGACCAGCGACTATGCTTTGCCACACTGTCAACTCTTGTCCTGCTTCGACTGCTAGCCTGTACTCTTCCAGATTGATCATGAAATGACAACGTAAATTCTCAAACCTCGCGTTCACAAAAGCATGAAGAACAACAGGCGTTCCTATTCCAGAATCAACCACATCTCGATAATCATCAAAGATGTCAAAATCCACTTTGATCCTATTTTGTTTCCCGCCAAGATCTTCGACATTAACATTGGCGTAACGGCGGCCCCAGAACATCTGTTTCCTTTCCAACTCACTGGGAAGCTCACCTGTGTTGAAATCTCCAATTTGATTGTACTTCACCTCAACAACGACGCCAGCGATGAATACGCCTTGATTGTCATTGTCTTTGAAAAAGTCTTCATCAGACATTGCCGCGATGGGAACCTTCACACTACGTTCCATGAAATTCGCATACGCATCGAGCGGATGTTTCCCGAATGCGAGTGGACTAACCTTCGAGGCCACAACCTGCCTCTCTTCGGTGGTGAACTGCGGAGCATCAGCCGAATCTCGCAACAATCTTTCTGTTTTCTCTGTCCACCCCTTCTTCCCCAACTCTGTCCAAAAATCTTCGATGTTTTCTATCAGCCACTTAGGATTCGGCACCACGTCATCTAACGCCCCGGCCTTCGCCAATGCCACAATGACACCCTTGTGTACTTTTCGGCGGTCCACGCGTTGAATCAAGTCACCGAAGTCCTTGTATGGTTGGGCGACCATGATTGATTCAGACGCAGCATCACCTACGCCCTTGATGTCGACGAGCGAACCACGAATGGCATTATTTGCTCTGTCTATTGTGAAATGCTTACCGCTATTCACCACCGACGGCGGCAACAATTCTATGCCATGTTTTTTAGCATCTTTAGCGATCTGTTGGATTCGTATTCGGTCAGGTTCGTTCTTCAATAGCGCCCAATAGAATTCGATCGGGTGGCGTATTTTCAAGAACATTTCCCAATACGCGATGATTCCATATGCGGTGGCATGCGACTTGTTGAATCCATAACTATTATGGCTTATCAAGTAATTACACGAATCGCTGTTGAATAATCTGACGGCATAGTTGCTAGGTTCGAATTCGCACTCCAAGTCCCAAGTCTTCAATCGCCCATCTTTTCGATTACCAAGAACCTTGAAAATCGAATCACCAACACGCAATTCTGTACCAGGCGTGCAATCCTTTGTCTCTATATATTCCCCTGTGCTATTCATCCACCAATGCGATCCGGTCGCCCAAATTTCGCCTTGTTCGAGTGTCATCCTGCGGACAGGCTTCACCCCTGTGCACTCTATTCTTTTCACTCTATTTAGCTCGGGGCGAATGTCGTCATCAAAAGACACTATCCAATCACCAACCTTTAGCGTTTCGATTTCTTTCCAAGTCGCCCAGCAATTTTTTCTTTCGTGTGTTCTTTGCTGTGGCAACTTTGACACAGCACTTCCAAGTTCTCTTCTCGGTTGTCCGCTTTGTTTCGATTCTTGTGGTGGATGTGAAATGACTTTTGATTCGGCCCTGATCCCTTGATCAACGAAGTGCCGCAACGACAACATCCCTTCTCTTCCTTCAACAACCTGTTCCTTGCTAGTTTGAAGTTTTTGATGTGTCCGCCCTTCCAAGACGGATTTAATGCCCCTGTTATCTTCTTGGATTGCAACTTGTTCGACGCAATGACCCTCGCCCCAGGCGCTGACTTCCACCCGCGCCCAAGCACCCCTATCTTGTTGTGCTCTGAACTCACAGGATTCCCGATCACCGTTCTTTCCTTCCTGTATTCCCTCTGGTAGTGTATTGAGCACAATCCCCTTGCCAACACTTTCCTCTCGCAATGCGCACAAGTCTTCATCACTTCCCTCGACCACTAAAACCAACGATTCACCAGGTATACATCCAAAGAACGTGATCGCATCCATTATCTTTCCTGCGATCTCTTTGGTCATCCCTCGGTCACCCCAATTTTCCATCGCACCCTTAATGAAATTCTCGCGTTCTTTTCCAATCGTCTCATCGCCAAATTTTTTGGCTATTTTCTTGCGCAAGCTGTCCGCCGTTGCTGGGGCAAACCCGGCTATGTCGGTGAAAATACGCATCACGTGCTCTTGATACACGATGATTCCCAATGTGTCTTTCGTGATTTCACTCACCGCTGGGTGAAACGATGCCTTTTCAACCAATTTCGGGTTGCGCTTTCGTGCCACATATTGCGTGGCTAGGCCGCTTCGCGCGGTGCCCGGTCGATTCAACGCTGTCATGGCAGCGATGTCCTCGAAGTGTTTGAACTCAACGCCTGTGCAAATCTTGTCGGCACCCGGGGAATCATACTGAAACACGCCACAATAATCGTGATCTGTGAATCCTTGAAGAACGTCTTTCAAATTCAAATCAATGCGTTCGAGGTCGATCTTTTCACCAGTGTGTTGTTCAACTGCTTCTAGACATTCACGAATGACACTCAGCGTTCGCAGCCCAAGAACGTCCAATTTCAGCAACCCACACGCTGCCACCCCGTACATATCGATGGCGCTCACCACAACGTCACGGCCATCATGCTTTCTCGTCTCCAATGGGACAAGATTCATCAACGGTTCAGGAGAAGTCACGACGCCTGCTGCGTGTATTCCAAGCGTCTTGGCCATTCCTTCGAGCTTCTTCGCATATCTCAGAACATCCGGGTATTTGGCGTTGAATTCGCGACACACCTTGAATTCTTTGAAAGAGTCCTCAACCGTCTGGCTGGCCCGCTCGTCGCCGCTGCTTCTTTCGATGATGGAATTGGTGACTTGGTTTACTGCTGCATACGGCACTTCAAGAACACGCGATATGTCTCTGATTACAGCCTTCCCCGAAAGCTTGCCTACGGTGGCAATCTGACACACCTTATCATTGCCGTATTTGTTTCGCAGATACTCGATGATCTCTTGTCGGCGCCGATCCTCAAAGTCCATATCAATATCGGGCTGGTCGACACGCGTTGGGCTTATGAATCGTTCGAACAACAGATTGTGCTCTATCGGATCAACCGATGTGATGCCGGTCAGGTATGCAACGAGCGAACCCGCCGCTGAGCCTCGTCCAGGCCCACACATGATTTCCTGCTGGCGCACCCAATTGTATAAATCGTGAACAAGAAGGAAATATGAAACAAACTTTTGGCTTTTGATTGCTGTCAGTTCTCTTTTCAACCTTGCCACGTATCGTTTCAGCCATTCTGCTTCGTCGCCGCCCTCGCGCTTTGACAACAGAGTGGCGCGGGCCGGTATGTCACGCCATGCCCAACCGCGCAAACACAAATCCTTCAAGTATGCGAACTCATTGCCGTCATACTTCTCAGGAACCGGTATTGGTGGCATGAGACACTTGTCTTTATCGATGGTAACCAGGCCATCAGATATTGTGTCCATGAACACCAACGTGTTGTCCAAAGATTCTTTGACTTGCTCTCTGGTCAAGTAAGCGTGTGTTGATCTGAACTTCGCAAACATTTCCTTTCGGGTTTTGAAATGAAAATCATTCCCGGTGAAACGAAAACGCTCGGGGTTGCTCATCACATCATTGGTTCCGATACAGAGCATCACTTCATGCGTTTCCCAATCTTCCGGCCTGACATAATGTGCGTCTTGCGTTGCAAGCAGGCGCGCCTTCTTCCCCCACCTATCCTTCAATTCCAGTGCCAACTGGTTGGAGATCACCTGCTCTTCGATTGCGTGCGGTTGTATCTCAATCCACAAATCTTCCCCAAATTGTTCACGCATCTCATCGGCAATTTCTAATGCAAGCTTCTTTTTCCCCAACACGGCCCTGTCATAGATGACGCTGGAACAACATCCCGTCGCCACCACCAACCCCTCTTTGTACTTGTACAGTTCGTTCAAGTCAATGCGCGGCTTGTAGTAGAACCCCTCGGTGTATGCAAGCGACGCCAAGCGCATCATATTCCGCATTCCCTCTGCGTTCTTCGCCCAGCACGTCAAATGCCATCTGTCTCGGATGCCGTGTTGCTCTTCATACTTCTTGATGGCATCTTTGTGCTCGCTTCGAGGTTTGCCTTTCGTGATGTCCGCGCGCTCGTCTTCGGTTAGGCCCTTTCGACGCATGTCATTGGCCACATAGAATTCAATCCCATAAATTGGCTTGATGTTGTGTTCTTTGCATTGATCATATTGCGTCTGGTACCCGCGCATTGTCCCGTGTTCGGTGAAAGCGATTGAAGGCGCCTTGCGTTCGACTACGGCCTTGATGTATTCGGATATTTTCCCAGCACCGTCTAGTTGGCTAGCATCCGAATGGTTGTGCAACCCTACAAAGTCTTCCATCACGCCCATCCCATACTGGTGATCAACTCCACCAATTCACCAGGGAAGTCCTGTTTCAACATCCATGACAGGTAGTCCTTCCCTTCTCTATTGGTTGAAAGTTTACTTAGGCAGAACCCATTGTACTTTCCAAAATACAAAGTGGCATCGATGACGTGACCGGAGTCATCACGGTGCAGCCGATATCTCCCTTGGTTGCGCATATCGGCAGGCGTTTTCATTGCCTTCGGCGGATGTTTCGCTTCTGGCTCACGCTCACGCTCACGCAAAGCGGGCAATCCTTCGATCTCTTGGCCACTCAACCAAACTCTGATTTCATCAATCGTCGGCATCATCCACCACCTGGCGAACGGTTTTGATCGTTTCGTTTTCACTAAGCTCTGTGGTCACCACTCTTCTTTTGCACAGCGACAACGTCACGAAAACTCTCTTGAAAGTCGATTCCAATTTGGCGTATTGTGCTTTGTTTGGATGCCACCGTCCAACACAACGCTCTTTCACCACTTCGTGCGATGCTTGCATCCAAACATAAACCACAGGTATCTTCGCAGCGCGCAGAATCTGCTCCCAAACAACAACCAATTTTTTTGCTGTCTTTGGTGTTATCTCTTCGCCGCGCATCATCGGATATGCCAATGCCGATGGCATCGATCTATCCAATATCGCTCCTCGCCGTGTTGCGCGCAAAAAATCAGCAACGTACAAGTCATCAACGTATGTGTTCACAGGAACGCCGAGTTTTTTGAGTTCTCCCTCCATAGGCGCGTTGTATCCTAGATGTGAATCAGAGTCATCACGAAACGCCCGTATGATGGGCCACCCTGTCAATTCGCGCAGAACTTTTGCGCTCGTTGATTTCCCTGTCCCATTCACCCCGTCCAACACGATTATCTTGTCACACAATTTTTTCACCTGTGAACGGATCTCGGCCCCAAAAATTCGCATAATCTTCCGACCGTCGCATCATCTCCGACTTCATCGGGATTTCCAATTTCTTGACCAACAGCGGAATCATTCCACGTTGCGATTCAGGCAGAACGTGGTAGTTGTAGTGGAGTGGGCACGGTGGCAATTCATCATCACCTGTCAAACGGCGGCGACACTCTTCCATGAACACACACGAGTTGAATTTATCCCCTCGGATGCAAGGCGGCGTCACCAATTCGCGAAACACAGGGTGAACCTTGTTGGCCAACTCATCCACCATCCCGGTAATGATCGGCCCCCACGTTCCAAGTTGCAGTATCCAGCAACCTCTCTTTTCCATGATGTGCTGGAGAGCGCCTATGTTAAGCTTCCAGCTGATCCGATGTTGCGCGCCGAGTGGGATAACCTCTCTGGCGTCTTCCATCGGCACACCCATGTCAATCAGATTATTGTACGCAGCCTCGATGTCACACATGATGTCGCAAAAAACAGCTTTAGCTTCCGGGTGAGCATCCAATGATTTTGGCATCCTGTATGCGCCGTTGCTGAAGAAACTTCCCATATTCTGGATGCGCATGGATTGTGACCACCAGCTTGAATCAGCCAGGTTCGGTATTACGTCCACCCCTAAACGTTCGCCGCCTACTTTCACCCCGATGCGGTGGCGAACGGCCTGCTCACGCCAAGACACAGAAACGTTCTCCATAACAAACACGAAATCCAGGTGTTCTCCAACAGGGATTCGTTGTGCTATTACCGCTTTGAATAGCTCTTCGACCTCAGACGGCGGGACATTTTCTTTCACCTCATCCGGTGTCATCAACGGTTTTTCGTTCTTCGACTGCCACCATACAGAGTACACAGTTTCCAACGGGTCTTTCGTCCAAGTCAGCAATGTGACTTTCGGCTCAGCCATTGATCAGCTCCTTGTAGGATTCATCCAATATGGTCAATCCCTTGATGATGTCTTCTTTTTCGATGTTCAGCGGCGGGCTGATTTTTACAGCCCCAGGCCCCTTTCTAAAGGCCCCGATGAGCAACTGATTTTCTAAGCAGCGGGCCGCGAATTCAGATGTGTCAATGTCGATATCAAATCCAATCAGCATTCCTGGGCCGCGAATGTTCTTTGCCCATCCGAATCGTTGCAATGTTTCTTTTATGAACTCGCCCTTTCGATTCACAGACTCCAGATTTCCAGGACGTTCCAACCAGTCCAACATCCCATTCACGAAGGCACAAGACAACGGATTCCCGCCGAATGTGCTGAAATGCGTTCCTGGCGTGAACACTTCGGCGATGTCAGCCGACGCCAACATGGCACCTACAGGGGCACCCATCCCAATGCCCTTCGCCAACGTCATAATGTCTGGCTTCACGCCGCATCGTTGCGCGTACGTCATCATGCCGGTGCGCCCCGAGCCTGTTTGCACCTCATCAAAGATCAGTAGAATCCCGTTGTTGTCACAGAATTCTCTGAGATCTTTCAACCAACCATCCGGGTACTCTCGAATGTCGTTGTTGCCGAAGCAGGGGGCGAGAATGATGGCGCAAGTTTCGGGGTCTGTGATTTCCCATGCTTCTTTGAAGTGAAACACCCCGTCCAACATCTTGCCGAAACCTTCGTAGTGATATGGCGCGCCGTCACCGGCGGACAACGCCCCGTATGTCCGCCCATGGAATCCGCCGACATAACTGTAGATGTGATCAGCGCCACAGCCTTTCTTGTACGACCAAAGCCGCGCCAGTTTGATTGCCGCCTCAACTGATTCTGCTCCGCTATTGCAAAAGAACACGCGATCCATTTGCGTCATTTCACAAAGGCGCCGTGCCGCTCGGTCTCGCTCATCGAAGCCAAATATGTTCGGCGCGTGAGCAGGCAAATGATACATCCTGGAAATGACATCCTGTTGTTCTTTCCCGCCGTAACCAAGGCTGGACGTTCCGACATCACAGAAAAAGTCCAGATAATCTGTCTTTGTTTCTCCATCATGATAAACATACAGCCAAGGGCCATTCCCGCTGCTAAACGTTACCGGCCTGTACTCAACTGTTCCCATCAAATGTGGGTGTCCCATATTCACTTCTCCCATCTTGTGTTGCATTGATGTACTCGACGATTTCACCCCAGCCTTGAACTCGCTGAATCAAAGGGTGAGGCGCCAATTCGCTTTTGCCAGAAGTCAGAAACAACACTTGCACACCAATGCTAGCGACCTCGATGGCGTGTTTACTCCTATCTTCAACGAAACACAGAGGGCGCGCCGGAAAGATGTGATCCACCACGGCTTCTGCCTTGTCCTTCTGAAACAAAATCAAATCATATTGTATGTCGTGTTTCTGAAGCCACTGGATTGTATCAGCGTACACTCTTTTGTATTGCCAGTCTGGCCTGGCTGTGATGATGGCCAGTTTGTATCCTGCTTCACGTATCTTCTTGGTTGCTTCGATTGCTCCAGGTATCGGCGGCAAATTCAAAAACCCGCCGCATCTGTAAAACTCCTCTTTCAATTTTTCGAGCATCGCCAATGTGGCATCATTCATCGGAGCGTTCCCGCGCTGTCGATCCATTTCGTCCTGCCACGAAGATAGGTCTGCAATGCAACCATCCAGATCACTCACAATCAGCTTGGTGTGGCGCTCCAGTTCCACCCGTTCGCAACGCGCCTTGTCATCAACAACGTCGCTTTTTCGCATGAAAGTGTTGAACATCTCTTCAGACGAGACGCCATATAATTGCGCAATCGCTATCAGATATTTCAGCACATCAACCGAAGCTTCGCAGACATTGATCTTGTCCACAGGCCTGTCTTTCAAAAGGTGTGCCTTGAATCGAGCCACAGCCCTCGAAAGCTCCCCCGCCTCTTCAAGCAATCCCAGCGTCAAATCCTTCGCAACACCAGCCTTCACGATTGGTGACATCGCTTTGGGGTCGAGGTTGAAGTGCTCCTGTTGCTTCTTCTGCCTTTCCCACATCTCTGACCAAAGATTCATCCAAGCCACCTCTTGGCTAACGCTATCGAGTCTTCCAACGCTACATCGATGGTTGCCCGGCTGTCCCATTTTGCAAACCTTCCGATTGGTGCTATGTTACGCGGCCAATCAGGCTTAGTGTCCAATGAAAGCAGGTGGCCCTTTAGCCCCTCTTTCAGTTCCATCATTGCCCAACCTTCAGGCCAAAGGAAATTCAAGTCAGACTCGATTTCACCAAGATTCAATTCACCATTCGTCTCAACCGAATATCCGCCTGCCACCGGTGAAAATCGATGGACACAATTGGACGGCGTGTAGGGCGTGTAGACGTAATCCCAGCGCGCAAAGCGATCCCCGCGAACATTCACCTTTGCCACGTTGAGGGCCATAGCCATACCGTGCGGCACATACCACTTCACCAATTCCCTAATCACCCACAGCGGCAAAGTCACCACCGCGAAATCAAACAGCACCCGTTCTTTCTGGCTGGTCAGCAAATCATTTTGGTTGATCTCAACTACGGCTGCGTTGGTGATCGCTGCGCAATCTGATAGCTCATTGATCATATCCACAAAGTCACAGCGAAGGGCTTGCCTTGGCTTCGTGCTCGCCGGATCATTCATTGCTTTCTTGGAATCAGAACCCGGCTCTGATCGGCGCGTCTTCCTCCAGTGGTCATCCTGGATGCGGGCGGCTCGTTCGGGTGCCATGTCTTGGAAGCACTTTGGGTACGGCTGAACAACGTCGCTCAACAATATGCCACCATTCACCATGAAATTTGAGTGACACAGGCCTAGCTCATCAAACATATCCACCATTGCTTCTGTGTGGTGGATGTACTTCAAGCCGCCAGCTAGAAATTCGCCGCCGGTTGTTTTCTCTTCAAATACTCTTGTTTCTACACCGGGGATTCCGCTGAACACATACGATGCTATGAGCCCTGAGACTCCACCCCCAACTATCACAACACGTTTTCTCATGGATTTGCTCGATGGATCGGGGCGAGCGTTGGAGAGAACCGGCCAAGGCCCAAGAATCCAATCGCTCGCCCCTGCCCGCTCTGCAGCGTCATTGCGCGGCGGCAGGCAAATTTATAATACCTGATTTCACCAGTCGGCCGATAGTCTCTGCGATCAAAGCAGCACGCTCTTTGTCGACGTTGTTCACGGCTGTGATGAAATATCCGTCCAATATTCTGTATGGGGATAGCTTTTTGCACGTGGCCTTTCCTATCTGTGATTCCAGCTGTTCTAAAGTCACCGGCAACCCTATCATCAAGGTCAACGTCGCCGTTTTCAGCCTTGCTGTCACCACTGGCGTATCCCGCCCTATCCTCGTTTTGCAATACACCGTAGCGTAGCCGGAATTGTCAAACCTGTCTTTAATGTACAGCCTATCAGCAGCAATAGCTGAATTTCTAGCACTCCACTTCTGTCCATGCAAGGCCACCTCCAGATGTTTCTTGAAATGGCCGAACAACAACTTGCACTCTTCTCGTCGAGCTTTCGCACGTGCTATTACTGCCCGGCGCGATTTCACTCTTGCCTCAACACAAGGCCGCTTCCCCTTCTTCGGGCCAGGTTTCCCTCTGGTTGGCGCGGGTGCTTGTATTTTCTTCTTTGGTGCACCGCCCTTGTTTGGTCTGGTGATGCGTCCGTTGATTACGCCATAATTGGCAATGGTTTTATCGAGCGTGTTTGCGAATATCTCGTTGCTCATCTTTGGCACGGCTGCTGTCATCTCTACACCATTTTCTTTCACAATTTGCAAGGCAACAAAGTGATCCGGTTCTTTCCCCCGCTCACCACACCACAACCGAAGTGCTATGCATCTATCGCGACACCAACACGGCACACCATCTTCGGTATCCTTCGATTTCGACGGATCTCCATTGCACACATCATTCTTCGGCTCATACTGCCCGACGCAATGTGGCATCCGTATTTTCCTGGCCACCGTACACCTCCGACAATCTTCTGGACAACTGTTGATACCATTCAACCGGCAGTTTATCTCTCGCCCCGCCCAATTCAAGGCTGAATACGTCGCCAGTCAACAAATTCAAACGACCTTCAATCACAGCGGTAACAAATTCACCGCCGCGTTTCAGGACCAACACCGCCCCCCACGTGTGGCGCTCAATCCTCCGCATCCAATAATTTGTGCAACCCCGATGCGATGCGCTCTGTATTTCTATGTGCGGCTCTTCGTCACGCAAATTCCGCACAGTCATCACGGAACGAACGAAACTTGCGCTGAAGTGCGTTCCTCGATTCACTTGTATTGCTGGAAGGCCACGCTTTTCCATCGCCTCCAAGACATTGGGCGCTTCAACTTCTTCTTGTTTCACCAATTTGGAGAACAGCATGCGAATTTTGTTGATGGACCAATCAATCATATTCTTGTTGATGTTGAGATAATTGGCAACCAAAATATTGGACAATGAATTTACGTCGCCGCCGGCCGCGTCCACTGCTGCTAAGCACCCATCGTGCTTTAGCGGTTCGCCCGTCTGTTTCCTTTGCTCCTCTCTGATTATGATGCGTCGGATCTCTTCTGGTTCCAGAAATTCGCACGACGTTTCAAGCATCGACTTGAACACATCAAGATCTCGCCCGGTCAACATCTCCATCATTTTCATTTTGATTCGAATGCATGAGCTCAATCGCTCCATCTCGATGATGCGCGCCTCGGGGCTGAGATCGCCTTCAACAGGTTCGTACGTCAACATTTCATCAAGACTAATCGGGACACGCGGCGCAACACCCCAATTCCCTTCGCCGTCTTGTATGTGTGCCCGAGGAGTGCGACGTTGAGCCAACGCCTCGTACAACATCATAGCATATGTGTTGCGTAATGTCTTGGACACGTAGCGTTTCAAATCAAACGAACACTTGTTAGCATCATACCGAGTCAAACAAGACAACAAAGCAAGACGCCCCTCTTGTATTGCATCTTCCACGTCGATCCCGGGTATGGCATGGCGCATTTGTTGTGCTCGACGTTTAATCAATGGCAGCAAATTTTTCTCCAAATCAGGATACATCTCACGAACGTGCGATGGCACTGTGTAGCCGTCTTTGAAGTTCACTGCCATCACACACTCCTATTCGTCGACAGGAGTCGATCGCGCATCAGTTTGTACACATCGACTGCCAATGTTTTGATGTCCTTGACTACGATACAACTGCTGTTGAACTTCTTGGTATAGAACTGTTCGACGTGATCAGAGCATGCACCTATTCCAAACATCTCAATCCCCCATGATGCTGCCTGCTGGATGGCCTCGACTAAGTGTCCATTTAGCCTTTCGTGCGATGCATCTCTGGTGGCCGGGCAACCGTCTGAAAGAACGAACATGATTTTGCGCGATTCTTCACGTTGGATCAATCGCTTCGCAGCGTACAGAAGCGCCTCGCCGTCGTCATTGTCTAAAGAGCCGGCAATGTCAGACATCCGTTGCTTTACTGTTCTGTGCTTTTGATCGAACGATTTGAACTCATGGTATAACATCGGAGAATACCGAGAATACACATCACTTATTTCCTCTTTTCCAACGCATCGTTCTGGTGTATCAGTTTCAAATCCAATCACTTCAAAAGGTATTTGGAGCGCTTCAAAGGTTTCTGCCAACGCAATGGCCATCAATTTGGCTTGGTGTGCTGGGTGTCCTGGGCAATGCCCGCTGCCCATTGAACCAGACATGTCAATCAGCACAGTGATTGCTGTGTCCAGCTTCTCACCTTCAATTTCAACCTTGAACACATTGGTGTTTCCTGAAGCAATTGTTCCCAGACGTCTAGTGTCCAATTTACCGTGACGACGCCCCGACAATTCAACCGATGGTTGCCTGGAACGAATGAGCGAAAGAAGTTTTCCGCGAAGGCCTGTTATCTGATCAGAAACGATATCGCGACAGCGGTTGTAATCAACTATGTCACCTAATGGTTTGATGACTTTGTCTCTCGCTACGGCTGCAGGGTGCGGGATGTAACGGTTGTTGAGATCGATGTCCCTTCGCACCATCTCCTTGATTCGCTCTTTTGTTTCATCTTTGATGTCTGCTGTATCCGATTCGCCTAATGCCCCTTCTGCAACTTCGATTTTTATCAACTCGCCGTCGTCTTGTTTCTGTGTTTCCGATTCCAACCCGCCAGCCTTTGATTTCCCTTGTTCATCGCCACCTTCGCTCGGCTTCGAGGCTGAAAGATCTTCAGAGTCTTCTTTTTCTTCTGCTTCGAGTTTTTGTTTCTGCTCTTCAGCGAATTTTTCGATCTTCTTCACCACGCTGACCGCTAATTGGTGTGTTTCTTGCCCCCATGATGTTGAATTCGATGCGGCAATTTCATCCGACACAACAGCTAGGTATTTGTTGTATTCGCTCGGGATCCACGAAACATCATCGCCTTGCGCTGTTGCTATAATGGCGCAGACGAACGTGTGCCAAAAATTCGCATTTACCAATCCGCCTTCGGCGGCATATTTATCTTTGAATCGCTGTATTTCGTGCCGACTTGCAGCAGCGAGATTCTCAGCCACCCCAATGAACTGCTGTGATTCAGAACGCTCAATCCTGATGTCCTCGAAAGCATTAAACACCAATCGTTCTTTGTCGCTTTTCGCTGATTTCAATATTTCTAACGGGGATTTGCGACCAGCATCTTTGTGTCGACGTTCTTCTTTCACATGGCCCACTTCATGGTCCAATAGGCCGTGTAACACATTCGCACTCGCCTCGTCAAAGTGATCTGAATTGAATGGGATCAGAATGTTTTCGCCATCAGTCAAACACTCGGCGCCAGAGGGGATCACCTTGATCTGGTGATTCCTCGCCATGGCGCGGGCGATGGCTTCAAAGTGTCCTGTTTTTCTGATCATGGCCGGTCCTCATCATGCGGCGACTCTAACCGAGCGACACCGCATAAGTCAATAGAAAAGTTGCCACAAAGGCAAAACCTATTGGTTTATCAGATGTCTCCTCCGAAGTATCTTTGTATCAAACCGTCGACAAACTTGGCGTCTTCGGGGGATAATTTGTTTGTTATTGAGATCTTCGCAGCCATACGTACGTTTCCCAGTTGCTGCGCTTTCGCAGCCCAAGAAATCAATCGACGAGTGCTGAATGTGCAATAGCACGTCTCGTTGGACATCGCCTCGCGCACCCGCACCGCCACCTCAACCATCTTCCGCGCAGTGTCCTTTGGCACGCCGCCCTTCGATGTCAAAATGTTGTTCTCTGTCGCGGCGTCAGGATATTCGGCCTTGATCACAACACCAAATCTGTCTAGCGTTGCTTCATTCATCAAGTTTGTCCCAACGTACAACCCGCTGTTATCCCCCCGGCCATTTGTGTTGTCACTAGCGATGATTCGGAAGTGCTGGTGTGGTTCTACAATCTCGCCGCCGTTCTCGGTGAGCACCAATGGCTTCCCTTCAAGCACAGCCTGAAGTCGCAGCAAAATCCCTGCCTCGGCCCCGGTGATTTCATCCAGCACGATCCACCACCCGTTTCTCATGGCTTGCGTCAGAACGCCGTCTTGCCATTCTGTGACGTGTTGGTTGTCCACGACCGAAAGTGATTGCTGGCCAACGAAATCCTCGATGGTCAACTTGCGATTTGCCTGTACACGAATACATGGTTGGTCAAGTAATGCAGCCATTTCTTCGATGATGGTGGTTTTTCCACATCCCGTCGGACCGAAGATAAAGATGTTTTCGCGATTGCTAATGCCGAGTGCAATGCACTCCATTTGTTCCTTCTCACGCTTCCCAGGTATCCAACGCTCATCGTGTTTTGGGATTCGAGCTTTGTCTTGCTCTGAAAGCGCTGTTCGACGATTCAACACCACCACACCAATCCTGAATGATGTCAGGTCTTCCCCGGTTCCCATGTCAGCAGATGCAATGATTTTTCGCTCTTCACCAGCCTTGATCTGCGCTGCACGGGCTGTTTCCTTCGCTGCTTCAGAGATTGTCGGGGCGCCTCGATACTTGACTGTGTACTCTTTCGCATTCATGCCATGTTTCTTGCTAAGGTGCACATCCAAACGATGGTGCCATTCATTGCAGACCATGCATTGGACTTTCTCACGCCCCTTCGAATCAAGTCTACTTCGTACACTTCCCATCATTTCACCTCGCCGCCAATCTTTGTACCAAAGATCTCTTCGATGTTTTCAACTTCTTTCCATTCGCTGATAGATTCAATTTTGGTGGCCACGAATGCTGCTATCGACAACAATGACATGAACTCCTGTGTATTTTTAACAGTCGTTCCGCCAATAGCTGGCCAATTGATCTTCACTTCTTCTGGAGCGCTGTCTTTCCAACGAGTGTGTTGTGAAACGTTGATTTCAATCCAATAGCCGTCTTGTAGGCTCACAACTATGATGCTTCGGCTATGCTTCGTCCATTGGTTCATGACCAGACTGACTTTTTCGTTGATTTGGATTTTCTGCGACATGGCCGATTCTCCTGGCTGATTTGTTAAGCCACAAATAATTTTTTGCCTGCTCGTTTCTCTTCATCATCGAGATTGATTGGACAAATGCGTTGTGGCGTTGCTCCCACGGCGATCTTGATTCCGTCCACCTTGATGCGACCGCTCCAAAGCCCTGCCAAAGTTTCTTCCATCTCCGAAGTGACCTCAACGTCTTCTGCCTTGGCTGTCGTATGGAGATAATTGCAAGCACGATCGCCAGTCCAACTCCAACCTCGATGCAAAATAGAGCCATCTGGACATATGGAAATCGAAAGGGTAAGCGGGCACCCCGAATTAGACCAAGGCGCTACGAAACAAATCATTGCGCCCTTTTTGTATACCACTTTGTCTCTTCTGTACGTGTCGACTTCGATGTTCCCTGCGAAATCGTCTTTGATCGTGATCTTCATGGCCGGTTCCTTTCGTTTCGTTATATTATGATTCTAGCTCCAATTGAATTGGAAGTCGACCAAAATCGACGTACAGAGGTACTTTTTTTTGGATTGAAAGTACCTTTCACCCATACATGTTTTCCAATTTTTTCTGCACCGATTCCAATCTAGCCATCAATGCTGGATTCCGCTCACCCTTGTATTTCTTTGCATTTGACACAGCTTTTTTCGCCTGCTCCAACGTCGATTCGCCAGGGTCAACCCCGTCAGGTAATCGAGCGACATACACGTGATCGAATCGACATGTCAATTGTTTCGCCACGTCATAGGGGGCAGCTGGCTGATCTGGGTCTAACAGGACAGTTATCGCAGAATCAAGAGGCTTTTTGAACAACATGGCGAGTTGCGCTGGGTGCAACACTTTCCCGAGCAATGCCATGCTAGAAATACCGTGCTGCCACATCGTGATCACATCCAACGGCCCCTCTACCAACACCACATCCCCATCCAATTCGCATTGATTCCAACCGAGGAGAAGGCGCCCGTGATCAACACCAGTTGGATTGAGGTATTTGGGTTGTTGTTCTCCTGTCGCGTCCCTTGCGGTAAAGCTGTGTCCATTGGGACAATCGATTGGTATGATGATTCGACCGCCGAAACGGCCCTTGTCACAGTATCCAATCCCCCACTCTTTCGCCGTTTTCTTTTTGATTCCACGCTGCTTCAAATAACTCGGGTATCGCCAACATCCTTTTTTTGCATCCCATACGCTCTTGAATCCGACGGGCAAAGGCGCTTCCACCAACTCATCTTCTTCGTCGCCTTCGATGTCTCGCAATTCTCGTATCTTGTCTAGCAACGTCTCGGGCGTCTCTTCACGCCTTGACCATCGCACCGACTCCTTGAAAAGCCACCCGTATGCCTCAGCCCTGGAAATCCCTTCAACGTGTGCGATGAGGCCGACGATGGTGCGACCGCGTTGATCACAGTGAAGCTTGTGACAGATGTACGCGCCAGTCTTCGGGTTGATGTAAAAACCACCTGACTTGCCACAGAACGGGCACGTAGCGTTGATTTCGCCACCTGCGCCTATCCGAACGCCTTCAAGCTTCGACGAAGCATAATCTGCCACATTAAATGACACGTGCGCCCTTGCCTTTTAGCCTCTTCACAGCGATCTTCAATGCCTTCTCGCTGATATCCACGCCAATATAGTCTAGCCCAAAATTCAACGCCGCTTCGCCGCTGGACGCAGAACCACAAAACGGATCCAGCAACACATCGCCCTCGGAAGCGGACTGTGACACGAGGATGTTTTGAAGCTCAACCGGCTTTTCAGCCGGGTACCCTTTCGCGATGCGTTTGCACCGCAAAATCGACGGGATCGATCGGTCATTCAGATTGCGGTGTCCCTTTTCTGCGAACAAAATGAACTCATGCTGGTTTCGGTAGTGATAGCCCGTGCTAATCACCCTCTTATCCCACACCAGCCGTTTCCAAACACAAAAACCAGCAGACACCATCTCTGCCTTCGCAATATCGCTGGTTTCATCGTCACAGAACATGTATAAATGCGAACCCGTTTTCATCACACGAAAACATTCGGCGAACAGCCCATTGAATCTTTCGTTCGGAAAGATTTCAAACCAATCATTCGAGCTCATCTTGCTATGGCGCAATCGTGTTGTGGTTCCCGTCGCCCTCCACTTTTCCAACGACTCATACGGCGGATCTGTCAGCACCAAATCCACACTAGAATCTTCGAGCCGCTGGATGCCCGCGATGGCGTCATCCAAAATCAATCTGACTTTGCTCACTGTCGCACCGACTCCACCCCGAGTAGAAATGATGGTCTGTGTTTTTCGTCTTCAGTCCTGTACACAAAAGACAACTTCGGTTCCCCGCCTTCGTGGCAACCGGCTATCCCGGCCAGCAACCCTTTTACAGTCAAAATTGGATCGCCGTCCGCATCGCGCTCTGTCTGAATGGATGGATCTTGCGTCAAATCTTCGGAGCAAGGCACCCGAACAGACAAAAGTATTTCAACAGCCTTTCTATCTGTGGAAATCGCCCTGGCTATTACATCAATGATCCTCTCCACAACGATTCCGTCAATGTCAATTTGTCTGGTGTCTTCTCTTTTGCTCATTTCCAAAACTCCAACTTCTTTCACCACAGGCTTTAACCCGTCGCCTCGTGTTTCATTCGCAAACTCTTCCACAGTGATCAAACCACGTGCCAACTTTGAATACACATCCAACAGAGGGAAACTCACGACACGCGGCATCAAATCATTCCCCATATCCAACAATGTTCATTCTCATAGCCAACTCACGCCTTACGCCCCAATCATTCCCCTGAAACTCAACAACAGCGTGGTACATTCGGCGCGCGTTGTGATCTGAAATACCTTCTCCGCAATTTATTCTCCCCCAAGTCTTTCCACGATTTGCCCATTGGGAGCGCGTCACACCATCCGGTTCTTCTGTGTTGTTCCAATAACTGTAATCTTCTGCAAATTCAGGCCAATGAATTTCACGAAGAATTGCTTTTGTTGCTATTGGAATGATGTACGAGTAATGCCCATGAATCCAGACGTTCAACCCGCACTCCAGATCAATATTCCGAAACTCTTCTGGGGTGCTTGCAAGTTGATCAAATGCACGATTGAACGCTGTCTTCTGATCTTCACCAAGTTCCAGGCCATAACTGCGAGAGAACATATCAGCCGCAAGGCGAAACATTTGATCACGCATGAAATCAATCAACCGATTCAACTGTGGAATTCGCACCCTACAAGCATAGTAAATCTTCGTGCTCATTATGCTTCTTCCTCTTCATCTTCCTCGATCTCAGACATGTGCATCATCGCAAAGTCAGCATCGATTGGAATGGTGATCAAGCTCTTTCCATCGCGATACTTTCCCAATCGCAACTCCATGTAATCGCCCTTGCAGCGTGATTTTACTTCCTCGCCATCATCGTCATCATCCGTCACAACAGACGAGCGTGTTTTCTTTTTTGGTCGATTCAATGAAAACGCCACATCAACAATTCGCGCCTTGTCATAGCTTTCGCCCGCTGATTCAACTTCAGCGATCTTATCAGCCCAATCACGCCCGGCGTGCGTCGATGTCCACACAGCAATCCCCTCTTCGCCGCACCAGTCAGCAACTTCCCAGTACACGGCGGCTTGGCGCAAGCGATATTCCTCGCGAGCACCCATTGTGATCGGGCTCATGTGGTCTGCTGAATCCAGGTAAACAGCCCTGGGGCGAAACTTGTAGTCAGAATACAGATCATCGAGGGCAAATCGGATGGTATCGAGGGTGCATTGTCTCAGCGGGGTGGCGATGATGTGAAGCATGTTCTCGAATTTTTTTCTGAATCTGCGACGCTTTCGTGATATCTCATCAATCTCAACCTTCGTGAAATCGAATTCTTTCAGCTTGCGATACGGTATTTTCAGCCAGCGTGCGTCGTGTCTCATTCCAATTTGCGACGCAGGCATTTCCATTGAAAAATACGCCGATGGAATTCCTTTCACAACACCAGAATAACACATGTTGGTGAGACAGATTGACTTCCCCTTTCCTGTCGTTCCGAGCACCATACCCATCTCAGCTATTTCCAACCCGCCACTCAATATCCTATCCAATCTATCAAATCCAGTAGGGACGCGCGGGAATTCCTCTGGGTGTTCCTTGCGATACTTGCGGTCAGCCATTCGTTCAGCCAACCCCTCGTACCATGGTATGTGGCTGTACGCCTTCGGGTCAATGTTCTTGCGAACGCAGCGACGCAACTCATTGTACGCATCATCAACGTCGCCCTTTTCCAAAGCCTTCGCGCTCGCCTCTAGTGCCATTTGCGCAGAGGCGAATTTCACAAACTTCGCCAATTCTTCCAACGTCGCTTTGCCAGCGGCTGGACGAAGTTTGATCACCTTGCGAGCCAGCTCGATCACCGTCTCGCGCTCTTCATCATCCGGCCAATCCCTACGGGCGTGCGCAACAATCAACTTCCCGGTGGCGCGTTCCTTGTGCACCTCCCATATTTTCTTCATCGTTGACCAAATCCACCCGTGCTGCTTTGAGTGGAAGTGGTGAGCTTCCAAAAGTCTCGACGCTGATTTCAAATACGCCGTGTCAAGCAACGCACAGGCCAACACGTCTTCTTCAAAATCCTTGTCAAACTTCACTGTCATTCGCCATATCCCATGTCTTTTTGCATCTGCTTCTGAAGTCGTTTTCGATAGTCACCCGGTGTCAACGCCGCTACCTGGAATTTTCCTCCCACCATTGACTCAACAGTCGGCCCATAGTGCTCGAACAGGTCATTGGTATTCATGTTCGTGGCCAACAGTAACGGCATATCGTCATCACATCGCTGCTTCAGAATCCTTTCCACCTGGGTGTTCAAGTATGTGTCGTTGGGATTCTTCCCGTGTCGTTCTTTCCCCATTTCGTCAATAGCCACAAAGTCAGACGACAACAGCCAGTTTAGCCGATCTTCGGCCTTGTGCTCTTTGAATCCGGCCTTGATATCCCAATCCAATTGTGGCATTGTTGTGTAGTATGCCGTGTATCCCTTGCGTATCGCCTCCATCAACACATACGTCGCAAACATTGTCTTCCCAGTTCCATTGTCCCCAACGAACAACAACCCATATCCGTGAAGACGCGCTTTCTTCAAACGCTCAACATATGGAGCCACCACACCATTGAAGATGCTCTTGTTACGGCGGACATTTTTGGACGTTTTGTTCCAAAATAGCCTTGGTATCCCGGCCTCATACGCCGCGACAGCAATGCGAAATTTCACATTACAAGAACAAGCCGGATCATCCCCGCCACACACCTTGCATCTGAGGATGTACGCATCCTGGGCCTGTGCCTTGAATTCCTCCACCTCTGTTTCAGTCCTCATCCTCAACCTCGCGAAACAACTTCAAAACCGCTTTCACCATTGGTTTCATTGTGTTGCTGATAAAAATGCTTGTCCCCCGAGCTTTCGCCCGGGCAGCATGTTGCACCGAAAGCAGGAACCTGTCGTCATACTCACGAGTGTCAATGCCCGCCGCTTCGATGGTCCGACGCAGATCTTTGTGAAGCGTGCTCTCGTCGCTGAAGCCGTGATTTGTGACTTGGCGCGTAAAGTCTCCAGGACGCCATTTTTTACACGCTTCTTCCTGCTGTGCATCGACGGCGCAGGCTACTGAGTCGATGTTCGCTGGGCAAGCAAGGAACGCAATGGGCGGGATCTTCATTTTCCTGTCGGCAAAATTCCCAATGTTGACGTGCCAGTATTCAAGCAACTGTCGCGGTGTTACGCCTTTCACAACGCATAGGATTGCGCATTGCCGAGCGTAGCGCACTTCACGATCCATGAATGTGTAGCCTTGCGGTTGACATCCCTTGGCTTTCAAGACCTCGATTCTGTACCTGGTGTAATAGCGCCTGAACTCAGATGTGAGCTTGTTGGTCAGTTGGCGAGCACCCCAATCACGTGCTGGGCGGGCGAGTATGTGTTTCACCTTCACGCGGTCTTCATCGCACATGTCCCATCTGAACGCAGGCTTTCCAGTCAAATCAATCTTGTCCCAATCGAGATTCTTGATTCCAATTTTTTTGCCCTGCCCCGTTTCCTTTCCTTTTTGGTTTTTCTCTGATTGGTTTACTTTCTTTTTTCCTGAACTGTTTTTACTAGATAAAGAATCTATATATTTATGAATAGGGTGGGGTATTTTTTTTTGCCCATTATCTGTTTTCCGGCCACGTATTGGATTGAATTCTCGTTCCAGTGTATTTTCTGGTTGATTTGACGTATTTTTACTAACTATAGACTGCCTGCTATCGGTGCCAGTAACCTTGCTGGTTACTGATGGTTGGTTCGGTTTGTCGCCTTCTCGATCGTCTTCTTCTTGTTCAGAATCAGTTGGTGGTGGTGGAATCCTTGTTCGTACTAACACTATTGATGACTTTCCGTCGTCACCAATTGTCAGCTTGGAGATTGCCATTCCAATCTTGGATTCCAATGCTGCCACCGATTTCAACCTGGAAAAACTCCCAGTTTTTGACTTTCCACACTGTCCACCCATAGTCGTTCATCCTTTCCATGTTCTTGTGTTTATATTTCTGTGATACAAGAAATAAATTACAGAACATGCCAGAGTTGTTAAAAATACACAACATCTTGTGTACGATTTTGAGTTGTGGTGTGGTGGAAACACAAAATTTGCAAAATTGGAGAAAGTGGCAAAATTCACTGCACTTTTTGCATGAGATATGGGTTTATAGATGTGCTGTGAAACAGCCTTCGATGAACACAAAGTTGTGTGATCGTATTCGAGTTGTCCACCAGATGTAACTTGTTCAAATTCGAGTCGCTCCGCCACTAGGTGCGCAGAATGATGGTGGAATGATTTCCCACCGAATTGCTGATGTGAAAAATAGCCATACAAATAACATAACGCAATGTTCAGTTTGCACAGTAACTTCATATTGGAGTTGTTGTTAATTTTCCACCGATTGTTAAAGTGTGAATTTTGATGGCGATTGGAGTTTTGAAATAGCACTCCAATCGTTATAACCATAGTCTTGTGTAATTTGAATTCCAATTTTTGATTGGAAAACCAATAGATTGGTATTTTATGCGATTGGAGTTGATACAACAGACTATGGGAATTGAATGGTTGATTGGCGTATCTTCTATCATTCCAATCAACCATCGGAAAGCCTCACGAAATGGTTTCGACCACTGATCATTGCCAACAGTTCCAATTGTATTTTGGTAGGTTCGCCTATCGATTCTCCACCAATCAATTGGATGTATCCCTTGTTTTTTAACTCGCGCAATATCTCATTGGTTCTGGACTGGGAGTGCCCGATGTGTTTTGCTAAATCTGTTCGACCGCCAACCAATACGTCATCGCCGATCACCATCAGCAATGTCCATACAGCATAAGCAGCGTGTGTTAATTCTTCGTAGGCTTTTTCGATGGGTACAGGCTGAGCATCGGGTGATTTCACTTCATCTCTCGATGCTACCTTTTTCATGCCCGGCCTAAATGGCCGCAACCGAGACGCCGCTGGTTTGCTTTGAAGGTTGGACGAACGGCGCCACGGTTGCGGACCAACATCGAATTGTTAGCTTGATACCCTCAAAGCTCTGTGACCCTAACGCCTCGATCGGCGGCGGGCAAGCGTTTTCTTTCGTGAAACGTACGTGGCAGCTGAAAGATGCGATTACCGTTGAACTATTTTTACGTCAAAAGCAGGTTCAGAGCGGTAGGTTTCGAGACGATCTTTTGAGTGCTGCGCAAAATACTTGTTCGTCATGTCCATGAAATCGATGAACACAGCGTGGTCCTTGCCTTTGTGCGGGGTGAGATTTCGCATGCGTTGAACCGTTGCTTTGATGTCACGCCCGCCTTCGGCGTTGATCACGCATTCAACCTCTGGGATGTCTATGCCCTCGCCGAACACAGTGCCGAGCAACACCTTGACGTCGCCAGTCTTGAATTCTTCAACGCGCATTTCTCTGGTGTGTATTTTGTCATCGCCTGTAATGACATGGTATGAAACGCCGCGTTGTTCAAGAGCATCGGCCAGTCTCGATATCTGATTCAGGCGATTGCTTACGATGAGCGTGAACAACCCTTCATCGACCTTCTCTTTGGCCAAAGATGCAATCATTTCATTTCTGGTGTCATTCTCATAGACGGCGGCATTGTGAAGCGCTTGGCTCCATCCATGTGCGTGAAGGTCGGGTTCTCGCACCACATGAAGCTCAACATTTTGCTTCATCAAATACCCTTCATCAATCAACCTCGAAGTCGGGATGTCAATACGAATTCGTCCACAACAAGCCTTCAACCAAATTGCGCCTCTCTCATTTTCACGAACATTGTCCAAAAATGCTGTGGCGCTGAGTCCTATTCTGTATGCCGAATCAAAATCCATCATGGTGTCGTGCCATGCGTCGCCGCGTAGGTGGTGGCATTCATCGAACAACACAAGGGGATATCGTCTGATCAAATCTTTGTATCGGGGATCTCTCGGAAGTTTTTTTGTCTTCCCGAGCTTGTCCTTACGTTTGCCACCTCGGGCCTTCGTGATGGTTTGTATCGTGGCCACAGTGACATCTCGTTCGTTCCATTCAGAATCACCGATCATCCCGATGTCCGTCATCAACGCTTCTTCGAGGGCTGCACGCGTTTGGTACAATAGCATCTGGCTGGGCACAAAGAAGAAGGCCCGAACGCCGAGTGCCCGGATTATTCCGGCCGCTGTTTTTGTTTTTCCGCTGCGTATGGGCATCTTGACGATTCCCGAACCGCGTGTGATTCCCGGTTTCGTGATCGCAGCGATGGCTTCGCGCTGATACTTTCTCAACGTGATTTCATTGTTCCAGTCGTACTCAATTCTGTGGTCAGGGAGCAATCGTTTTGAAACATCAACGTCAAAGTCCAGCCCTTGTCCGCGAAGGGCAGCTGCCACATCTAACAGCAATCCTATGGGTGCTCGGTATCCATGCGTCATACTGAATCGTAGGAGGTGTTCACGGCCATCCCACCGTCTCGAACGGAATGCGGGCGAATACATGAACCCAGCGACAAAGTAGCTGGTGAGCGATTCAATGAGGCGCATTGTCTTTCGCGAAGCGCCTCGAATCGTGACATATCGATTGTCTATGCTGAGCGTTATCCCCATCGGCCTATCTATGGGGTTTGGGTATTTTCAGCTGCTTTTGGCGTTGGCCGGTCGAAACTCTTTTGCTGCCTCAACCATTCTCTCGCGAATCCCAATGCGTATCTCATTCAATTGTCGTATGTGTTTGTCCATGCGCTCAAATTTTTGTTTGGATGTTTCGTCGGCCTGCTGGATGGCTGCTGACTTTTTGGCACCAATTGTCCGTTTCAGCCTTGCGTTGTGCTCCTGCTCAACCCAATCGCCTCGCCGCCCCGAACCCGCCGCCGGGTATTCGCTCCATTCATCAACACCAAAAACGGCATCAATCAGTCGTCTGAACACCATTGGTTGTGCTCCTTGGGCTGCGACTTTTAATGGCTTGTGACATTTCTTTCAGAGTGCCATCCATAGTTTCAGCCAATTCATGATATTTTTGTGCGTCTCGCTCGGATTTCTCGACGAGCCGAGTGTACAACGCCGTAACCTGTTTATCTTTGCGGATGTATGCAATGGCCAAAAAGACAACGCCGATCCCAAGAATCCCCTGTTCGATCAGCTTTGTTACAGCGCCATCAATGCCCATTACCAGTCGCCTCGACAATCTTCACGCCGCCGTACACGGCCAACGTGGTGGTGGCGACTCCTATGATAAACCCTATCGATGCATGTAGTCTAGGGTCCATGTACCATGGTTCAGGTTTCACGGCTTCTTCGAGTTGTTTTCTATACATGGCATCGAGGTCGCTCGAATACTTCTTCTGTTGCTCCAACTCGCGTTGAGCGCCATCCAACTTTGCCTCAGCCTCCAAGAACTGAACAAACCTATCCTCTGGCACGAGGAGTCCTGTGAATGGGGCTGGTTTTCCCGTCTGGACTGGCGTGACTTCGTCGGCACGAACAACCCAGACGGGAAGAATCAATGCTATCACCAACGCACACGCCAACTTCATGACTTCTTCCTGTTAGCCAAGTCAGCAAGCTTCTTCAGTCGCTCCATTTCATTTGCAGTGTCTTTTGCGTCTGAGATTTCTGCTAGTTTGGCTTGTGTGTCTTGCTTAATGCGTTGGACTTCTTCGTCACGCTTTTGTTTCAACGTGGCGGCTTTTTCTTTGGCCTTGGTTAAGATTTTCTGCTTGGACCTTGGAGCGGGTATCACCTTTGTCACGCCACAGATGATAGCGATCACAGCACCCAGAATCAACCACCAATACCTCTTGACCAACGGCCACAGTTTCATCACTTACACAACCCGCTTCTCTGACTGGAATTTGTTGATCAACTCGTTCCAGCCAACAGACGTTGTCCCGATGATCAGCCCTGTGATGATGCTGTTCAAGACATTGGCATTGGTAGCATACGTGCTTAGACCGCCGAGGATAGCGCCGAGGGTTGAAGCAATGTATGGCTTCATCCACCTCTTCTTGTTCGCCTCGAACCAATTGTCAATTGGTCCAAAACGCAACAGCTTCATCAATAGCTGGATGAGTGCAATCAAACCAGCCAACCATCCGATGGTTTTCCAGCTGTTGATCACCTTTTCGACATCCGTCAAGACTTCTTGTGATCCAACCGGTTCCTCGCTTACTTCGTCTTGTGCTTCCGCTTTAGCAGCAGGGGCCACTTCTGTCGATGGAACGGCAGCTTCATTTTGCACAACCGTAGGCGTCCCAGCGGCTACAACGCCGCTCGGCTCTTCAGTCTGTGCTAGTCCAACATTTCCAACGAACAATAGCGCAAGAACAATTCCAAAAAACAACCAAAACTTTTTCATGCTTGTGCTCCTGATTGAGGTGACAAAACTATACCGCCCGGGGTGACGTAAAGCTATTTCGCTGCACGCCTGGCGTCTTCGGCTGCTACCAATAGGTTGGCATAAGCATCCAATTGCCCTTGGAATCTTTGGATGGCAACGGTGAGTCGTTCCATTTCTTGGCGGACGGCGTTGAGGCGCTGCTGTGCTCGATTTGATTCGACAGAAACAGCTCTAAAATTCCCTAACACTTCCCCTTCCAACCCTTCCAATGATGTGTTGGAATCTTCATCTAGCAGCTTGGCCATGTATTCATTGACATCTTTTTCTTTCATGGCTTGTAGGCCGCGCCGATGGTTCTGGGGTGGCGGGTTGGATTGTGGAGCTTCCGGCTGTTGTTCATGCGCGGGGGTGCCACACGACATTTGTTGCGCTTCTTTGATCTTTTTCTGGTTCATAATTAGTTCCATTGAGCCATCTAATGTGGCCAATCAGAAAGTTGGACTGCTATTTGATTCCTTCTTCTGCCTTTACGGTTTCCAATGCGTCTTTCCACACTTTTGACGCAGGGCTGGTGAAATCCGTTCCATCAAAGTTTAGCCTTTGGGGCGCTTCGCGAAGATCTCCATCATGCACTCTGTACTCTGCGTGCATTTCTGTTGGCCCTCCGCTGTTGCCCTTGATAACCAATCGTGTTTGGCCTTGGCCAGCTAATATTCTTGCCATAGCATCTTCTCCTTCTGTTTTAGGTGGTTATTTGATGCCTTCGTTGGACCTGATTTGTTTTACGGCCGAAGCCCAAATCTTGTCTAATCCTTGTTCCCAATCTGGATCAGGCAATTCATAGAAACACCCGTTTTTCTCTGCCTTTCCTGTCACCACGTCGTATGTGATGAATGCCCTGGTCGGGATGCCTTGGCCGCCATCACCGGCCATAAACATCACAATATTTTTCAAAGATTTCTCAGACATGAATGTTCTCCTTTGGTTTGAACGCTCGTTGCGGTGCAGTTGCTGCTGGTTCTAGCGTTTCTACTGGTGCCTCGTGATCTATCAAAATCGGAACACCATCTAACATCAACCTCTTGAACCAAGCTCGATCAGGCGTGTAATGGTCTCGGATCGCCCCCGAGTCCAACGGGTATTGCTTCAACAATTCCGTTGCAATCAAAGTACATCCCCATCCGTACCCGATGTCTTGTGTTCGTACATCATAACGACTTTTACCACTTCCACCGCCTCGCCCGGCTAATATGACGGTTGCGTTGGATGCGATGAGGCTTTTCAATGACAGCGGCGGCAGAACTTTGTCGGCCTCAAGGATCAGCAGGTGGGTGAACCCTTTTTCGATTGCCCATTGTTGCCCTTGTGTAAGGGCCCCCACAATGGATCCAAATTTGGATTCATGGTAATGCGTGGTGATGAATAGTTGTGACTCGATCCCCTCGCGAGCAAGGTGTTGCAACAGTTCAGACGTGGCGGCTGAATATTGTTGGAAACAACCTGATTTCGTCGGCCACCAAGCCGTAACAATCAACAGCTTCATGCGCAACTCTCTACAGCAGCCAATCTAGACTCCATCGCTGCCAACATTTCTTTGAGATTGGAAACCTCTGTTTTGTGTTTGGCGTGAAGTTGCTTGATTGCTCCGATCAAGAATGTGGCCGAATCAGCCATATCCATGAAGTGTTCACCATCAGGCGATTTCTCCCCGGCCAGCATGGGCCAAGGAAGGCTATTGTTGCTCTTCACGATGGTGCGTTTTTCTCCACCTTTTTCCACTTCAATCGTATCGCCGTTTGGCTCGTATCCGTCAATGAGCGCTAAGTCGTCAATGTTGTCAAAAGTCGTTCCAGCAGTCTTCCACCTGAAGGTTTCAGCGTACACCATTGACCAATAGTACGATGAACTACCGCATGTGAGTGAATTGTTGTATGCTGGGACGAAATTGTCAAAACATCCCTCGCCAGCTACGGTGCTGGGAACAAACCGTTGAGATCGAAGATACCGCACACGATAACTGGATGTCCCGAAGTCGTATGTGTTGTCTGTGTACGGCCTAATATCTTGATGGACAGTTTCGGTTACCCTCAATTCAACTGTGGATGTTCCGCCGCCTGAAATGAACGTTGTGTTCCCGATGATGTACGCGCTATACCACGCCGCTGCACTAACATTTCTCGGCTCATTCACGTACAGACCGTACACGCCGCCGACAGAAGCACCAACAGAATGCGTGGCGATGTACAGGCCGTATAAATCTTCAATGTATGTCACTTCTGTTGTGGTGTGCGAGAAAGCGATGTAGAGCGCGGCGGCCTCTGTGATTTCCGACGAGGCAGCCCCCACTCCCAGTTTGAAATCTATGAACGCTCCATAGTATTCCTGCCATACATTGGCGGCGTTGAATCGAGATGCAGCCTGAACATAAAACGTTTGACGCCGATATGGAGGATATGTGCTAATGGTGGCTAAATCTGATATTCTCGCGAACGGTTCTTCAGTGGACGGCACATCATAACTGGTGCCCGCTTGGACATTGAAAGCTTTCCCTGCTGTGGTGATGCTGCTGTTCGCGTACACATCGATGCCGCTCCCACACATATTTCCCCAACGATACGATGTGGTGCCGAAATTCACAGCATTGGTTACGAGCGGCCTCACCAATGATTCAGACTCAACAGATTGCCACAACTTGGTGTAGATATTGTACATGTATAGAGATTTGCCGTACGTCGTTGTGTAGCCAATATCTGTTGTATTGTCTGTGGTAAAGAAAATGTACTCAGATGCGTACAAGCGCATCGCATGGACGTCATACCAACGGTATGACAATGTACCAACCCCTCCAACAGAATCAGCAGCTGGGACGATGTTGTTGTTGTGTATAGTCATCGTTCCTGAAAAATGCGAATCTCTCCAACGATATGTGGCGCTGCCGACATCTTGTGCGTTGTCCGTAAGCGGCAGAAAATTCCCACTAAACACCAATGTATTTACGTACAGCGATGACCATCGGCGCGTCGCCGTTCCAATGCTGTATGTGTTGTCTGCCGTTGGAGCTAAATTTGAACCAACGCCATATCCAATTGTGTTGTCTAGTGTGATGGTCCTGGCGTGGACGTCGTTCCATCTATACGTTGCCGAGCCAAGGTTATAAGTGTCTGTGGCTATTGGGTGTATTGACGTAGCGACGCCTTCGCCCGCCGTCGTGGACAGCGAGAGCGTGTCCAGATATGCCACGCCATCAACGTACAGATTCCTCCATTCTAGCCCAGACACTCCTAAGTCGCTGGTGTCGTCTGCTTGCGGTGTGACATCAACGCCAAATTGAATTCTGTTGTTCGCTCTACTGGTAAACCACCACACTTTGGATGTCGCGAAATCGGCGCTGACAGCAGTGTTCTCTTGAAACCAGATATTCCCAGTGTTAAGCATCAATCGCCACAGGCCGCCCGTGGTTGGCGTGGCATCTGTTTCGCTCCATTGATACAGAGGTGCTATGCTTTCGCTTCGGACAACGCCATCAATTTTGGTATCGCCGCCGATGTGAACATCCCATCCTGCTGATGGATTTACGCCGATGCCAACCTGCCCAGTAGAACCGTTGACATAGAAGTGGTAGGCCGTTCCAGCGGTGTTTGTGTGAAGCCATGTTCCTTTGATGGTGTGCGAGTCAACAGCGTCATTGTCGCCTGCCGTCAGATTATCTGTGATGGTTTCCGAGGAGTTCACTTGTACGAGGTTCTGCTGTGTGGTTTGGCCAGCCACCTCAAGATCTCCAGCCAAGTACACGTTCCCCGCCTCATCAACCGTAAACACAATGGTGCTGGTGGCTGTATTGGTGACTCTGATTTGATCTTCGCCTGATTCCCCGGCTATTGATTTTACGTCAACCTTCATGCGTCCATTGGTTGCTTGGCGCGTGATCTGCCACAATTGCGAAAGCGAACCAGATAGGCTTTGTTGATCGGCTGTGTCGAACGTGGTGGGGGTTCCTGATCCACCGATTCCTGTCACAATCCCGATGAAACAGTGTTCTGTGCTGAGGCGCAAGTCTGTGTTGCGCTTCACTGTTGGGCCGAGAAGAACTACCCGGTAATCAGCGGGGTCTGTTGACGCTGTGAACTGCCCGAATTTCGCGCTGGTGGTGATGATGTTTTGGCCGCCTGTGTATTGAACGGTCAACTCTTCCATCGCCACACTGGTCAGGATGGCGTAACGGTCCAAAACTTTCTTGTACACCAACACCCTGCGTTCAGCATTGGAAACACCAGTTTCTGTGATTCCATCCACCACCATCACTAAGTGTCCGCTGACAACAGTGACGCTGTCTGGCTCACCGCCTTGTCCAATGCCCTCTTCCCAAGATTCCCACTCAGGCATCCCGCTACGAGGATTGATCTGAATTCCAGTAGGGATTGCTTCAAATTTCAATGCCACGTAATACGGGATCCCTGCGGCGTTTTCGAATGCTACACCGGTACAATGGCCGAATGTGTCAATGTCGAACAGGTAACCTTGACCATCGGTGCAGAAATCCACTCCATCGATCTTGAATTTCTTTCCACCATCTCCAGAAAGCCCCAACGTTCCAAACACGCCGTCTTCCTGGTAAGTCATCATGAAATGCTCGCGCATCGACAAACGCAGATATTCCAACGTGCCGTCGCGCAAATCAGTCACCCCAACTAGGCTTTTGGCCTCATAATTGGCGTAGCTCAGACCTGATGCCATAACAAAACTCCTATCAAGTGTTGATGTCGATCAACACCGTATCCAACGGTAGCTCGAACGCTTCAGCCTCGTCAAATTCACAACGTGATTGGTTATCGTGATACACCCCAAATGAGCCAGTTGTGAATGGCGTGTACGAGTCGAACGAGCAGAACAATTGTCCATCAAAAAACAACTCAATCAGCGTTTCTGTTCCAACAGTAATTGAATGAACGCGAATTCCATAGTACACGTCTGGCCAGATGTATCCGATTGTTGGCGCCAAAATCCCGTTGGCCAACGATGTCTCAACGCCCAATTCAACAACCGCTAGCTCCCAGCTGTGATTGTTGGTGTCGAATTTCACCTTGTAGTGATTCAATTCATCTTGGTAGCAGAAGACGACGCCGAACGTTGCGCCGGGCGAAATACTCCAACCACGCAATCTCACATATGAAACCAGCGATTGCCATTGTGAAGATTTGCTCGTGGACGCAAATACCATCTGTTCTTGTGCTGAATTCGACAACGACGCTGTGCCGCCTTCGACAACCAACTGGTGCCCTACAGATGTGACCCACTGCGTTGTGTCACCGTCATAGGTGAAGAGGTCGAGGAAATCGATGTATGATACCTCGATTCGTTCCCCCGAGGCGCGCATCAACCGTATCAATCCCTCAACCAAATCGCGATTCAATGTATCATCATCAACGATTCGAACATTGGATCTGTATTCATCCATGGAAGGTGGGCCAGGAAGGTTAATCAAGTGCGGATCTCGCCCAGCATGTTCCTCTTCCAATGCTGTTTCATCCAACACCCATCTGAAATCAAACCAATTCCACACTCTGGAACGTGCCCCGGTCGCCAGCAGCAACACTCGAACGATCGCATCTTCCGGCCCTCGACTCTTCCACAATGGTATCGAGGCAGCGACGAGCTTGCGCAACGTATTGGTGTCGAGAGGTTCTGTGATGCTGTCCAGGTCAGGCGTCCATCCAACATGCCGTTTCAGTCGGTGAAGTTGTTCGTGATCAGCCTTCGATATGTTCCAAAGGTCTTTTATGCCGTGTATTTTTTCTTGTGTTTGGCGCCATATTTCTTGCGGCCCTGCGAGGAATCTTTTCAGAAACAGCGCGCCTTCTTGTGCATCCTTGAACCTAATCGGCTCAATCAAAAAATCGTACATCTCCAATGATAGGAGCTCACTGACGTCCGACGGTTCGACGTATCCCAGCACCATACCGGTGGCGCCCGGCTGTAGCGCATTACCTACGAGATCTTGTATGGCCACGGCGCACTCCTTACGGCGTCAACGTAAGCGTGTAAGCGATCCCGGGGGATTGGTCTGATGTGACCAACTTTACGGTGTCACCGTCCACGTCCAACACATTCAACACCAACAGGCCGTTGTCGAATGCATACTTACTTGCGTTGCGAATATCGGCGTTGTCTTTCATCGCCTCTGTGAACACAACATCAATTCTATTGGATGACTGTGAAATCAATTGTAGCACCTCTGGATACTCACCTACGCCCGCAAATGTGTCAGAATTGTTCGCAGGATCAATAGGTGTGTCATCTACATCCACAGGCCCATCCGTTGTCGAAACTGAGCACGTATATGACGCGCCGATGGTCATTTCAGAAACGCCCAAGTCAACGTATTCAGGGTTGCTCGCTTCTTCTTCTGGTGTGACTGTGTTTACCACTATCGGGGCGGCCCCGGGCGTGTTGACCACCGTTGTGTAATTGTAGGATGCCAACAACTCATCATCCAATTTCATCGGACGATCAAACAACACACGAAGAACTTCGTGGCTTGGGGTGATGCTGCTCACTTTTACCAAGCAAGACAATTTTGCGAGCGCGACCAATTGGCAATCTGCCAACCCGGCGCCGCCGAAGATGAATGACGGTTTGGCTAGCGCCTCAGATGGACATTCGCTTACGCCGCCGCCGCCGATGAGCAGCGTGCCTTGCCCGAGGGCTTCACAAGACACAGAACACAACCCATAACCATCAACGTACGCCATGGCATCAATCCAATGAAATTCTGAGTTGCCCTGCTAAAAACCGGAACACATCGCCGTCATTGATTTGACGTGGCAAGGCAGCCCCGGCCCCGTCGTCCAATATCCCCCAAATCACGGGCACGCTGGAACTATACATCACCCAATGCGTAACCAACCCCCAGTTTCCCCCGGATGCTTGCGGAAAGGTGAGCGTATTGGCGTTGGCCTTTTCACCGACAGTTGACGCTGGCCATTCAGACCCATCATTGTTCACATACACGCGAGCGTACCCGGCGCCGGATGGCTCTGTGATGTTCCCTCCTGCTTCCGTTGGGGTGGTCGTTGAAAGCCCAATTTCAACACCAGAAGCGAGAAGCGTGGCGGTTGCTCCCAACATTGCGTCCAAAACATCATTTTCAAAATCATCGAACATAGACATCATTCACTCCTATGGCGTCACAACTGTGATGCTGATGGTGTTTGCTTTTGGTAATTCCCGAGACGCCAAAACAACGTCTGCCGCCGGGGAAGATATTTCAACCTTGGTGATTCCGTCAACTGATGCGAATATCTCATGGTTGATACGAGATAGCGGAACGTCACCGCCGAATTGCCACTCATATGTCACGCCATCCTCTTTCAACGCATCGGGCTGAAGCACCTGGCTAAGTTGGGTGGATATGGCCGTCTGGTCAACGTCACCGTACACTGTGGCAACGATGTCAATCAACTTCGGTGTGTAGTTGACAGCCACGACCTCTTGATTGGCGACAAGGTGTTTTGTTTTAGGAGGGTGAACCAATTGGTTGCCATTGAAGTATTCTGTGATGCTGTCTATCTGCGATGAGGTTGCTGCGCCGCCACCCTTCGCCACTAACACCAATTCTATGGTCTTGGGCCCATAGCCTTCTTCAAATGATTTGGCTCGTCCAAATGGCGAGCTTCCATCTTCATCAGTCCACGCCAGCGCCAACACTTCAACATCAGCAGGCCCAAGAGCAACGTCTTTCGTTCGTAGGCTGGCTGGGCCCTCGATCTTAGCACGTTCAAGGCTTGCTTCATTGGCGCCCTGGGCTTCACTCCATCCAGTTCCTAGTCTCGGATTCCACAGTTTGTTGATGAATGTTAATCCCGTCTTGTCCACCACGACTGTGTTGGCTCCGACGTTTCCATCATAATTGGCGCCCCACCGATAATCAGCAGATATGTTTCCAACACCAAGCGGCGGAATTCGCCCATTCACGCCATCCCCAAACACAACCGTCGCTCGATCGTTCTCGCCCAGTTCGATTGTGTAATGTCTATCCGTGGCCACTGACCCCAAGAAGTTTTCAACCCTTGTCCAGAGGGTTCCGTCAACCGATACCTCCTCAGATTCGCTGACAAAATACTCCTTCGACAGCGGGAAGCGTTGGTTTGCTAGTCCAGTTGATGAACCAAGCGGGCTGTCTAAGTGTGATTGCCCTTGTGTGCAACTTCTGAGTGCGTATTGTTTCCCGCCGTCCATCCTTGTGCGACGGATTGTTGGCGAAACTGGTGTGGAAATTGTGATTATTCGATAACGCAACCAATATGCTGTCACGCCATTCACTTCGGTCGTTCTCCAATTCTGGAGCAACGTCTGTGGTAGCAGATATTCCAAGTCACCATTTGCCGTAAAGTCGCCTACTTCGTTGTCTTCGATCTCCACTTGTTTCCATTGAACGCCGATTGAATAATTCACCACATCGGTTGATGGAGACGTTTGCCCTAATAGGCCGCTCGTTGCTTTGTTCTTCGAGCCGTCCCACTCTGCCTCGACAACCTCGTATGCTGTGGTTGGGTTGTATTGTACTTTTACTTGTGTGCCTTGTCTGTTTTCCGACCCAAGCAAACTGGTGAGGTCTATTTCAAGCTGTCCGCCCCCGATGTCTGTTACAGATGTGGGAGAAACATCACTCCAATCGCCGTCAAAGTATTCCCATATCCCTTCGAAATTTGAACCGTAAGCTGTCATCAACACGCTGAGCGTATCCCACATTACGTGGGCATGCCCCCAATAAATAGCATCTTTCACCCCAGGGGAAACCCAAGGGTCAAAATCATCTGTTGGAGAGTCGCTGTTGGCGTCCGACGTGTAATCCACGAACACCCCATCCTCTTCGGCGAACACGTACGAATGTTCATCAGTACGATCGATTAGCAACCGCTCTAGCGCCTCGAAATAGATTACAGGGTCTGTCCCTGAACGTTGCGTGGCCGCCTGGGCATCAGCGCTGATCAATTCGAATTGTGCTGTGAAGACCTTTGACAACTCGTACACCACGTCAACTGATGCTGGTGAAGCGGGGTTCATCTCATAATCAATCAGCCGAAGGTGGTTGCGTACGGATTCAGCGAGCTTCGCCGTTATTAGTGTTGATTCATTGGCCACTACATCGAGAAGGACGTTGTTGAGGTGTCCCACTAACGCTATCATCCGCATCATCTGCGTGTACGGTTCGTATGCCGACTCATCAGTCAATTCAGGGACGTTTCGGCGCTTGTACGCGATCAACGCTTCAAGAATCTGCGGGTAGTAATAGGCCGCGAAATCAAAATCAGGGATTGTGACTATAGTGTTGGGCATCAAGCACCTCCGCTGGCAGAGTATACCTGCGTGATGTCTTTTTCTTCGTCCGCTTCCATGTCATGGTACTTGAAAGTCATAATCAATTCTTGATCTTCCACGTTTTCCGACCATTTTATGGTGTCTGTAAGCAGTTGGAATCTTTTCTGGATGGTGAATTCTTTGAACAACTTCACCAATTTGCGTTGCACTCTAGCCTTCAAAGTGGCGTCTGTGATGTCAAAAACGAATTCATCGCCCAATCCAAGATCTTGCTGGAATGCGTTGTTGCTGTAGCAATTGGACAAGGCCGTTTTGATGATTTTTTCATTGTTGGAGTCTTTGCTGACGAGGGCTGCGCCGCCGGTTGGGTCAACTCCGCAAGGCAATCTCAAACCAACGGCCATGGAATTCTCCTTAAAATACCCACAGGTCGACTGTGCGTTTGTATGATGTGCGAAGGATGAGTTGTGTGCTCGGCGATGGATTGACGGTAGGGCTTTCCACCACGCCGTCATCGATCAATGAAACTCTAATCTCGCCGCCGACATCTTTGTTAGTTGCTGCGCCTGATAAATTAGCATGATAGCTGTATGAATACAGGATATCTCCCTGTGACATTGGTTGGCGATATTCACCAAACTTGAGACGAAGCGTGGTGGCGCCGTAACATACGTTATTTGCTGCGCCTTGATTTGTTGAACCAACGTAGTACCCAGGCTGAACATAATAGCCAGTTGATAAATCCAACCAATACACCAATCCATCAACAAGATAATCACCATCAACCGGTGCCACCATCTGATACAGCGAAGTGTCCCAATTACTTCCTCGATCATACCCGATGGTGTTCAACGGTAATCTCACTAGCGCCCCTGGAGCGGTCGAATGCACCCCGCCGGTGTGCGCCCATAAATCACAAATCACGCTTCGAGGTCGAACGACAACAATGCCTTCGTATGCTTGGCCAAGGGTATGCGGAACAACGTTGTCGACCCAAGGGTTGAGAGTGACGTTGTTCAAGATCTCCCCGGGCATCGCCCCGCCACCGCCGCCTACAGCAGCAACATATGCAGCGATGTTGTCGCATTGTCCGTACGCCGCCGCTTGTGCCGTGGCGGGCATCGACTGGAACAACGCCTTCATGGCGGCCTTGAAATCATCTATCGCTGCCATTTGCTATCCATTCGGTATGCTCACTTTTGTGGATTTAATCGCGGCGTTCCAAGGCGGAACGACCAACGGCGGAAGAGGGGTGCCACTCGGCCCAACGCCAGTTGGGTGTATGTGATTAGCGAACAGTGTCAAATTGGCTTTCAACGTTTCGTACAAAATTTGCAGCGTTTCAGCAATCGCTACGTGCATCGCCCCATTCCCAACGGTCAATTTTGCACCCGGCCCCATCCCCTCGCTCTTCAAAGTGGCGCCATTCAGTTTCACTTCGAGCGCAGAACTGTCAAGTTTCATGCTGTATTTCGCTCCATCCAACTCCACGGTAAATGAAGGCCCGTTGGCATCCAAAGCAAATTTGTGTTTCTCTTCGTCCAACGTCACCAATAGCTGGTTCCCTTCGGTCTGAAGGTGAAACACTTGTTTTGCCAAAGCACCAAACTTGATCGATCCATCCGGTTCAATTTCAACTCTCGTGAATTTGGTTTCGTCCGGGGTGGAGTCGGGTGGATCCAACTTCTCTGTCATCATCGTGAGATAGATTCTCGGGGCCTTCTCCGTGTCGTCAAAAATCATGACATGGCCCATCGGCGTCGCGAATCCCCGGCGCTTCCCGTATGCCTCGGCCGTGAAGTCAGAATGTACTGGACGAGGTTCGTTGATCGATTCTTCCAGTTCTGCGTCTGTGTGATAACGAGCGCCGCGCCATTTTATGTCGAGGTTGTTGATTGATGATTGTCCAAATTGTTCGTCTTCATCGCCGCTTGTCACGACTTCAATTTCAACGCTTTCGCCCACGTCCGGTATGAAAAACCAACCCCATTGGTGGACAGGCGCTATGAACATTGGCAACTCGGTTTCTTCATCGCCCAGAATTCCAGCGCATGTCACTTTGATTCGACCGCGCTTTTCAGGATCGTCAATGGATGTCACTGTGGCTGGATAGGTTTCGGCAATCATTTTGGAACCACCTTTCTCGCATTGAACTCACACGCATACCCGCCTTCGTCGATAATGTGTTTCACGCGTGAAAAATAGTATTTGCCATCATATCCGCCTTCGACTCCTTCGATGGTGTGAACTTGTCGCGCCTCCAACTCCTCTATCCCGATGACTTTGCCCGTTGCCATGATGAAGTTTTCGCGTTGGCGACGATACCATTGCTTTACCCAATGCTTCAACTCTGCTTCAGAAACGATTCTAAGATTGGCGATGACGTCGAAACAGAAGTCCTGAAAGTACAGTTTCACGTCGCTGGCAGTGGTGAAATCACCTTTCAAGTCTTCGGTGAGCTGTGAAGTGGCGTCCATGTCCGGCGCCTTGTCAGACTCCTCCTCAACTTCCACTGTCATCATCTTTCCAGTCCCAGGAACCTTGATTTGTGCTGTGATTTTTGTTTGGAACCCTCTGATGTTCAACTCTGGAGTGAAACTCAACAACGTCGAGTCATCACCATAGTCATATCTAAATGTGTACTCTTTGTCTTGAAGCTCATAAGTGTTGGGGTTTTTGAAGAATAATGTCCATCGTGAACTTCCAATATTGTATTCAACCCAGAACATGAACCCAGTCACGTTGGCCAACCCTTTAACAAAATCATAATCACTGAGGCCAACCTTTTGTATGAAGGTTGTCGGTGTTTCTGGTGTTTCGTCAATGTCTGTGTCGAAATTGTATTCGCTGGACTCAGCAACTTTCTTCACAGCATCGCTGTAACGCATGTCTTTGTATGCGCGGCCTCTCGGCGGCTTCTTCGGGGGTGGCTTTTTAACAGTTGGAGCGTTGTCCGCCATAAAGGCGTCTTTCGTGTATCCTACGACCTGAATCGTTGGGATCCCTGACTCAGGCCATGTCGGTCTCGTTTTCGTAATCACCACACGACCAATATGCTTCATCCCCTCGCGCCCGTAGCCCATCCAGATATCCATTTCATTACCGGCCTGGAACACCTTTGCATCGGTGATCTTGAATTCTGGATTGATGGCTGTAATTCTCGCCACGTCGGCCATCCCATCGCAGCTTTCGTATTCCACTTTCTGGATGAGTTGTGTAATGCCACTCGGCACTGGTTGCCCCTGAACGTCAACCGAAAACAAAGGTGCTAGAGTGTCAGGCGCCCTGCTGTAAATTGGCATGTCAATACTCTGTCATAACATGGCTCACATACGCGACGTTTCTCAAATCAAACATCTCGATTCTGCGCGCCCTTTGTGGTGTTTCCTTTTTTGAATACGCGCCATTGAGTGGGATTGATTTTGGCTCGACAACTTCTTTTCGGATTGCCTCGATTGAAGGCAACTTCACCACGTCGCCAATCTGTGGGTTGACGTTCGTGGGATGGCGGTGGCGGATGACATCGCCCAACATTGGATTGTTGTACTCACGCTGGCAAACCGCCTCGAAGTAATCATTTTGTTTCATGCGGTGGTAACGGGTTTCGTACACGCCCTTTTCGTCGATCGTGTATTGCTCATATTTCAGCAAATTCATCGTCAACGAAACGTCACGAAGGCCGCCGAAAAACGATGGTTGGCCGTATGTGATCCCGGATAGAGATTCAATCACACAATCGGTCATTTCAACGTGCGCATCACCAACCCAAAATGAACACACCGGTGGCCGCTGGAGCAGTGCGTCTCTTTTCGTCCACAACTTTAACAACGTCAACGTCTTCTCTGCGTTGTAGTCAAGGCTATGGGCGTTGAAAAGGCGGATGGTTGCGCTGACTTTGTCCGCTTCTCCATGTAGAAATTGCAGGATGGTCTTTTGCATCCCGAGCGACGTGTGTTGTGCGTAATTGGCTTTCACCTCTTCGGTTGTGCTTACCGGTGCGAAGTCACCCTTCAACAGTTGTCCTGTATCGGTGTTGAGCATGAACCATGATCTGAAAATGTTTCGTATCATCATCCAACTCCTGCGCCGCCACGAAGGAGCGTTGCCCCCTGTTCGGCCGACATACGGCGCGACCATGGGGTGCTCTTGAACCCGGCGCGATCACTGATCTCTTGTCTGTGGCGAGAGGTCGACTGTGCAACCTTCTCCCCGTCCAAATTCACGTCTGTGTTCACGTTGATTTGGCGCTTGTCGGTGAGCTCAACGTTGACACTGGTTTTCTCTGCTTGTCGACGGGCCTGCTGTGTCTTGAGATCGTTCATCGATTCGAGCTTCTTTTGAAGCAAATCAACCGGCGGCACGAGCTTGTCTGGAACCGCTGAATCTGGGGCACCTATTGCCTTGTTCTGTGCTTTCATCAACGGGTATGTGAAACTGGCCAAGCCTCCTTCGGCGAATTGCTTCGCAGCTTTCCCGAATCCGCTGCCCAGAACTTTTGAAGCTCCTGGAACCTTCTCCACCAACGACAATATGGTTCGGATGGCAGCACGGAACGGCATTGTCAGCGTATCAAAGATTGCGATGCCGATCTTGTTCAACCCATTCATGAAATCGCCGTTCATGATGTCTTGGAATCCTGAGATGAACAGTTTGAAAAAATTGATCATCGACGTGAATGGTATTTTCAGCGTTGGGAGTAGGAATTGTACAACCTTCATCACGGTGTTGGTTATGAATCCAACCAGCTGAATCGTCGACACCGCAACGGCCCCGATGATGGCGATGATTTGTTGCCCCAATTCCCTCCAGTTGATTTCCGCGCCTTGCGCAGTTCCCATGAACTCAGCGGCAATCTCGGACATCGTGGCCTTGATCGCTAGCCAAGTTTCGTTGAACGTTCCCTTCAATACATCCCAAACTCCCAACGCCACCACTTTCACCTCTTCCCAAACTGGGATAAAAGCATCACGAATGCCCTGGATGAATGGTTTGATGGCTGTGTCGTAAACCATGATTGCTGCTGATTTGATCATCCCGAAGGCGCGGCGTAGTGTGTCGCCGATGCTTTCGCCGTCTTTCCTGAACGCTACGAAGGCCAAAGCAAGTAACCCGAGTGCGACAGTAACAGGCCAAAACGCAGTAGCCATGGCTATTATGCCGCTTTTCACCAATCCAAGAGCGGCAAATGCGATCGTCTTGAATGCCATCACCATTTTGATCACATTCCCCATGGTCCAACTGAACGCCAATAGGCCAAGAATTACCGGCGCCATTGCAGCGGCTATGATCGCAAACGTTGTGGCAACTCGAACAAGCGTTCGCAATCCATCTTCGCCCAGTTTGCTGCGCACCATGTCCCCAAACTTCTTCACCAACCCGACGGCGCCACGCCAAGCATTCTTGATGTCATCGATGGCATCCTTCAGCCCCTGGGCAATTACCATTGCTGTTCGGCCATATTTGTTCTCGATCTCGGCCATCTTCTTTCGCTCAAACATCTGTGCACGATAAACATCATTGGTCTTGAGTTGTGATGCTTGGTATTGTTGATCAGATTGGATCATTTTCATGGCCTGATCAACAGTCATATTCCCTCGCAGCTTCTCCCTGCTCATGATTTCTGTCAGCCGCTTGGTGGCCAGGGCGTGGCGCTCTTTTTGTTTCCCGGTCAACTCCCCTTCGGCCATTGCGCCTTCGCCGAGCACCTTCATGTACTTCATCACCACGCTCTGCTGTTTTTTGGATACTCCCATATTGACAGCGATGGCTGCGGAATTCGCCCCGATGATTTCGGCACTCTTTTGTCGCTCTAGATTCAGGTTGTTCTCGATATCCGTCAACCCTTGCATTGCTTGGAGCACGCTGCTTAGGCCATCAGTGATCTGCTTTGTCGTGGTGGTGAATTCTTTCAGCATCGGGCTGAACATTCCGATTGAAAACGCCTCAACAGCAGATTTGAACAGCGTCAAAGAGCCCATGAAGTTATCTAGGCGCTTCTCCGCCATTTCCTGTGCCGCTCCCACACCCTCGGATGCATCCTGTAGCAAAGTCTCTTGTGACAGCAGCCAGTCTTTTCCTGCGGCAGATAGTGCGTTGTAGGCACGGGCACCTCTCAAGCCAAAAATTTCAGCTGCCGTGGCTGCCTGTTGTGCTTTTGACGGGATCTGCTCGATGTTGGCGCGAAAGTCTTCGACGATGTCAGCTAATTTTCGCATCGATCCATCGGCATTGACCAACGATATCCCCCATTTGTCCATCAATCCAGCAGCGGTTCGGCTAGGCTTCGACAGCTTCACCAACATGTTCATGAAAGTGGTGCCGCCGAGAGACCCACGCTGGCCTGCGTTAGCTAGGGCGCCGAACGCTGCTGTGACCTCTTCAAGCTTAAAGCCCATGGCGCGGGCTTGGGAAGCGCCGTACACAAACGACTCGCCCAATGCTGTGATGTCTGTATTGGTGGTGGCAGAAGCAAGAGCAAGAACGTCAGCAATGTGAGCAGAGTCTTTGAATTCCATGCCCATGCCGCGAACAACTTGACTTACAATCTGGGCTGCTGATGCCAACGGCATCGAGTCTGCCGCCGCCGCGTTCATGACACCGCCGAGACCGTCAACAATCTCTGAGGTGGTCGCGCCAGCGCGGCCCATCGCCTCCATTGCTTGGCCAGCTTGTGTTGACGTGAACACAGAAGTCATACCCATGTTTAGGGCCTTCTTGTTCATCGTGTCCATTTCAACTGCGCTGGCTCGGGTGACAGATGCCACGGCACTCATCTGTTTCTCAAATTCAGCCGATTGTTTTACGCCAACCCCTACCGCCAATGTCACCGGCAACATCCCCATCGCCGCGTTGCGCATTCCGTCCACGGCCGACTTCATCCCAACCTTCAACGTGGCAACTTGTGCTTTGATCTGCGCTACGGTTGACGAGACTGATTGCCCCATTCGCTGCATAGCAGGGGCAACGCCATCCGATGCCTTGATGAAACGGCCTAGTTCATCTCTAGATTGGCGAATCTGTGGGTTGGCCTGCGAGTTGTCGAAGGTGAAGACGCCCCCTAACCCAATTGCTTCAAGCGCCATTTGTCTTCACCTTCCTTTTCCCCGACTACTCCGTTTGATCTCCTCGGATTCTCGCTTCAATTGCTTGTGCAGTCGAGTCAAGAACCATTCGCGGTCTTTTCCGTCCATTTCCACGACATCACGATATGTCATCCCTTCCATGCAATACGTGAGTGCGAAAATCTGTTCCAGTAATGACTCACGACTGCTTACTGGCCAGAAACAGCGAAAAAACCGTCATATCCCCAATCAATAGGCATCTTGAAGGAGTAACGGCATTTTGTGCACTTGCCTTCAATGGCCATATTTGCGCCGATCGCGTGCTTATCGATTTGGTTGGAAATCTCTTCGATGTCGCGTTTTGACATCTCATCCAATTCATACTCGCCTAGTGCTGTTGAAGTGAACTTGCCGTCTTTGTCCGGGATGCCATGAACAGAAGCTCGAATGATTCCGGCTTTTGCTGCACCCGTGTTAAGTGACCCTGAGTTGCTCATCATCTCCAGCCCGTTCCATCTGGCTGGCCCTAGTTGGAGTCTTTCTATTTGACGTGAGCGCAATGAGAAGGGGTGGTGCAGTTTGTACTCCCATAGCGCATCGCTCAAAGTTTCTGCGCTGGTCACCTCGATGGTTTCGAGATCTGCACTGAACGGGAATTTGGATGAGCAATTCGGGCATGTCAGATCAACCTTCAACTCTGGTCCAAGGGCCTGTATTCTCAGCCAGATGTAGGCAAAGAAAACGTCGCCCATGAACATTTGTGAAACGATGACTCGACGTTCGGGAAGCTTGATTGTCTCCAATTCATGCGTCCCAATTCGAGTGCACATAGTCCCCAAAACCATTGAAACGAATTGCGCCACATTGGCGTCTCGGTTTTGGTCTCGAATCTCCCCCAACTCACGCTCTTCTTTCAAGCGCCATGGGCGAACAGCCAAGTCTTTCACATACGCGCCCGATGAATCAATGACCCCGAGCGGGAGCCGGGGTCCAAGATCTTTGAGCAATGATTTGGTGATTTTGCTCTTTTGCGAAGAGCCGATGTCTTGTTCTTGTGCTTCTTTCACGGCTCACCTCCAATCAGTTCTGGAACCCTTGTGATGGCCCAGCCGTGTTATGTGTTGTTTACAATGGTAGAACGTCGTCAACCTTCAACGTCCATTCAACAGCAGCCATCTCGCCTTCGTTGGCCATTTCAAGGTCGGGCGTTGCACGCTTCGACGGGAAAACGCCAATCAGAGAATAGGTACGGTCGACTTGTCCGCTGATGCTGTAATGGATGATTGTCCCTGCCTTCTTGTACGTTGGCAGAACGGGGTCTTGTGACTCCCTGAACCAAACTTCCATCGCTGCCTGTTCGACAGTGTGGTGCATTGGGACCATGATGGTGAATTCAGTCGGGCCTCGATTCCCGCCGCTGGCCACTGTCCTGTCTGGAAGCTCTGTTGTTTGAAGCTCGTCTTCCAGTCCAGATATCTCGGTGGCAGTGATCTCGGGCAACCCAAGCACCAACAGCTTGTATTTGTTGACCGGGATGTGGTCTGGCTTTATTGTGCCTTTCATCGGCTCTTCTCCTGTGTTAAGCTGTTGGCGTTATTCAACCGTGATGGTTGCTGCGATATCGCTGCTGGAACCTGATGGCTCAGCCAACTCTTCAGCCGTTGAATCTGCGACAGATGAAGCTGTTGAATCGCCTGGTGTGGTAGCCGTTGTGGGTGCTGTCGTGGCATTGTAATCTGTCACGAATTGCGTGTATTGCGCTGACAATGCATTGAAGTCAGAAAGTAACTGCGAATACTCACCGGCCAACGCGTTGTGATCAGCCAATAGTTGGTTGAACTGTGTCACGATGGACGCCCCGCCGTTGATTGCGTTGACCTCGGCTGTCACCGTTGTCATCCATTGGTGCATCGCCACCAACACATCGTAAAGATTGTCGCTGCCGGATGATCTGTCCAAAAACGATCCGGCTTCTCCCAATTTTTCTTTCAATGTTACCGTCATCACCAACTCCTTTTCAGAGACACTAAGCGTGCACTGTTTTCGTGTTGTTTACCAATACCAATACTACGACACAGACTCGAAGATGCCTTGCTTGCCGATTCTGATTATGAATCGCTCAACCGTGTCGGCAAGCCTCAACGAGACTTCCGCATACATGTCGCCCGCCGCGCGGGTTGCATCGGTGTTGTTCTCTTCATCGACTTTGAAGATTGCTGCATCTTCAAACGTCTTCCCACGCAACGCCCGCTTCGTAAACTCCGGCAAGAAAAACGTCTTCAGCGACGTAAGAGCCATTTTTTCTGTGTCTGGATCGTTGATCATGAACACAATCCAATCGAAATTTTCTTGGAGCGTGTGTTCGTAATGTGACATCTGCTCTCTCTGGTGCTTCCATTTCCAGTTGGCATCGGTGTACAACGTCCGATCACCCCAGATCACGAAATTGCCTTTCACCTTCTTCACAACAGCAATACCAACAGGGTTCAGCTGCTCTTCGTCCAGGATGGCATCAGCCGTTGTGATCTTCAAAAGCTCAGGCAACGTTGCATCAATGCCCGCCTCTGCCTTGTGATACCCGTTGTAGTCAGCGGCAATTCGCGCCTCGCGCCCGTGAATCATCCCTGTGTTGGGGACCAACTTCAATTTGCCGTCGATGCTGTCTGGGTCTGGGACGTATCCCCACGATGGAAAAGCGGCGACAGCAAAATCACTTCGACCAATTGTTTCATTGATGTAATCGATTGCGCCCTGTTCGGTCACAATGGATGACGGGAATTCATATCTGTATTGGTGATTTTTCGCTGCCGCATAGGCCGCCCCGGCCTTCTGAACAGCGGTCGAACTAACACCAGGCGTAGCCATCTTCACCAACCCGAGATTTCGACCAGCAATGCGATTGAACGGGCTTAGCCCCGTGTCCCACGCCTTGCTGATGTAGATCCCATCTGTCACAGCGCTGTGTCCGTCGCGACCATTGATGAGGTCAATACGCGCCTCAACCATGAATTCGTCCGCCGGGGCGCCGTCGACAGTGAGATCTGATCCATCGGCAACTGTGATGCTTTCGTGGTCATTCGCGGTAATGCGATATTTCACAAAAGGAGCATTCACCTTGTCGGGGTACAGGTACCCGCCAACCAACATGCTTGGAACGAATGGTTTGTAATTGATCACCAAAGTATCAGCGGCGGCGAGCGGTGTGGCGCCCGCCGTAACCGTGAACTCTGGTGTCCACTTGTTGTTGGGAACGAACGCCGTTCCAACAGTGACAGCCCCGAGTGCGCCAAATTTGTCACTCGCCGCTGTCCCTGCCGTAGCACTGGACATTGTGATGGTGATCTTCTGCGCTACCATCTCATCATCCGAAGCATCAATGGCAAACGTCGGGTCTGCTCCGGTGGGCGAATTGATTGTGAAATCGTGGATCACAGCTGTCATCACCAGCGTGGTGACGGTGCTGATGAGGCCGTAGTGATTGGCAGGGCGAACCGCTGCGGTGTGCGTCCCCACCCACAAGTCAACTGCTTCGATTTCGTCATTTGCGCCGTCGTTGTTGATGACGTTCACCCAATAACGACCGCTCGTTGGATTGGTGTTGAGATTGGGGTATTTCTTGATGAACACACCGTCGACATACACAGACATGCTGAATTCTGTGCTAGCATTCTCCTCGCCGTCGCTGATCAGAACACTGACTGCCTTCTCGCGATCATTGTCGATGACGAGGTAGTAGCGGAGATCGCCGCTGATTCCCCAATCTGTCTTCATGGTTTGATCAGCAGCCACCGTTACGACGCCCGCTGTCGTATTTCCAATGATCTCATAGCGAGTGTTGGGGACTTGCTCAAGCTCGATCCAACCGCCCTTCCATTCATCTGTCTTCATGGTAAGGCCGGTGTCCAAGGTGGTCTCTGCCAAGTCAGCACCACTCGCCATGTCCGCTGTGTAGCGGTTTTCTTTCCCGCCCCAACGACCGCCATTCTTGGCTTTGATTGTTCCCATTGGAGTAAGGATGCTGCCATAACGAGCATACAACGTGGCTGATGCTTGAAGCTCGTTACCATCGGTGACACGCACGAGGCAAAGGCCGCCCGCCCCGTTGGCCAAGTCAAAATAGTCGAAAGATGCATCAGGAGCATACGACTCAGGGATGTAACTGCCCATCTTTTTCAAGAATTGCTTCTTGTTGGTGATAATGATTAGCTCATTTGTAGGGCCTTTTTCGAACAACCCTGCATACCCAGCATACCCGAGCGCAGCTGCCTCGATGGGTTTGTCGCCTTCATTTTCGACCAAGGCGACGCCAGCGCCGCGTGTTGGGCCAAATCTTCGTTGTGCCATGTTACGTTCTCCTCAATTACTGAACAACCGTGTTCATGTCTCCGGTGAGATGAAAATTCAATACGGGGTATGCTTCAACTGCATCGCGCTCAAAGAATAGCCCGTTCACAATGCGAACACGAAGCCGACTGGCATGAATGTTTGTTTGGGTCGGAAGAGTGCCTTGGCTGTACTCATCAACCATCCAAAGCCTAAAGTATTCATCCAATCCACGTGATCGCAGCATAACATTGTTACGAAAGAACCTTTTCAATTCATCGGCCAACCGCACGTTGTCTTTTGCGCTGGCTGTGATTGCTGTCAGCACCATCTCAACGTCAGCCATCATTGGCCCAAGGACTTTCACTGCTGTTCCGGCTGCTTTGTCGATCACAGAGTCATCACGTGTCACTTCTGAAGATCTTTTCAACGAAATGTCGCCAATAGTGATGGCAGGTACTTTTGCGATCTCGGTGTATTCCTGGCTCGTGGTTGCGGCCACCTCAGGCTCATATGTGAATCTGACCCACGCTACGTCACCGACCGCTAATGCTGAATTCACAGTGATGATTTTCGTGACATCGTCGTATGATGAAAAGGCATCTGTGTCGTGGTTTGGATCAGTCGTGTGGTTGAATACAGAATCTATCCCAACGATGTTGTACGGCGTGTCCAATGCGTAATCGTTCAAATTGATTTCAGTTCCAGCCGTGGTGATTTTGATTGGCCAATCGGATATTGGTCTGATCTGCTCCCGAAGCTCTGGGATGAACGAGCGCCAAATCAAGTCTTCCTGGAATTCAATGTCACTCGAATACAGCACTTTGACAGAGAAAAGTTGTGGCGTGTAGGATTCGTTTGTCGTGACCAAATTGACAATCACTTGGAGTTGCTTTGACGTTGCTGGAAAGGTGGTGATGTTGGTTGCTATCTCTGCTTCTGTGTTCCAATCTGTAGTGTTGATAGCCCATGCGCCACCGTCCCACCAATATTGGTCTGTTCCGTCGCCGATCCGATACCCGAGCGACGTATATGGCGCGCCGTCCTCGTCCTTCTGGTGGTTGTCCACTGCTTGGAATCCCAGCCATTGTTTCACATTACGAGGATTGGTGATCCAAGTTGATGCTTGGATGTCCGCTGCTGTGCTGTATGGTTCCGACAACTCAATGGCGTTGCGCGTTGGGTGAAGGCGCGCGCCTGCCCCCAGCGCTATGCGAGAACGATTGTCATTGGTGAACGAGAACGTTTTGATCAGTCGTTTTAGTCTCACAATCAACCCTTAGTGGACAATTCCTTGAACGCAGCCGCCGTAGCAGACGACCACATTTGCCTAGCGTACGCCTCCAGCGATTTGTTTTCAAAAGCGATGCGGATAAATGGGCGCGAAGGGATGATGATTGCTGTGGTGCTGTCTTTCAACGGTTTCCATCCCTCGGGCATCTGTTCGATCAGCTCTTGGCCGCGTTCAGACAGGTTGGACTTTGGCATTGCCCCGATTGACACTTGCCACAACGCCCAAAACAACCCGCGCATCTGTGGTGTGACTGGAATCACCACACCATCGTGAAGGACTTTCGCAATGTTGTATTCGGCCGATTGCTGAAGAACCCCGACAAAAACTTGAAGATCGCTGATCACCTTGTACGTCAACGATTGCCAAAAATCTCCACGATCAACCATGGATTTTTCTGACCCTTTGATGGCGATTGTGAGCGGTCTGTTTTTGGTTAGGATGCTGGATTTGACAACATCTCTGACCGTTTTTCGCGCATGAAGACCTATTTTGACGTTGGCCTTACGGATGTGCGCCCTCAACACTGTGCTGAAACGTTTGTCATCTAACGCATGTTCAATTTTCTTGAACCCGTGGAATTTGATCGTTGCAACTGGCACCTTACGCCTCCTGGCGAGAGGGTTGCCGATCCATGAAATATGCTTTCAACAGAGTGGCGCCGCCTTGATCAGGCCAATGTCCAGATGGTTTCAATTTGGTGATGTACAAATCTGTGTCAAGCTTCCCAAGCCTTGTTATCCGATCATTGAGACGCAATACGACTGACTGCGCTTCCAAATCAACGTACCTGAACACAACGTACCCTGCTGCGTTTTCTTCAACGCCAGCTTGTGTCACGCCAACTTCCTTCATTTCACCCCAATGCACTTGGCCTTCGAGGTGAACGACCGTCTTGTGTTCAACTTGTTGTGTTGGCTCCCTGAAATCGTCGTCATAGATTGTCCCTGACTTGTCCAATTGTTCCACGTCAACTGGAACGGGATGGAGAAGGTTCGGGATCATTGAAGACTCGTATGGGCTGGGGTGGCTATTCCGATCGGCGCTCTGTACAATTTGATGATGTCTAGGATTTCTTGATTGGCTGTTATCCCTGACAGCCCTGGCCTTCGGTCGGATATCTTGCCTGTGGTACTCGCTGCGCCGCCATATCTGATCCGGTGTTCGTCTGTTTGCTCTTCGATGATTCCACCAATAATTGCTGGAGGAGTGACCGTTGTTGAACTCCCCGGGTACGGCGGCTTTGTCAATTTTTCGATCACCAACAATAACAATGCCCTCTTTATTGGCAATGGTGTGCTTCCATCCTCTTCGGTGAAACCGAATGTTCCTTTGATCTCTTGGTTCTGCCGTCCCTTCGCGAATCGAAGACGGCTGCACAACGGTGCCGTGTAAATATCCGCTCGTTCAGAACCAATCAGTTTGATCCTCGGGTTTCGACGATCATCGGGATATGATCGGCTGTTGTACACCCGATACAACCCCGTGTCTAACTCGTCGGATGAGTTATTGAGTTTCAGGTATTCGATGTCTATGATGGGAACCCCGAAGTGAAGTGCGTCCGAATCGGTTCCATCAGCCTTCAAAATTAGCGTTCTTGGATTGAACCATTGTCGACACGCCCTCTCAATGATCGCCTGCCAAAGCTCGATGGCGGCCATCACCTTGGCGTCGTCTGCTACCGTGGAATCAAGCCCCTCGGCGCGAACGTCCGACAGCGATATATACAAATCTGGACTTGAACTTGATTTGACGTCAAAGTCTTCAAACCCGGAGACATACGCCGAAGTGGCAATGTACTTCCATCGCCATTCGATTCGATGTGTGCCAATTGGTTCGGCGGCAGCAGACGTCCACCCGTCTGCCAGCGCGTTGTCATATGCATAGTACGAGCCTGTGGCAAAGTGTCCGTCGCCGCTTGACACATCCTCCCACGTCCCCGCGACAGTCGGAAACACCTGTGTTCCTGGCAACCCTCCGGTTATGTCAAGGATACGATACTCAACAGCATATGCGTCTGTTAGCACTCCCCCGACTGTCAAAAACCAGTTGAGAATGTACTGTGTGTTGGCTTGGCCTCTGGCTATTGACGGCATGGATCACCTCAAAACACGCCGTTCCAAAAGTCCTTTTTGACAGCGCGCTCTTTACCACACTCTTTCTCGGTGGAACCTTCATCGCTCTTTGTCGACTCTTTGGATGACGCCTCGGCCTCGATCCAGCGACCTTTCGTGACTTTTGCTACCGCACCAACTGGTTCATATTTGGTGGTGCGTTTCACCTTCATCGAGCCTCCAAACTTGAAATTCCCGTTTTCATCCCGGGTGTGCTCGATCATGATGTACTGGTGTGGTGGGCTTTCGTTTTTCTTGTACACTGACCAAATTGATGCGCCGTCGTAAACTTCGGCCATGTATGACCCGTCGTCATTGGCCAAGTTGTACTTTCGTTTCACCACATCACGCGCGGCGTTTCGCAAATTCTCTTCATATTGGTACAGCGACTCGCCGCTCATCAGCGTGATGGCCTTCTGCACCAAGATTTCGACAGCAACTTTCTCTGACATGTGTATCTCCTATGGCAACACACCTTGTGGATCAAATGGAGATCCGTTCATATCCGGCACCCATTGGACACCAGTATACTCGATTGAACCACTTGCAGCAACGACAAGCGTTTCCGGCACTGTGAAAGTGAAGCCAACGCAAGCCAATCTGATGTTGTACGTAGCTGCATCAAGGGCAACCGTAACCTCGCCGCCGCTATCCGTCACCCCTTTCGCCAACATGGATGTGTTGGATGCATCGAAGACAGCAACAGTAGCCCCAACGATAGGTGACAGCCCTGTATCAACAACTCTGATTGTTGTTTGGTAAGCTCCTGATGGAGACAGCGAAGGCCGACAAACGTGCAATTCATATGCATCGCGTTGAAGTGCAACGGCGCTAATGTCCCACCGAGCTTCATACATCTCCTCTGTGATAGAATTGTTGCCCATAAATGTATGGCGATAAAGTCCAGGCTGGTTAGTGGAATCTACTTCAACCACGTTCAATTGTGCTGGTGGAGATAAAATGTACGAAGAGCCATTCCACCAATATCCATCAGATAATCTTCGGATGTGAAGGCCGATTGCTGAAGCTAGACCAGGCACGCCTTGTCCAGTTGATTCATCGATGACGGATATTTCGATTGGAAAAGAACTTCCTGTGTTCCACACTTTAGGACCGCTCATTTGTATAACCTCGCAACCAATGTCCCGTACGTTCCTGGAACACTCAGCGCTATGCCGTCCGGTGATACGAACCCGCTGTTGATTGTTATTCCGTCCGACTCGACAACAGCAATTTTCATCCCAATCAAATAGTCAGGAAGATTCAACCATCCATCGAATGTTTCATGAAAATCCACCATCAAATAGCAATCATCTCCGACAAAATACCAAGATGCGTTGGTTGGAGATTCATTCAGCGTGTAATTGATTGGAGCACGAAACGCCACCATATCCAAAACCGTGCCGGCCGGTATCAAATTGGATGGCCACGTTGTGCTACCTGATGAAACGCCGCGTGGATACTGTTTTTTGGATGTGTATATGAATGCCGCGCTGCCGGAATTTGAAGCACGAATGGATGGTTGTCCGATCCCTACGTCTTGGTTATAGCCAATGCATATTCCATAGGTTTTTTGTGCGCCTGAGTCTTTCGCAAATTGCACAAAGCGTTCTGGAGGGTTTGCGGCATCGTCCCAGTCGGCCTTGGCCAGATCTACACTATCCGCAATACTCGATATGTCCTCGATGTTTTTGAAATCATAAGCATTTCCACCAACCGTTATTGTTCCTATTTTTGGGATGTACTCATGCAACGTTCCGCCAGGATACAACAATGGCGCGCACTGTATGAACCCGATGTACCCAATTTGGATTTGCTTCAATGCCTTGAAATTGTGGTAAATTGTAACAGAACCGTTCTGGTGAAAGCGGTAGGTTATCGAGAATCTTGCACAGTTATCGATCGATTCGTGATCAAACGCAGGTTGGCTGGAACCGCCGACTTGTGAGATCACATAATCCAATATTGATGGAACGTGTGATATGTCGTATGTGTGTTTGATGTCTATGAAGTCGCACAAATACACGCCATCTTCGGTGACAGGCGAGTGTCCGTCTTCCAAAATTTGTTTGGATTGATTCTTTATAGCGGGCCAAAGCTGTGTTACGCTTTGTGACGAAAACACGATGTCTGATTGGTGTGTTGCGTTTGCACTGTGAGACAATGTCGTGCCGTTGGCCGACGTGTAAAATGACCAGACATCGGTGGCGGATGTATCTTCTGACATCACCCACAGCGTCGTATTGTTCACTACGCGCAGCAGATACCACTTTCTTGACAATCCGTCTGTCCATTCTGAACCTACGTCTTCAACCGTCTTGTCGTGGCTCGATACCGTCAATACAACAAGCGTCGCCGCGCCGTGATTTGCTCCAATGTACGTTCCATTGAAATTCGCAGGGCAGATATCGTCTGTCATGGACATGTACTGCGTTTCGTACGTTCCACCCGGAACATTATTGTCAAGCGTCGATTTCAAAATCAGGCCCGCCGATGTGAATCTGAATGGGTTGTTTTCGTACGACGCCCCGTTCAGCCCCAGATCCAACCTCTGGACGAAATCGTGCGTTGTAGACCAAGGCGTTCTGATGTACAGGTCAGAACCTGATTTGATCATCTTCGTCTTGTTTCTGTAGAGCTGTGGCAGCGACTTAGGGAGAAGCTTTGGGTTTGAGAATTGTTCAGGCGTAACAAACTGCGTAAAATCTGCATTCGCTTCAACCTGAATTCCATTCCTGATTCTGTCAAAATCCTCGGTGGTGTGGGTGGTGTATGCGGATGTGAGGTGGAATCTGATGTATCGTATTGGAGTGCCTTGTGACAACGCCAATCTCGAATAGCCGCGCCCGCCTCCTGTAAGGTTTGTTGTGACAGTCTGGCCTGGAGCAATTGGGTACGAGCCTATTGTTGTGCTTATTCCTAAGTATGACTTGTTGGTGTCATAAAAATACACAACAGCCCCAGGTTGCCCGCCGCCTATCTCTGCTGATGGAGTGGATATGGCATACGTTCTCCCAGGTGTTACAGGAATAAACCCAGATATCATTCCATTGTCATACGTCACAGGATTTCCAGTGTCATAACCAAGCAGCTTCTTGTCTGCGCACTCATCTGCGTTGAAGAAGTTGATGCGGCCTGAAAATATCTCTGTCAAATCAACGCCGGTATCATATTCAATCGCCTTCACCGGATCGTATGCGTGGATTTTGCCTTTTGTTGAGGCCGGTTTTTTCCCGTATCTCTGATCCAACGCTGGGGTGTGGTCGTGTAAAACCAATTTGCCGTTCAATTTGTCATAGGCCAGCGAGCTAGCCGGGTCATTGCCGGTCACACGAATCTGCGAGGTTATTCGTTCAAAATCTTCGGTGGTGTGCGCGGCGTATGCCCTTGGCATTTGGAAGCGCAAGAACGCAACGTTTGGGTTGGTAACAACAACAGTCGTTACATAATCCACACCATCAGAAACATTCCACGTAATGTTCACACCAGAACACACAGGGTATGACAGGATTGCCTTGTTCAACCCTAGATACCCTTGGAGCGAATCATAGAAAAACATCAACTCACCGGACGCCCCGATCCCTCCACCTCCAAGCACTTCTGAAACAGGCGTTTTAATCACCAGTGGTTGGTATGGTATTACAGCAACGAAGCCCGATGCCATCACATTTGCGTAATACGTGCCTTGGCCGCTCGGGTAATTGAGCAACCACTCATCGATGCATTCTGCTGGATTGAATGACATTACGAGTACGCCAATGTTGTAAGGTCTGTTGCTACGTTGTCATAGCTGCCGTCGCCGTCGGCCCAAGTTGTCACAGTCGTGGTGGTGGTTCCAGATTCTGTGATCACTTTTCTCCAAGCCAACCACTTAGCTTCGCTTTCAAGTGTCCCGATGGGTGCTACTGCGTCATATTGCGTGATCACCCCGGTCCCTTCAACAACTACGCTTTTGTGCGCAACCAATTCCGGTATTGAAGATGACCTGATGACTTCCATCGCTCTAATCCTCCACCATCGGATTATAACGCTGCACCCCGGTGCGTACCAAGGAAACCTTTGTTGATGGTTGATCGGAATGAACCATCATGTCCAATCGAACATCGTCCACAAAGCATGTGATTTTGTCGCCACCTCGAATGTGGCGTGTTGGGTCAGGTTCGATGTGTTCGATGTGATACCATACGCGCTCGAAGCCAATAGGCCTGCTGAGCGAAAATTGCGCGCTCTTGCCACAAGAGGTATCGATTGCACCACAGCGTGAACACTTTGCTTTGACGGTTCGTCCGCACGTCT